>Ga0181534_10000270_pt1 | contig 37345 bp, 36 predicted proteins | sample PEATcosm2014_Bin_37_FD_119758 | JGI IMG/M metagenome (GOLD analysis project Ga0181534, IMG submission 119758) | Peatland microbial communities from MTU Mesocosm Facility, Houghton, MI, USA - PEATcosm2014_Bin17_10_metaG | ecosystem: Environmental > Terrestrial > Soil > Wetlands > Peat | place... | reverse complement strand
GTTGCGAATGCGCTCCAGCATGACGTTCTGATCGTCCTGCAAGACGCGCTTGATGCGTCGAGTAAGAACACCGAGCGACTCCTCCAGGGCTTCATCGCGGTGACGGAACAGGACCCCGACCGGGGTCTCGGGCTTGCTCGCGGCGGCCTTCTTCGGCGCGAGCGCCGTGGCCCCGCGCTCTTCCAGGGTCGCCTTGCGAAGGCGCGCGAAGATCTCGTTCACCACGTCGGTACCCGACGGGTCGTCCTCGAGCAACGACTCACCGACCGGGGCCGGCACCGGCTCGCTGCGACGCTTCGCGGCGGGTTTGGCGTCGTCGGTCGGACCCTCGACCCCGGGTGCGGCCGATGCCAGGGCCACCGCGGGAACCTCGCGCAGGGGGGTGCCCGCGAGCAGCTCTTCCTCGGTCGGCTCGGGCGTAGCGGTGTGGGAGCGCAGGGCGTCGAGCGCGGCGGCGCGCGCCGCTTCGTCGGAGCCGTTGATGCCCGACAGTATGTCGTCCACCTGTTGGCGCAGCGTCGTCACGAAGGTCGCCAAAGAGTCCCGCGCCGCGCGCAGCTGATCAATCTGTAAGTGCAGGGCCTTGCGCTTGATGGCCAGGTCGTTCAGGACCGTACGGCGGGCTTCGTTCGCCTGTTCGACGATCGCGCGACCTTGCTCGCGGGCGCGATCGATCAACGCCTCCCCGTTTACCTTGGCCGAGTCGATCAAGCGCTCGGCCGCGAGACGCGCGTCGTGGTCGATCTGATTGGCGGTGTTCTCCGCCTCGGTGAGGAGCGCGGTGGCGCGCTCCTGGGCTTCGATGAGGTGGGTCGCCGAGCGCTGTTGGGTCTCGGTGAAGACCTGAGCGCTGCGCTCTTGGGCTTCGGCGGTGACCCGCCCCGCCTCCTCGTGGGCCGAGCGCAAAATCGAGGCGCTCTGGGCCCCGAGGGCGTTGGTCAACGTCGCTTCGTCAAAGGTGGGATTCTCGGCGCGACGGTGAGCCTCACTGAGCTGATCCTGGAGTTCGCGGATCCGGCTTTCGAGGTGGCCCATCTCGCGGGCGGCGGCCTCTAGGTGAAGACGTACCTCGTTGGGGTCGACGCCGCCTTTGCGCAGCGTCGTGAAGGTCACCCGGGTGATTTCACTCGACGACGGGCGCGTGGTCGAGACTGTTCGGCGGTCGTCCATTCCTTCCAGCCTACGGGTTCGGGCGTCGTAACTCGGTCTATGAAGGCCTCGTAATGGCCTCCGGGGGCGAGCCGCCGAGCCTGCGCAAGTCGCTCAGCGCCTCTTTCAGCGACCTCACGGGCAGGATGGTCAAACCCGGCTGATCGGCGGCGCGCGCGGCGTCAACGTTGCCGTCGCCGTCGGGCACGATGAAGTACGTGGCCCCACTGTCGTGGGCGGCCACCGCCTTTTCTTCGACGCCCCCGACCGCACCCACCTGGCCGTTGGGCGACATGGTTCCCGTCGCGGCCACCACCCGCCCACCGGTCACCGAGCCGTGACTCAGCTTGTTGATCAGCGCCAAGGTCATCGCCAGGCCGGCCGAGGGTCCACCGATGTTCGCGGTATCGATGCTGACCGTGGCCGGCAGGTGGTAGCGAAATCCATCCTCCAGGGTCACCCCGAGAAACGAGGAGTCCGCGCCACTCACGCCGGGACAGCCCGACGCGGTCACGTCGCTCGGCACGTTGCCCATCGTCACCGACAGGGTGGACGGCGCCTCGTAGGAGAGGGCGCCCGAGTGGGAGATCTTCACCTTGTCCAGGTGCAAGGTCTCCACGGTCCCGGGCGTCACGTCGTGCAGGGCCGAGACCAACTGACAGTGCGAGTCGACCGGCGTCGAACCGACGCCGGTGATGAGGTCGCCGGTCACGAGACCGGCGCGACTCGCCGGGGACGGTGACACGACGCCCGTGACGACCGTTCCCGTCGGCGTCGCGGGCACGCGCCAGCCGAGCGCGCGAAACGAGGCGACCTCGGCGGCCTGTTTGGCGTCACTCATCTCGAGATATCCCTGGGCGTTGAGTTCGCTCGTCGAGACGCCGGGATCGACCAGCTCGTCGGCGGGCACGATCTGCACGTGCGACTGAAAGTGTGTGAGGAACAGCTGCCAGGACGAGAGTGGCTGGAGATACACGTCGACCAGCAGAATCTTCCCCGGCTTGGGATTGGTGGCCACGCCGCTGATCTTCACCAGCGGCGCGACCGGGGTGCCGTCGGCGGGCGTGATGGAGTACTCGCCCGACTGGTGTTCCTCCAGACCCAGAATTCCGAGCAAGATGACGGCGATCACCACGAGCGGGATCCAGACGCGGGGCCTCATCCTTTTCGGTGGTGAAATGGGGTCGTGCCAAGTGATGATCCAACGCTAGTGGAGTCGATTGATCACGAACTGCTGCGCGCCAGTTTCCAGCCCACCGACGCGGGACGCGCGCTGCTCGAGGAGAGTCTTCACTCGACGGTGCTTCGCCATCGCGTCCTCGCCGTACGCGGACTCGTTCGCCTTCATCTCATGACCCTCGAGCAGTGGCGTCAGGTCCTTCGGGACCCCGATCCCGCCGTACGGCGCGACGCGCTGGAGCAGCTGGCGCACGCTCCCCTCGAGGACGTCGGCATTTTCGAGACCGTGATCGAACTGCTCGAGGACAGCGACGCGTTGGTGGTTGACGCGGCCGCCTTCGCCCTCGGTGAACACGCTCACGTCGGCGGCGTCGAACGACTGTGCGTCGTCGCGAAGGACCACGACGACGCGCGCTGTCGAGAGTCGGCGATCGCCTCGCTCGGGGCGATCGGCGACGACCGCGCTCGTGAAGTGATCCTCAACGCGTTACACGACAAGGCTCCGATTCGACGTCGCGCCATCGTGGCCCTGGCGAACTTCGAGGGTCCCGATATTGAGGCGGCGCTGGAATCAGCGAGCGAGGACCGCGACTGGCAGGTGCGCTCGGCGGTCACCCAACTGCGCGACGACGACTAACGATCGGCGCTTCGAAAGAGGGCGTGGAGCGAGGCCATCTCCTCGAGACAGGCCTGGAGCCCCTGGATAACCACCAGGTCGGACTGGGGCGCCCGGCTCACCTCCACCCCACTACTGGTCGCCACCAGTTCATCGAGGTCGGCGATATTGGCGTGACCACCCACGATGGTGAGGCCCCGGGCGCTGACGTCCTGGGAGAGGTCGGGTGGCGTGTCGGCCAGACACTCTTGAATCATGCGCATCGTCGCCTGGAGCGGGTCGTGGGCGGCGGCGTTGACGAGTTCGGCGCTGACCTGCACCTCGATGAGCCGACCGCGATCCACGCTGCGCGCGAGCACCACCTGCGACAGGCCCGCGCTGCGCCCGAGCGCGGAGGCGAGGGTGCACTTGAGCATCTCGACGACCGCCGGCGACACCACGACGCCCAGGTTGAGTCGCAACGACGTGGCGATCGCCGTGTCCACGTCACTGCCACCGATGCGCCGCGCGGCGCCAGCCACGATGCCCCCGAGCGAGACCACGGCCGCCTCCGACGCCCCGGCGCCCAGCACGACGACGGCCGAACCCACGGGGTCTTGGACCGGAAGGCCGAGACCGATGGCGGCGGCCATCGGCGCCTCAATCAAACTGGCCTCTCGCGCGCCCGCTTGGATGGCCGCCTGGCGCAGCGCCCGACGCTCAATGGCCGTGGCGAGCGACGGCACGCTCATCACCACCCGCGCGCGACTCATCTTGGACACGCCGGCCCGGTCAAAGAGCGCCTCGATGAGCCGCGCGGTGACGTCAAAGTCGACGGTGGCCCCTTGGTTGAACGGCCGAAAGACGATCACGTGGCGTGAGGTGCGCCCGACGAGTTCGAGGGCGCCATGGCCGAGGTCTTGAACCTCACCGGTGTTCGTGTCGATCGCCACCATCGTGGGTTCGTCGAACAAAACGCCCCGAGAGCTGGTCGCGAGGCGGGTGTGCGAGGTGCCAATATCCAGCGCGACGTCGACAGCCATAGTGGTCAATGCTAGGGCGACACGTGTCAGATACCTTTCGTTACTAGCCTTTCTCAGGTGGTGGAGAGGCGTAAAGGTGAATCGTGGTGGCGGCGGCGAGTGCGGCCGCCCGCCGAAACGCGCCAGTGGGTCCACCCGAGCGAACTCCCGAGCTTCGAGAATCTCGAGACCACGGCCACGGCGCGTCCGCACGCGGTGACCCCTCGGGTGGTCATCGTGCTGATGGCCGTCTTGCTGGTCGCGGGGGGAATCGTTCTCATGGTGAACCGCGGCGCGGGTACCCCCGACCCCGACTCACCAGCACATTTGGCGACCTCCCTCGCCCAACTCCCGGCGTCGAGCCGCGGGGCCGCCGCCGACACGGTGGAGCTCACCATCTCCTTTCGCGGATCGATCACCAAGGTCGCGGCCCTCGTGCTGCCCCACAACCTCGCCGTCACCACCACCGTCATCCCGATCAACGCCAGCATCTCGGGCACCACGGCGAAGAGGTCCGACTTTGACGTCACCCTGGAAGGCCGCGACAACGTGATGGGTTTTTCCATCGTGCACTTGAGCGTGCCCGTCGCTCCGTCGAAACTCGATCCCATGCCCGCGAGCGCCGCGGTGGTGGCGATCGCGCCGGTCGTCAAAAACTTCTCGTTTAAGGCGCCCGAGTACGACTGGACCATGACGACCCTGGGCGATCCCACCAACAACGCCCAAGGCGTCGTTCACTACCTCGCCACGTCCGCCAACACCAGTCTGTCGAGCTACGTTGACGCGGTCGCCGTCGACTCCGCGGACCACGTGGTGGCCGTCCTGTCAGCGCGACACTTCTGGTATCCCGCCCAGTTCGTCGCCCAGGTGGCCGAGGTCGTGGCGACCGGACACGGCTGCCACGCGGATCTTGGCATCAAGGGCACCACCGAGCAGGGCGGCGGGGTGCGCATCACCAAGATCGTTCGCTACGGCGCGGCGGCCCACGCCCGGCTTCGCGTGGGCGAGGTCATTACCGCCTGGAACGGCAAGGATCTCAACACCTGGAATCAACTGGTCTCGACGCTCTACCTGACGCCGGCCTACACGCACGCCGAGCTGACGTACGCCAAAAGTACGACGGTGCGCCACGTGAACGTGACGCTGGGGTGTCCCTCTAAGTTGGTGCCGTGACGACCAACCCGTTCGGCGACATGTTCGGCGACATCTTTTCCATGCTGAGCCAGCAGGGTCCGGACGCGTGGTACCAGACGGCCTCACAGCTCGCGCTCAACATCGCTCGTGGCGACGACGGAGACCCCAACCCTCTGCCGATCGAACGCCAGCGCCTCGAGGAGCTGGCGCCACTGGTGGGACGACACGTCGACGCCCTCTTTGGGGTCTCGAGCGCGCCCGGCGTCGTGGCCGTCAATCGCTCGGCCCTCACCTCAGCCGCCCTCGAGCAGTGGCGCCCGCTGATGGAGCCCGCGATGAGCCCGTCCACGGTTCCCACCCCGCCCCTCGGTGACCTCGACGAGACGGAAAATCAGCTACTCAGTCAGATCTCGTCCACCATCGGACCGCTGTTTTTGGGATTCCAGATGGGCTCGGTCGCCGGGCACTTCTCCGAGCGCGCCTGGTCGCTCGCGGTACTGCCGCTCCCTCGACGCGACGACCGCCACCTCCTGGTCGTTAACAACTTGGCGAGCTTCGCCAGCGCCTGGTCCCTCGAACACGACGAGGTGTACGTCTACGCCCTCGCGCAAGAGTTCGTGGCCTCGCTGGTGCTCACCCAACCCGGCACCAGTGACGCCCTGCGCGCCCTGTTACTGGACGCCGTGAACGAGTCGAGCGCGCTGCAAGGCGACATCATGGGTCGCCTGCAGGGCTTGATGGAGTCGGGCGATATCAACGACATGATGAACAATCCCGAGGCCCTGTTGGACGGCATCGCCATCCCCGAAGAGTCCAACGCCACCCGAGCCATTAACGCGGCCACCAGCGTGCTCCTCGCCTTCTTTGACGCCGCGGCGAAGGACATTACCGAGACCCTGCTCGGACCGCGTCCGGCGTTGATGGAGGCCTACGCGCGACACCGCCGCAGCGACGCGCGCGGCGAAGACGCGGCGGCGGCGCTCTTTGGCATCTCCACGCAGGGCCCCCATCACGAGGCGGCGGCCCAGTTCGTCGCGTCCCTCGTCGCCGAGCACTCGCTCAGCGCGTTTGGCGCCCTACTTCGCGTCGACGGTCTGCCGAGTGCGCGCGAGCTCGATGATCCTCAAGCGTGGTACGAGCGAGTGACGACGTCGCCGCTGGCGTGAGAGTTAGACCTCTTCGTCGTAGCCGAGGTTCCACTCCACCAGCAGATTCTCGCGCTCGGCGTCGCGGTTCACTCGCTCGCGGTTGCGGCGGAACTGGGGGTCGTGGGGCGGCAAGAAACGTAGGCGCGCGTCCACGCGGTCCACGAAGGCCTGAATCTGCTCCTCGTCCCCAAAGACCATGCGGCACTCCCAGTGCGGGGCGACGGGCCCGAGGTAGACAACTTGGACGTGGCCGACCGGGTCGACAACCTCGACGGCTTCACTGGTCGGGACCTGACTCACAAGACTCCTTAAAGAACGCGTACTTTCGCTATTCTACTGGTCTTTTTGTGGGCGACTCGAGGCCTCGTCTAAGACGTTTGGAACCTTAAGAAACCTGTCAAGGAATCGTAACGACAAAGGTGCACGAAGTCAGTACTGTGAGAACTAGAAGTAAGGAAGGAGGTGTGTATGAGTGCTGAATGGATGGCCGACGGCAAGTGTCGTGAGTACGCGCCTGAGACTTTCTTTCCCCGCGACGGTATGGGAGTAATCGTCGCCCAGCGCATCTGCGCGACGTGCCCCGTGGCCAGTGAGTGTCTCGTCTACGCACTCGACAATCACATCGACCACGGGGTCTGGGGCGGCAAGAGCGAGCGCGAGCGCCGCCGTCTCCTGCGCGAGCGCCGCCGTCTGCGTCTCTTTAATCGCGACCTGCACTAGGAACCCGCGTTGTTCGAGTGCGTGGTCAACGTGTGCGAAGGACGTCGCCTGGACGTGTTGGACGAGTTGGGCCTGGCGGCCGGTCCGGCCCTGCGTGATCGACACAGCGACGCCGCGCACAACCGCAGCGTCTTCACGCTGATCGAACACCGCACCGAGTTGCGCCGCTACGTTCGTAGTTTTATCGTCGCCTCAATGAAGCTCCTGGACTTGCGGGACCACGAGGGCGTTCATCCCTGCTTCGGCATCGTGGACGTGGTGCCCTTCGTGGCGCTGGACGCGCGAAAGGCCGAGGAGGCGGCGACCCTGCGCAACGAAACCGCCTCGTGGGTGGCCGACACCTTTGGCGTGCCGGTCTTCCTCTACGGGCGCCTGCGCGACGGCTCCAAGCGCAGCCTGCCCGAAGTGCGACGCCACGCCTTTCGATCGCTGATGCCCGATATGGGACCGATGAAACCGAGCGCCGAGCGAGGCGCCAGCGCCGTGGGGGCTCGGCCCATCCTGGTGGCCTGGAACCTGTGGGTACGGGGGATCGACCTCGCCGAGGGGCGCATCATCGCCAAGGCCCTGCGCCGGCCCGAAGTGCGCGCGCTGGCCTTTCAGCTGCCCGACATGGTCCAGATCAGTTTCAACCTGATTGACCCGATGAACGTCCGACCCTCCATGGTCTACGACAAGGTGGCCGGGTTGCTGGACGGGGATCTCATCGACCACGCCGAACTGGTGGGACTGATTCCCGAGGCGGTCCTGCGGGCCGAGGATCCCAAACGCTGGAAGCAGCTGGGACTGGCCCAAAGCGCGACGATCGAGTCGCGCCTGGCCTAGCTCAACCGGCCTGGGCGCGTCGCTCGAGGGCCCGGGCGCGACGCAGACGGCGGCGCTCGCGTTCGCTCATGCCGCCCCAGATGCCGAACTTCTCCCCGTTGTCGAGGGCGTACTCCAAGCAGTCGTCGCGGACCACGCAGCCCCGGCAGACCTCCTTGGCCTCGCGGGTGGACGCTCCACGCTCGGGAAAGAAGAGGTCGGGGTCCACCCCCATGCAGTTGGCGCGTGCCTGCCAGCCTCTATCTTCTAAACCGCTTAAGAGTTCGACAATTTCCACGTTGTGATTCCTCCCCGTCGAAGACCACTGCCATCGATGTAATTACAACGGTGTCATTGTTGCGGGGTTTGGGGGAAAATGCAAATTCAAATATCGAACTACCTGATGGAAGCCTCTTTGACCTAGCCCGCGCGGCGATGTTTGACGAAGTCGTCGAGGGCGTACGTTCCCAGGTCGTTCACGTCGGTGTAGAAGAGCCGTCCCCCATTCACCCGGGCGATCTGCTCCACGAAGGGGAACTGGCTGCGCTCGATGTCGAGGGCGAAGGTGTTGATCCGGATGTCGGCCTTGGTGCAGCGCAGCACCTCGGCCATGGTCTTTTCCAGGGTTTCGTGCACCGGGGGCCAGGAAAAGTACGGCTCGCCCGAGCTCGTGAGGTGGGCCGTCGGCTCGCCGTCGGTCACCACCACGATCTGGCGCTCCCCGCGCTCGTTGCGCAGAAGGTGGCGACTGAGGGCCAGGGCGTGTTGCAAATTGGTGCCGTAGTTGTAGTCGATGGTGAGAGCCGGAATATCTTCGAGCTTGAGCTGCTGGGCCGTCTCACCAAAGCCCACGATGGCGACGAAGTCCCGGGGGAACTTTGACGAGATGAGCTGGCTGAGGGCCAGCACCATCTTCTTCGCCGGAAGGAGGTTGCCCCGCATGGCCATCGACAGTGAGAGGTCGATGGCGAACACCGTGGCCGAGCGACGCGTCGCCTCATACTCCTCGACCTCGAAGTCGTCGGGGTGAAGTTTCACGGGCGTGCCGGGGCCCTGGCGAAGGAGCGCGTTGCGTAGGGTGCGCGGCAAGTGCAGCGCCACGGCCTCACCGGGTTCCCACGGTTTGGCCGTCTCTTCACGGTCGCCGCCGCGCGCCAACGTGGCGACGGGGTGTCCCCCCACGGTTGGCGAGTCGCGCAGCTGCTGAAAGAGATCGCGCAGCGCGAGCTGGCCGATCTTGCGTACCCCTCGGGCGCTTAACTTAAGGCGATTGGAGGCGCGATCGATGAACCCCTGATCCTTCAGCCCCTGGAGGGCGCGCTGGAGACGCTCCACGTGACGAGCGGCGTCATCGCCCAGGTTCCGACGCACCGCGTCGATATCGACTTCGGGGAGTCCCTGGGCGGCGTGGCTCTGGCCCAGAAACTCCTCCAGTCCCTTCAGCTCCCCCAACTGTTCGGCGACCGACGCGGCGTCGGCGAAGCGCGAACCGTCCTGACCACGCATGCGGTGCGCGCGGTTCCAGTCAATGTCGGGGGCGGCCTGGCGCAGGTTCGAGACCAGTCGATTCATGGAGAAGTTCAACTCCATGTTCTGCATCATCTCGCCAAAGAGGGCCCGTAACTCGCCTTGTTGTTCGGCCGAGAGTGAGTTGAACATCGCCTCGGCGGCCGCGGCACGCTCAGCCATCATGCGCACCACGTCCTCGAGGTTCTCGGCCCCGGGGAAGAACTCCCCAAACTTTTCCATGAAGTCGTCAAAGGTGGGATCGAGGTCCTCGCCCCGGCGATCTTGTTCGATCATGGTGGACAGGGCGTCCATCATGTCGCGCATGCGCGCGAGCTCCTCGGAGTCCGGGCGGCCCATCAACTCCTTGCTCTGCTCAAAGTAGGTGTCGAGGACGTCGCGCTCGAGCTCGCCCATCAGCTCCTCAAACTCTTCGCGAGCTTCAGAGGAGACGAACTCGTAGTTGCGATACTCCCCGAGTCGCTCCGCCAGGCGCTCGCTCATGAGATCGCGCTGCATCTTTCGCTGGTCGACCAGGTCGCGGGTGACCTCCTGGCGTCGCTCGTCGCCGGACTCCTGGGCCTCGTGCACCAGCTGATCGAGTTCGGCCTCCTCGGTGGCCTCGATCTCGTCCAGCCAGTCGCGGTACTTCTGCATCTCGCCGTCGGGGTCCGCCTGTTGCTCGAGTTCGCGGCGACGCTGGCGCGTGCGCTCTAAGAGCTCGCGAAGCCCTTCGACGCGATCGCCGTCTTCGCTCTGGTACCCCTCGCGCAGCAGCCGGTCCATCGCCTCATCGAGGTCGCCGTTCTCCATGTAGTCGTCGGCCAGGAGCGCCAACAGTTCATCGACGTCCACGTCGTCAAACTCGTCGTCGTCACCGACGCGCCGATAGCCGTAGCGAACTGGCACTTAGCGGTTCCTCGATCGGTAGAGGGCCCTCGCGCCCGACGCGTCCTTCGCCAGACGCTTGGTGAGGTAGAGGCCCTCGAGCACGAACTCCACGGCGGCGGCTTTCTCTCCGTCACTGGCGCCGGGCCCGGCGATGCGCTCGACCGGTCCCTCCAGGGCCGGCATGGCCGCCAGGACCTCGAGATAGCTCGCGTCGGCCAGATCGTCCCCGGTGTGGACGATGACCTCAGCGTTAAAGGCGTCGACGATCTCGGCGGCCTCTTCTAACAGAACGTCGCTGAAGCACTGGCGCACCGCGAGCGACACCAGCGCGGCGATCACCTGGTCGGCGTCGCTGTCGTCCATCGTGTCGAACTCGATCTTGCCCTGGGTCGATTGGACCATGGCGCTGAGGTCACTGACCCGCGGTACGACGACCGAGTCGTGCGTGCGCAAGGTACGACGAAGCGCGTTGGCGACCACCGTCTCGAAGTTGGCGATCGACAGACGCACCGACACGCCCGAACTCTGCGAGATGACGTGGCTACGACGAGCGACGTGACTCACGCGCGCGACGATGTCGTCAATGAACCACGGCACGACGATGGGCACGTTCGCGACCGGCAGGTGGGCCTCTTGGTGCATGATCTCAATCTCAGTCGAGACTTCGTAGGGGTAGTGAGTGCGAATCTGCGAACCGAAGCGGTCCTTCAGCGGGGTGATCAGTCGTCCCCGGTTGGTGTAGTCCTCGGGGTTGGCCGTGGCCACCACCATCACGTCGAGGTCGAGGCGCACCAGGTGCCCGCGTATCTGAACGTCACGCTCTTCGAGGACATTTAGAAGGCCCACCTGGATGCGTTCGGAAAGGTCGGGCAGCTCGTTGATGGCGAAGATGCCGCGGTTCGATTTCGGCACCAGACCGTAGCTGAGCGCCTTGGGGTCATCGAGAAAAAGTCCTCCGGCCACTTTGATGGGGTCGATCTCACCGATCAGGTCGGCCATCGAGGTATCGGGTGAGGCCAACTTCTCGGCGAATCGCTGACTGCGGTGCACCCAGGTGACCGGCGTGTCCTCACCGTGCTCGGCCACCAGATCAATGGCGTAGGCGGAGATCGGGGCGAAGGGGTCGTCGCGCACGTCGGAACCGCCCACGATGGGCAGCCACTCGTCGAGCAGTTCTACGAGGGAACGGATGATTCTCGTCTTCGCCTGGCCCCGTTCGCCGAGCAAGATGATGTCGTGACCGGCCAAGAGCGCCGTCTCGAGTTGAGGGAGCACGGTGTCCTCGTAGCCGAGAACCGACGATGTGAGAGGCAGGCCGTCGGCCAGTCGCGTTTCCAAATTCTGGCGAATTTCCTCGCGTACCGATTTGGCCCGGTAGTCCGACGAGCGCAGGGCGCCCAGGGTCGTGGGGAGTTCTGAGGGGGGAATTGGGGTGCTCATAGGAGCACCTTAGGGGCTTTTCCACCGCGATTAGACCTCAGGATGTGGCTCCGTTTCTCGGTCCGCCGGCTGGAAAACTCGACCCCGGACCCGACTCGTCTCTCCCGACGAGGAGAATGGAGTCACCATGGCCGAGAGTTCCGATTCATCGAACCCGTCGTCCCGGGACCACTCCTACGAGCGCTATCTGCGCGACGTCCAGTACGCGCGACCCGACAACCTCAATGCGCGGTTGCTTCTGCACGCCAAGTACTCCACCTCGACCACCGGTTGGTTTGACTGGCTTCATCAGCAGTTCAGTTGGTCGGGGGCGCACGACGCGCTCGACGTCGGCTGTGGCACCGGCGTCTTTTGGTCCACCCTTCCTCGCCCCCTCGTCGACGTGCGGCTCGTGCTGGCCGACATCTCTCGCCCCATGGTCGAGCTGGCGAGCGTCGCGGCGAAACCGGGGGTGGCGCAGGTGCGTGGGGTCGAGGCCAACGTGCAGACTCTGCCCTTTGCGGACTCCTCCTTCGACGTGGTGGTCGCCAACCACATGCTCTATCACGCCTTGGACCTCGACGCCGCCGTCGGGGAGATTCGACGGGTCCTGCGTCCCCGGGGGCTACTGGTCGCCTCGACCATCGGCCCCTCGCACTTGGCCGAGTTGGTCGCGATCGAGCGGGCGACATTTGGCGCTCCGCACAAGAGGGTTCTCGGCGACGCCTTTGGACCGCTCTCGGGGTTTGCCCCACTGGAGCGTCGCTTCGACGCCGTCGAGTGGCGAACCTTTGAGGACCATCTGCGCTGCAGCGACGTTAAGGACGTGCTCGCCTACCTCGTCTCGACGCCGCCCGGGGCTAACGCGACGCGAGAACAGTTGAAGGCGCTGAGCGAAGAGATTCAGCTGCGAATGGATCGTGGACGAGGGGTCCTTGAGGTCACCAAAGAAAGCGGGGTCTTTTTGGCTCGATGCTCGGCGTGAGCACCGTCGCGGTCACGTCATCTTCCTAGTAGCGATTCGCAACCATGAGTTCTTGCGCGGGAAAGTGCGTGAGAATCGCCGGTCCCTCGTCGGTCACGACAATCTCCTCTTCAATGCGCGCCGCCGACGTTCCGTCCGTGGCCGGACAGTACGTCTCCAGGGCGAAGACCATGCCCACTTGCAGCTCGATGGGGTCGCGCACGCTGTTAAGTCGGCTGATCACGGGACGCTCGTGCAGTCCGAGGCCCAGTCCGTGACCGAACTGCAGACCGAAGGCGTCCATCTCGTTCGCGAAGCCGAACTCCGTTGCCGCCGGCCACGCCAGGGCGATCTCGTCGGTGCCCACCCCCGGGCGCACCAGGTCGATGGCCGTATCCATCCACGCGCGGGCCTTCGCGTAGGCGTCGCGCTGGGGTGGCGTGGAACTGCCCACCGACATCGTGCGGTAGTAGCAGGTCCGGTACCCGTTGTAGGAGTGGATGATATCGAAAAATGCCTGCTCACCTGGTCGAATGATCCGGTCAGTGAAGTTGTGCGGGTGAGGATTGCACCGCTCGCCCGACACGGCGTTGATGGCTTCGACCTGGTCCGAGCCCATCTCGTAGAGTCGCTTGTTCGCGAGGGCGACAATCTCGTTTTCTCGGACGCCGGGCTTGAGTGCTTCAAAAATATCCTGGTACACGCCGTCGACCATCGCGGCCGCCTGGCTCAGCAACATCAACTCGTCGGGGTTCTTGATCTGACGCGCGTCCAACATAGTTTGCTGGGCGTCGCGCACGTCCACCCCGGCCTTGTGCATCTCAAAGAGAAAGGGCAGCTCGGTGATGTCCATGCCCACGGGCTGGTCGGCCACTCCCGCGTCCTTCAAGATTCCTACGATCTCCGCGACCGCCGACTCAAAGAGTCCCGCGCGCGGGGCGATCGCCCCGCGCAGACCGAGCATGCCCGCGCGACAGTTGTCCGGTTCCAGCCACGGGGCGAAGAGCCGGTGATGACGCGCGGCCGAGCCGAAGTCCCACACCATCGGTTCGCCGCCCCGCGTTAAGAGGCAGTAGCGCGACATCTTGTCGCCCAGCGCCCCGCCGATCCAGGTCTGTGAGACGTAGCGAATGTTGTAGAAATCGAATAACAGAAGGGCGCCGAACTCGCTGGCCTCCAATGCCGCGCGCGCCCGCGCGAGCCGATAGGCGCGCAGTCGCTCAAAGTCGACGCGGGTCTCGAAGTCCACGCCACCGTGACCGGGAGTGTTGAGAATGGGACCGAAACCTTCTCTCACGCCGTCGCCCCCAGTCCGTCGTCGATAGTGAGGTTCTCCGATTCCAGCACGATCCCGGCGCTTCTCGCTTCCTCCAACAACAAGACCGCGAAGTCCTCGTCGACGTAGCCCGCGCCGATGGCGCTCATCACGATCTGGGTGCACGCCGCGGCGAGGGGCATCGGAACGTTCATCTTCTTCGCCTCGGCCAGGCCCAGTTCGAAGTCCTTGCGCAGTAGCACCGGCGTGAAGGTTGGGGTGAAATCAAGATTCACGAAGGCCGGCGTCTTGTAGCGCGAGAACGTTGAACCCATTACCGAGCTGTTGATGAACTGGAGGAAGGCGCTGCGCGAGACTCCCCCTCGCTCGGCGAGGACCGTGATCTCCGCGAGTGCCTGGGTGACGATGCCGAGGTACACGTTGTGACAGATCTTGACGAGGCGCGAACTCTCACCCTCGCCGACGTAACTCACGCCGTGACCGAGCAGCGCAAAGAGCGGACGAACGTGATCAAACGCGTCTCGGGCGCCCGAGACGGCGAGGGTCAACTTGCCCGACGCGACCACCTTCGGATTTCCGCTGACCGGCGCGGCGAGAAAGTCGACGCCCCGCAACTCACAGGCCACTCGCACGTTCGCGGAGGTCTCCACGGAGACCGTCGAGCAGTCCACGATGACCGACGGGGTCGACGACTCGTTGGCGAGGACGCCCCGCGGGCCCGACACCACCTCCATCAGCTGCGCGTCGGCCGACACCATGACGAACACGACATCGCAGTCGCCAAGGTCGCGGGGCGAGTCGACGACGCTCGCTCCCAGTTCGCCGAGTACGTCAGCCTTGGCGCGCGTACGATTCGTGACCACCACGTCGTAGTCAGAACTAATGAGTCGCTTGGCCATCGCGCTGCCCATGCGACCACAACCGATCCATCCCACGCGCTCGATACCCATCAGGTGTCCTCCTCTACCTCAGACGTCGACGCAGCCATCTTGACCCGTGGCGAACCGCCCCGGTGGAGGGCGGCGACGTCGGCGCACCACATTCCCGCCCGACCCCGTCAGCCGCTCCGGTGCGTTGTGGAGAACCACGCCGCCACGCTGAGAACCACGCTGAGAGTCCGGGCCGAGGGTGCCGTCCGCACCGGGTCGAGCGAGGGTCGTTTAACTCTTCGCTTCATCGCGCTGGTACATCTCGAGGCGCCAGCCGCCCGTCAACTCGTACTCACAGAGTTGGGAGGTAATCGAGCACATGACCTCCAAAACGTCCGAGGACAGGGCCGTGGGGGGCACGATCAGCAGAATCCCCCGCTGCGAGTGGTCCTGCTTGATGGGGAACGCCGCACCGTTGAGCAGCTCTCTGATCCGGTCCTTGCCCAAGCGACCGTGTCCGTGCAGGATACCGAGGGAGGAAGTCTGGGGCACGCCGTGGCGCGGGGGCGACGTAACGAACGTCGCTTCGGTGATGCCGTGATTGGTCCAGCCGATGAAGTTGACCTTGATGTCGGGCACGTCCTCGGCCACGCGGGGCAGCACGTTGCACCATCCCCGGCCCTCGGCGATGGAGTCCAGGGCCAGGATCGCGTCGCGGCGATCCTCGTTGAAGTACAGGCGGGTCTTGGTCGTCACCACTACGCCCAGCCCAACTCTTCGAGTCGGGGGTCGCTGATGCCGAAGTGGTGGGCGATCTCGTGAATGACGGTCTTGCGGATCTGCGCCGTCACCTCGTCTTCGCTGTTGCAGTAGCGACAGATCGTGGTTTGGTACAGCGTGATCCGGTCGGGGAGGACCCCGGCGTAGCTGGTGCGCCCACCCCGCTTGGTGAGGGGAATTCCCTGGTACAGCCCGAAGAGGGGGCGGCCCGGCGCCTCGTCCTCCACCACGATGGCCACGTTGTCGATCTCGACCGACAGTTCTTTCGGCAGGCTCGCGACCGCGTTCGCCGCGAGCTCTTCGAAGCGCTCATTGGAGACCTGGAACATTCACCGAGCGTACCGGGACAGCGCCTCGTCAACCCTGGCCGAGCGTCACCTCGCGCGGTGCGTGGACGCGACCAGCTGCGCGCCGGGGCGATAGGCCAGGTGTGCGGCCCGGGGCGCGTCAAGAATGGCGAAGTTGGCGCAGGCCCCCAGGCCCAGGTGACCGACGTCGCCGCGGCGCAACGCCAGGGCGCCCCCTTTGGTCGCCGACCACAACGCCTCGTCGACGCTCATGCCCATCTCGCGCACCGCCAGGGCGATGACGAAGGCCATGCTCGTCACGTAGGACGATCCGGGGTTGCAGTCGGTGGCCAGGGCCACCGTGGCTCGCGCGTCTAACAGTCGGCGTGCGGACGGGTAGGGCGAGCGCGTGGAGAACTCCGCCCCCGGCAACAAGGTCGCCACCGTGGCCGACGCCGCGAGCAGGTCGATATCGCTGTCGTCTAGGTACGTGCAGTGGTCGACGCTGGCGCAGTCGAGGTCGACCGCCAGGGCGATCGCTCCGCTGTGGCCCAGCTGATTGGCGTGCAGGCGCGGCGCCAGTCCCCTGGTGCGGGCGACCTCCAAAATCGTGCGCGCCTCATCGACGCTGAAGGCGCCGCGATCACAGAACACGTCGGCCCACTTCGCGTGCGGCGCGCAGGCCTCGAGCATGGTCGTGGTCAGCAACGTGAGATAGCCGTCGCGATCACCGGCGAACTCGCGCGGCACGACGTGGGCACCGAGCCACGTGCGCTCGCGGGTGAACTCCCCGGCCACCGCGAGGGAGCGCACCTCTCCGTCCGTCGTGAGTTCATAGCCCGACTTGATCTCGATCGTGGTGACGCCGCCGCGTCGAAGCTCCCCCACGCGTTCGCGGGCGCCCTCGCGCAGTTGGTCCTCGGACGCCGCGCGGGTCGCCGCCACGGTGCGAGCGATGCCGCCGCCGTCGTAGCGCTGGCCCGCCATGCGGGCCTCGAACTCGTCGCTGCGCTCTCCGGCGAAGACGAGATGGGTGTGCGAGTCAACAAACCCGGGGATGACCGCCGCGCCCCCGGCGTCGAGCATCTCGTCGGCGTCGGGCGCGTGGACGTTCTCACCGACCCAGAGAACTTGATCGTCATCGACCACGAAGGCGGCGTCGTGGAGTCGACCGAGACGGGTACCGTCACCGAGCGTCGGGTCGTTGGTCGTCAGCTCGCCGACGTTGCGGACCACCCGAGTGGTCACGTCCCCTCGCGCATCGGCACGCGCAGGCCCGTCTCGTCGGCCTTCTCTTCGGCGATGTCGTAGCCGGCGTCGACGTGACGCAGCACACCCATGGCCGGGTCGTTGGTCAGTACGCGACGAAGCTTCTCGCCGGCGAGGGCGGTGCCGTCGGCGACGCACACCTGTCCCGCGTGGATGGAGCGTCCGATACCGACCCCGCCGCCGTGATGGAGGGAGACCCAGGTGGCGCCCGAGGCCGTGTTGATGAGCGCGTTGAGCAGCGGCCAGTCGGCGATGGCGTCGGAACCGTCCAGCATGGACTCCGTCTCGCGATAGGGCGAGGCCACCGATCCGCTGTCCAGGTGGTCGCGACCGATGACCAGGGGAGCCCTCACCGCGCCCGACGCCACGAGATCGTTAAAGGCCACGCCGGCCTTGTCGCGCTCTTCGTACCCGAGCCAGCAGATCCGAGCGGGCAGTCCCTGAAAGGCCACCTTGTCCTGGGCCTTGGTGATCCAGCGGCGAAGAAGATCGTTCTCGGGAAAGAGGTCGAGGACGGCCTGATCGGTGGCGGCGATGTCGGCCGGATCGCCCGACAGCGCGGCCCAGCGGAAGGGTCCCTTGCCCTCGCAGAAGAGCGGACGGATGTAGGCGGGAACGAAGCCGGGGTAGTCAAAGGCCCGCGCGTACCCGCCCAGTTGGGCCTCCCCGCGTAGCGAGTTTCCGTAGTCGAAGACTTCGGCCCCCTCGTCCATGAAGCCCACCATCGCTTCGACGTGGCGCACGATGGAGGCCCGCGCGCGATCGGTGAACTCCTCGGGCTTCTTCTCCGCGTAGTCGTGCCAGTCGTTGAGGTCAATGTCGTCGGGCAAGTAGCTAAGGGGATCGTGGGCGGAGGTCTGATCGGTCACGATGTCCACTTCGACCCCCCGGCGAAGTAGCTCTGGAAAAATGGTCGCGGCGTTGCCGAGCAGCCCCACGCTCAGGGCCTCACGATCCTTCTTGGCGCGGAGCACGCGCGCGATCGCCTCATCGAGGTCACTGGTCCACTCATCGAGGTAGCGCTGATCCACGCGACGTTGCAGTCGCGTCGGGTCGACGTGCACGCAGAGACACACGCCGTCGTTCATCGTCACGGCGAGGGGCTGGGCTCCCCCCATCCCGCCCGCGCCGGCGGTGAGTGTCAGGGTCCCGGCCAGCGTTCCGCCGAAGCGCTTGGTGGCGACGGCGGCGAAGGTCTCGTAGGTGCCCTGCAAGATCCCCTGGGTCCCGATGTAGATCCACGAACCGGCCGTCATCTGGCCGTACATGGTGAGCCCGAGCGCCTCCAGGCGTCGAAACTCGGGCCAGGTCGCCCAGTCCGGCACCAGGTTGGAGTTGGCGATCAGCACCCGCGGCGCCCACTCGTGGGTGCGCAGCACGCCCACCGGCCGCCCCGACTGCACCAGCATGGTCTCGTCCGCCTTCAGCGTGGTGAGGGTGCGCACCAGCGCGTCGAAACTGCGCCAGTCGCGCGCGGCCTTGCCGGTGCCGCCATAGACCACCAGGTCGTCGGGCCGCTCGGCCACCTCGGGGTCGAGGTTGTTCGAGAGCATGCGCAGCGCCGCCTCTTGGGGCCAGCCGAGCGCGTCGAGCTCGGTGCCGCGCTTCGCGCGAACGGGACGGGCTCCTTCCATGGTGTTCTCCTCAGTGCAGGGTGACGTAGCGAGACGCTAGATCGAGCAGCTCGCCCGACGCCACGAGGTCGCTGACCGCGGCGATCTCGGGCGAGAGCCACCGGTCGTGACCCGGGCCGCCGGTGAGGGCGTTGACCCGATCGGCGACCGCGGCCGTGACGGGAGAGCCCACGAGGGGCGCGCGAATGGCGAGGGCGCGGGCGCTCGCCACCAGCTCGATGGCCAGCACGTCGCGAAACGCCTCGAGCGACGTGCGCAGCTTTCGCGCGGCGTGCCAGCCCATGGAGACGTGGTCCTCCTGCATGCCCGAGGAGGGAATGGAGTCCACGCTGGCGGGCGAGGCCAGGCGCTTCATCTCGGCGACCAGGCCGGCCTGGGCGTACTGGGCAATCATCAGTCCCGAGTCGACCCCGGCGTCCTCGGCCAAGAAGGGCGGCAGGCCGTAGCTGCGATTCACGTCGAGCAACCGGTCGGTGCGCCGTTCGCACATCGACGCCACGTCCGCCAGGGCGATCGCGAGAAAGTCGAGCACGTACCCGACCGGCGCGCCGTGAAAGTTGCCGTTGCTCTCCAGCGTGCCGTCCGAGAGCACCGAGGGGTTGTCGATCGAGGCCCAGAGTTCAATGTCGGCCACGCGCGAGGCGTGCGAAAGAGTGTCGCGGGCCGCGCCGTGCACCTGCGGCGCACAGCGCAACGAGTAGGCGTCTTGCACCTGAGAGAGGTCCTCGCTGTGCGACGAGACGATCGGTGAGTCGGCCAGCAGCATCGCCAGGTTTCGCGCGCTGACCAACTGTCCCGGGTGCGGTCGCAGTTGGTGGATCTCCTCCAAAAAGACCCGGTCGGTGCCGCGCAGCGCCTGAATCGAGAGGGACGCGGCGAGGTCCATCTGTTGGAGGAGCGAGAGGGCGTCCTCGAGGGCCAAGATGAGCGTGCCCAACATGCCGTCGGTGCCGTTAATCAGCGCGAGGCCCTCTTTCTCCGCCAGCTCCACCGGCGCGAGGCCCGCGTCACGCAGCGCGTCGAGCGCGCGCCGTCGCGCCCCACCGGCGTCGCGCACGTCGCCCTCGCCCATCAGGGCGAGCGCCACGTGCGCGAGTGGCGCCAAGTCGCCCGAGCAACCGAGCGAGCCGAACTCGTGCACGATGGGGGTGATCTGGGCGTTGATCATCGCCGCGTACGCCTGCGCCGTGGCCGGGCGCACGCCCGAGACGCCACTGCACAGATTGGTCAGGCGCGAGACCATCATCGCGCGCACCACCTCGGTCTCCACTTCGGGCCCGACCCCCGCGGCGTGAGAGCGGATCAATGAGCGCTGCAGGTCACGTCGGCGTTCGGGTGAGATGGAGGTGGTGGCCAGGGAGCCAAAGCCCGTCGAGAGTCCGTAGATCGGCTCGCCCCCCGCCACCAGCGCGTCGATGGCCTCTCGTTGACGGGTCAAGCGCTCCAGCACTTCTGCGCTCAACGACAGCCCTTCGAATCGGCGGGCGACCGCGACGAGCTGTTCTCGGGTCAGTGGTTCTAGTCCCACGACGATGGTCACAACGATCTCCTTTGCACGCCCGCGAGCGTCTCGAGCACCAACAGGGCGGCCAGGCGCACGGTACGCGCGTCCGGGCTGTCTCGCTCGACGTCGACCTCGGTGAAGTCGATGGCCACCACGTCCTTGGAGGTCGCGAGGGCCCGCACGAAGCGACGAATCTCGTCGGCGCGCAGTCCCCCCGGCGCGGCCGCCGGACACCCCGGCACCACCGATCGGTCGCCCACGTCAAGGTCAATGTCCACGTAGACCTTTCGTCCCCCCTGGCGCGCCACGTCTAGCGCGCGGCGAGCGATGATCGCCGCGTCCTCGCGATTGAAGGCGTCGCGATCGATGATGCGTAGCCCGGCCGACGACGCGTCGCGGGCGTAGGCCGGGGAGTTGGTGTAGTCCCCGAGGCCGACCTGGACGACGTGGCGCCCATCGAGTCCCTCTTCGAGCAGTTGGCGAACCGGAGAACCGTTCGAGCGTCCCTCGCGCATGTCGAGGTGCGCGTCGAGGGTGATCAGTCCGAACTCGTCGGTTCGATCCTTCATGAGGGCGCTCAGGGCGTGCCAGGTGGCGGCGTTGTCACCGCCGAGAATCATGGTGAGGGGTTGTTCGATCACGGCCAGCGCGGTGGCGACCCGCTCGTGACCACCGTCGCCGTCGGGGTCGTCCACGTCACCGTGATCGACGACGGCCACGTACTCGCCGAGGTCCACCCGGCTCGACCAGGACCAGGTGGAGTAGTGGTCGAGGGCGGCGCGAATCGCGGCGGGGGTGCTCGTCGCCGAGCGGGGCGAGACACTGGTTTTGTAGGTGGAGACGCCGAGCATCGCCACGTTACGGCGCGCGTTGATCGGGCGACCAAAGACCAGGGACGACGCGGAACGCCACTTCGAATCACTCACGGCGCTCACCCTGCCATAGTAGGCAACGACCACGTGGCGACGAGGAGTACCGCGCCCTCGGGCCGGGTCTCTAGCGTTCGACCGTCCTCACACCGCTCTCGCGAGGTGACGGGGACTCTTCTTCGATGAACGTCGGCACCGGCGTCGCGTGGAGCTCGTGCCCCTCGTCCTCGCTGTAGGTCGGGGTGGGAGTAGCGATGTACTCACCCTCCACCGAACGCGTCACCACGTTGGGCGTCTTGCGCTTGCCGCCGCGTTTGATCCCCTGGAGTTCGAGGCAGATCTTGTACGTCAAGGGATAAGCGATGAGGGGCGTGATGATCACCAGCACGCGCATCGCCCACAACACGGTGTTGAGCGAGAGATGGAAGAAGTTGGCGATGACGTCGGTGGCACTGGCGATCTGCAGCATGGCGATGAGCGCCAACACGGCGGCGCCCGCCGCGGTGCGCTTGGGTCTGTCGCGCGGTCGATCGAGCAGGTTGTGGAGCTCGTTGTCGCCGGTGAACTTTCGCTCGAGGAGCGGCCAGGCGTAGGCCAGGTTGAAGATGATCCCGGGGAAGAGAACGGCCGGTATGAAGACCTCCAGGGGCCACGTATGGCCCCAGGCCGTGAACTCCCACGAGGGGAAGATGCGCAACGCCCCGTCCAAGAAGCCCATATAGAAGTCCGGCTGCACGGCGTAGGAGATGCGCGACGCTTGATACTGACCGAACTGCCAGATGGGGTTGATCTGGAAGAACGCCGCGAGCAGTGCCGTCAGGCCGCCCACCACGAAGAGGAAACCGGTCGTCTTCGCCATGAAGACGGGGAACATCGGAGTTCCCACCACGTTCTTTTCGGTCTTGCCCTCGCCGGGGAACTGGGTGTGCTTCTGGCGCACCAACAAGAACAGGTGCGCTCCGACCAGGCCCAGAATGATCAGGGGAATGATCAAGACGTGCAGGATGAAGAAGCGCGGGATGGTCGCCGAACCCGGGAAGTTGCCGCCAAAGACCCAGAACGCCAGGTAGCTCCCCACGAAGGGCACCGAGAGCAGGATTGAGTAGGCGATGCGAATGCCGGTGCCCGAGACCAGGTCGTCGGGCAGGGAGTAACCAAGGAACCCGTTGGCGATGGTGAGAATCAACAGCGTCAGGCCGATGGTCCAGTTGAGCTCGCGAGGCTTGCGGAACGCGCCGGTGAAGAAGACGCGAGCCATGTGCACGACCAGTGAGCCCACGAAGATGTCACAGGCCCAGTGGTGCATCTGGCGCATGAGCAGGCCACCGCGCACCTTGAACGAGATATTGACCGTCGACTCGAAGGCCTGGGTGACGCGCTGACCATCGAGTGGCAGATACGGTCCGTGATAGATCACGACGGACGAACTCGGCACAAAGTAGAACGTGAGAAAGACCCCGGTGACGAGCAGGATCACGAAGGAGTAGAGCGCGATCTCACCGAGCATGAAGGACCAGTGATCCGGGAAGATCTTGTCCATGAAGGTGCGTCCGCCCTTGGCGACACCTAAGCGATCGTCGAGCTCGTCCAGAGCCTTACCAATCTTGCCGTACGGCCCTTCGGCTCGCTTCCTCGCTCGAGGGTTGGTGGGGATAATGGCGTCACTCATGTGGTGGTGCGCTCCCAGAAGCCGGGCCCGACGGGCTGGTCGTAATCGCTCTGCGCGCGAAGGTAGCCGTTGGCGTCAATGTAGAGGGGCAGTTGGGGCAACGGCCGCGGCGCGGGACCGAACTGAGGAATCGCCCCGTTGGTGACGTTGAACATCGACTGGTGACACGGGCACACCAAGAGCTGCAGCTGCTGTTCGTACAGCCCGACCGGACATCCGAGGTGCGTGCAGAGCTTGGAGTAGGCGACGTAGCCCTTCGGCCCCCAGGTCTCGCGTCCCTTTTGCGTGACGAAGTTCTCGTTCGAGATGCGAATGATCACGGTCTGATCGACCGCTTGACCGCGGTCGGTGTTTTGTGTTCCCTCGGGATACACCGTCACCAGGCCGCCAATGGCGAGGTCCCCCACCGAGACGCGACGTCCGGTCGAGTCGACGGCGAAGGAACCCTTACGCCAGTCGGTGTGAAAGAGGGTGCCCTTGGGAAGCGGGCCGAGGCTTCGCAACAGCGGAAACATCGCCACGATGCCAAAGATGCCCAGTCCCCCCGTGAGAATTCCGCCGAGCAGCTTGCGACGCTTGACCAGGCCACCGCCGCGCTCGACGATGGCGGCCGCGAAGGCGTCGCGCTCGGGCCGCGAGCTCGCGAGTTCGTGCCGTTCCTCGACGAAGGGACCGCGCGGCATGAGGTACTTGCCCCACGCCACGAGCCCCACGCCGAAGAGAAAGAGACCAAAGCCCATCGTCGCACCGAGGATCCAGGGTTTCGCGTTGACCACGTAGGCCGCGCCGAAGCCCGCCATGAGGAGGAGCCCCACAACGAAGAGCGTGGCGATGACGCCCTGTACGGTCTCGGGGTTCTTCGCCAGGGGTTGGAGGTGTGGATCGTCGGCCCGCAGACCCGAGATGGCGACGGGGGTGCTGTGGTCGGCGAGGTCGCGCGCTTCTTCCACGCGGCGCTCGTCGAGTTCTTCGGCGAGCGCCTGAACCTCGACGGCCAAACGCGGACTGTCGACGATGCGCTTGGCGACCGAGTCCGCAACTTTCTTGCGACTTCGCATCTTCCAGCGGGCGAAGGGGCCCTGTGGCTGGTCTGGTGTCTCGTCGCTCACGAGCGATCTCCAATCCAGTAACAGATCAACATCAAGAATCCGACGCCCACCAACAGGGCGATGAAGCCCTCGGCGACGGGACCAAGTCCGCCGAGACCGAACCCGCCGGGGTTCTCGGGGTGTTGAATCTCCGTGGTGACGTACTTCACGATGTCGTCCACCTGCTGGTCGCTCAGGTTTCCGCTGAAGCGCGGCATGTTGCCCGGGCCGGTGCGGATCGCCTCGACCACCTGGAAGGCCGGGATGTGCCGGAGCGACGGCGCGAAGGTACTGAAGGCGAGAGCGTCGCCGTCACCCTCGATGGTGTGACAGGCGGCGCAGTTGAGGGCGAAGAGCGCGGCCCCCTCGGACTCACTCGCCTTACTCAGGTGGGGCGTGGGTATCCCGGGGTAGCTCGGCGAGAGCGAGTCGACCCAGGCGGCGATGGCCTCGGCCTGGCTGGGCGTCAGGGCGGGCTGGCGGCGCGGCGCTTCCACCGCGGCCACGTCCTTCGCGGGCATGCGACCCGAGTCGACCCAGAAGTCAATCGTCGCCGGTCCCAGTCCCACCAGGTCGGGGTAGGCCCCCACGGCCGAGGCCGGAACGCCGTTCGCCTGCGTGCCGTGACACGAGGCGCAGTTCTCTAAGAAGAGCGCCTCGCCCAACTTGTCGAGGCGGCTCGGCGGCGTCACGTAGGTGATGTACTTGTCGCCGTACTTCACGACCACACCCTTGCTGTTCTTCACCACCTGGGAGGAGTTCGGGGTGCCGGCGTTCTTGCGCGTCGTCTGCAGTGGCGTCTTGGTATTGCTCGCGCCGGCCGAACCCATGAAGAGCACGACCGGGCCCGCCGCGAAGAGGCCGAGAGCACCGACGAGGATCGCGCGCCTCAGGAGGGTAGTGGTCACGCGCTCCACCTACTTCAACAAGAAGAGGGCCGAGTAGAGCCCGATCCAGACGACGTCGACGAAGTGCCAGTAGTAACTCACGCCTTGGAAGGTCGCCAGTTCACCGGGGTCACCCTCACGACCGCGCATACGAAACAGGAGAAAGGACATGGCCACGAGTCCGAGGAACACGTGCAGTCCGTGCAGACCGGTGGTGATGAAGAAGATCGAGCCGTAGGAGTTGGTGTACCAACGCGTCGTCAAGTGCGTCCACTCATAGGCCTGGTTGGAGACGAAGAGGGCGCCCATGATGATGGTCGCGATCACCCAGTTGCGCGCGGCGCCGCGGCGTCGATGCTCAATGAGCCACACCGCGCGCTGCATGGTGAACGACGAGGCAATAAGGATGAGGGTGAAGATGCCCGATTGCAAGACGTCAAGGTGCGTGCCCTTGGGCGGCCACGAGGCCAAGTGGGCACGAATGGTAAACAGGGCGGCGAAGAGTCCCGAGAAGAACATCAGCTCTGAACCGAGCCAAATCATCACGCCAATGGCCAGCATCGGCGGTCGATCGTGGACGATCTTCTCTTGCTTCGCCAGGCTATTGGGGGAAACTGCCTGACTCACGCCTACCTTTCTAGTAGAAAACGTGACCCCCCTTTGTCGATTCAAGCGAATCGCTCTCAGCCAAGTGTGGGAGGAAGTTCCCTACTCGCGATGACGGCAAGTCGCCTCGTGGGACGTGTTAACGCCACGTAAAGTGTGCGCAGTCCGCGCGGCGTGTAGGTGGTCTCATCGTTCGCCCCGCGATTAGCAATCTGACCAGGTTCGACGACGATCACCGCGTCAAATTCCAGGCCATTGGCACCCTCGGCCGCCAGCACCACCAGGTCGGCCGCGAGACCCTTGGACTCTTGATCACTCGGGTCCACCGCTTCGAGACCGCCGTCGCGCAATAACGTCACGACCTCATCCACGCGTCGTCGGGTCACGATGACCGCGATGCGACCGGGAGCGACCGCTTCCATCTCGCCACGGGTCAACTCGACGAGCGCCGAGGGGAACTCGGCGTCGCTGACGCGCATCACGAGGGGCAGCGCCCCGGCGCGACGCACGGGTCGCGGCGGCTCGAGATCGGGGGCCGCGGCCAACAGCGTCGCGGCCGCAAAGTCCAGGACCTCCTCGGGTGTGCGGTAGCTGACCGTCAGGTCCACGCGCGAGGGCGCGCGACGAGGAGCGAGCACGGCGAGCAGCGCGTCCCAGGAGGCCGACGACGAGGCGGTCGTGGCCTGACCCATGTCGCCCACAATGGTCATCGATCCGGTGAGATCGCGGCGCTTCAAGACGCGTAGTTCCATCGGTGAGAGGTCCTGAGCTTCGTCCACGACGATGTGGCCGTAGGTGACAAACTCGGCCTCGTCCAACTCTTGGGACTGGGCCACCACCAGGCGCTGGGCCTCGCGCAGGGCCGCGGCCCGGTGATTACCGGCGTAGGCGTCCAGGTCGACGCCCGCGAGCACGTTCTCTGCGGGCTTGGGAGCCGGACGAGGTCGCTTGCGCGGCCCCACCAGTACCCGAGCCTCGTCAATCAAGGCGGCGTCGGCCTTGGTCCAGGCGATCTCTTCGGTCGAGGTGAACCGCGGGCGATAGAGAAGTTCGATCTCGCTGTCGCTCAACACGCCCTTGCCCGCGGCGCGCAGCAGCGCGGGAGCGCCGAGCAGGTCGTGCAGCAGTTCTTGTCCCGTGATGCGCGGCCAGACGCGCTGCAGCGTCTCTTTGAACTGGGGCGTGGCGCGAATGGCGTCCGCCAGCTCGGCCACCCCGTTCGTTTCTTCGGAGTTGTCGTGCGAGAAGCGCTCGTGGTACTCACTCGCCAACCGCGCGGCCAGTTCGCGCCCGACGGCCGAGCGACGTTGGTTGTGGTTGCCCGGTCGGCGACGCGCGCGCTCCACGGCCTCTTCGGTGTACTTCGCCTTCAACGTGATGATCGCTCGCCCGACGGGAATCTCCACGTCGTGGCGAAGCGCTCGTTCGCGGGTGCGCAGGGCCCGGGCCAGCACGCGGGCCATGCGCGCGTCACCCTTCAGTTGGTCGACCTCTTCACTCTCGACCGCGCGTACTTCGACGTTGGTGACCAGACCCGCGATGGTTGACAGGGTGACTCCCGACTCGCCCAGCGACGGCAGCACGTTCTCGATGTAGTTCAAGAACAACGGGTTCGGTCCCACCACCAACACGCCCTGACGTTCGAGCGTGGCGCGATGGGTAAAGAGCAGATAGGCCGCCCGGTGCAGCGCCACCGCCGTCTTGCCGGTGCCCGGTCCACCCTGAACGAGCAACACCCCCGCGAGGGGGCTACGAATGATTTGGTCCTGCTCGCCTTGAATGGTGGCGATGATGTCGCCCATGCGACCAGTGCGGGCCCGGCCCAGGGCGGCCAGCAACGCCCCCGGTCCCCCGAGGGCCAGGCCGCCGTCGACCAGTCCCTCTTCGGTAGCGGCGCGCACTTCGCTCTCGGGTAGATCGATGTTGCCGTTCGCGTCGGCGAAGTACTCGTCTTCCACCCCCGAGACTTCATTGGCGCGGATGGCCACGTGACGTCGACGAGAGAGTCCGAGCGGTTCGACGCCGGTCGCGCGATAGAACGCCTCGGCGACGGGGGCGCGCCAGTCGATGACGAGTGGGTTGAGTGCCTCGTCGGACACCGCGAGACGACCCACGTGGTAGGTGTCGCCCACGCCGTGGCCGTTCGCCTGGTAGTCGATGCGACCAAAGAACAGTGGTTGGTCACCGATGGCCAGTTGGTCGAGCCGATGTAGGGCCGTCCCCATGACCACGTCGCGTTCGACCAGGTCACCGGCGCCGCGCATATTGGCGACGGCGGCGCTGTCGCGCAGTGATCGCGCTCCCTGGCGCATGTGATCAAGGGCACTGAGGGCCACGTCGAGGAACTCTTGCTCCTCGGCGATCTCTCGCTCGTGCGACATCAACGACCCCTTTTCATCTCCCAAAATCGGGAAGAATCAAGTCTAGCGACCGGGCTCGGCGCTCCCCGACGGCGAAACACCCCGTGGCCCTCGTCCCTGTCCGGCTCTACGGTGCGTCCCACGGCGCCAGCCGGCGAGAGGAGTGCCCATGAAATTCAACGGCGTCATGATCGGATCCGAGGACCCCACGACCTCGGTGCGTTCTCTAGGAAGGTGTGGGGCGAGCCGGGGTTTCACGACGACACGTGGTACGGAGGGGAAGACGGGGTGATGCGGGGCGCCCACAGCGACGTCCACGGGACGAGCGCCCAGCCCCACAGGATCATGCTCACTATCGAAGCGGACGACGTGCCGGCCTCGTTCAAGGAGATCGTGGCCTTGGGCGCGGGCGTGATCGCCGAGCCCCACCAACCCGACCGCACCGGGCAACGGGTGGCTCGCGACGGTCTCGGACCCGGACGGCAACTACGTCCCACTCGCGTCACCTTGGGAGTAAAACGCCTCGCTCAGTACCTCGGTTCGACGAAAGTGTGCTCGACCTAGATTGGTCACCGTGAGCACTCCCGAACCTGATTTTCTCAAGGCCTGTCGCGGGGAGTCCGTTACTCGCGTCCCGGTATGGTTCATGCGTCAGGCGGGCCGATCGCTGCCCGAGTACCGCGCCCTGCGCGCGACGGGCTCGATCCTCGACGCGATCGCCCAGCCCGAGGTGGCGAGCGAGGTCACCCTCCAACCCGTTCGACGCTACGGCGTGGACGCGGCGATCCTCTTCTCGGACATCGTGGTGCCCTACCACGCAGTTGGCTTCGGTGTCGACGTCGTCCCTGGTCGAGGTCCGGTTATCGCCGAACCGTTCGCCAGAGAGAGCGACCTCGAACGCCTGCCCGACCTCACCGACGAGAACATCGAACACGTGACCGCGACCATCGATCTGGTCCTCCCCGAGCTCGCCTCGACGAACACTCCCCTCATTGGATTCGCGGGCGCACCCTTCACGGTCGCCAGTTATCTCATCGAGGGAGGACCCACCCGAGAGTTCGCGCTGATCAAAACGTTGATGCATCGCGATCCCCAGCTGTTTGATCTACTGATCGATCGACTCGTGGCGATCACCGTGAGTTTCCTTCGCGCGCAGATCGAACACGGAGCGCGCGCCGTGCAACTCTTCGACTCGTGGGCGGGTTCGCTCACCCGAGCCGAGTATGAGCGCTACGCCTTGCCCGCGACCCAGAGGGTCTTTGAGGGTATCGCCGATCTCCACGCGGCGACCATTCTCTTCGGCGTGGGAACGGGCGAGCTCCTGTCGTTGATGGCCACGGCGGGCAGCGACGTCGTGGGCATCGACTGGCACGTGGACCTCGACGAGGGACGCACGCGCGTGGGCGCCAAGGCCGTGCAGGGCAACCTCGACCCGGCGCGCTGTCTCGCGACCGAGGCGATGGCCATTGACGCCACGCGCGAAGTGCTGGCACTCGCCGCCAGCGACGCCGGCTACATCTTCAACCTGGGACATGGAGTGTTGCCCGCGACCGACCCCGACGTGCTCGCCGCCGTCGTGAAGGTGGTGCACGAAGAAGGCCGGGCGGGGGTCGCGTGAGCGTCGGCGTTCTCGTCATGGCGCACGGCACGCCCGCCTCGCCCGACGACATCGAGTCGTTCTACACGAGGATTCGCCGGGGTAGTCCGCCGACTCCCGAACTCTTGGCCGACCTCACCCGTCGCTACCTCGCCATTGGCGGCGTCTCACCCCTCAGCGAAAGGACCGCGGCCCAAGTGGCGGGCGTGGCGAAGTTCCTCGACGAACGACACCCCGGTGGCTACGACGTGCGCTTTGGCTCCAAGTTCGAACCACCACTGTTGGAAGAGGCGGCGGCCCGCCTCGCCGATGAGGGATTCGAGAAAGTCGTCGGCCTCGTGCTCGCCCCCCACTCGTCGTCGATGTCGACCGGCCAGTACATGAGTCGCGCCCGCGCGGCGCTCGGTGACCGGGTCGAGTTCATCGAGGTGGGCGCGTGGTACGACGCGCCGGGCTTCTTGGAGTTGATCGCCGCTCGGGTCACGGCCGCCTTGGCCACGATTCCCGCCTCTCGTCACGCGACCACCGAGGTGATCTTCAGCGCGCACTCGCTGCCCGAGCGCGTGGTCGCGCTGGGCGACACGTACCCCGAACAACTTCGCGACAGCGCCGAACGCGCCGCGGCGCTGGCCGACCTGGCGAACTTTGACATCGCCTGGCAGTCGGCCGGTCGGACACCGGACCCGTGGCTCGGTCCCGACATCCTGGTGGCCCTGCGCGACAAACGGGCCGCCGGCTTCACCGACGTCGTGTCCTGTCCCATTGGCTTCGTGTCCGATCACCTCGAGGTCCTCTTCGACATTGACATCGAGGCGCAGAGTGTGGCGAGCGAGGTGGGGTTAAATCTCGTGCGAACGGCGTCGCTCAACGACGATCCGGACTTCACGTCGATTCTCGCCGACGTCGTACACACCGCGGCCCGCTAAGTGAGTCGTCCCTCGGTCGTCATCGTCGGCGGAGGGATCAGCGGCCTCGCCGCGGCCTGGGAACTCACCGGTGGCGCGCACGGCCCCCGCGAGACCACCCCGCGCGTGGAGGTGATCGAGGCCAGTGAGCGTGTCGGGGGAGCCCTCGCCACGACCACGTTCGCCGGCCGCACGATCGACCTCGGTGCCGACGGTTTCCTCGCCCGACGACCCGAAGCCGTGACCCTCGTTCGCGAACTGGGACTCGACGACCAGCTCGAAGCCATCGCCGAAAGCGGTGCGTGGCTCTGGTCGCGCGGGCGGTTGAACGAGTTACCCAAGGGTCTCGTTCTCGGCGTGCCGACCACGCGCGAATCGATTACGCGCTTTCGCGGGGTGGGGTGGCGCGCCCACCTCGCGGCCAGACGCGACGCCCTCCTCCCGGCCCGTCTGCACGTCGGGGCGGACGCCACGATCGGCGAGATCACGCGAGCAAAGCTGGGACGAGAGCTCAGCTATCAGTTCATCGAGCCGATGATCGGGGGCATCCAGGCCGGCCGCATCGACGACCTGTCGGCGAAGTCGGTCTTCCCGGCCCTCTACGCGGCGGCCCAAGAGGGCGGTTCCTTGATGCGCGCGATCACGCGCCCCGAGGCGGCCCCCGACTCAACTCCCGTCTTCTTCTCCCTGGTCGACGGGGTGGGATCGTTGCCCACCCATCTCGCCACCCACCTCAGCGGGCGTGGGGTGCTCATTCGGCGAGGCGTCGCGGTGACCGCGTTACGGCGGACGCCGGCGGGCAGTTACCCCCTCGAGGTCGACACCGTCGCGACCACCACCCCCGCCAACGGCGTCATCTTGGCCGTCCCCGCTCCCAGCACGGCAGCGCTCATCGGTTCCTTCGACCCGGCCCTCGACGAGCTTTCGCGCATCGACAGCGCGGGGGCCGCGATGGTCACGTTCTCCGTCCCGAGAGACCAGGTCGCACTGCCCCCGCACGGTACGGGAGTACTGGTCCCTCTTCACACTGCGTGGTCGGGAGAGGGACCGATGATGGTGACCGCGGTGACGTTTCTCGATCGCAAGTGGCCCCATCTGCGACGCGACGACGATGTCCTGTTGCGCGCCCACGTGGGGCGCAGTGACGACGGACGCTGGAGCGAGCTGGCTGACGAGGAGCTGACCCGGCGGGTGAGCGAGGAACTCGCCGTGTTGCTCCCGCGCTGGGGCGAGCCGACTGAGTCGCTGGTGCAGCGCTGGCCCCTCGGTCTCCCCCAGTACCGCGTGGGTCACGAACGACTCGTGGGGTTGGGCCGCCAGGCGGCGGCGCGCCACGGGGTCGCCCTCGCCGGCAACGCCTACGACGGGGTCGGCGTGCCGGCCAGCATCGGCTCCGGTCGTCGCGCCGCCCGCGAGATCACCGAACTCATCGGCACCACTGCGCAGTCAGCCAGCTAGAGAGTGGGTGGCCTCACTAATCGACGTGAATCCTGGTCGGAGTGATCGTCAACTGACGTGAGAACAGCGCGGCAAACTTCTGGGGGCTCTCAAAGAGCGTCGCGATGCGTTCGTAGTACTTAGCGAGGTACGCGCCCTGCTGGTCGGCCGCTACCCCGCCTTCGCTCTGCTCTGCGGTGCCTTCTAGCCGCACGACGTTGCGGCCGAGGTCGCACGCGTCGAGCACCAGACTTACCTTGGGATTGGCTCTGATGTTGCGAAACTTGGCCGACGCGGGCTGGCTGTAGACGAGGATCGTGTCGTCGTCGCGCCACAGGAACCACACGGGAAGGGTGATCGGTTGGCCGTCCGGTCGAACCGTGGTCAGCCACGCGATGAGGTTGTGGCGCAGTCGGGTTTCGACCCGCTCACGCTCATCGGCCGAGAGATGTGACGTGAGAGTCATGCGAGTGGACTCCTTAGCAACTTAGAGGCGGGCCAGGGTGAGCTGGAAGTCGTCGGCCGGATCTCGAAACTCGCGCACGACGCGAAAGCCCACGTCGGCGAACTCAGCCTCTATCCCACGCGGAGTGAACTTGGTCGAGATCTCCGTGCGAATGTCTTCACCTGGCGCGAGATCGAACGTGAGACTGAGTGCTCCGACCACCACGCGTTGTGGACGCAGCGATCTCAGTCGCATCTCGATCCAGTGATGGGTCTCATCGAAGAAGGCGACGTGCTCGAAGGCGTCGGCGTCAAAGTTCGCGTCATACGCGTCGTTGATGGCCACGAGGGCGTTGCGGTTGAACGCGGCGGTCACGCCCAACGAGTCGTTGTACGCGGCCTCCAGGCGTGCGCGATCCTTCACCAGATCGGTCCCCACCAGCAAGGCGTCCTCGGGTCCCATCGCGTCTCGCAGCTGTACGAAGAAGGCTCGTCGCGCCGTCGGTTCGAAGTTCCCGATTGTCCCTCCCATGAGGGTAATCAGACGTCGGCCCGACCTCGGCAGGAGGGCCAGGTCGGCGCTGAAATCGGCCACCAGAGCCGTGACGGCGATGCCGAAGGAACTTTGAATCGCCTTGGTCGAGGTCACGAGCATCTCTTCACTGACGTCCACCGCAACAAAGTGTCGCAGTGACGTGGAGCGTGCCATCGCGCCCAGAAGTTCGTGCGACTTTTCCGCGCTCCCGGCGCCCAGCTCGATGAGCGTGTCGCAGTTCGCCAACTGGACGATCTCATCGGCGAACGCTGTCAAGATTTCGTTTTCGCGGGCCGTCGGGTAGTACTCGGGAAGTTTCGTGATCTCCTCGAAGAGCTCGCTGCCCCGTTCGTCGTAGAACCAGATCGGTGAGATCCACCGCGGAGAAGAGAGCAGGCCGACTCGAAGATCCTCGGCCAACTTGAGGTTGTGATCGTCCAGTGACAGACGTCGCGTGACCTGAAACGTCACCGACCGTTTCCTCCCTCGACGTCGCGGGCCAACCGCACGCCGCTGAAGGCCCAGCGGGCCCCGGGGGGAAAGAAGTTTCGATAGGTCGGTCGGTAGTGTCCGGACGGCGTCGCGACACAACCTCCGCGCAGGACGTGTTGTCCCACCATGAACTTCCCGTTGTACTCGCCCACCGCGCCCTCGGCCACGCGAAATCCCGGGTAGGGCAGGTAGGCCGACGCCGTCCACTCCCAGACCTGTCCGGCCCCGCCGTTCTCGCCCACGGGACGCGGGTGGACATTGAGGGCGTCAAAGAGGTGATTCTCGCCGAACTGCGGTTGCGCGGTCTCCCACTCTTGTTCGGTGGGCAACCGCGCACCGGCGTACCGGGCGTAGGCGTCGGCCTCGTAGTAACTGATGTGACAGACGGGTTCCGCGGCGTCGATCGCCCGCTGTCCCCCCAAGGTAAAGAGGGTCCACTCGCCCTCTCGACGACTCCAGTAGAGAGGCGCCTCCCACTCTTCGTTGACCACCTTGGCCCAGCCGTCGGAGAGCCACAGTTCGGGTCGCCGGTACCCGTCGTCCTCAATGAAAGCGAGGAAATCTCCGCACGTCACGGGGCGATCGGCGATCTCGAAGGGCGCCACGTAGGCCAGATGTCGGGGCCGCTCGTTGTCGAAGGAGAATCCGTCGTCGTCGCGGCCAATGGAGACAGTCCCGCCCGCAACGCTGAGCCACGTCGCGGGCCGGTTGGGAACATCGGCGCGACTCAACGACGGGTGATACCGCGGCGCCATGGGATTTCTCGACAAGACGTGTTTGATATCCATCAAGATCAGCTCCTGGTGCTGCTGCTCGTGGTTGAGCCCCAGATCAACGAGCTCGAGTGCACGATCGTCCAGTTCCGAACGCAGAAGTCGATCGAAGGCCACGTCCACGTGTTCTCGATAGTTGGCGATCTCCGCCACTCCGGGCCGGGTAATCTCGCCCCGGCGGGTGCGGGGATGACGCGGGCCGACCGCCTCGTAGTACGAGTTGAACAGATACCCGTACTTCTCTTCGTAGTTGGCGTAGTCCTTCGCGAGTGGCTGGAGCAGAAACGTCTCAAAGAACCACGTGGTGTGCGCCCGATGCCACTTGGTCGGGCTGACGTCGGCCATGGACTGCACCGTCTGATCTTCGGGCGACAGTGAACTAGCGAGACGCTCGGTCGCGGCGCGAACTTCGCGAAACGCGGCGACCGCGTCGTCCGTTCCCGCGACCGCCGGGGGTTCTCGTGGAGTGTCGGCACCCATAGGGCTCAGACTAAAGCCCGCGTGTACGCCGCGACGCCGGCGGCACGAAAGACCGCCGTCTGATCTCGCATTCGCCCGTACGACCTGACCACGATCAACTCCTCGCCCGCGCCGTTCGTCAACAGTATTTCAAAGTACGTGCGATCGGGCGCCGCCGGACCGAGTTAAAAGTCATCATCATTCGCTGTCGTCGCGGGCGGGGGTTCACCCGCGGCGACGAGTGGGTGTACCGTGCCTCAGGAAAACGAAAACGACCTCCGAGGAGAGTGAGTGAGCCGAGCCCTGATCGCGCGAGGGTCAGCGAGAGCGGTCCCCGAGACCACGCCGGTCGCGACCGATTCGGTCTTGTCGTACTGGCGGGACTACTTCAGTCCCGATCAGCGGGCCCCCCTGGCGGAGCACTCAACCGGTCTCATCGCGTCGCGTCTCTATCGTCTCTTGGGGTCGTTCGGCCCGGTGGCGTACTATGACCACGCCGAACGCCCGAGTGGGCTGCGCGCGAAACTCTTCGTGGGACACTTCTGGTCCTTTGAGTCAATGTGTCGCGCTAATGAGTTCTACACCAAAGTGGCGGTGTACGTCCTGTCCGATCCGAACGCCGCCCGAGAACAACTGGCTGAGGCGGCCGCGCGCTTCGCGGTACCCATGCCCCATTGGGACTTGCCGCCTCCGGCCTTCGATCACGAGGCGACCATGGCGCTCGCCGATCTGGTTCTCCTCTGCGGTAATCAGTCCACCCTCGATACCTTCCCGCGCCGTTGGCGCGACAAGATTCAGCTCTTCAACTACTCCTTAGACGAGAAGAAGTGGCCACCCGCTCGACGGGCGCGGAGATCGCCCACCGACTTTGTGTACGTGGCCACCCACTGTGGCCTTCGCAAGGGCTTCTTGGACGTCATCAGCACCTGGAGCGCGATCTCACCGGACGTGGCTCGACTGCACGTGGTGGGCCGTCTCGACCGTCCCTACGATCGACTCCTGGCTGAGGCGAATACCGGCAGCGTGATCGTCCACGGGTGGATCGACTCGAGTTCGCGCGAGTACCGCGACCTGTTGCGCTCCTGTCGCTTCGCCTACATCCCCACCTGGGTGGAGGGACAGATGGGCACGATGCTCGACGTCCTCTTCGCCGGATGCGTCCCCATCACGACGCGCGCGTGCGGAGTGGACGACGAGGTGCTCGATCGTTGCCTGATCGTCGAGGCGATGCGACCGGGCCAGCATCGCTCGGTGATCGAAGACGTCGTTCACTGGAGCGTCGACGAGTGGCGAGCGCGCAGCGACGATCTTCAGCGAGTCGCCCGCCGTCGCCACCAGTGGACGTCGTTCGACCGCGACGTGGGAGGAGCGCTCGCGGGGCTCCTCGACGTCCCCGAGAGGAGATCAGATGAGATCCAGGCGATCCACTGAGGCCACGAACTTCTGGCGTCAAGGCGTCGAAGTAGTACCGCAGTTTCTCTCGGCGACGGAGTGCGAGAGCCTGCTGTCCGCGGTGGCGGACTACCGGCGAACGCACGAGCTGCCGGTGATCTTTCGCGAAGAGAAGGGTCGTTCGCTGAACTACGTCGTCATGGAGGGTTGGCGTTTTCACGAAGCCCTGCCCGACTCCGAGGCGATCGTTGATCGTATTCGAGCGCGGCTCGAGTCGATATGCGCGGAGCCACTCGTGCTGATCGACGACGCTCGGGCCGCGTGCAACGTCAATATCACGCCCCCCGGGGGACAGTACCGATGGCACTACGACCGAAACCTGGTGACGGCTCTGGTGTACCTCAATGGCGTAGCGGGTGGCGAGACGGACCTGTACCCCAACTACCGAGTCACCTGGCCCTGGTCGCGCCCGCGCGTGGCGCAGTCACTGCTGGACCGGCTGCTACTGAACAAGGCTGTGCGCGCGCTGGCGGGCCGCCCCACCGCGGTGACCCCCGCCCAGGGAACGTTCGTCGCCCTACGCGGCAACACGACCTTGCACAGTGTTCGCCCCGTGCGAGGAGACCAGGTTCGCGTGAACCTCGTCGTGGCCTTCGATCGCCCGGGCTCGGACTCCACTCGTCGAACGCTGAACGCCTACCTCTACGAACCTCAACCCGACGGCGAAGGATAACGAGGGAGGCTCCGAACTAGAGGTAGTAGCCCGAGTGGATGTAGATGCAGGGAACGCCCTCGCTGACGTACATGGCGTGATTCTTCGGATCGTCATCGAGGGCGAGTCGGATATCAAAACCGGCGGAGAGAAGTTCGTGCAAAACGTCGCGCTTGAAGCGGTCGACTCCGGAGTAGTCACCGTAGTCGCGCATGATCAGAAGATCCCAGCGGATCTTGTAGCGCTCCAGCCACGCCACGGTGTGCGGTTGCACGCGTCGCGGTCGACCGGTCACCAAGATGACGAGCAGCGACGGGTCGAGCAGTTCTAACAGCCGCTCAATCTCTTCGATCGTGGGATCGTCCCCCACGGCGTCAAAGAAGCTCTGCCAGTCCCCCCAGTCCAGGTAGTGCTGACGACCGGCGGCGTCCGCGAGTACCCCGTCGATATCGAAGATGACGGCCGAACCGGCCCGGCCCGGCGGTGATCGCCAGTGCCAGTTTTCGCGGATCTTCGCTTCACTCATCGTTACGTATGGTCGTCACGTTCGGGTCGGGGGGATAGATGCGAGACTAGACCCGTGGCACAAGCGGAACGTCGGACCATCCCGGTCCCCTACGGTCATCACGTGTACGTGGTGAGCGATCTCTCGCTCTCGCCCACCACCAACGTGGAGAGTCGACCGATCCGCGAGTTCCTCAGCCTGCTGAACGACATCGACGACGCCGCGATCGTCGTGGTGGCGGGAAATCTCTTTCACCCCGGCCCCACCTCGGACCTCGCCAAGTTCATCGACGCCACCTTTGCGGCACTGCCTCGCGTCCGCGCGGCGATCCGGAGTTTCACGCAACGCGATAGCCATCAGATGATCGTGCTGCCCGGGAGCGACGACGCCGAGTTGCGTGACCACGAGCGTGCCCAGGACCTCCTGGGCCGGGTCGGCGTCTGTGTCGCAAACGACCTCGTCTTG
>Ga0181534_10000269_pt1 | contig 37405 bp, 32 predicted proteins | sample PEATcosm2014_Bin_37_FD_119758 | JGI IMG/M metagenome (GOLD analysis project Ga0181534, IMG submission 119758) | Peatland microbial communities from MTU Mesocosm Facility, Houghton, MI, USA - PEATcosm2014_Bin17_10_metaG | ecosystem: Environmental > Terrestrial > Soil > Wetlands > Peat | place... | reverse complement strand
TGATGGGACCGGGCGCCTACATCCATCGCGGCGAGGAACGCCAGGAGGTCGCGAGTTTCAAGGTCGCGATGAACTGGCTGTTCGAGCAGGCGAAAAAAGGCCAGAGCATCCAGCGCTACAAGGGACTGGGTGAGATGAACGCGAGCCAGCTGTGGGACACCACCATCAACCCCGAGACGCGCCGCCTGATGCAGGTGCGCATCGAAGATGCGGTCGCGGCCGACGACATCTTCACCACGCTCATGGGCGATGCGGTCGAGCCGCGGCGCGAATTCATCGAGAAGAACGCGCTGCACGTGTCGAACCTGGACGTATAGCTCCGATCGATTGCCATAGCTGACCCGATCATGATGTGGTTCAATCGTTTGTTGCCGGCCTCGATGCTGATGCTGTGCTCCCTGCCGGCGCTCGCGGGCCCGGCAGACCTGCGCGCGCTCGCCCATCAATACTACGAGTGGCGCAATGCGGCCTATCCCGTTGCATCGAGCAGCGCGGGGGAGCACCGCTTCGACTCACAACTAACCGACTACACCATGAGCGCGGTCGGGGAGCGCCGCGAGCACGTCAGCGCCTTGCTCACGCAGGTTACGGCCCTGAACGATTCGGACTGGAGCAAGGACGATCGGGTCGATCGCCTGTTGTTTCAGAGCCAGCTGGCTGCCGACGATTTCTTCGGCCGAGAGCGCAATTCGGAAGCGTCCGACCCTCAGCTCTACGTCAATGAGTGTTCGAATTCGCTGTTCAGTTTGTTGCAGAAGAATTACGCCCCGACCCGCACCCGGGCGCTCGCAGCCACGGCGCGACTGGAAGGGATGCCGGCGTTGCTGGCCACGGCGCGCTCGAATCTCACGCAACCCGTCAAGCTGTACGCATCCCTCGCCATCGAGGCGGCACGCGGCGGCGATGACTTGTACACCGTGAGCCTCATGACGCTGGCCGATGGTCTGTCGGCGGGTGAGCGCCGGCATCTGGTGAGAGCGCGCGACGCGGCGCTCAAGTCCTTGCACGACTATGCCGACTGGCTGGATTCCGGGCTTGCACAAATGCCGGACTGGCAGCCCATGGGCGAGGCGAAATACAACTACCTCCTCAAGCATGTCCTGCTGCTGCCCTTCGATGCGCATGACCTCGCGCATCTCGGCGAGGTGGAGCTCGTGCGCTATCGCGCCCTCGAGGCGCTGCTCAAACATCCGGCTCTGGCCACACCCGATCCGAAGCGGGCGGCGCATGTTCCGAAGGACCAGGAGGAGTTCCTTGCGGCCTATCACTCCCGCCTTGCCGAAATCGTCCAATTCCTGCACGCAAACCAGCTGGTTACGATTCCGCCCTACCTCGGCGAGTTCCAGATCCGACAGCTGCCCGAGGCGTTCAAGCCGACTGCGCCCGGCGGTTTCATGAATGCGCCCGGGATTTACGATCAGGATCCGACCGGCTTCTACTACATCCCGACCTACAATCCTGCGAGCGGCAACTTTTATATTCGCGCGGCGATCGAGGATCCGCGCCCGATCCTCGGGCATGAAGGCATACCGGGACACTTTCTCCAATTGTCGATCGCCAATCACCTCAGCGATGAGATTCGCCGCCAGCATGGCGACTCGGTCTTCATCGAAGGGTGGGCCCTGTACGGCGAGGAGATGCTGCTGCGAGAGGGTCTGTACCCTGAGGATTCCGCCGGCGAAGGCCAGGTGCTCAGGCTCTCGCGCTACCGCGCCGCGCGCATCGGTGTCGATGTCAATCTGCAGACCGGCCGCTGGACGTTCGAGCAGGCGGTGAAGTATTTCATGGAGGCGGGTGGTCTCGATCGCGAAGCCGCGCAGGGCGAAGCCAGCGGCGCCGCCTCGAACCCGTCGCAAAAGATCTCGTACATCACCGGCAAGTGGCAGATCATGCGGCTGCTCGGCCGCTATCGCGACCGCCAAGGTGCCGATTTTCGCCTCGGCGCCTTTCACGATCAACTGATCAGCTACGGGTCCCTGCCGGTGTCAGTGATTGAATGGCTGATGTTCGACGACGACAGTTCGGTGCGTGCCGCAGTCGACTGACGAATCCGGCCTCTTTGAGAGACACGATCAGGCGAGTGCGGCGATCTCGCCTTCCGGATCGAGATGCCGCGGGCGCCAACCGAGCCGCCGCCGCGCCTTCCCGCCGCTAAGCCGCTGATCGAGCGCGTAGCCATATGCCCAGGGGCCAAGCTCTGCCGCGAACTGCTGCGCAGGGCATATCTCGGGGTCGAGGTGGCGCGTGCCGTAGCGCCGTGCGTAGGCGCGCGCGATGCGGCCCACGGGCATCCCCTCGATGGCCGATCCGATGTAGCACTCGCCGGCCGCCCCGGCCTCGAGGGCCAATCGATACAGCACCGCAAGATCCTCGGCATGCACCAGCGGCCAGCGGACGTGCTCGCTCGAGACGACCCGCACCGCTTCGCGCGCGATCGCATCGCTGCGGAAGCGCTCGAACACCCCACCCGCGGGTTCGTACACCATGGCAGGATGAATCACCATGGCCTCGATGCCCGGGGCCGCCAGCACGCGTCCCATGTGGGGCAAACACCACGCATAGGCGGGTAACGGATCAAATGCCGTCGCCTCAGTCGCGAGCGAGTCGCCGGTTGCGCCGTACAGCCAGCAGCCGCCGGTATAAATGAATCGCACGGGATGGTCCGCCGCGGCGAGGTACGGCAACAGCGCATCGAGCAGGCGCCGATCCGTTTCCTCCTCGGACGCGTCGAAAGTGGCGGCCGCATGGATCACCGCGTCCCAGCGGGGCGCGCCTTCGAGCCATCGATGGGGGACGGAGATATCACCGGCCAGCGGCCGCGCGCCCAAGGCGGCAACCCGGTCCGCCGAATCAGCCGAGCGCACCAGCGCAACGACATCGTGACCTTCGCGCAGCAATTCGCGTAGGATCGGTCGGCCGATCGATCCCGTGCCGCCGAGAACCAAAACGCGCATGGCGCCTCTCCAAGGGCTTCGCTGCCGGCGACTATGGCACACGGCTACGGTGAACGTACCACCGTACAGCGTAGAAAGCTCAAGCGCTCGGTGAGCGCGAGGATTGCATGCATTTGGAAACGCAGAAATGCCGGGAGCCCGCCGCCCCGAAGGTCCGTCTCAAACGTGGCGCCGCTTGCGTGGCCTTCCTGTTCGCGCTGCTCGGGTGCTCCCCGCACGGCAGCCCATCAAACACCGGCGCCACAACGGCCGCCGCCACCGGCACGTCGAACCCCGGTCCCTACGACAGCGAAAAATTGCTCAACGTCTACTCCTGGGCCGATTACATCGCACCCGACACGGTGGCGAATTTCGAGAAAGAGACCGGCATCAAGGTGCGCTACGACACGTATGACAACAACGAGGTGCTGGAGACGAAACTTTTGACCGGTCACACCGGCTACGACGTGGTCGATCCGACCGAAACCTTTTTCGAACGTCAGATGCATGCCGGGGTCTACCGCAAGCTCGACAAGAGTTTGCTGACGAATTACTCGAATTTGGATCCGGAGATCATGCGGCGGCTGGCGGTCCACGATCCGGGCAATCTTTATGCCGTGCCCTACATGTGGACGACCACCGGAATTGGCTACAACGTCGCGGCGGTTCGCGCCCGACTCGGCCACGACCCGCCCGACAGCTGGGCCGTGCTGTTCGACCCGGCGAGCGCCGCCAAACTGCAGGACTGCGGCATCACGGTGCTCGATTCGCCGATCGACGTGTTCGCTTCGGCCATCATTTATCTCGGCGGCGATCCGAACCGGCTCGAGCCGCGCGATGTGGCGGCGGCATCGGAACTGCTGCGCAAGATCCGGCCCTTCATCCGCAACATCGATGCCGTGCAGTACCTCACCGACCTCGCCAACGGCAGCGTGTGCCTCGCGCTCGGCTGGTCGGGCGATGTGGAACAGGCGCGCAGCCGCGCGCGCGAGTCGAAGACCGGCGTCGAGCTCGCCTACATCATCCCGCGCGAAGGCGCCCTGATCACCGTCGACATGATGAGCATCCCGGCGGATGCCCCGCATCCGCGCAACGCGCAGCTCTGGTTGAATTACCTGATGCGCCCCGACGTGATGGCGGGCATCACCAATGCCATCAAGTATCCGAACGGCAACGCCGCAGCGCTGCCGCTCGTGCGGGCCGCCATCCGCGAGGACGAAAGCATCTATCCCAACGCGGCCACCCGCCCCCGGCTGGTCACCGCGAAGGCCGTCCCGGTCGAATACTCGCGCCTGATCACGCGCGAATGGACCCGCTTTAGAACCGGCTACTGAACGGAGGCGATGCGCGCCAATCCTGATTCGATGGCGGCGCGAATTTCCTCGGTCAGCTCCCGCGGGCTTTTCTGGTCCGGTTGAATCGGCTCGCCGATGATGACGCGAATGGTGCCCGGCTTTTTCACGATGCCGCGGCGGGGCCAATAGGCCCCGGCATTGTGCGACAAGGGCACCACCATTTTACCGGCGGTGCCCGCGAGCAGCGCGCCGCTGATGCCGAATTTACGGGTCTCGCCGGCCACCACGCGCGTCCCCTCGGGAAAAATGATGACCCACAGGCCGGCGGCGAGCCGCGCCTTGCCCTGTTCGATGACCTGATTGACGGCACGGTGGCCGTCCGAGCGGTTGATCGCGATCGGCCGCAACAGCTTGAGCCCCCAACCGACGAAGGGAATCCACAGCAGTTCGCGCTTGAGCACCCAGACCTGCGGCGGAAAGATCAGGAATTGCGCGACTGTCTCCCAGGCCGAAGTGTGATTGCTCATGACGATGTGATTGCCCGGCGGGATGCGTTCGCGCCCCTCGACCACGTACTTGAGGCCGCAGAGCCGTTCGAGCATCCAAAAGAGCCAGCGTGCCCAGGTGCGCGCAATCGCAAAATGCGCGCGGTATGGCAGCCAGAAGCACAGCACCATGAAGCCGCCGAAAAGGCACGCCGAAACCATCATGTAGATGGTGAACAGCAACGAACGCACCATCCGCATGGCGGCGTTCAACCGGGCAGTCGCGACAGATCGGCGACGCCGCCGAGCAGCCGCTGCACGTCGCGCAGCAGCGCAAGCCGGTTGTTGCGCCGCTGCATGTTTTCATCCATGACCATGATTCCCGCGAAGAAGCCATCGACCGCACCGGAGAGGGTCAGCAGCGCCTGCAAACTCGCCGCGTAATGCCGCGCGGCCAGGGTCTTGCCCACCGTATGGCGCAAGTGCATGAGTGCGGCATGCAGCGTCGTTTCAGCGTCCTCGGTGAACAGTGTCGCCTGCACCACCGCATCCTGCTCGAGGTGCGCTTTGCGGAGGATGTTGACGATGCGCTTGTTGAGGGCGGTGAGCACCCCGGCCTCGGGCAGCGCCAGAAATTCCTTGAGCGCCTGCAGGCGTGCGTCCGCATCGAGCGGCGAGGTCGGATGGCTCGCGAGCACCGCATCGATCATTTCGGCCGTCGTGCCATCCGCGCGCTCGAGCAGCAATCCGCGAAAGCGCTCGAGCATGAACTCGTACACCTCGGCGGCGGCAGCAGGCCGCAGCACCGGCTGCGAGGCGGCCGACTGCTCGAGCAACTGTGCGAGATCCAGATCCAGGCGGCACTCGAGCAGGATGCGCAGCACCCCGAGCGCGGCGCGGCGCAGACCGAAGGGGTCCTTGGTGCCGGTGGGCCGCTGTTCGATGGCGAAGATGCCGACCAGCGTGTCGATCTTGTCGGCGAGCGCGAGCGCCTGGCCGGTTTTGGTCGTGGGGAGCGCGTCCCCGGCATAGCGCGGCCGATAGTGCTCCTCGAGCGCCTGCGCCAGTTCCGGCGACTGCCCCTCCGCCAGGGCGTAATAGCGGCCCATGATGCCCTGCAGCTCGGGAAATTCGCCGACCATGGCGGTCATCAGGTCGGCCTTGGCGAGCGCGGCGGCACGTCCCACCTCGGGGCCCGCGCCGATGCGCAGACCGATCGCCTGGGCCAGCGTCTGCACGCGGCGCGTCTTATCGGCGTAGCTGCCGAGCTTTGCCTGGAAGGTGACGCCGGCGAGATTGGCGGCATGCGCTTCGAGGGGTATCTTGCGGTCCTGCTCATAGAAGAAGGCGGCGTCGCTCAAACGCGGGCGCACCACCCGCTCATTGCCTTCGCGCACCTTCGACGGATCGCGGCTCTCGATGTTGCTAACCGTGACGAAGCCGCCGGTGAGCTCGCCGTCCGGCCCCTCGATGGCGAAATAACGCTGATGCTCCTGCACCGTGGCGATGACGACTTCGCGCGGCAGCGTGAGGAAGCGCGCTTCAAACCGTCCCGCGATCGGTACCGGCCATTCGACCAGGGCGGTGACCTCATCGAGCAGCGCGGCATCGATCAGCGCGGTGCCGCCGCTCTGCGCGGCCGCCGCGGCCACACCGCTGCGGATGAGCTCACGACGGGCGCCGAAATCCGCGATCACCCGGGCGCTGCGCAGACGCCGTTCGTAGCTGCGAGCGGATTTGAGCGAGATCAACCCCGGGGCATGAAAGCGGTGGCCCCGTGTCGAGCGGCCGGACGCAAGCCCGAGCACTTCGACCGGCACGACCTCGTCGCCGTAGAGCAGCACGACGGTGTGCACCGGGCGAACGAACTCCGCCGGATGCGCGCCCCAGCGCATGCGCTTCGCGATCGGCAGCGCCGCGACCGCCTGATTGACGATGGCGCCGAGCACGCTCACCGTGGCGGCGCCGCGTTCCGTGCCGCGAAACACCAGCCACGCACCCTTGTCGGTGATCAGGCGTTCGAGCTCACCCACGGCCACGCCACAGCCCCTGGCAAAGGCGGTGGCCGCCTGGGTTGGGAGGCCCGCGGCATCGAAGGAATTGTTCACCGGCGGACCGCGCCGCTCGACGCTGCGGTCGGCGGCCGCGCCGGCGCAGTCGCGCACCAGCACGGCCAGCCGGCGCGGTGTCGCGAACGGCTGAACTTTCCCGTGCGCGATCCCGGCGGTGTGCAGCCCCTTTTGCAGGCCCTCGCTGAGCGCCGTGGAAAGACTTTGCAGGGTGCGCGGCGGCAACTCCTCGGTGCCGAGTTCGAACAACAGGTCGGCGCTCATGGCTCGACGCCCGCGGCGGTCCGATCTTTGAGCAGCGGAAATCCCAGCGCTTCGCGGCTGGCGCGGTACGCCTCGGCCACGGCGCGCGCCAGCGTGCGCACCCGCAGGATGAAGCGCTGCCGCTCGGTGACCGAGACCGCATGACGCGCATCGAGCAGGTTGAAGGCGTGCGACGCCTTGACCATCTGCTCGTAGGCCGGCAGCACCAAGTGATCGGCGAGCAGCTTCTGGCAGGCGTCTTCGTGCGTATCGAATTGCCGCAGCAGCACCCCGGTGTCCGCCTTCTCGAAGTTGTAGGCTGATTGCTCGACCTCGTTCTGATGGAACACATCGCCGTAGGTGATGGTGCCGAACGGCCCTTCGGTCCAGACGATGTCGAAAATGCTCTCCTTGCCCTGGATGTACATGCCGAGACGTTCGAGCCCGTAGGTGATCTCGCCCATGATCGGGCGGCAATCCAAACCGCCAACCTGCTGAAAGTAGGTGAACTGGGACACTTCCATCCCGTTCAGCCACACCTCCCAGCCCAAACCCCACGCGCCGAGGGTGGGGGACTCCCAGTTGTCTTCCACGAAGCGGATGTCGTCGGTCAACAGATCGAATCCCAGCGCGCGCAATGACCCGAGGTAGAGCTCCTGAAAATCGTCGGGCGAGGGCTTGATGCACACCTGGAATTGAAAATAGTGCTGCAGACGGAACGGATTGTTGCCGTAGCGGCCGTCCGTGGGCCGGCGGGAGGGCTGAACGTATGCGGCGGCCCACGGCTCGGGCCCGACCGCGCGCAGGAAAGTCGCGGTGTGAAAGGTGCCCGCGCCCATTTCCATGTCGTAGGGCTGCAGCACGATGCAGCCCTGATTCGCCCAGTAGGTCTGCAGCGTGAAAATCAGATCCTGGAAGGTGCGGGGCGGCTTGGGCTGCGCTTTGGCCATCGGGTGCTCGGGATTTGAACAACGGCGGCGAGTATAGCGACGCCAACCCGAAGCTGCCTGATCGTTGGCTGCCACGCACACATTTCGCCCGCGCGGAGCAGGGATTTCCGCTGAGTGCAGCCCGAGCGACAGAACGCCGCTTGTACATGCACCAAAATAAGGCGCGATATCCGGCGTGATGCTCTAATATGGTGCGGCTCGTGCCCGCGAACTGAGCGCAAGTTCTTGATCCGTATCAAAAACGACCGCGCGCCTCGCTGGCACACATACTGCAATACGAGAAGACCCGGCGCTGCCGGCAACGCCATCCACTTTCGCGAGGACGCACATGACTCCCGCCGATGTTCTTAAATTGATCAAAGAAAAAGAAGCTAAGTTCGCCGATCTGCGCTTTACCGACACAATTGGTAAGGAACAACACGTTACCATCCCGACGCGCCTGGTGGATGAGGGCTTCTTCACCGACGGCAAGATGTTCGACGGCTCGTCGATCGCAGGCTGGAAGGGCATCAACGAATCGGACATGATTTTGATGCCCGATCCGGGCACCGCCGTGATCGATCCGTTTTACGAGGAAACCACGGTCAACCTGCGCTGCGATGTGATCGAGCCGATGACCATGCAGGGCTACGAGCGCGATCCGCGCTCGCTCGCGAAGCGCGCCGAGGCCTATCTGAAAGCGTCCGGGATCGCTGATTCGGCGCTGTTCGGCCCTGAAAACGAGTTCTTCATCTTCGACAACGTGACCTACAGTTCGAGCATGAACGGCTGCGCGTACGAGGTGGACTCGTACGAAGGCGCTTGGAACTCCGGCAAGAGCTACGAGGACGGCAACAAGGGCCATCGGCCGGGCGTGAAGGGCGGTTACTTTCCCGTGCCGCCGGTCGATGCGCAGCAGGACATCCGCACCGCCATGTCCCTGGCATGCGAAGAGATGGGGCTCAAGTTCGAGGTGCATCACCACGAAGTGGCGACGGCCGGGCAGGGCGAAATCAACGTCGCGGCCAACACGTTGACCAAGAAGGCCGACGAGGTGCAGATCCTCAAGTATGCCCTGCAAAACGTCGCTCATGGCTACGGCAAGACGCTCACCTTCATGCCGAAGCCGATCGTTGGCGACAACGGCAGCGGCATGCACGTGCACCAATCGCTGCAGAAGGACGGCAAGGCGCTGTTCGCCGGCGACAAGTACGGCGGCCTGTCGGACATCGCGCTCTACTATATTGGCGGCATCATCAAGCATGCGCGCGCGATCAACGCGTTCACCAATGCCAGCACCAACAGCTACAAGCGGCTGGTGCCGGGCTTCGAGGCGCCGGTGAAACTCGCCTACTCGGCGCGCAACCGATCCGCCTCCATCCGCATTCCCTGGATCTCCAATCCGAAGGGCCGGCGCATCGAAGTGCGGTTTCCCGATGCGACCGCGAACCCTTATTTTGCGTTCGCCTCGATGCTGCTCGCCGGGCTCGATGGCATTCAGAACAAGATCCACCCCGGCGATCCGGCCGACAAGGACTTGTACGATCTCGAGCCCGAGGAGGACAAGAAGATCCCGACGGTTTGCCACTCGCTCGACATGGCCCTCGACTACCTCGACAAGGACCGTGGGTTTCTCAAGGCGGGTGGGGTGTTCACCGACGATTTGATCGACGCGTACATCGAATTGAAGATGAAGGAAGTGACGCGCCTGCGCATGACCACGCATCCGATCGAAATGGAGATGTACTACAGTCTTTGAGTCATTGGGGGGTGCGAAGGCCCACAAGGTGACGGCGGTCACGCCGCCGTCACCTGGTTTTGTGGCCTGGAGGCGATAGGACTATGCTTTCAACTTATGCACCTTTGGCGTTCATGGATGGCTGCGGGTTGGATTGCGCTCTGCGCGAGCGCGCTCACCGTGCAGGCGGCGGTCGTTTACAAATGGACCGACGCGGATGGCGTGGTGCATTTTTCCGATCAACCGGTCCCCGGCGCGGAGCGCATCGTCACGGCCTCCGGTTCGCTGCACGGCGGCCTCTCCGCCCCGGGCGGCTCGAATGGCGCGCCGGCGAAGCCGAAGTCCGGTCCCGCGAGCCCCACCATCACGCAGTTTTCCATCGTTTCACCGGGCCACGAGCAGATGATCACCGGCAATCAACCGGTGAACGTGCGCCTCGATTTGGAGCCGACGCTTACGCCGGCGCAGGCGATCAGCTGGTACCTGAACGGCGCCCCCGTGTCGCAGCCGCCGGACTCCGTGCAGTTCACGCTCACCGACCTGACGCGCGGCACGTACATTCTGACGGCCACGATCCTCGATCGCGACACCGGCGAGACCAAGAGCGCCGATCCGGTGACCTTCTACGTGGCGCAACCCTCGCTGCTCTCGCCGCAGCACAAGAGCCCCTAGACCAGCCGGTTGCGCGCCGCTCGGACGGACCCATTGGCCGCTGAGCTCCTGATGCAAGGTCCGCACATCGCGGGCACCGAGCTGCTCGATGCCCTGGTCACCAGCGTGTTTCTGCTGGACGATGATTTGCGGGTGAACTATCTCAACGCCGCGGCGCAAACGCTGCTCGGGGTGGGCCCCAATCAGGCGCTCGGCCGGCGCATCACCGAACTCACGCGCGGCGCCGAGACGCTGCTGGTTCTGTTCGAGCGCGCGCGGCAGGGCGGTGAAGGCGTGGTGCAGCGCGAACTCGCCTGGCCGGCGCCCGGCGGCGTCGACCGCATCCTCGATTGCGCGGTCACCGCGGTCAGCTTCGGCCAGGATGGCGCGCGGCTGCTGTTGGAGATCGAGGACATCACGCAACACCGGCGCCTGACGCGCGAGAACGCGCTGCTGGCGCAGCTCGGCGGCAGCCGACTCATGGTCCGCCAGCTCGCTCACGAAATCAAAAATCCCCTGGGCGGGCTGCGCGGCGCAGCCCAGCTGCTGGAGCGGGAGCTGCTCGATCCGGCGCTGCGCGAATACACGCGTGTGATCATCAGCGAGGCGGACCGGCTCACGAATTTGCTCGACTCGATGCTCGGTCCCGGACGTCCGCCCTCCAAACAGCTGGTGAATCTGCATGAACTGCTGGAGCGGGTCTACCACCTGCTGCGCAGTGAGGCACCCGAGGGCATCTCCGTCGAACGCGACTACGACCCGAGCCTGCCGGCGCTCACGGTCGATCCGAATCACATCATCCAGGCGATGTTGAACCTCGGCCGCAACGCGATTCAGGCGCTGGCGGCGAGCACGACTGCGCCGGGCTCGCCCGCGCCGGGCGCGGCGCCGCGATTGATTCTGCGGACGCGTGCGGCAACCAACGTGAGCGTCGGGGCACGCCGCCATCGCCTGGTGGCCTCCATTCAATTCGAGGACAACGGCCCGGGCGTTCTGCCGGAAATTCGCGACACCATCTTTTATCCGCTCGTGTCCGGCCGCTCCGACGGCTCGGGTCTCGGCTTGGGGATAGCCCAGGATCTGGTGAGCCGCCACGGCGGTCTCATCGAATTCGACAGTGCGCCCGGACGGACGATATTTGTGATTTCCCTGCCCATGGACTCCGCATGAACGCCAAAGCTTTACAGGTGTGGTTGGTCGATGACGATGCCTCCATCCGCTGGGTCCTCGAGAAGGCCTTGAAGGGCGGCGGCATGACCGCGCGCTGCTTTGACCAGGCGGACAACGTGCTCTCCGCGCTGCGCGCCGATGCGCCCGACGTGTTGATGACCGACATCCGCATGCCCGGGCGCAGCGGCCTCGATTTGCTCAAGGACATTCAAACTTCGCGCCCCGGCCTGCCGGTGATCGTGATGACCGCGCACTCGGATTTGGACGCCGCGGTGGCGGCCTATCAGGGCGGTGCCTTCGAATACCTGCCGAAGCCCTTCGACATCGACAAAGCGGTCGACCTGGTGCGCCGCGCCGCGCAGCAGGCGACGGTTTCGGGTGACGTCGAGGCGGCCCGACGCAGCATTCCCGAACTGCTGGGTCAGGCGGCGGCGATGCAGCAGGTGTTTCGCGCCGTGGGCCGCCTGTCACGCTCGAGCATGACCGTGTTGATCACCGGCGAGTCGGGTACCGGCAAGGAACTGGTGGCCCGCGCCCTGCATCGGCACAGCCCGCGCTCCAACAAGGCGTTCGTCGCGCTCAACACCGCGGCGTTCACCGCCGATCTGCTCGAGTCGGAATTGTTCGGACACGAGAAAGGTGCCTTCACCGGTGCGGACAATCAGCGCCGCGGCCGCTTCGAGCAGGCCGATGGCGGCACGTTGTTTCTCGACGAAATCGGCGACATGTCGCCGGCCCTGCAGACCCGGCTGCTGCGCGTCCTGGCCGAGGGGGAGTTCTACCGCGTCGGCGGACAAACGCCGGTCAAGGTCGATGTGCGGGTGATTGCCGCGACTCATCAAGACCTCGAGACGCGGGTGAAGTCCGGTCACTTTCGCGAGGACCTGCTGCACCGGCTGAACGTCATCCGCATCGAGATCCCGCCGCTGCGCGAGCGGCGCGAGGACATCCCGGAATTGCTGCGCCATTACCTCCGCGTCGCCGGCCAGGAACTGGGTGTTGAACCGAAGCTGCTGACCTTGCCCGCGGAGAGCGCGCTCGTCACTTTCGACTGGCCCGGCAACGTGCGCCAGCTCGTGAATGCCTGCCGCCGGCTCACGGTGACCGCGCCGGGACGTGAAATACGCGCCGAGGACATTCCGCAGGATCTCGGTGGGCTGCCGACCGAGCGCACCGCGAGCCACGATTGGATGGCAAAGCTCTCGCACTGGGCCGAGCGGGAACTCGACGCCGGCACGCAGCGATTGCTCGATCAGGCGGTGCCGGAAGTCGAGCGCATCCTCATCCGCGTGGCGCTGCGCAAGGCGGACGGATTGAAGCAGGACGCGGCGAAGCTGCTCGGCTGGGGCCGCAATACGCTGTCGCGCAAGATGAAGGAGCTCGGCATGGAGGACGTGAGCTAACCCCACGGCGCGGCCGCCCGCCCGTCCGCCCGGCGCACCGTGCGCCGCAGGATATAATCCCCGCCAACATGGCCGAATTCTTGAAAGCGACTTTGGGGCTTCCGGGCCGGATCCTCTACGGCAATCCGCTGGCTGATTGGCTCGTAGCCTGCCTGTTGACCGCGGCGGTATGGGTCGGGCTGTCGCTCATCCGGCGTCTGCTCGCCGCGCGCTACCGCACCTACTCGGCCTCGCACCACCCAACGCCGGTCCGGCTGCTCTTCTATCTGCTGGGGAACACCCGGCAATTTCTGGTGCTGGCGCTCGCCCTGTATGCCGGTCAGGAGAGTTTGACCTTTCCCCCGCACGTCCAGCACATCGTCTCAAATGTCGTCTTGATCCTGATCCTGCTGCAAATCGGCTTGTGGGCCGGGCGGGCGCTGCGCTTCTACCTGGAACTCAAGGAGCTGGAGCGCGGGTCCGACCGGGTGTTCGCCGGCTCGCTCGACATCATCAACTTCGTCGCCGGCCTGCTCATCTGGTCGCTGCTGATACTGGTCGCGCTCGAGAACTTCGGCGTCAACATCACCGCGCTGCTCGCCGGTCTGGGCGTCGGCGGCGTGGCGGTCGCACTCGCCCTGCAGAACGTGCTCGGCGACTTGTTCGCCTCGCTGTCGATCGCGCTCGACAAGCCGTTCGTGGTCGGTGACCGGCTCGTCCTCGACACCTTTTCCGGCACGGTCGAGCGCATCGGCATCAAGACCACGCGCCTGCGCAGCGATTCGGGCGAGCAGATCATTCTATCGAATGCCGATCTCTTGAAGAGCCGCGTGCGCAACTTCGGCCGGGCGCCCGAGCTGCGGGCGCTCGCGGCCATCCGGGTGGATTACGCAACGCCGGGCGAGAAACTCGAGGGCCTGCCGAAACTCCTCGAGGACATCGTGCGCGAACAGGAAAATGCGCGCTTCGAGCGCTGCCACCTGAAGACGCTCGGCGAAACGTGCCTGGAATTCGAACTCTCCTACTTCGTGCAGCAGCCGAAGCAAAATTCCCTGCTCGATCTGCAGCAGCGCATCAACTTTCGCATCATCGAGGAGTTTCGCCGCGGGGGCATCGAATTTGCCTACCCGACGCAGCGCGTGCTCGTCGCGCGCTAGGCGCACAGCGCCGCGCCGATCAAAAGCGACCACGCCATGCTGCAGGTGATCCTGTACGAACCGGAGATTCCGCCGAATGCCGGCAACGCGATCCGACTGTGCGCGAATGCCGGTGCGGCTCTGCACCTCATCGAGCCGCTCGGATTTCGAATCGACGACAAGGGATTGAAGCGCTCCGGACTCGACTATCACGATCTCACGCGCGTGACGGTGCACGCCGATCTCGACACCTGTCTGCGCGCGCTGGGGTCCGCCCGGGTGATGGCGGTGGAAACCGGCGGGCGCTGCTGCTACGGCGATTTTCGCTATCGCGCGGACGATGCGCTGCTGTTCGGTCCCGAAACACGCGGTCTGCCCCCGGACGTGCTCGAGCGCATCGGTCGCGACAACTCTTTATTCATCCCGATGCAGCCCACCAACCGCAGCTTGAACCTGTCGAACGCTGTTGCGATCGTGGTGTACGAAGCGTGGCGGCAGCTGGGTTTTGGCTCCGGTCATACCGCTGACTAGCGATCAGGGTTTGGGCGAAACTGCTGGTGCGGGTCGGATGCGCGCATATGAAAACCTGGCCACGCGGGATGCGGCTTGTTAGCCTTGCGGCCATATGAGCCGGATTAGCGAATGAGCTGGGGCGCCGCCATCTTCCCGATGACCGCGTCGGCATGCCTGACCATGGCGTTGATCTATGGATTCATCTGGTGGCGCGAGCGGGACGCGTGGGCCAGCCTGCTGTGCACCCTGGCGGCACTGGGAACGGCCGCCCTTGCCTGGACTGATCTGGCACTGATGCACCCGGAGTCGCCGGCACAATTTGCCTCGACGATTCGTTGGGCGCAAATCTCCTTCTGTGTGGTGATTCTGTCATTGGCCGGCTTCGTGCGGCTTTATCTGCGCGCAGGCCGCACCTGGCTTCTATGGACCGTCTTCGTGCTGCGGGCGCCCTCCCTGCTCCTCAATCTGTTGACCGGAAAAAATCACAATGCCGTCGATATAACCACCTTCCACCCAAGCATTTTCCTCGGTGAGAGCATTTCGATTCCCACCAGGATCGTGCCTAATTTGTCGATGATCGTCGGCCAGTTGAGTTCGTTGGTGCTGGTTGGGTTCGTGCTGGACGCCGCCAACACCGTTTGGCGGCGGGGGGAGCGCAGGCTCGCGGTAACCGTGGGTGGTACCATCGCATTTTTCGTGCTGGGGGCCGCCGGACAACTGGGATTGGTTTATTCGGGGGCGCTCCCGCCGCCGGCCACCCCGAGCCTGTTCTACCTCGCCATCATCGTGGCCATGGCCTATGAACTGGGCGGCGAAATGCTGCGTGCACGCCAATTGACCCGCGACCTGCGTACCAGCGAACAGAAAATGGCCCTGGCCGCCGAGGCGGCGAACCTCGGTTTTTGGTCGCGGGAATTCAGCAGCAATGAAATCTGGGTGACCGACCGATGGCGCTCGATGTTCGGCTTCACGAAATCCGAGCCACTGCAGTTAAATGACTTTTTGCAGCGGGTGCATCCTGATGATCGAGAAACCATCCGAAATATGATGGTCAGATCGACTCAGGACGATGGTCGCCACATCGTTGAATACCGCGTGCAGACGCCGGATGGCCAGACGCGTTGGTTGGGATCCGAAGGGTATCTCGAAATGGACGACGGCAATCCGGCTCGTTTGCACGGGCTTACGATGGACATCACACATCGCAAACGGGCGGAGCTCGATGCCCATGAGCATCGCAACGAGGTTGCCCATCTGCTGCGTGCGGCGAGCCTCGGTGAGCTCTCCGCGGCGCTGGCGCATGAATTGAGCCAGCCGTTGACGGCCATCTTGAGCAACGCCCAGGCGGCGCAGCGCATCCTCGCCCAGGAAGGGTGCGAGTTGGAGATGATTCGCGACATCCTGCGCGACATTGTCACTGACGATAAACGCGCCGGCGAAGTCATCCACCGGCTGAAGGGGCTATTGAAGAAAGGCGAATTCAATCCTCAGCCGTTGCAGGCGAACGACATGATTCAAGAGGCGCTCAAATTGATGCATCATGAACTCATGGCGCGCAACGTCCGCGTCGTCACGGAACTGGGCAGCGAACTGCCCTCGATCCGCGGTGACAGCGTGCAGGTGCAACAGGTGCTGATCAACCTGATTCTCAACGCGGTTGACGCCATGGCGGGACAGGCGCAGAACGCGCGCACGCTCACCCTCGGATCCTGTCAGCTCGAAGACAACCTCATCCGATTTTCCGTGGCCGACACCGGAGATGGCATCCCGCCGGGCAGTGAGGAGAAAATATTCGAGCCCTATCACACCACCAAGCCGCGGGGCCTGGGACTCGGCTTGTCATTGAGCCGCTCCATCGCGCTCGCGCATGGCGGACTCTTGTGGGTGGAGAATCGGCGTGGCGGCGGAGCCGAGTTCCATTTCACCATCCCTGAATGGAACGCGGCGAGCATGCTCACCTAAGCGGTACGCGGGCGACGGTACGCAGTCCGGTGAAAGATCCGCTGGAATTTTCCCTCGACCGGAAAGCTCGGAGCCGCCGATAATGGGGCACAATCGGTTCGAGTGATCGAGGCCGAAGGAAAAAGAAAACGGAGAGGCCGGGATGCCTAAGACGTGGACGATTCGTGTCCTTACGATGTCGCTGCTGCTGACGCCGGCGGCGGCGTTCGCCGGTCGTACCGACTGGCGAGAGATGACGGTGGGGCATTTTCATTTATTCAGCACGCTGCGCGATTCCTCCACGCGGGATGTCGCGCGCCAGCTGCAGGCCTTCGAAAATACCGTCGGTGAGCTGCTGCGGTCGGAGGACCGGCTTCCCGACGTTCCCACCCTGATCTACATCCTGGACAGGGGTGATTTTCAGCGATATGCAGCCGACCATCCCGGCCTCGGAGGTATTTTTTTTGAGCGCCCCTACGCCAATGTCATCGTCATCAACGGCGATATGCCGTTCGACTACGTGCGCGTGACGATCTTCCACGAATACACTCACTTCATCCAACGAAGTTCGACCACGAAGAAATTGCCGCCCTGGTATGTCGAGGGCTACGCGGAGCTATTCAGCTCTTTCAAGATGGATGGGCAGAAAGTCATCCTTGGCAGCGCCCCGGTAGGGGTCGGCATTGACCTTACGCAGTGGATTCCCATGGAGCGGCTTCTGGCTGTAAAACACACGGATCCTGAATACCGGGCCGAGCGGCTGATGCCGCAGTTCTACGGTGAGTCGTGGGCATTGGTGCACATGCTGTTGTTCGACGACCAGACTTTGTTGAGACCCACGTCGGCCTATCTGACGGATCTCGACATGGGCATTCCAGAACCGGAAGCCTTCCAACGTTTTCCCTTCGACAAGGCGGCTTTGGACAAGGCGCTCCGCAATTTCCTTGTTAACAGGGTCATTCACATCAAGAGCGTCACCTTCAGGCAGGAAATTTCCGTCGATGACGCGCCGATTACCCGCATGACGGCCGCACAAGCCGACACCGCACTGGCCCGGCTGATTTTCATACTGGATCGCTCCAAAGATCTCATTGATCCGGTCGTGGCGGAGGCCCGCAAGCAAAGCCCGGACGATCCCGGCCTCAAAGCCTTGAGCGCCCGCATAGCCGCCCACCGCGGCGAACCGATCGATGTGGGCGGCCTCGTGGCCTCGCTGTCAACAGACAACGCGGACGATGCGCAGCTGCGCATCGATGTCGCAGACGCTCTCTTGTTGCACGCCCAATCCGACGGCCCCGCTGCGCAGGCGTTAGCGATTCTCGATGTCTTGGCCCGCAGCGAGAACCCGCCCATCGAGGCCGTAATGTTGTGGACAGGGGCCGCGGGCGCACAGGGGATGGATCCGGAACAGGTGCTGCCCGTCCTCGTGCGCACCGCCGCCCGCGTCCCTCACAATACGCGGGTGCTGCAAGCGCTTGCCAGGGTCAGCGAGGCAGCCGGTAAAAAGGACGCGGCGCGATCGTACTATGACCGCATTATATTGGTCAGCGAGTTTCCCGAGGAACGGCTTTGGGCTCAGAAACAGGCCGACTCCATTCGTTTGCAGTGAGGAGGACCGCCGTCTGCCGCATCGACCGATACCAACATCGGTCGGCGCTAGCCATGGCCGGAAACGTCAAGCGCCACGAAGTAGCACGGGATACCGCGCGCGGCTTGCCCGCGCGCTGCAAAGGCCCGCGCGCCATGCGTGCAACGCTGCCGTCAGTGCGCCGCTTCGGTGGGCAGCGGCCGCGCCCCGGAGTCCGGTCCCACCACCACCTGAGTGGCCCGCGTCAGGTCCACATCCGGCAGGCACGCCTTGGCAATCGCGAGCGCCAGCGTATAGGGCTCCGGCTCGTTGCGGTTGGTGAGCACGACCACGGTGAAGTGCCGGCTTGGCCAGCGCACGATCACGTTGCGAAAGCCGATGGTCTCCCCGGAGTGCCAGAGGCTGCTGCCGGTGATGCGCCAGCCGAAGCCGTAGCGCGTTGTCGCATCGTCGGTGTCGGTATGGGGCGTGAAGGCCAGCCGCAGCGATGCCGCCGACAGCGGCTGCGTGCCGTACAGCGCCGCATCCCACCGGGCAAGGTCTGCTACCGAGGAATAGATCCCGCCATCCCCCAGCACCGCGCTCGTGAGGCTCTGGTCGGTGCGCTGCCAGGTGCCGCGCTCGCGGCTGTAGCCGAAGGCCCGATGGGGGATGCTCGATACCCCCTCCTCGTGGGCGAGCGTGTCCTTCATTCCCAGAGGCTGGAAGATGCGCTCGCGGAGAAAGGCGGCGAACCCCTCGCCGGCGGCATTTGCCACGATCAGCGACAGCAGTGAGTAGCCGCTGTCGCTGTAGCGGTAGCTGCTGCCTGGCGCGAAGTAGGTCCGGTCCTCGGGCGCCAGCAGCCGCAGCACGTCCGCATCGCGCAGCTGCTGCGTGGTGCCCGCCGGGATCAAGTCTTCGTAGTCGATCAGCCCGCCGGTATGCGTGAGCAGCTGCCGGATGGTGGCCGCGGCGGGCCGCGGCGGTAGTGTGGGCAGCCACTTGCCGATCGGGTCATCCAATGACAGGCGCCCGTCCTGCACCAGCAGGAGGATCGCCGCCGCGGTGAACTGCTTGGTCATGGAAGCAAGGCGGAAATCGGTTTCCTCGCTCACGGCAACCGCTTGCTCAAGGTCCGCCATCCCATAGGCGCGCTCGATCACGGTGCGCCCGTCCTTGAGCACGATCACCGCTGCGCCCGGCACGCGACCCTGGTAGGCGCGCATCAGGGCATCGACCTTCGCTTGCGCATCATCACCGCGGCCGCTGCAGCCGGCACCCAGCGCCAACCCCGCAAACAGCACCCCGGCGGCCGGAGAGTTTCTCATTCGCGCCACTCTAGCCGACGCCGGCCTCGCGCGCAGCCGCGCTTCGGGCCCCGCAGGGTTTTGGCCGGCAGCACGAACACCGCCGCGGTCCGTGACGCCTATCTCATCAAGCTTGGCGCAATCGCGACGATATCCCCGTTTAGATGAGAAGCAATTGCGTCCCTCGGGGTCCCGTGCGCGCGGGCACGCGGTGATTCGATTGTGGGCATTTGGAAAACCAAGGTTCGGAGCACCCTATGAAACAGTCGGTTGTGGCGGCGGGTTTGGCCGCAATTTTTGCGGTTGGCGCGTCGTTGGCTGATCCGCCGGTCACGGTGAGTCAGTCAGGCCTCAAGTTCAGCGTCAAGGACCTGCAGGTCAACAAGGGTCAGACCGTGGTGTTCCTGAATGACGATGACACCAGCCACAACATCACCGTCACGGGTGATGGCAACGGCGTGACGGTCAACGGCGGATTGCAGCCCCCGGGTGAGAAGTTCGAAATGCCTTTCCGCAAGCCGGGAACCTACGTCGTGACCTGCGGCATTCACCCGAAAATGCGCATGAGCATCGTGGTGAAGGAACCTTGACGGTCGGGCGCGAACGCTCCTCCCGAACGACCGCCCACGTGACAAGCCGCCAAGAAGATCGATGACATCCATCAATCCGCCGTCCAGGCCGCTGGAGAGATACCACCGGATTCTGCAGCGCTTTCACTGGTTGATTGCCCTGCTGGTCGCCTCCCAATTGGCGGTCGCGCTGGTGATGACACAGCTGCGTTCGCTGCAATTCGGCCAATGGGTCATCGGATTGCATCGACAAATCGGCCTGCTCGTCATGGTCCTGCTGCTGACGCGGCTCGCCCTGTCATGGAAATACCCGACGCCGAAGCGACAGACGCTCGGTCTGCCGCCCTGGCAGCGGTTCATCGCCGGCACGGTTCATGTGGGTTTCAAGATCCTGTTGATCGTGCAGCCGCTGATCGGGGTGTTTTCATCCTGGGCGCGCGGCGACTCCATCAGGCTGTTGGGACTGGTTTCCGTGGATGCCCCGTGGGAGATTCCGGATAAATGGCATCAGCCGCTCACCCATGCCCACGCCGCGACGGCCGCGCTGTTGTTCACGATGATCCTGGCGCACGTGGGGGCCGTCGTCTTCAATCGCTACGTCCGCAACGTGCGGGTCCTGGACCTCATGCTGGCCGGCCGCACGGCGGATAGGCTGGTCAACCGCGCTCCGATAGCCGGCCAATTGACGCTGGGATTCAGCCTGTTGATCGCCATCATGCTGCTGACGGGATTGTATTCCGTGGCGCAGTACCGCGAGGCCTCGCACCGCAATGCGGCCATGCAGGCCGGCGAACTGGCCGCGGCCGACGAGGTGCGCGAGGCCCAGGTGAGCTTCAAGGAGCTCGTGGGCGGCGCTGCCGCGCAGCCGGTCAACGGACCGGACGATCGGGCACGGGAACTCGCCGAAACCGCCACCTCCAAATTGAACGATGCCCTCAAGCATTCCTCGCCCGGGGAGTTGCGTGCCGGCATCCAGGCGCTGTTGGGCAAGATCGGCGCCGCGACGCCGGCGGCGGGCGCATGGCGGGCGGCGAACCTCGCCGCCGTGGATTCGGATCTTCAGGACATCGTCGATTCCGAGTCCGCGCATGTGTTTCAGCTGCGCACCGAGAACACCGAACGCACCGCGATGGGCCACGATCTGCTCGTATTGACGATGGTCCCGACCCTGGTCCTCGGATTGCTGGTATCGGGGCTGTTGAGCCGCAGCATCACCGGTTCGCTCGCCCGGATGGGCACGCTGGTGCGAGCGGTGGCCGACGGGAGCCCGGCCGACGCGCTGCAGGTGGTCGGCAACGGCGAATTCTCCAACCTGATGCGCGAGATGCTCGCCATGCGCACGGCGGTGGAGGCTCGGGCGCAGGCCATGCTCGCGCAGATTCAACAAATCGAATCGGAACGCGCGCGGCACGCCGAGGAGGCTCAGGTGCGCGAGGCGGCATCGGAGGCCCGCGACCGCCAGCAGCGCGAGCAGCAGCGCCGGCAGCTGACCGGAGAGTTCCAGTCCCAGGTGGCCGGCATCGTCGAATCAGTGGTCAGCACGGTGGCGAACCTCAAGGACACCGCCGATCGCATGGCCGCGAGCGCGGGCAATACCTCGAGGTGCAACCGGGAGGCGAGCGACATGGCGCGCCAGACCAGCAATTCGGCGGTCGCCATTGCGCCGAGCGCGGAGCAGCTCACCGCCTCCGCCAGCGGCTTTCGGGAACACGCGGAGAGCTCGCGCGCGCAGGCGCTCAAGGTCATCGCGGAGGCGGCCGAGGCGCGCACCCAGATTGAAACACTCGCCGGCGCTGCGAGAAAAATCGGCACGATCGCGCATGAAATCACCGACATCGCCCGGCAGACCTCGCTGCTGGCGATCAATGCGCGCATTCAAGCGGCGCTTGCCGGCGACGAAGGCAAGGGCTTCGCGGTCGTGGCGACCGAGGTCAAGGAGCTGGCCTCCAAAACGCGCAACGCCGTCGATGGGATCGGCGGTCACATCGAGCACGTCACCACTGTCGCCAATCAGTCGGTGGAGTTTCTGCAGCGGGTTCTGGTGCGGATCGAGACGCTCGAGAGCGCGGCCACCAGCATCTGCAGCTCCGCCGATGCCCAATGCGCATCGACGGCCGACATTGCTCAGCGGATCGCCGAGGTGAGCGCATCGACCGAATCCGTGGCACGCAACGTCGATGCGGCGCAGACGACCGCGTCGGATACCGAAAGCATGGCCGCCACCGTGGTTGCGGCCGCCGAGAGGATGTCGCAGGAGGCCCTGCAGCTGCAGGACCAGGTGGCCAACTTCGTGCTCGAGATCCAGGGCGTCGGCCGGCAGTCGGTGCCCGCGGTGCGGGCGCGAGGCGCCGGGATCACGGAAATCTTGGGCGACCAACCAATGCCTGCGGCGCAGGCGGGATGAGCCTTTGTGAATTCGAGCATTGGAGCCCTTTCATTGATCCTGGCGGCGCTGTGCCTGGTCGACGCGGCCGAGGCGTTGCCCTCGTTCGCGCAGCAAACGGGCCAGCCATGCGCCGCGTGTCACGTCGGCGCCTTCGGCCCTCAGCTGAAACCCTACGGCCGCGACTTCAAGCTCTACGGCTACACCTCCAGCGACGGGCAGAAACATCTGCCCCCGGTCGCTTTCACGGTGCAGTCGAGCTTCACCCATACCCAGGCCGATCAGGACGGTCTCATCGCCCAGGGATTCAAGTCCAACGACAATTTTCTGCTCGGCCAGCAGGTCTCAGCCTACTACGCCGGGCGAATATCCAAAGAGGTCGGGGCCTTCATCCAGGTGACCTACGACGATGTGGCGGGCAAGGTGCAATGGGACAATTTTGACGTCCGGTTTGCCCATCCGACGCAGCTCTTTCATCAGGACACGGTCTTCGGCGTCACCCTCAACAACAGTCCGACGGTCCAGGATTTGTGGAATTCGACGCCCGGATGGGGGTTTCCGTACAACTCCTCGGCGCTCGGCGCAGCGCCCGCCGCGGGTGCGTTGGCCGATGGGGCTCTGGCCGGGCAGGTCCTCGGCGTGGGCACCTATGTCATGTGGAACGATTTCCTCTACGCGGAGGGCGCCGTCTATCGGTTTCTCAGCCGCCAGACGCAGGATCACCTCGGAGTCGGTCCGAGTCCGGGCGTGAACCCCGACACGTACGATGGCGCGATCCCCTATGGACGCATCGCGATCGAACACGGCACCGACCACCAGTATTTCCAGGCGGGCGCGTTTGCGCTGGCGGCGGACCGGTATCCCGGGGGCGACAGCAGCACCGGCAGCACGGATCGCATCGTCGATAAAGCGCTCGACGCGAATTATCAATTCACCGGCAGCAAAACCCACTTCGTCTCGGCGCACGCGATTTATATCCACGAGGATCAAAATCTGCGGGCCGATCAGATTCTAAACGGCACCCTGCCGAACGACACCCTGCGTACTTTCCGCGCCGATGTCTCCTATAGCTTCCGCGACACCTGGACGCCCTCGATTCAATACTTCAAAACCACCGGCTCAACCGATGCCGCGCTGTGGGGCACGCCGAACGGCAGTCCGGATTCGCGCGGTACCGTCGTGGAAATCGCGTACGTTCCCTGGGGGAAGCGCAAATCCATACCCCAATGGATGAACATCCGTCTCGCGGCGCAATTCGTGAGCTATCAGATGTTCGATGGATCCTCTCGCCAAAGCTCGCTCAACAACACGCTGTACCTCAGCTGTTGGATCGCGGTCGCGCCCCTGTACGCGGTCGAGAAGGAACAGAGCGCCAAGCAGGCGGCGCATTAGCTGCGCCGGTCCGGCCCGTCAATCCGTCTCGGCGCGCGCCTCGCGGCCCATCAGCGCCTGGACCGCCGCCCGCACCGGCTTAGCTTCGTGCATGACGCGATAGACCTCCTCGCAGATCGGCATTTCCACGGCAAGGCGCGTGGCGACGTGGCGTACGGCGCTGGCCGCGGTGACGCCCTCGACGACCTGATGGATGCTGGCCTGTGCTTCGCTGAGCGAATTGCCGCGGCCCAGTGCGAGTCCGAGGCGGCGATTGCGCGATTGATCGTCGGTGCAGGTGAGCACGAGGTCGCCGAGGCCCGCGAGCCCCATGAAGGTCCCGCGTTCGGCGCCGAGCTTCACGCCGAGGCGCATCATCTCGGCGAGGCCGCGGGTGATCAGCGCCACGCGCGTGTTGGCCCCGAAGCCCATGCCGTCGGCGATCCCGGAGCCGATGGCAATGACGTTCTTGACCGCGCCCCCGACCTCGACGCCCATGATGTCGGACTGCGTGTAGGCGCGAAAATGCGGTCCCGCGAGCCGTACCACCAATTCCTTGGCGAAATGCTCGTCGCGCGAGGCCACGGTCATCGCGGTGGGCAGTCCGGCGCCGACCTCGCGGGCGAAGGTGGGACCCGACAGCACGGCGCCCGGGCGCTCGCCGAGCACTTCGCGGGCGACTTGATGGGGCAGCAGGCCGGTGGCTGTTTCGAACCCCTTGGTGGCCCACGCTATCCGCGTGCCCGCGCCGAGGAGCGGCTCCAGTTCGAGCAGGGTCGCGCGAAATGCGTGCGAAGGCACCGCGATCAACGCATCGCCCGCGCCCTCGAGCGCCGCCGCCAGATCGGCCACCGGCTGCAACGCGTCGGGAAACGCGGACTCGGGCAGATAGCGCAGGTTGCGCCGCGCGAGTTGCATGCCCGCGAGCTGCGTGGTGTCGCGGCCCCACAGGCGGGTCGGATGGCCGGCGCGGGCCATTTGAATGGCGAGAGCTGTTCCCCAGGAGCCGGCACCGATGACCACCATCGGCGTGACGAACGGGCTCTGCATGGGCTCGAGGATGCCCTTAGTTGACCAATCCGGACTGCGGAGACTCGATCGCCTGCGCAAACAGGGCCTCGAAGTTGACCAAGGGCAGCAGAAAATTCGGGAATCCGCCCTTGATGATCACATCCGACACCACTTCACGCGCGAAGGGAAACAGCACGCTCGGACAGAAGCTGCCGATCAGACGCTTGAGGTCCTCGAGGGATGCGCCGGTGATGGAAAACACGCCCGCCTGCTTGACCTCGACCAGATACAAGGTGGCCTCTCCATGCTTGGCCTCCACGGTGATGGTCAACAACACTTCGCGCACGTCGGGACCGATCTCCTCGGCCGAGGTGTTCATGTTCAGCGAAAACTTCGGCTCCCAGGTCTGGTTGTTGGGCAGTCGCGGCCCGTTCGGGGATTCATAAGAGCAGTCCTTCAAGTACACGCTCTGCAAACTCACCTGCACGCCGCCGGCCATGGCCTCGATCTCTCCCGCCTTTACCTCGTTCATCAAGCCCCCTCGAGTAATCGATCCAGTTCGCCGGTGGCATCGAGGGCGAACAGATCGTCGCATCCCCCGATGTGCTTCTCGCCGATGAAGATCTGCGGAACGGTGCGCCGGCCGCTGCGGGCGATCATTTCCTCACGCAATTTCGCGTCCTCATCGACGTTGATTTCATTGAAGGCCAGCCCCTTTTTGGACAGTAGCCCCATGGCCCGCTGGCAATACGGACACCAGCCGCTCAAATAGACGGTGATCGGCGGTGCGCTCACTTGGCGTGCGACCGTGCGCCCGATGCAGCCTTCGACAGCGGCAGGTTGTCCTTGGTCCATGCGCTCAATCCGCCCTCGAGATTGAACACCTGGGTGAAGCCGAGCTTGGTCAGGGTCCGGGCGGCCCCCGCCCCGCTGATGCCGCTGTCGCAATAGGTGATCACGGTCTTCTCGCGCCACTTGCGCAGGCTCTCGGCTTGGGCCTCGAGTTCGGCCGCCGGAATGTTGCGGGCATCCCCGATATGCCCGGCGTCGAACGCTTCCTTGGCGCGCAGATCGATCACGAGCGCCCCCTGATTCATGAGCCGCACGGTTTGCATGGCGGAAAGCGCGGCGAAACTTTGAACCCGGGCCCGTACTTCGTAGAAGATCACGGCGCACGCGGCAAACACCGCTCCACCCGCCAGGTAGGGATGATGGCCAACGAACTCGAACAGTCTCTGCATGCGGAGCACTAAAGGGTTTTTTGGGCCGCCAAGTATAGCAGCGGGCACAAGGCTTGTATGCTTGCGGCCCAGAAGACCAATGATCGCCATGAACCGCGCCGCCACACTCCTCGCTTGCACAGCGCTCGGGCTCCTCGTGGGCGCGGGCGCGAGCGCCCGGGCGGCTGCGCCCATGTCCCCGGCGGCCGGCTCGCCGGATTCCGCGCAGGCGCAGGCGAAGCTCGCGGCCGTGCGCGCGCGCATCGCGGCGCTCACCGAACGGCTGCGGATCGATCTGCAGCAGCGCGATGCCTTGGGCGCCCGCCTGCGCGAGGCGGAGATGCAGGTCACCGCCTCGCGCAGGCGGCTCGATGAACTGCGCGCCGCCGAGGCGGCCGCCGAGCGGCGGCGCGGCGAGCTGCATGCGGAGCAGACCCGCAATCAGAAGGCGCTCGAGTCCGAGCGCGCCGCCTTGGGGAAGCAGGTGCGCGCCGCTTACATGATCGGCCAACAGGAGGAACTCAAGCTGTTGCTGAACCAGGTCAATCCGGCCGAGGCCGGCCGCATGCTGGCCTTCTACGGGTACTTCGCCCGCGAGCGCGGGGCCGCGATCGAGGAGATCGCCGGCCACGAGGCGCGCCTGCAGCAATTGGTGACCGAGATCGAGGCCAGCGCCGCCAATTTGAAATCCCTGGGCGACGCGGCCGGCCGCGAGGTCGCCGACCTGACGCGCGCGCGCGCCGAACGCGCCGCGGCGCTCGCTGAAGTCAATCTCAAGGTCAGCAGCGGCAATCAGGAGCTGGTGCAGCTCAAGCGCGAGGAGCAGGCGGTCGAAGCCCTGGTCGCCGATTTGGCGCGGGTGCTGCAGGATTTCCCCATCGACAGCCAAAAAAGCTTCGACCAGCTGCGCGGCCGACTTCCCTGGCCCGTGCCGGGCAGGATGACGGCCCGTTTCCAGGAGGCGCGCGCCGGCGGGACGGCGAGCGGCATGCGCTGGAACGGCGTGATGATCGAGGCGCTGCGCGGCGCCAAGGTGCGGGCGCCGTTCTTCGGCCGCGTGGTCTACGCCGATTGGCTGCAGGGCCTGGGGCTGCTGCTCATCATCGCCCACAGCGGCAACTACATGACGCTGTATGGGCATGCGGAAGTGCTCTACAAGTCGGTCGGCGATTGGGTGGCGCCGGGTGATGTGATCGCCGCGCTGAGCGATGCCGGCGGCGGCCCCGCGGAGCTTTATTTCGAAATCCGCGCTGGGCGCAAACCGGTCGATCCGAAGGGCTGGCTCGCGCCGAACCCTTGACCGTGCGCTCGTCGGTGGCGACAAAACGCGCCCGCACGTATGCTGCGCTGTCTGATGAACCCGAAAACGCGCGCATTTTTGCTGCTGGCCGTCGGCATTGCGATTGGCCTGTCGCTCGGGCTCGCGCACGGGGTGCTCGCGGACAAAACCGAGACGCTCGGCCAGAACATGCCCTGGGCGGACGCGCGGCTGCTCGCGGAGATCCTCGAGCGCGTCGAGCGCGAGTACGTCGATCCGGTCGACGATCACCAGCTGCTGCAATCCGCCATCCGCGGCATGGTATCCTCGCTCGACCCGTATTCGGCCTACCTCGACGGCGATGAATACGATGAGATCAAGATCAGCAGTTCGGGCCAGTACTCGGGTGTCGGCATCGAGATCTCCATGGAGGACGGGCAGATCGTGGTCGTCGCCCCCTTCGAGGGCTCGCCCGCGGCGCTGGCGGGCATCCGTTCAGGCGACGTCATCGCGACCATCGACGGCGTCGCGGTCAACGCCTCCTCGCTGGTCGACACCATCGACCGCATGCGCGGCAAGGAAGGCACGTCGGTCAAGATCGGCATCCTGCGCCAGGGCAGCAGCGAGCCGCTGCTGTTCACCCTCAAGCGCTCGCGGGTGCAGCTGCACAGCGTGAAGGCCGAAATGCCCGAAGCGGGCTACGGCTACGTGCGGATCGCGCAGTTCAGCGACACCACGGGCGATGAATTGACCCACGCCCTGCGCGACCTGCGCAAGAGCAATGGGGCGCCGCTCAAAGGGCTGGTGCTCGATCTGCGCGACAACCCCGGCGGGGTGCTCGAGGCGGCGGTGGCGGTGTCCGACGCGTTCCTCGACGGCGGTCTGATCGTGAGCGCCAAGGGGCGCACCCCGGAATCGAAATTCGAAATGAGCGCGACCCCGGGGGATGAACTCGCCGGCGCGCCCATCGTGGTGTTGGTGAACGGCGGCTCGGCCTCGGCCGCGGAGATCGTGGCCGGGGCCCTCAAGGACCATCAGCGGGCGGTGCTCATGGGACGCACAACCTTCGGCAAGGGATCGGTGCAGACCGTGATGCCGCTTTCCGGCGACCGGGCGCTCAAACTCACGACCTCGCTTTATTACACCCCGTCCGGCGTATCGATCAACCATCGCGGCATCGCCCCGGACATCGAGCTCGAGCGCGATCCGAATCCCCCCGCAACGCCGCCGCCGACCGATGCCCCGCTGCTCGAGCGCGATCCGGACGTGAAGCGCGCGCTGCAGGAGCTCAAAGTGCCCACCGTCCCGCGTGCGCGCGGCGCGGTGTCCGCGGCCGCGCGCAGGACTCACTAGACCATGCGCAGCACCCGCTCCATCGAGATTCTGTGCCTGGCGCTCGCCGCCCTGGTGCTCGTCTGGTCGCGTGCACTGGCCACGCAAATGTGGCCGGTCCTCGGACTGCTCGCCGGCTTTGCCGTGGCCATCGTGGTCTTTCGGGCACGGCGCTTCTTTCCGCGGCGAACCCGGACCCGGTTGCTGATCGAGTCCTGGTCCATGGTGGTGTTCATCACCGCGGTGCTGTGGTTCACGGGCAAGAATTCGAGCCCGCTGCTGAATCTCTATCTGCTGCCCATCATCTTGAGCGCCCTGACCTTGGGCCGCCTGGTGACCTTGACGCAGGTTGCGGTGATCGCGCTCTGCCATTTGGCGCTGGCCGCGGCCACGCCGGGACTCGACGTGCTGTCGCTCATCTATGCCAGCCGCGCCGTCGGCCAGTTGGCGCCGTTCCTGCTGGTCGCGTATCTCACCACCACGCTGTCCGCGGACATCACCGAGGCGCGCGAGCGGATCGAAAATCTGGCGCAGACCGACACGTTGACCGGGCTTTTCAACCTGCGCATGTTCAACGAGATCTGGCAGCGCGAGCACGGCAACTGCGAGCGCACCGGGGGCACCTATTCGCTGCTCATGATCGACATGGACCGGCTCAAGGACATCAACGACGACTTCGGCCACGAGGCCGGCAACAGCGCCATCACCCTGGTGGCGCAGTGCCTGCAGCGGAGCATTCGCGGCACCGACACGGCGGCGCGGTTCGGCGGCGATGAATTCGCGGTGCTGCTGCCGGGTGCCTCGCCGGAAATCGCCGAGGCGGTGATCAAACGCGTGCGCCACAACGTCTACAAGACGACGCTCGATCTGCGTTCGCGCATGATCCGCTGCAGCGTGAGCATCGGGATGGTGAATTACCCCAAGGATGGCCGGGACTCGCGCGAGCTCATGAGCACCGCCGATCGCAACATGTATCGCGACAAGGAGCTGCGCCGGGCCCCCGGCGCCGAGGCAAATGTCTGATTTTTAATCGCCAAACGTTTGGACTTTCACACAAATGATGGCAAAGTTAGCGCTGCATCACGGCGGGCCGTGATTGACATATGCTTAGCTTGCAATACTTAAAGTAAAATTCGCAGGGCCTTCCATGGGATCAATCAATCGAGGCAGACTGGCGCCGCTCGCGACGTTGACCGGTGCGCTGCTCTCCGTGCTCGCCTTGACCGCCGCCGCCAAGCCCGCGCTCATCCCCAAACTCAAGTCGAGTTCGGTGCTCATCATCGATCAAAGCGACGCCTCGATTCTGTATTCCAAGCACTCGGACGTGGCCGCGCCGATCGCCTCGATCACCAAATTGATGACCGCGCTGGTCGTGCTCGATGCCAAGCAGCCGCTCGACGAGCCGCTCGAGATTTCGGACGCCGAACGCGACCTGGCCAAGGGCGGCTTTTCGCGCCTCGCCATCGGGACCGTGCTGACGCGCGGCGATTTGATGCACCTGGCGCTGATGTCCTCGGAGAATCGCGCGGCGCATGCCCTCGGCAACAATTATCCGGGCGGGATGCCGGCCATGGTGCTGGCCATGAACGCGAAGGCCGCCGCGCTCGGCATGACGAGTTCGCATTTCGTCGATCCGACCGGGCTGTCCAGCGAGAACGTCGCGAGCCCCGAGGATTTGTCGAAACTGGTGATTGCGGCCTCGCATAATCCCACCATCCGCGAGTTTTCGACCGACAAAAGCTATACCGTGAGGGTTCACCGGCATTTGGTGGAGTTCCACAACACCGATCATCTGGTCGCCAGTCCGACCTGGAACATCATCGTTCAGAAGACCGGCTACATCACCGAGGCGGGCAGGTGCCTGGTGATGGAGGCGGTGATCGAGGGTCGCAACGTGGTCATCGTCCTGCTCGACTCGCTCGGCAAGTACACGCGCCTCGCCGATGCCAATCGCGTGAAGAGCTGGATGGAAGCGAACGCCACCGAGCGCGTCCGGGTTTCCATGCGCTGATGAGCCGCAGCCAAGCCGTGAGTGCGCGTCTCGCGCGGCTCGCGTGGCTGCTTTGGCCCCTGTTGAACGTCCCGGCGCCGGCCGCCGGCACCCCACCCCTGTCGGTGACGATCTATACGGACGATCTCGCCCTGGTGCAGGATCGGCGCCAGATCGATGTCAAAGGCGGCCGCCAGCGCATCGAATTCGAGGGGATTTCGGCGCAAATCCGCCCCGAAACGGTGTCGTTGAGCGCCCACGACATCACCATCATCGAGCAGAATTTCGATTTCGACCTGCTGACACCGGCCAAACTCATGGAAAAGGCGGTCGGCGGACAGGTGACGATCGTCCGCACCAACCCGTCGACCGGCGCGGAAACGCGCGAGCAGGCCGAGGTGCTCGCCACCAACGGCGGCGTGGTGCTGAAAATCGGGCAGCGCATCGAGGTCCTGCGCGACGACGGGCTGCCGGTGCGCGTGATCTTCGACAAGGTTCCCGACAATCTGCGCGCCCACCCCACCCTGTCGGTCACCATTGATGGCGCCCACCCCGGGGCCCGGCCGGCGACCTTGAGCTACCTCACCCCGGGACTCGGCTGGCGTGCGGATTACGTCGCCCTCTATGACGAGGCCCAAGGTCAGATCGACGTACAGGGCTGGGTGACGCTCACCAACTCGAGCGGCGCGACCTATCAAGATGCCGCCACCGTGCTGGTGGCGGGCAATCCCGCGCAGGCCGGCAGCCGGCCCGTCAATTTTCGCGCGCCGGCGCCGCGCTCCAGCCTGCAGGAGGCCGGGACCGAGAGCGGCAGTCGCGACCGCGTGGGCGATTACTATCTGTATCCGCTCAGCCAGCCGACCACGATTGCCAATTTGCAGACCAAACAGGTCAGCTTTCTCGAAGTGGCGGGCGTCCCGGCCGAACACGGCTATGAATTCCGCAACCGCTGGCTCGGGACTGCCGACGCGTCGGGCGTCGCCACGCCGCAAAGCGCCAAGAGCACCTACAGCTTCTCGACCAGCGCGCACTCGGGGCTCGGCGATCAATTGCCGGCCGGCGTGCTGCGCTTTTACGAACGCGACCGCCGCGGCGCTCCGCAATTCATCGGCGAGAGCCGGATCGAGCCCACCCCGATGGGCTCGACGCTCTCGCTCGCCACCGGGGATGCCTTCGACGTCAAGGTGCGGGCCAGCGTCGAGAAGCGCACGCGGCTCGCCAATCTCGAATGGCAGACCGATATGCGCTACCAACTGACCAACGCACTGCCCCGCGAGGTCACGGTCCACCTGCTGCAGGAGGGATTGCGGGGCGACGCGCGTCTCCTCAGCGAGAGCCTGAAAAGCACCCGGCGCAGCGCCGAGGTCGCCGAATGGGTGGTGTCGGTCCCCGCCAACGGCAAGACCGACGTCACGGCCAGCTTCGACACGCGCTACTAACCGACGGCGCCGTGCGCTCGCGATTCACCCTGTGGCGGCTGGCGGCATTGGGCGCAATGACGGCGCTGGCCGCGGCGCCGGCCGCGTGGCCCGCCGCGGTGCCGGCCGAGGTGCGCGCCGACGCACCCGCGGATCTGTCCGTGACGCTCTATCGTGCGCCCTACCGATCACCAGGCTCCCTCGATCTCGATCGGCTCGGCGGCTTCGCCCTGGTGAGCGAAATCCGCACCGTGCGGCTGCCCGCGGGCGAGAGCCGCCTGCGCTTCGAAGGGGTGGCGGACGGCATCGAACCGGCGAGCGCCATCGTCACCGGTCTCGATGGGGTGGTGCTCGAGAAAAATCGCGATGCGGCGCTGTTGAGTCCGCGGGCACTCATCGACGCCGCGGCCGGCAAGCCGGTGCAGCTGCTGCGGGCGGATGCGAAGACCGGTGAACCGGAGCGGCTGCCGGGCCGGATCCTTTCGGATGCGGACGGCGGGGTGGTGTTCGAAACCGCGCAAGGCATCGAGGCGCTGCGCTGTTCGGGACTGTCGGAGAGCTTCTCGTTCGCCGGCATCGGCGCCCTGTCGGCGCATCCGGTGCTGTCGGTCCTGGTGCAGAGCCCGCACCCGGTGTCGCGGCAGGTGACCCTGTCCTATCTGGCCCGCGGTTTCGATTGGACCGCCGATTACACCGCGACCTTGTCGGCGGACGGCAAATCGATGGACCTCGGCGCCTGGGTCACGCTGGCCAACGGCAACGGAGTGGGTTTCCCGGCCGCACACACGCAGGTGGTCGCGGGCCGCGTCAACCGCGAGGGTGCGGACGTGCGCCCGCTCGATGCGGGTGGCCCGATCCTCGCGCGCTGCTGGCCGCGCGGCTCGACCAGCGATACCCCGGTGCTGCTGCAGCTCACGGGCGCATTGTCCCGCTCCGAGACGGCGCGCGCCGCAATCATGCCCATGGCGATGTTGGCGGCGCCCGCGGCCGATGCGCAGCACGTCGCGCAGGAGCAGCTCGGTGACCTCAAGCTCTACCGCGTACCCGAGCCCACCACCGTGGCGAGCCGGCAGTCGAAGCAGGTGCGGCTCATGGATCGGCACGAGATTCCCGTCGAGGTGATCTACGTCGCCGAGCTCGACAGCGGCGCCGCGTCGGTGGCGGTGGCGGCGGGCAGGCGGCTGCGCACGCGCAACACCGCGGCGCATCACCTGGGGCTCGCGTTGCCGTCGGGCAGCGTGGCGGTATTCGCATCCCATGACGGCATGCGTCTGCTCGAACGCGAGAGCGCGATCCAGGATCTGGCGGTCGGCGAGGAGCTCGAGCTCGACGCGGGCGCGAGTCCCGACGTGCGGCTCTCGGCCACGAGCGAAACCGCCGATGCCGATCGGCGCGCAAACCGCGTCGAGATCCGCAATGCCCGCCCGGGCGCCATCCGCTTCGAGTTGCGGCTGCGCTTGCCGGACGGGGCCCGGCTGATCCACGCCGATCACGCGGCGGTTACGGAGAACGGGCGGCCGTTGTTCCGCCTGGACGTTCCCGCCGCGGCCACCGTGACGCTGCGCTACGAGGTCGAGCCGGCGCCGGCGCTCAAAAATCCCAGGTGAGGTGCGCGCCGAAGTTGCGCGGGTCGCCCAACTGAGTGTAGAGCGTGTTCGCGAAGTTCGGCGGCTGGTCCCCGAAGTAGAATCCGCGCACGGTGTAGTCCTTGTTGAACAGGTTGCGGCCCCACAGGTACGCCTCGAAGCGTCGGCCGCGCCAACCGAGCTTGCCGTTCACGAGCCCATAGGGGGCCGAGCGCGTCCAATTCGGCGGCAGATCGTAATAAAAGGAACCCATGCCGGTGACGTCCAGCCGGGCATACGGGCCGCGCGCATCGCGCCAGGTTGCATTGAGCGCCGCCTGCCACGCCGGCGCATGCGGCAATTCACGGTCCGGGAAGGGCACGCCGTCCTGCACGAATCCGCGGTACAGCGTTTGCAGCAAGCCGAGCGAGCCGCCGAGCTCGAGCGCCCCGGTGGCGCGCCAGGCAAGGCTGCTCTCCAAGCCGTAGTTGTAGCCGGATTTGGCATTGCCGGTGTAGAACACGAAGGTGTTGGGATTGTCGGGCACCAACTGTTCGCCGGTGAGCAGCTGCTCATCGTGGCGCGCCATGTAAAAAAGCGCCGTGTCGAGGCTCAAGCTGCCGCCGGCGAGCCGCGCTTTGTGGCCGATTTCGTAGTTCAAATCCCACTCAGGGCCGAACAGGATCTGGTTCGCGGGCAACCCTTGGCTCAGATTGAAGCCCCCCGCCTTGTAGCCGCGCGCGAGCAGCGCGTAGAGCTGCTGGCCGTCGGCGATGGTGTAGTCGAGCGAAAGGTGTCCGCCCCAAAGGTTGTTCTCCGGATCGAAGCTGTTGTAGGTGGTCGGTGCGTCGAGATTCAAGGTGGCATCGTCATAGTGGGTCGTGCGCCGCTCGCCGCGCAGTCCCACCGACCAGCGCGCCTTGGGGCCGAGATCGCCGTCGAGTTGTCCGTACAGCGCGCTGTTCAAGGCGTGGTACTGGCTTTGCACCACGCTCAGACTGCTCGAATCCTGCGTGGCGTCGAACGGATCGAGGTACACACCGGTGCTCGTGTCGTTCAGGCCCTCGCGCAGCTGAAAGGCATACAGGCCGAACAGCCAGCCGAGGCCCGCGGGCGGGGAATCGGCCAGTCGCAGCTCGAGGCTGCGGGTCGAGCGATGGCGGACCTGCAGCTCGGTGTAGTCGTAGGTATACGGGGCCCAAAAAACGGGGTTGCCCCAGTCCCCGTCGTAGCCGTAGTCGACCGTGGTGTCCGCATAGGTCGCAATGCCGGTGAGCGTCGCCGGGCCGAAGCCGGTATAGGTCGCGCGCGCCGACAGGCCGGTGGAATACTGACGGTCGACGCCGGGATGGTCGGACTCGGTGGTGCGGCTGTCGTCGTAGATCGACCAGGCATCGTAGCCGTTGTCGATCTGTACGCGCAGCACCGTGAGATCGACGCGCCATTGCTCGTCCGGTTGATAGCGCCACTTGCCGCGCAGCGTGAGCTCGTCGCGGTTGTTGGTGTCGCGATTCAAATACGCATTGTGGTAGAAGCCATCGCTCGTGTATTGCTGCACGGCCAGCCGCACCGCCGAATCGAGCGCCGGCACCGGGCCCGTCAACACGGCGCCGTAGCTGCGTTCGCCATAATCGCCGGCATCGAGCTCGACGCGGCCGCCGAAACTGTCGGCAGGCTCCGCACTGCGCACGTAGATCAAACCGGCGAGCGCGTTCGCTCCATAGAGGGTGCCTTGGGGGCCGTGCAGTACCTCGATCTGATCGACGTCGAACAGCGTGGCCGCCATCCCGAGCCCGCTGAAATCGATGTCGTCGATCAGGAATCCCACCGAGGGGTTCGGAGCGCCCTGGTACTGGGCGAGCTCGCCGATGCCGCGGATCTGGAAATAACGCGGCAGCGAGGTATCGCCGGCCCAGTTGAGGTTCGGCACCAGGGCGAGGACGTCGGCGAAATTCTGCTGCCCCGCATCGCGCAGGGTGGCCGCGTTCAGGACCGTGACGCTGCCCGGCAATTGTGAATCGGGCACGGCCCGCAAGCCGGCCGTGACCACGATCTCATCGAGTTGTTTGTCGGAGTCGGTGGCGCGTGCCGGCGGCGCTGCGCCCGCCAGTGCTGCGATGCAAAGCAGCCCCGGTAAACCCTGCGATATCAATCTCAACGCTCCCTCCGCCGGTACTAACCGGATCAGGTTCAATGGGTTTGCCGGTCTGCACCCCGTCGCGGGAAGCTACCGGCATCTCAGGCCTATCAAGGCCACCCCAGCTGGTCGAAATCTACTCTAGCTCAATGTCCGAGCAACCGCATCACGGCGCCGACCAATCCCCCGGCGACCAATACCACCGTCGGCAGGAACGTGAGGCCGAAGCCGGCGCCGCGTTTGGCCGGATCCTTCACGTAGCTCGCGGCATACACCTCGCGTCCGATCAGGTACACCACCCCGAGCGCGGCCGCCCACAGCGGGTTGAAATAATGGCTGAACAGGTACAGTCCCGGAATGAAGACGATCAACTGTTCCAAAGTGTTCTGCTGGACGCGAAAATGACGCTCGAAAATCTCATTCCCGGTGATGGCCGGCGCTTTTACCCCGTATTTGCCGCGCGCGCCGCCGACCTTGAAACCGAAAACCACGAATTGCAGAACTGCGAGCGCAGTCACGATATCGACATAAGCCATGGATGTTCCCTCCCTGATGTTGAATTCTAGCACTGCATTGCCGATCGCTTTGGTACACGATTGCGCCGTTCAATGGCCTAAGAGACCGGAATTCTTCCATGAGCCCACCGAGATCCACCCGCTCCGGCACCCGCGGCTATGCCCACCTGGTCGAGGTTGCCGTGCCCGTCGCGCGGGTCTGGCGCGCACTCACCGACCCCCGGCTGGTCCGCATCTGGTCCGGCCAGGAGGCCGAGATCGATGCCCGCGAGGGTGGTTCGTACCGGATCGGCAAGCGCAACGAAGGCGGCCGCGAGGCGCACATCGACGTCTTCGACGTGAATCGGCGTCTGCGGTTGATTTACTTGAACGGCCCGGATTCCCCCGCGAGCAACAGCGCCGTGGTGGATGATTTTCTGCTCGACGTGCGCAAGGGCGAAGGGACCACCTCGCTGCGCCTGCTCGGTTCGGGCGTTCCCGAAGCGGCCGCCTGGGACCAGACCTACGTGCGCATGCGGCTCGGCTGGGAGCGGTTCATGGCGCGCATCAAGGTGACGCTCGAAAGTCCGCCGCAGCCGAAGAAGCCGCGCGTCGAACCCAAGAAAGACCCTCCGCTGCCCGGTTTGGATTACTGACCGCGCACAAGGCTCCCTTGAAATTCTCCGCCGGCGGCGTCATAACGTTCGCGAAGGAGATCTCATGCTCGGTTTTCTGATTCGCGCCGCCATCGTGGCCCTCGGTCTGTGGTTGGCGACCGCCTGGGTGCCGGGCGTTCACATCGACGGACCGGGCACCCTGCTGCTCGCCGGCATTCTGCTCGGCGTGGTCAATTCGATCGTGCGGCCGATCGCCATCGTGCTCACCCTGCCCATGACCATCGTCACGCTCGGGCTGTTCCTGCTGGTCATCAATGCCGGCATGGTCGGATTGGTCGCGTGGATTTTGCCCGGCATGCAGGTGAGCGGGTTTTGGGCCGCGTTTTGGACCTCTTTGCTGGTGAGTCTGGTGAGCATGGTCGGCTCCTGGTTCGTCGGGCCGAAGGGCAAGGTCGAAATCATCGTCAAGCGGCAGTAAGCGCCACGCGCGTCACTGCGTCTTCGGCTCGGCCAGCGTTTTAGGGTCGGTGAGCGTGCCGCCGGGCAGCGTCAAAATCCCCACCGCGGCGATGATGACGACCATGCCGATGCGCTGCAGGCCCGACAATTGCTCGTGCAGAAACTGCCAGCCGAGATACGTCGCAATGGCCGGATTGACGTAGCCATAGGTGCCGATGA
>Ga0181534_10000264_pt1 | contig 37728 bp, 32 predicted proteins | sample PEATcosm2014_Bin_37_FD_119758 | JGI IMG/M metagenome (GOLD analysis project Ga0181534, IMG submission 119758) | Peatland microbial communities from MTU Mesocosm Facility, Houghton, MI, USA - PEATcosm2014_Bin17_10_metaG | ecosystem: Environmental > Terrestrial > Soil > Wetlands > Peat | place... | reverse complement strand
GATCGCTGTTTCGCTAATATCGGTGGCGAAAATCTCGAACGGAATGCTCTTTCGCCCCTCCTCAAGAAATTCCGTCAAGCAGATGGCGATCGAATAAGCCTCCTCACCCGTGGCGCACCCCGGCACCCAGATGCGGATCGGGTCGTCGGCAGCCCGATTCTCTACCAAGGCGGGGAACACGGCCGCCTTCAACTCTGCAAAGACCGCCGGTTCGCGAAAAAAAGCGGTAACCGTAATCAGACAGTCATCGCACAATTCGCTGGCTTCCTCGCGATTCTGCTCGAGATGCCGGCTGTACGCTTCCAGGTTCTTGAATCCGCGCAGGGTCATGCGCCGCTTGATGCGCCGCGTCAGAGTGCTGGGCTTGTAGTGCGCAAAATCCACTCCGGTGGCTCTCCGCACCAGCCGCAGGATGCTGACCAGAGCCGGATCTCCCGGCGATCCGCTCGTCTCCCGCGGCTCGATCTGCGAATGGCTCGCGATAGCGACCAGTTCCTGGGCGATTCCAGCCGGCGGCAGGATAAAATCCACCACGCCGGCCGCGATGGCGCTGCGGGGCATGCTGTCGAACTTCGCGCTCCCCGCTTCCTGGGCGAAGGTGACGCCTCCCGCGGCCTTGATGGCCCGGAGGCCCAGTGTCCCATCGCTAGCGGATCCTGACAGAACCACGCCCAGCGCCCGGCTGCCGCGGTCCGCCGCCAGGGCGTTGAAAAAATCGTCAATCGGCATGTTGCGGCCACTCTCAGGCCGGGGCGGCGTCTGCAGGACGCCATCGGAAATGCTCAAATTGCAGCGCGGCGGAATGACGTAAACATGATTGGCTTCGGCGCGAGTCTCGCCCTTTACTTCGGAAACGGGCATTTTGCACGCTTTGGAAAGCAACTCTGTCAGATGGCTCTTGTGATCCGGATCCAGGTGCTGAATCAGCACGAATGCCAAGCCCGTATTATCCGGCAGTTCGCCGAGCAACTCCGTGAATGCCTCCAGGCCGCCGGCGGAGGCGCCTACGCCCACAATGTTAGCGGGATTGCCGTTAAGGTGCACGGGGCCCGGCCGCGCGGCAGCTACCTCGGAGACGGGATGGCCACTCTTCTTTGACAAACGCAAAAATTGCCTTCCTGGCCGGAAACGACGGGCGTCGTCGTTAGAACCGGATCGGGACGAACATTGCACGCAGATTGCCACTCTCGCACAGGCGTTTAGCTGGCTCCGGCGGCTGCGGCGCCCGAGACCAGTTCCTTGATGATCCGGCCGATCTCCATGAATTCGTCCAGGCCCGTAGGCTTCGTGATGAACCGGGCGACTCCCAGGTCCTTGAGTAATGCCTCATCCCGCCGCGACCGGGAAGAGCTCCACACGCAAACGGGAACGCCGGCGAGATGTCCGGCGCTGCGGATCTCGCGCAAGATATCTTCACCGGTATACTTGGACAGGTTCAGGTCCACCAGGATCAGGTGCGGAGTGGCCGCATCCGCATAGGCCTCCTGCCCGCGGATAAAGGCGAGGCCTTCGCCGCCGTTCGGCAGGTGCACCAGTTCAAACCGGAAACCCTGCTTCTTCAGCGCCCGATCGAGAAGGAAGACGTCCGGGCCGTTGTCCTCGATAACAAGGATGCGGGCGGCGGACACTAACGATGTGTCTTTCAAGATCCCCCCAACAGCCGGCTTTGGCCGACTCTCTCATCATTCCACAGTTGATGGCAGCGCCGCTTGCGGCGGCACCTGCCTGGCCCTGACGATCCACCGCTTGGGCGCAGGCCCCACGTAGTAGAAAGGGTAACAAGTCACCATTGTCAGCACGTTTTCGCCCGAAGGAGCGAGTACCCCAACATCGTCCGGCGCTACCACCCTGAGCGACTCGACTTCATACTGGAAATCGCCGTTTAGTGTCGAGAACCGAATCTCGTCCTTGATCTTCAAATCCTTCAACGGGCGAAAGAAGGTGTCCCGGTGCCCGGCCACGCCCACATTGCCGGCCTCGCCCGGCAGCGCCGTGCCGGGAATATGTCCGGCTGCACGCCGCAGAGCGGTCTTGGTTACCCCTTCTACGACGACCACAGACAGCCGCAGACGTGGGATTGTGATGCGCCCGACCAGACCGTCCGTCTTGGGGGCGGCGGCTGGCCCAGCTTTCGGAGAGATGGAAGACCGCGCTTGGGGCCGGTTCTGGTTCTCCGCGCGTTGAGCGCGAAGTTGGCGGTCGAGATCCTGGCTCGCGCGCCGCTGGAAGATCCAGCCGTCCACCAGAGTGAATCCGCAATAGCCTAGCAGCAGGATGCCGCAGGCGAACAGTGCAAGCTGCGTCCATTTCAAAAGCCGCCGGAGCGATTTCTTCTCAAGCACAAGCCTCATTGCGCGGCTTTCTCATCGGGCTTTGGTTCGCCGCCGGCGATGTAGCCGGTGCGGGTCCGTACGGAGAGCGCGTGCCCGTTCTGGCGGGCAATTACCCGAATGGCGCGATAAGCGCCGTTACGATCCGCGTTGGTTGGAACATATCCGATCGTGTATTGATGGCGAATGTCCTGCGCGATGCGCTCGCAGATGGCCGACACTTCGCTGAGGTGGTCCGGAAGAAAGGCTTCGCCGCCCGTGGCCTGCGCCAGGCGCTTGAGCACACGCGGGTTTCGGTCCGGATCGGCTTCGTCGAAGACGCCTATGGTGTAGATGACGGCGCTGGATAGCGCGGCCAGTTTCATAACTTCGGCCATGCCGTGCTGGCTGACGTTGTCGCCGCCATCGCTGACCACAATCAGCACTTTCTTGTCCCGGCTGCCGGCTTGCAATCCAGCCAAAGCTTTGGCGATTGCGTCGTAAAGGGCGGTCTGCCCTCCGGCAGGTCTGGTGGTGATCGCGTTTCCGAGTTCGACGGTGTTATTGGTAAATCGGAGCGCGCCGGACAAGCCCAGCCATACATGTTCGTTGAAATTGACGACAAACATCTCATCGTCCGGATTGCTGGAGCGCACGAAGGAGCGGGCGGCGGCGGAGACCTCCGCAAGTTTCGGGCGCATGCTGGTGCTCTGGTCGACAACCAGCCCCACAGTGACCGGAACATCTTCGTTCCGGAAGAGCCGGATGGTTTGGGGCTTGCCGTCCTCCAAGACTTCAAAATCCTGCGCCGCCAAATCGGAGACAAAGCCGCCCTGCCGGCCGGTTACCGTGGCGTGCAACACCACCAAGGCGACATCCACCGAGATTCGAAAGGATTCCGGGTCGCGATCTGGTGCTGCCGGCGGCGTCTGGGCGCATACATGGCCTGCCGTAATCAAGGTGAGAATCAGGAAAAGGGCCGGGAGAGCGATGGTTTTCGCCACGCCACGCTCCCCCGCCCGCGACAGCCTTGTCCGCATAGCTGCTCTCCTTCTGACCGTTGTGGGGCGGGCCCTCGGCCTGCGCCTCGGCCTGCGCGGGGCCCCTGGCCCCGCTTTCGCCCGGAAATCTGCACTGGTAGAAGGCGGCCTGAGAGGCCGCCGCAGGCCGAGGGCCTGCCCCACTATTTATGTCGCTGTTCGTGCCTGGGAACACTAAGTGGCATTGGGCATCCTGCCCGAAACCTCAAAACTACAGGTGCCCTACTGGAGGCGTTTCTGCGCCAGCCGGATGGCGAATGCTCCACCCAAAGCCAGCATTCCGAACAGCGCGATCAACGGCATCGTGCTGGCTGTTGCCGGAAGGGTCGCTGCCGCTGTCACCACGGGCTCTGGCGCCGGGGCGACCACCTGAGCAAGCTCCACTTCTTCTCCCGTGGGTTGGATCGCCATCACGGGCGCCTGCTTCAGTTGCACGACCACTGGCTCGTCTGCGGTCTTAATCGGCTCCGCGACTTCCGCTGGGAGCTCGGCAGCCGTGAAGAGAACGACTTGTTTGGTCTCCTTGGCCAGTTCCATCGCTCTGGCTTTCGGGTAAACGAATTCCTGGCCATAGTTTTCGCCAGGATAGAACCATGCCCTGATCGCCTCTGGCTCACCGGCCGGCCGCTCGCTGAAAGTAACCACGGTCTTGCCGGTCACCTTAAGCCGATAATTGGGAATCGCCAGGATGGTGGCGATGATCTGCGTTTCATCCTTGTTGAAAATCTGGACGATGTGGCGGTCGGACTGCGAGTCCAAGAGTTTGAACACGTAGGTGCCGGCCGGCAATACCCCCCACCCCTTGAGGTGGACACCCGGAATCTCCACAGGCCCGCTGAAAGTCATCGTGGTTTTCTGATTCCACTCGTCCGCCTTCGCGGCCGGTGACAGAACGGCTCCGATCACGGCCATGCAAAACACGCTTGTTGTTACTGCTTTCGAAACACTCATCTGTATTGCTCCTTTGTTTTGAACTCTGGTGCGAACGGCGCTTCGCCCTGTCTAGACCCCATATCTCGAAGACCTCGGCCAGGCTGGTCGCACGGTGCATGAGAAGCATGCCGAGGTCCATCGGTGCACTTCGGCGCGAACAAGGCGGTGCCGCATCGTTCTGCGCCTGTGCTTGCCACACCTTGAGGAATACGAGGCGTAAGGCCAAGGCCGGGAATCTGTCAAAGCCGTCTTGCCCCTGTAGCTTTGGCCCCATGCAGTTATTGCGGTGCGGAATGCAGGAAGTGCGGAGGAATATGACAGCCAACCCAAAAAACCCCTCTGCTGCGACAAACAAGGAAAGCTAAGTGAGCCACAATTTAAGTCGAACGCCGGCTCCCGCAAGCGCGCCGCTGGATAGAATCTCACTCTTCTGGGCCTGTCGGTTACAGCAGAGGGCAGGATTAAGAGGGTCCTTCGCTAATTCACCGAATATCCAGCAACCCGACGGCCACTGTTAATCGCAGTGGCTTACGCAGATCGGGATACCCGGTTCGATCGCGATGGCCAAAGCGCCCGGTGACGGCATTTCGCATGGTTGTTGCCAACCGACCGGATACCGCCGGCCGCACGTCCGGCACTCGTAGTGGCCGTGCGCCGGCCACATCGGCTCTGCGTGCATGAGTCTGCACCAGAGTTCTGCAATTCGCGAGTTGGCCGGTTTCATCGATCAACCTTCTTCATTCACTTCGTGGCGCGGGCACGCCAAGACTAGGGCCGAGAACAGCCTCGGACCTGGAGCCGATCAGGCGGCCTCTGTGCGGCGCAACGAAGGCGGCCAGAGCAATGCCGGCGCCCAGCCCGGTCAAGAATATGGACAGCGAAAACAGCATCTTATCGGTCATAATAAAGCGCCTCGTCATCCCGTGTAGTGCAAGCATCAGGCCAAACTTAGGGTGCAGTGAACGTCGCCCACACCATCGCACCCGGGTCGGTCTCGATGGCTAAGATCTGCTTTCCTTCGTCGATCAGGACGCCGCGAAAGATCGCCGGTATGGCCGTTCCTTCTTCCGTAGCGGGAAGCGTCAGTCCGATCTCAACATTGCACTCGGCATCGACTGTGACGGTTACGTCCGTCGAGTCCGCGGCGCCACTGGGTACCAGCTTGAAACTGGCTTTTTCGTCCGCCTGGATCAGGCCTTTCGCCGCTATAGTGCTGGGAATTCCGCCCGGCAACATGGGGATCGTGCTGCCCGATAGTGTAAATGCGTATGCCTTCCGCAAATCGGAAGTCTTGCATTCAGCCGAAGTCTTCGCCATGGTGCCGGACTGCGCGCCGCCCGGATCCGTCTGGCTGAAATGCACTCTCTTCCCGTCACTGGTAGCGACGCCGCTGAAGTGTTGGAATGCGCCGGAATCGTCTTGCAAGCTCCAGGTGATGGTGCAATCCCAGTGGGCCTCGTAGGTCCCGGTAACCGGATTACCCAATAGATAGCCGGCAAACATGACCGTTGAGTAGCCGCTAATGGTGCCGTCTTCGGCGAGGACCATCCTCCCGATATTGGTCACCGGCTTTGCATCGCCGGAAATATTTGTTTCGCCGGAGAGCTGAACTCCGTAGGGTCCTTGTAGGTTCTTGGGGTCGCATACGTCGGCGCAAAGGGGTAGCCCCAGCGCGAACATCAAGGGGAGTAGAGGCAGCTGCATCGGGTATCCGTGATCTCTTAAACGCGGGTGGCGGGGGTCTCGCGATCGGATCCCTTTTGCGCCAGGGCCCGGTCGTCTGCCCGCTCCGCGGCTCTGGCTTGCACCAGCCCGTCCTGCTCCTGAAGCCGTCCGGCCAACTGGTCTTTCTTGCCGGCGGCGGCCTCCAAGTCATTATTGGTGAGTTTCCCCCAGCGCTCGCGGGCCACTCCGGTGATTCGCTTCCACTTGCCTTCGATCTGGTCCCAATTCATGTCGTCTCCCGCCGCTTCCGATCTCCCGGTGTAACTTAGGTGTGGCACGTTTGAAGCCGTTTGAAGTCGAAGTGTTCATAGGGCGATGCCGCCTGCGGCCAGCCAAAGGTGCATCCGCGACAGCAGATCCTGCACTTTTTGGCGGTGGGGCAGGTTGTCAACCGCTTGTCAACCTGCGGGCCGGTTGTCAATTCAATCGGCCACTTAAAGCTTGGCCCGCCTCGTGCACAGACAACGAAGAGAGTTCCAAGAGGAGGAACACGAGATGGGAAAGAATACATCGGTAATCGGCATCTATGAGGATCGCACCACGATCGCGGACGCTATGGGCGTCCTGCAGAAAGCGGGATATCGGTCCGCGGATATCTCGGTCCTGACGTCAGACAACCAAGGGTCGAAGGATTTCGCGCACGAGAAGCACAACAAAGGAGCGGCGGGAGCGGGGGTTGGAGCGGCCGTCGGCGCGGTGGTTGGCGCCGCGTTTGCCTGGCTCGATTCCAATCAAGTGGTGAGCGTCGCGGGCTTGGGGCCGCTGGTCGCGGCTGGACCCTGGCTAGCCGCCTTGGCCGGAGCCGGCTGCGGCGGAGCACTGGGATGGATTGCGGGATTGCTGACGGGCCTGGGGCTGACTGAATACGTCGCCAAGAGATACGCGGGCAGAATGAGACGAGGCGGAATCCTGGTGTCCGTTCATTGTGATAGTCCGGAATGGTGTGAGAGGGCCAAAAAGACCCTGAAGGACACCGGCGCGCGGGATATTTCCTCGGCTGCCGAGGCGACCGCCGACTACGGCACGACCGATAAACCGACCGACAGGCCGGTGGCCGTAATCGCGGTTCGTGACGCAGCACCGGTCCCCCAAGCCACGGAATGCGTGGTCCAAGAGATTAAGAAATAGGGTGCCGGGCGGACTGGTCTTCTGCGTGCACGTTCGAGAGCGACCTGAACGGAGACGATGACAATGCGATTCCTTCGAAGTACAAGTACCGCTGCCCTGGTTCTGCTTTTCGGCGCGATTTTCCCCGCGTTCGCGCAGCACGAGCCGGAAAAACAGCCTGAAAAGCAGCAAAGTAAGCCACAGCAAGCGGCGCGGCCAGCCGCACAGGCGCGCCCCGCGGCCCAGCCGCACCAGCAGCCGGCGGAACACGCACAGCCACAGCAGAAGCGAGCCGCTCAGCCAGCGGCGCCGGAACGGGCCCAGCAGGCTAAGCCGCAACAGCCGAAACCGCAACAGGCCCACGAGGCTAAGCCACAACCAGCAAAGCAGCAACAGGCCCACGAGGCTAAGCCGCAACAGCCGAAGCCGCAGCAGGCTCACCAAGCTAAACCGCAACAACCGAAACAGCAGGTGGCGCGGCAGACGGAGAAGCCACAGCAAGGGCACCCTTCGCGGCCGCAGGCCGTCGCGTGGCAACAGCAGAAGGGATGGCTCAAACAGGGTGGCGGATGGCAGGCGCACACCACCTGGGCGCAGGGTGGCGACCGCAATTGGAACAGCGATCATCGCACCTGGGCGCAGCGTGGAGGCTATGGCGGTTACTTCATTCCGCAGAACACTTACAATCTCAGTTTCGGAAGCGAGCACTGGTTCCGCATGGGCGGTATGCCTTCGATGTACATGGGGTATCCGCGTTTCTCGTACGGCGGTTTTTGGTTCATGCTGGTGGATCCCTGGCCGGAGGCCTGGGTGCAGAACTGGTACGCCGTGGATGACGTTTACATAGATTATGACGGTGGGTACTACCTTTGCAACCGCTCATATCCGGGTATCAGGCTGGCCATCACCGTCTCGCTATAGCCGGCCAATGGCGGTGACAAGGGAACGGCACCGCACGGCACGCGTGGGCTGGCTGCGCGCGGCAGTATTGGGCGCCAACGACGGGATCCTTTCGACGGCGAGCCTGGTGCTGGGTGTGGCGTCCGCCCATGCGACGCATAGCAACGTTCTGGTGGCGGGAGTGGCCGGCCTGGTCGCCGGAGCCATGTCGATGGCCGCGGGTGAATATGTGTCCGTGCATTCCCAGGCGGACACCGAACAGGCCGACCTTAAACTGGAACGCGCGGAATTGAAGACAGACGACGCGGGCGAACACAAGGAACTGGCGGCGATCTACGTCGCCCGCGGGCTGGATCCCCAGTTGGCCAAACAGGTGGCGGACCAGCTCATGGCGCGGGACGCCTTAGGCGCGCATGCCCGGGATGAATTGGGCATCTCCGCGTCTTTCACCGCGCGCCCGATTCAGGCTGCGTTGGCGTCGGCCGCCAGCTTCGTCGCCGGAGCGCTCATGCCTCTCCTGGTCACAGCCGTAAGCCCGGAAGCCGGGCTGATCCCGCTGGTCGCCGGAAGCTCACTCCTGTTCCTGGCGATTCTGGGTGGGTTGGCCGCGCGCGCCGGAGGGGCAGGCGTGCTGGTGGGCGCCATGCGCGTCACGTTTTGGGGCGCTTTAGCCATGGCGCTGACCTCCGGCGTCGGAGCGCTGGTGGGAACCGCGACGGCCAGAACGTAACGATGGCGATCCGTCTCACTGGTACTTTTCAACGACCACGAATGTGATATCGTCGGTCTGCGGCATGCCCTGCGTGAATTCCGCGATGGCTTTTAAGAACTTCTGTTCGACGGCTTGACTTCCCGAGGGCGCCTCCTGCCGGATGATTTGCAGCAGTCTTTCCTCTCCGAACATTTCTTCCAGCGGGTTTTGCGCGTCCGGCAGGCCGTCGGAATACACCACCAGGATGTCGCCATTGTCCAGATGAAAAGCTCGCGACGCATAGGAAGCGGAATCGAACATCCCCAGGAAATGGGCCTCGGAGAACAACTTTTCGATGCGCCCCGTCGCGGAGCGGAATAAGTAAGCTGGGTTATGTCCCGCGCTGATGAATTGTCCTCTACCGGACGGGCTCAGAAGAAACAGAAAAAGCGTAACGAACTGAGCGGGAAGGGAACGTTCGCAGAGGAGCTGGTTCACACGATGCAAGACTTCCTGTGGTTCAGTCCCGGAGCGGCATTCCATACCGAGCGCGCCCAGCACCATGGAACTGAGCAAAGCCGCGGATATCCCCTTGCCGGAGACGTCCGCCAGAACCCCCATCCAGTGCCCTGAACTTAGTTGCAGGAAATCGTAGAAATCCCCTCCCACATAGCGTGTGGGACTGCTATAGGCGTGGATGCGAAAGTTTTCAAACTGAGGCATGGAGCGGGGCAAAAGGCTCTCCTGAGTCTCCTGCGCCAAGGCTAATTCCCGCTCGCGCACCTCTTGCTCCGCGAGGGTTTTGATCCGAATCACCTCGCGGCTGCGCTCGAGTTCCCCCACCGTCTGCTCCAGCACCTGGCTGTAGTTCTTCGTTTCCAGGTGCAAGAGGCGCACTTCCAAGATGTTGCGGACGCGCGCGCGCAGTTCGGCCATGTCGAACGGTTTGCCCACGAAATCCTTAGCGCCGGCTTCGAGCGCGCGCAGTTTGTGACCGGGCTGCGCCGTGATTACCAGGACCGGAAGATAGGCGTCCTTTTCGATTTCCCGAAGGCCTTCCATTACCTGGAATCCGTCCATGCCGGGCATTTGGAGATCGAGCATGATCAGGGCGTAGTGGTGCAGGCGGTGCAGCTCACACACCTGGAAAGGATCGGTGGTCGACGCGACGGAAGTGTAGCCGGCAATGCGCAGCATGCCCTCCAACAGACGGACATTGGCTTCCTGATCGTCAACCACCAGGATGTTGGCGCTCAGAATGTCGGCTGGGCTGACCATGGCCTCCGTCCCGATTTACTTGGCAAGAACGGTCCGGTGCCGCGCGAATTCCAGTGTGGCGTCCAGCGCTTGCATGAACTCATTGACCTTGATGGGCTTCGTGAGATAGCGGAAAAATCCCGCCTGCAGACCCTTCTCGATGTCGCGCGGCATGGCATTGGCACTGAGAGCCACCACGGGAATGTGCGCCGTGGCCGGGTCCGCGCGCAGAATTTCCAGGGCTTCGATGCCGCTGATGCCAGGCAAATTGATGTCCATCAGAATCACTTCCGGCTGGTGTTCGCGCGCCAGCCGGATACCCAGGTCTCCGTCCCGCGCAGTCAGCAGACGCATATCATGGCGGCGCGCGATGAGTTGCTCGATCAACTTCAGATTAGCGGGATTGTCCTCTACATAGAGCAGCGTGCGCGGCGGCGCGCCGTTTGGAACCTGGGTTTGCAGATTTGCCGCGGGAGCGGCTAGGTCAAGCGGAAGCCGCGGCGCCTCCGCCGAATTCAATTCGAACCAGAACACGCTGCCGAACCCCACGGTGCTCTCCACGCCGATCTCGCCTCCCATCAGTTCCACCAGCCGCTTGCTCATCACCAGGCCGATGCCCGTGCCTTCCTCGGCGCTGCGCTCCTGTCCGAGACGGTTGAACGGCTGAAAGAGCTGCATCAGCATATCCGGAGGCAATCCCGCGCCGCTGTCCTTCACGCTGACGCGAATCCGCTCCGGCGTGCCCCTGACGCGGTCCACCGCCACGACCACCGTTCCATTCGCCTGGTTGTACTTGATGGCGTTCGAAAGAAGATTGATGAGAACCTGCTTCAAACGCGTGCGATCGGCATCGACGAAGCAAGGACGGTCGAACTGAGGGAATGTCATTTTGATGCCGCGTTTATGCCCCTGCGGCTCAATCATGGCCTGACATTCCACTATGACTTCGGTCAGCGACGTGGGCTCCCGCGACAGCGCCAGCCTTCCGGACTCGATTTGGGCGAGATCCAGGATTTCGTTGATCAGCTCCAGCAGATACCATCCCGCATGCAGAATCTGATCGATGCTTTCAGTCTGGGCGGGAGTCGGCGGCGGGGAATCGGAATTGATGAGCTGGGCGAAGCCCAGGATCGCATTGAGCGGCGAGCGCAGCTCATGGCTCATGCTGGAAAGGAAATCCGATTTCGCCAGATTGGCTTTTTCCGCCGCGGCCCTGGCTCTCTTCAGCTCCACGTTTTGCTCGTCGATCGCGTGGTCCAGGAGTTTGCGCTCGGTAACGTCGCGCGCGGCGGCGAACACGCCCTGCAGCTTCCTGTCGCGGTCGTAAAAAGTGGTCGCGTTGTAGGACACCACGGTGGTCTTGCCGTCCAGCGCGCGCGCGGTGAGCTCGTAGTTGGTGATCTTCTTCTCGCGCAGTACCAGCTTGATGCCCGCTTCGGCTCGCTCCGGATCGGTAAAGTAGTTCTTGAACGGCGCGCCGATCAGCTCGTCGCGCGTGCAGCCTGTCAACGCCTCCATCTGCTTGTTGACGTCGGTGATGATTCCGGCCGGATCCGTGGTCATCAGCGCGTCGATGTTGGATTCGATCAGAGAGCGCGTATAAAACTGCTGGTCGCGCAGGCGCTGATCGAGCTTCATCTGCTCCGCTTCCACCTGCTTGCGCGCGGAATTATCGGTACCGATCAAGAGATAGCCGATGATGGCGCCTTGATCGTCGCGTAGCGCCGTCACCGACACGATGGCCGGAAAACGGCTGCCGTCCTTGCGAATATAGGTCAGTTCGTAGATGTCCTCAATCCCGCGCGAGGCCTTGAATACCAGGGCCTGGAAGCCGGGCGTAATAGTGGTCCCCAGTTCCGCGCTCAATGCCGCGGCGCGGGCAATCACTTCCTGCGGATCGGAGATATCGGCTTGGGTAATTTTGTTCACCACGTCCGCGGCGGCATAGCCCAGCATGCGCTCGGCGCCCACGTTGAATATTTGAATGACGCCTTTCTCGTCGGTGGCGATACTCGAGAAGTTGGCGCTGTTGAAAATCGCGTTCTGCAAGGCCCCCGTTTTGAGCAGAGCTTCTTCGCGGCGGACCTCGGTGATAACATCCACCGCGACGGCGGCATCCGTGGCGGGAGCCGCGGTCAACAGTTCGTTTGCCATACGTAATGTCCTTTTCCGACCTGCGCGCGTCATCTGACCGAATATGGTCGGATTCCTGGCGGTTTTGCTATTGGCGCCGGAAGACGAGGGTGATCGGCGCGTGCTCCGGCCTTACCACGCTGACCAGCATTTCGCCGTCCGGGGCGAGGCTGTAGCTTTCGACGGTAACCACGCCGGATTCCGTGGTGATCGCCTTCAGCACATTGTGATCCCAGCGGGTCTTGCTCTTGAGGTCTTTACCGCTGTGGATCGTGGCGTTGTTCTGGGCGTCGGTCATATCGCGGTAGAAGTACGTCTCGCCGGCGCCTTCATACACGAAATTGCGTGAGATAGTGATGATACCCTCGCGCTCGTTTATGGTTACCGTGCCGGTTTGGACCACCGGCTGGCCCGCAAAATCGCTTTTGGTGGGCACTAGCGTCCAAGTGCCGTTCAGCAAGATGCGGTCGCGTGCAAAAGCGGAGAACGCGAGAAGCAGGGTCGCCAAAACGGCTCCGGTAATTGAATATGTCTTCATGATTTCGGTAGAGCACGCGCGGCACCGTTTCGGCGCAACCGTTTAAAACGGAAGTGGCTCTGCAACAACTGCCGGGATGAAATGCAGATTCTGCATCTCGCAGCAGTGGCACTCCGCGTGCATGCTTTCGGCTGGCTCTAGTCCATTAGTGGAGCGCAGTTCGCCGCTTTGGACCTGCTCATGCAACAGTCGTCGCATAAAGGAACATAAAACGATGCTTTGGACGATATGTATAATACTGCTGGTTTTGTGGGCTTTGGGGATGGCAACCTCCTACACCGCCGGCGGACTGATTCACATTCTGTTGGTGATTGCAGTGATCGTAATGGTGATCCGCCTGATTCAGGGACGCAGGGTCCTGGGCTAGGCAAACGAATCGAATTTCGGATTTGGCCGTCCGCTCCTCGGAAATCTGCTAAAATAGGGAAACAATGTCGCGACAGCCGGTCGTTCCGGGCCGTATACTCATTGTCGATGATGACGAACGCCAGCGTACCGCCTTGGCCGCCATGCTTTCAGATGGCGACTACGAAACGCGGCTGGCAGGTGACGGGCAGGAAGCGCTGGAACGGCTCACGGCCTTTATCCCGGACGTCATCGTGGCGGATCTGGTCATGCCGCGCATGGACGGCTTCGCGTTGCTGCGGTATTTGAAGGATCGCGGCGATCTCACGCCGGCGGTCGCGCTGACCGCATTCGGCAGCATGGACAAAGCTTTGTCCGCCGTTCACGACCTGAAGGCATTCTGGTATCTGGAGAAGCCTGTAGAGCCGCGCGCCTTCCGGACTCTTCTGGAACGCGCCATCGGCTACAACCGAAGCCTGCGGAAAACCGACGAGTTGAAGCGCGACCTCAGCCTTCGCGGCGTGCTCGGGGACATGGTAGGAACCACCCCGGCGATGCAGCGGATCTTCTCCCTGATCCGGCAGGTGGCGCCCACTTCGGCGCCCGTTTTGATCTGCGGAGAGAGCGGCACTGGCAAGGAGCTGGTGGCGCGGGAGATTCATAAGTTCAGCCCCCGCAGCGATGGGCCCTTTGTCGCGATCAATGCCGCCGCCTTACCCGAGGCACTGGTTGAGAGCGAGTTATTTGGCCACGAGAAGGGCTCGTTTACGGGAGCCATGGAGCGTTCGGCCGGCTGTTTTGAGCAGGCTCATGGGGGCACGCTGTTTCTCGATGAAATCGGCGAGATGCCCCAGTCCACGCAACCCAAGCTGCTTCGCGTTCTCGAGGACTTGCGGGTGCGGCGCCTGGGCGGAAAGCATGAAATCGCCGTAGACGCGCGCGTTCTGGCGGCCACCAGCCAGGAACTCAGAACGCATTTGCGCGAAGAACTTTACTATCGGTTGAGTGTTTTCCAGATCGTGTTGCCGCCGCTGCGTGAGCATAAGGAAGATATCCCGCAGATCGCCGACGTCATGTTGCAGAACCTGAACCGGAAGTACAGCACGCGCGTCACGGGGGTCGGCGCCGACGTGTTGGATGTGCTTCATCGGTATGATTGGCCCGGCAATGTGCGCGAGTTGCGCAACATTCTGGAGCGAGCCACCATCCTGGCAAGCGAAGGATTAATCCGCCTGACGGATCTGCCTCCCGGCGCGTTCGATTCGAGCGCCGGCCCGTACGCCCGGCCGCCGGCCGGCTACGAAGGCCCAGTGGTGCTCCAGCCCGGCCAACCACTCATGAAACTCGAGGAGTCTTACATCAAACTGACACTCGAGCACGTGCGCGGCAACCGGAAGTTGGCCGCCGAGATGTTGGGGATCAGCCTGCGGACCTTGCAGAACCGGATTGCGGCACTACGCGAAGGGGCCAGGGCGGCGACCAGCGGCACATAGCCTGAGTACTTTCGGCCACGTCACCTCATCGCCGCGATTGGCGATGCGCGCCGCCTCCCAAGCCGCCCAGATCGACTATCACAGCGATCAGCAGCCATATCAGATTGATCCCCTGCATCGGCATGCGACTGTTAAGTTCCCATGCATAAACGATCGTCGTGAGCGGCAGGAAAAGGAAGCCGAGTACCGGCAGGAGCAGGCCGCCGTGGAATGCGCGCTGCAAGTAGGTCGAGAAGAACCACATCAGCGCCAGCACGACGCGCGGAAACATCAGAACGACGAGTAGGAGGAAGCAAGGCATAGTCGGTTTCGGGCCGCGCAGCAGGCGCCGGCGCAGTTTTCTCCAGCACGCCGGTTTCCACGCGCTCAGTAGTCGTGGCGCTGCATTTTCCTTCGACTCCTTTAAGCGGTCGTTCGTTGACAACCCATCGCAACGGTCTTACTCTTAGTGTGTTATGCCACGTTGCCTAGCTCTTGCCAGTCTCTTTACGCTCTTCCCATTGTTCGGCGCATCTCCCGCTCCCGAGCTCCGTGTTGTGGAGAATGTCAACAAGTTACCTCTGGCTTTTGAAAAGAACCAAGGCCAAGCCAGCCAGTCCGTCGATTTTCTGGCTCGGGGCGCGGGCTACAGCGTGTCCCTCTCCCGCGGCAATGCCCGGCTTACGCTCCGTCGCGGCAAATCGGCTGTGCCGGCGACGGTGGAACTGCGGCTGGATGGTGCGCGCCGCGATCCCAAAGCCATCACCCGCCACGCCCTTCCGGGCCGGGTGAATTATTTTCTGGGAAACGATCCCTCGCGCTGGCGCACGGATATTCCGACTTTTTCTCGCGTGGAATATTCGTCTGTCTATGACGGAATTGACCTGGCGTATTACGGCGACCAAGGCCGGCTGGAGTATGACTTTATGGTGGCGCCTGGGGCTAATCCGAACGTTATCCGGCTTGCGTTAGATGGCGCGCGGAACGTTCATGTGGACGACAGCGGCGGACTGGCGTTCGAAACTGCGGCCGGCCCGGCCGGCTTCCGCCGGCCTGTCGTCTACCAGGAGAACGCTGGGACGCGGCATGCCGTGGAAGGCCGCTATACGGTTGCGGAGGGGAACGCGGTGAGCTTTGCCATCGGAGCTTACGACGCGCGCCAGCCGCTGGTGATCGATCCGTCGCTGGTTTATTCCACCTATCTAGGCGGATCGGGCGACGATTCCGGCTCAGCCATCGCGGTAGATTCGCACGGAAACGCTTATATAACCGGCACCACCAATTCACTGGACTTTCCGCTGGTGGACGCGGAACAGTCCTTTTACACGGGGAACCTGGCGATCTTCGTCTCCAAACTTGCGGCTGACGGGTCGAGCCTGCTTTACTCCTCCTATCTGGGCGGCTCAGGCGTCGAGCCCTACGTCGATACTCCGTATTCGATCGCCGTCGACAGCAACGGCAGTGCTTATGTCGTGGGGATGACTTCCTCCACGAATTTTCCGGTCAAGAATGCGTTGTATCCGACTTTGAATGGTCCATCGGATGCGTTTATCACCAAGTTCAGCGCGGCTGGCAGCGCCCTCGTTTACTCAACCTATTTGGGAGGATCGAGCAGCGACCTGGCCTACAGTGTGGCGGTGGATGCGGCGCGCAACGCGTACATCACGGGATCGACTTCCTCCTCTGACTTTCCGGTGACATCGGGCGCTTATCAGCCCGTGGCGGACGGTTCGTGCTCTTTTGCGGCCAAGATGAACGCGGCGGGTTCCGCGCTAAGCTGGTCCACGTATTTCGGAGACAATTGCAGCGCGCAAGTCCGCGCTATCGCGGTCGACTCGGAAGGCGGCGTCTACCTGGGTGGAACCGCTTTTCCCGGGCTCCCGGTTACGCCCGGGGCACCGCAGCAGACCTTTGGCGGAGACGTCGACGCATTCCTGGCGAAGCTCAGCTATACGGGGGCGACGCTGGCATACTGCACCTACCTGGGTGGCAGTTCAGACGATTACGGCCAGGCCGTCGCGGTCGATACCGCAGGCAACGCCTACATCACTGGCTACACGACCTCCACGAATTTTCCTGTAACCGCATCGGCCATTCAAAGCGCCAACGCCGGCGGGAATGACGCCTTCGCGGCCAAACTGAACAGCGCGGGCACCGAGTGGGTGTACGCGACTTACCTGGGGGGCGCGCGGGACGATTACGCGTTTGGGATCGCGGTGGATTCCGCAGGCCGCGCGATCGTGGCTGGCGCGACCGAATCCATTAATTTTCCGCGCGCCGCGGCCTTGCAACCCCTCCTGGCAGGCAACCAAGTGTCGATCTACAGGACGACCAGCGGCGGATCTACGTGGACGGCGGCCGATTCGGGATTTCCCGGCCCTGCCGACTACGCCGGCAGCATTGTGATCGATCCGGCTGCGAGCACCCATTTGTTGGCGGTTTCGACCGATGGGGGGCTATATCAGAGCACAGACAGCGGAGGCCACTGGACAGCCAACACCTCCTTCCCGCCGGGCACGTACGTTTATACGCTGGCCTTCAGCGCGGACGGCGGTACGCTCTATGCGGGCGTGGACTTCGACGAGATCTACTCGAGCGTGGACGGCGGCACCACCTGGACATATGTGAGTTCCCTGCCGTTCAACCCATCGGCATTCTGCACCTCATTGAATATCAGCGTCGATCCCACCGACGCCACTACGCTCTACGTAGGCGGCGGTAGCATCTACTATGGTTTTACCTGCGCGGTGAAAAGCACCGATGGCGGCGCTGAATGGACGGTTCTCAGCGGCCCGATGGTAAGCGTAGTAGTCAGGGGCTTCGCGATCAACCCGCAATCGCCGAATACGCTTTACGCCGCCGGCAACACCGGCCTGTTCAAGAGTACGGATGGCGGCGGGACCTGGACCGCGCTCGATATCGCGGGGCTCCAGAATCCATCCGTCTATGCCGTGGCTGTCGACCCGAGCCAGCCCGAGGTGGTCTACGCCGCCGCGAATGGCAGCGTTTACAAGAGCACGAATTCGGGAAACTCCTTCGCGCTGGCCAACACCGGAGTGACCGCCTTTGTTTACTACCTGGCGATTTCGCCTTCCAGCCCGAGCGTGTTAGATGCGGGCACCACATCGGGCATGTTCGTCAGCTCAAATCGGGCGGCGTCGTGGACGTCGGCAGGGCTAGCGCAGGATCAGATTTGGGGGATCGCCGTAAGCCCCACGTCGCCCGCCGTCGTGTTTGCCATGGTTGACGTGGCTGAGGATGCCTTCGTGGCCGAGATCAATCCGTCCGGCGATACGCTGGTATATTCCACTTACCTTGGCGGCAGCAACTTCGATATTGCCTACGCCGTGGCGGTAAACTCCTCCGGCGACGCTCTGGTGACGGGTTTGAACGGTTCGGGCGATTTTCCGATAAGTTCCGGAGCGTTTGAGCCTTCCACTGTCAGCGAGAGTACGGCATTTGTAACTCGAATCAGTTCCACCACACCCGCTTGTACATATTCCGCTTCTCCGGCCGCCGGCTTCTTCTATCCGGCGGGAGGTTCGGCGAGCTACAGCGTGGTCGCACCCAGCGGCTGCGCCTGGACGCCGACGGCCAGTGAGCCATGGATTACCATTACCCGCGGCGCCGGCCCAGGTGTCGCGCCGGTGGCCTTCTCCGTGGCGGCCAATACGGGCGCGGTGCGAACCGGCGCGATCGCGATCGGCACGGCTTCTGTCTCAATTACTCAGGCAGCGGGCGGCTGCACTTACTCGCTCTCGACCAACAGTCTTACCTTCCCAGTTGCGGGTGGATCGCAGAGCGTCGCCGTTGCCGCTGGCGAAGGCTGCCAATGGAATGTGACGGGACTTCCGCGGTGGATCACCATTACTTCAGGCGGCAGCGGCGACGGCAGTGGGACGGTGAACCTGGAAGCTACGGCGAATCTGTTCCCTGGCGCGCGAACGAACATTGCACCCATCGACATTGCGAATATCCCGGTGTCAGCGAGTCAGCCGGGCACCTCGGGGATGTCACGCCGGTGATCGACTTTCGCCACCGCGCTGTTTTCGAGTAACGCTCATCCCGCAGGACGCGTCCAAATGCCGGCGGAGATACACTCCGCGTATCTGGAGGCTCTAGTGAAGCTTATCGCCGTTTTCGCTTTCGTGGCCTGCTGCGCCTTTGGTGCCGAAGACCGGGCCGTCGCACCCGATATCGAATCTGCCGCCTGCGGCCCGCGAAACGTGAAGTTAGAGGTGAAGATCGACCCATCGCAACACCCGACACCGGCTCCGCCGGAGGGGAAGGCGCTGGTCTACGTGGTGAATCAGGAGATTCACGTCAATATCGGCGTGGATGGAAATTGGGCTGGCGCAGACGACCGGAACACGTATTTCTTCGCGGCGGTCGACCCCGGAGAGCACCACCTATGCGCCTATGCAACCTTTTGGGGGGCAACTTTCGTTTCACTGCACTCGCTCGCAGCCAAAGCAGGTGAGACCTACTATTTCCTGCCGATGCCCATTGCCAACGGAGGCCGTGGTGGCAGATATGCGCTCGAACAACTCGATCCCGATGAAGGAAAATATCTTGTCTCGAAGGCCAGATTCGGCACGTCGCACCCGAAATTTTAATGCATGCAGCATCTGTGTTTCTGACGATCGATGCGGCGCTGGCGCCCGCTGCCGCCGCCGCGTTCACTAGCGACATCCTGCCCAGAGTGCGCGGCGCCCCAGGGTTCGTCGCAGGATACTGGGTGGATCCGGTTGACGGCCAGGGTTTCAGTTTGCTCCTGTTCGAGACGGAGGAGCAAGCTTTCGCGGCCACACCACCGGCAACCGCCTGGTCCGCACCCGGTGTGACCATCCTGCGGATAGATGTTCGACGTGTTGCAGTCGCGATACCCTTATGGCGGGATTCAATAGCTCGCCACTTTGCCGCGAAGTACGACGGCGGGCCATCGGGGGATGCGTGGCCGCTGACCCGCCGCCTACCTGATACTCGGCGGTACCGAACATCCGGCGATGTAGTTGGAAATAGTAAGTTCCGGCTCCTGTGGGGCAGCGCCTTGCGCCGCGGCGGCCTCTCAGGCCGCCTCTTGCGGGGCTAAGAGCCCCGGCCCAGAGGGCACCCCGGCCGGGGGCCTGCCCCACTAGCTTCACCTGGGTTTGGCGGCAGGCGTGGTGATTTCCTGCTCCAGGCCCGTCAACCGGTAGCGCTCCGCCAGAGCATCGGCATCCACGGGCGCCTCGAACTCCTTGCCCCGCAGGTCCGCGGCCAGCCGCCGCAACTGGCGGACGTACTCGGCGGCTTTTCTGCGGGCCGCCTCGTCGAGTCCGGCACCGGCGTCATCCACTTCCGCGATGCGGTATTTCTCGAATTGATCCACCGTCGCCGTCAGCTTGTTGCGCGCCTCCACCGCGGCCGGACCGCGGGCCGCGAAGAAAGCCCGATTGTCCGCCAGCAGCAGCGCGAGGTCGTCGCGAACCTTGGCGGCGGCCGCTCGCCAGGTATCGAGCGGTGCATTCGGCGGCTCCACTGGACGCTGGTAGGCGGTTGGCTTGGCCATGCCCGGCGAATCATAGATGGCGTTGAAGACCAGTTTGTAGGTGCCGTGCGATTGGCCGCGCCATTGCGGACGAAAACCAAAAAGGTACACGCGCCCGTCGCCTTCGAAAACCTCCACAGCGGCTGCTTTTCCCTGAATACGCTCCGGGTGCAACAGATATCCGCTCGCCAGAGGGTTTCGCTCCTTTGAATACGCCGCCAGAATCACACCGTGGAAGCCGCTCTTGGTGTCGAAGGCTGGGCCGCGCTCAAACATCACGATCGGCTCGCGCGGCATTCCCCAAACAGCGGGATGATTCACATCGCGAAGCTCCACGCGCAGCAGCGATCCGGAGCAGTAGAATTGGTCGTTGTTCAGACCTTCCAGAACATTCGTCAAAGGCAGCCCCAGTCTCGCGATCGCCATCAGGGACGCATTATTGAATGCGATCAATGTTCCACCCCCGCGCACGAAGGCGCGCAGCGCATCCACGCCCGTTTCGCCGACGCCGCCAGCGTACTCGCCCGAGATGGTGCCTGGCGCGAAACCATCCATGATCTGCTTGGGGCCGGAATCCGGGATGATGATGGCGTCCAGGCGGTCGCGCAGGTGGCCGGCCTGAATGTCCGCGTTGCGCAGCGTCACGGGCGTGAACCCATAGTTTTCGAGAATCCAGCGCGTCCATCCCTCGTCAATATTCCCGGTCCACGAGCGATATAGTCCCACGCGCGGCTTCTTGGTGGAAACGGCATCCGGCGGGGGCTTCTCAATGGCCAGCGCCTGAACTGAATGCTTATGCGCGATGGCCGACAGGCGCTCGCGATCGATGCCTGAGACGATGATTGCGCCTGGCTCCCGCCCGCTCGGTGTGGCCATCTCGGATTTGGAAAAACTCGCCAAGCCCCCAGCCGATAAAATCTCGTTGAGGGCGGCGAAACTGGCATTCGGCTGGTGGCTCAATACGTATATCGAACCCGTTCCGGCGATGCCGCCCGGCGGGGGCGTTACCTGTTCGATGGGCTTGAGACTGGCGCGCTGGCTATCCGTCAACGGCTCCGATACCACTGCGGCCTCCACGCCCATCTGCATGGGCAGCGTCCAACCGGCCACGTCGTAGGGACGGATGGGCGGCCCGTTGGGAGACTGGCGCAGATCCGGATATTGCTGCGTCTCGAACAGCTCTTTCACCAGCGGGGAAAACGGCTGATCCATGAGGATCACCCAAGCCCCCTTGTATTCGCGGCTGTTGGCGACGAAAGCCGGGTCCGCCCGCTGCACCTCAATGCCGTCGATCAGCAGTTTCTCCACTAATGTCGCGGCGGTGGGCAGATCGCGCTGCTCCTGGGGGATGACGTAAGCGAAGGGCGGCTCTTTGCGAAATCGCTCGATGTTGTCGCGCGCCGCCTGATAGCGGTTGTAGAGCAACGTTTCGCGATACTTGGCCGCCGTGTCCAGCACCGCCATGGACGCGCCTTCCATGTAGCGCACGGCGTCGGCCAGGCGCCACCAGCCGCCTTTCCATGGGCTGCTGTAGAACACTTCCGCGGTTAATTGCTGGCGGTCCTTCGGAAACTCGTCCACCGTATAGAAGTGGGGCGTTGCATAGTGATACAGCGCGGTTTCGGTGAAGAAAGAAATGCTGTTGCGGAAAATATGCGTGAAATCGAGGAATCCGGGGTACCAGTTGTCGAAGCCCACGCGATGTACCGCGCCCGGCATCTGGTGTTCGTCCAGATAAGCGGCCATGTTGATGCCCAGCACGTTCAGCCAGCGCGCCATCAGCGGATTGATGTTCGACGAGATCGGCTCGGTGAATGGCGGAATGAAGATGCGGGTGGGAAACGGCGCCGTCTGGTGGTGGCAATAGAAGATCACCGGATTCCAGTCGAGCTCGGCGCGGGTGACATCGCGCGACTCGAGCATGTTGTTCATGTATCCGTCGCGATTGTTGTCGTGGCCCACGTACTCCTGGTAGAGATCGGGCAGGGGACTGACCTCATAAGGCGTACCGACGTTCTTCCGATACCACGCCACCACCTCATTTTGGCCGTCCGGATTGAGCGTGGGCCACAGCATCAGGATGACGTTGTCGAGAATTGCGTCTACCTCCGGATCGCCCTGGGTCGCAACCAGCTTGTAGCCGAGCAGGATGGACTGCTGTGCGCCGGCGACTTCGGTCGAGTGCAACCCGCCGTCGATATGGACGATGGCTTTTCCCTCGCGCGCCAACGCGTGGGCTTGTTCATCGGTGAGAGCGCGGCCTTGGGCCAGGCGCCGCGCGATGTCCTTATATTTGTCAAGCTGCGCCAGATTCCGCGGCGAGGAGATGATGGCGATCTCCCAATCCAGGCCGCGCGTGGTCTTGCCCACCGAGATCATTTTGATGCGATCGGAAACCGCCGCCAGTTTGTGGAAGTAATCGCGCGATTCGTCGTAGTTGGCAAGGTAGAAATCGTCGCCGGGCTTGTGGCCCAGGACGGATTCGGGGGTCGGAACCGTCTGCGCCATTGCGGCGGCCAGTGACAGGACCAAAACCGGAAGAGTTGACTTCGCGAGCATCTTCATTTATGTAACATTATGTATCATGATGTATCATGGCATCCACAAGGCGGCATTTTCTGCAGGCGAGCGGCGCGGCATCGCTGGCCCTCCGCGCGGCCGGGCGCGGCCAAGGGCAGACCGCGGCGAACGATCACATCCAGTTCGCCACCATCGGCTGCGGCATCATGGGCCAGGGCGACACTGAAACCGCCATCAGCGTACCCGGCACCAAACTGGTGGCCGTCTGCGACGTCTATGAGGGCCGCCTGACGCGCGCCAAGGAGCACTGGGGCGCCCAGTTGTTCACCACCCGCGACTATCGCGAAGTGCTGGCGCGCAAGGACGTCGACACCGTGATCGTCGCCACACCGGATCACTGGCATGCGCGCATCGCCGCCGAGGCCATGGAGGCGGGCAAGGACGTTTACGTGCAAAAACCGATGGTTAAGCAATGGCAGGACGGCCACCGGCTGATTGAAACCTCGCAGCGCACCAAGCGAATCTTGCAAGTTGGCAGCCAGCGCGTCAGTTCCGTGATCTACCAGAAGGCCCAGGAACTGTATTGCGCGGGCGCGATCGGCACGCTCAACGCCGTGGAGGCCTGGATCGACCGCAACTCCGCGATCGGCGCCTGGCGCTACTCCATCCCGCCCGACGCGAGTCCCGCGACCATCGATTGGGACCGCTTTCTGGGCGACGCGCCGAAGCATACGTTCGATCCGCAGCGGTTATTCCAGTGGCGCAATTGGAACGATTATGGCACCGGCGTCGCGGGCGACCTATTCGTGCATCTGTTCAGCGGCATCCATTTCGTGCTCGGCTCCGTGGGGCCCACGCGCGTGTACGCCGCCGGCGGGATCTACTTCTGGAAAGGCGACCGCGACGCGCCCGACATTCTGGTGGGGCTGTACGACTATCCCCAAACCGCCAGCCACCCCGCCTTCAACCTCGCGCTGCGCGTGAATTTCGTTTGTGGCGGGGCCGGAACGAGCAGCTTCCACTTCACCGGCAGCGAGGGCATCATGACCATCGGCGACGGTGTGAGCCTGACGAAGCCGCCTAAGGAGACCGAGCCGGGCGAGAGCGAAGGCGGTTTCTCCAAAGCGACGGCGGCGAAGATCATGGCGCAGCACCGCGTGCGCTACCCCGAGCGTCTGGTTACCGCGGCCACCATGCCGGAAGCGGACGAAGAGCGCTACCTGCCGCCGCCGCACTACTCGGACGATTTCGAGCACCACACGCATTTCTTCAACGCGGTGCGTTCGCGCCAGCCGGTGGTCGAGGACGCCACCTTCGGGCTGCGCGCCGCCGGGCCGGCGTTGCTGGCGAACATGAGCTACTATGAGGGCCGCATTAAACATTGGGACCCAGTGGCCATGCGGGTGGTGGAGAGCTAGAGAGAGGAGAAACGACGATGGCATCGGCCAATGACAAAATCCGGATTGCGTTAATAGGCGCAGGTGGCATGGGCCAGGGCGACGCGCGCGACGCGGCGCGCATCGCGGGCGTGGAGATCGCCGCCACCGCCGATATCTACGACTCCCGCCTGGATCGCATGAAAGAAATCTATCCCGGCATCGCGGCCACGCGCGACTATCGCGAGGTGCTGGCGCGCACCGATATCGACGCTGTGATTGTCGCCACGCCGGATCACTGGCATGCGCACATCGCCATCGACGCGCTCTCCGCGGGCAAGGATGTCTACTGCGAAAAGCCCATGGTGCAGAAGATCGAAGACGGCCAGCGCGTCATCAATGCCGCCAGGAAAAGCGGGCGCATCTTCCAGATGGGAAGCCAGTACGCCAGCGCCCACTGTTTCCAGAAGATCGCCCATTTGCTCGGGTCCGGCGCCATCGGTGAACTGAACATGGTGGAGGCGTGGCTCGACCGCAACACCGCCATCGGCGCATGGCAATATTCCATCCCGCCCGACGCCAGCCCGCGCAACATCGACTGGGAAGGTTTTCTGGGCTCGGCGCCGCAGCGGCCCTTCGAGCCCGTCCGGCTGTTCCGCTGGCGCAACTATCGCGATTACGGCACGGCCCTGGCGGGCGATCTCTACGTGCACCTGTTTACCGGCCTGCACACCGCGACTGGCGCATTAGGGCCCACGCGCATCTACTCCACGGGCGGCCTGCGCTACTGGGACGACGGCCGCGACGCGCCCGACATGCAAATGGCCGTGATCGACTACGAGCCCTCGCCGCGCCACCCGCGCTTTCAGTTCGTCATGCGCGTAAACTTCAAAAGTTCCAAGGCCAATGAGGATTTCGGCTATCGCTTCATCGGCAGCGAGGGATCCATCACCACCGACATCGCCAGCGTAACCCTCAGCCGCATGCCGCGCGAGAAGGAGCCGGGCCAAACCGCCGATACGTTCTCGCGTGAGATGGAGGCCGATTACATGCGGACCTACCGCGAGCGATACCCGGTCCTGACGGCCACCACCGCCACGCTCGTCCGGCCCACCGTGCAGCGCTTCACCTCGCCGCGCGACGCGCATGAGATCCATGTGCGCAACTTCATCGACGCGGTGCGCACGCGCAAGCCGTTCTTCGAGGACGCCGAGTACGGCTTCCGCGCCACCGGGCCCGCGCTTTTGTGCAATCTTAGCTACTACGAGAATCGCGTGTGCCGTTGGGACGCCGCCACTATGACGGCATCCTGATCCATGAAACTTCACTGGCTGGCCCTGTTGCTGGTCTGGCGCGTCGCTGCGCAGCCCGTGGTACCGGGCACGGCGCCGCTCACGGCAGATGGCGACCTGGCGGGCGACCGCGGAATCGGCCGCGATCGAATTCTTCAGCGGACCGCACACCATCAATGGCCAGGGCACGTTCGAGTTTTTCAGGCAGCATCTCCGCTGGCCCGCGCGGACGCGCTGAGGCGCTGGGACAATCAAAGCCCAAGTGACTGGGAATATGGCGCGCGTTGCGCGCCGTGGCTGGTTTCGGCGACGCGGCGACACGGCGACGCGGCGAGGCGGGCGCTTCAGGAGGGTCGATTTTGAGGCTTTTGAGGGGCAATTAGGAGACAGTTGTCGCGCAACCCGTGGCGTCGTTTGCCAGGTTGTCAAAGACCAGGGGACAGCTTGCTAACGGGTGTCGGTGGCGCTGGAAGCCGGATGGTTCAGGGCGCCATTTGCCATCGTGTAGGTTGGGGGCTCGGCCGGTGGTTGGGCCTGTTCGGTTTGCTTGGATTGCGATTTGGATTGCGCCTTGCGCTGCTTTTGCAGTTGCTGGAGCTCGTGCATGGCGGTGGTGAAAGACCGCTCCAGTTTGGTGCGCTGCGAGGCGACTTCGCGCAGGAGGCTGAACTTCTTGTCGAGGGCGATGGGGGCATCGTAGATTTGAGATTCGCCTTTAGCGATGCGCGCGAGCAGCCATTGGGAGGTGGACATTTGCTCCACATACAAGCGTTCGCTCTTGGTTTTGGGCTGCCATTCCATAGTGAGATCTCCCCAGAGCTGGGCATATTCCTCGGGATCTTCGCCGGCGATGAGGAGGCTGCGGGCGCGCATGCCGAAAGTGACGGCGTTGAGGCGCACGGTCTGTTTGCCCTCGGGGGTCTTGGGGCCGGTGGATTGCTGCGCGTTCTGGCGGTTCGCTTCTTGTTGCTTTTCGGAAATTAACATTTGAAAATGCTCCTTTTGGAGTGGCGGGGCTGAAGTCCCGCGCGGGGTGAACCCCGCCCTCCAATTTCATATTAGAGGTGCGGTTTGGGGGAAAGCGGGGGACCACGGGAGGGGTGGGTTAGTAAGTGGTTTGATTGGTGCGGCGTGAGGGGGCGAAATATATTATCTCAACGTGTGACTCAAGGCGTTTTTGATTGCGATTGGCAGGAACCGCTCCTGCCGGCCTGCGGCGGCCACAGCACGTGGCGGGGCTGAAGCCCGCCCTCCAAAGACGCTACAATGAGTCTGCGGATGAATAGAAGAACGTTCTTGTTTGCCGGCGGAACCGCACTCGCCGTGCAGGCGGCGCCTTCGGATCAGATCAACCTCGGGGTGATTGGCAGCGGAAGCCGCGGCACCTTCGTCATGACCGTGTTCCAGAAAGACCCGGCGTTGCGTGTCACCGCCATATGCGACGTGTATGAGCCCAACCTGGAGAACGCGCTGTCCACTGCCTCGAAGGCGCCGGGCACGCACCCCAAGATCTATCGCAACTACAAAGAACTGCTGGCGGCTAAAGACATCCAGGCGGTACTGATCGCCACGCCGGAACATTGGCACGCGCAGATGGTGCTGGACGCCCTGGCGGCCGGCAAAGACGTGTACGTGGAAAAACCGCTATGCCACACGCCGGAAGAAGGCGTCCGGCTTGTCGCAGCCGAAAAGCACACCAGGCAGATCGTGCAAGTGGGCATGCAACGCCGCAGCTACGACCTTTATCTCGACGGGGCAAAATTGGTGGCCAGCGGTGCACTGGGCAAAGTCCGCATGGTGCGCTCGTGGTGGCTGAATAATTACGTCGGCGACGGCGGCGCCCGCACCGCCAAACTGGATGGCGCACTGGATTGGGAACAATGGCAAGGTCCGGCGAAGACGCGCGTCCCGCCGGACCCGTTCATCTTTCGAAACTGGAGAAACATCGCCGAGTACGGGGGCGGGATTGTGACCGATCAGGGGGCGCACGTGTTCGACGGGATACACCTGCTGATGAACGCGAGCTATCCGCTGGCGGTGACGGCCGCCGCGGGCAGACCGCACCGCGCGGGCTACGACACGCCGGAGTCGGTCGTCGTGACCGCGGAATACCCGGAAGACTTTATCGGCGTTTTTTCCATCAATTACGCCGCCATGCGCTACCAGCTTCGCAACGATCAGATGACTCAACTCGACGGCGACCAGGCGCGCATGGATATTGGGCGCGAAGAGTGTAAAGTGTACAAACAGGGAGCCGAGGAGATCGCGGCTATCGCCAGGAAGTCGGAAAAGGGCTTCGGTTGGGCGACCGACCTCCACGTGCAAGACTTCCTGGAGTGCGTGCGGACCCGGAAGACGCCGACCGCACCGATGGCCAAGGGCTTTCAAGCCGTGATCGTCACCCAGTTGGGTAATCTATCGCTCAAGAACGGGCGTCGCATGAAATGGAACGCGCAGTCGAACAAGGTTGAAATGTAGAGCCGCGGCGCAGGCGCCGGGGAATCCGGTTCTGGCCTTGTTCTCTAGCCTTTGAAAGAGTGGTTACGCCTCCGAAAGAGTGCAGGCCGGATGCGCGCAGTCGCACCAGATCTCGATTCCTCCTTTGGCGCCTTCGCAACGCTTGCTGCAATACTTTCGGCCGACGGCTATGGTGCACTGGCATGCCGGGTTCGCGCATTTGTTTTGATCGATAACGTCCATGACAAGTCACTTTCCTGGATAAGAATAGGGCCAGCTGGAAGCCTGCCCCGCGGACTTTTCCGAGTGCACGCACTGCGCCAAACCGCGAAAACCGTCGAAATCGAGGGAAATTTTACGGAAAGCCGCGATCTACGTTTCTATTCCAGGGCAATCAGCGCTGGCGTGTCTTGTGAACGACCACCTGTCCATTAACAAAGTAGTCAAGCTGATTTGTAGATATGCTCTGGCAAAGCCATGATCCGTTAGACCTGACCCCAAGTGTCCGCCGAAACGGTCTTCAGCTCGACGCGTTGCTCGTTGCCATCGGCCCCTACCTTGGTGGTCTTCATCTCGTATGACTGTTCTACAAGGGCGGCATTCTGTCGACAGGGAGTTTCTTGAGGCCGGCTATCAGCTCAGTTGTGTTTTCAGTGTGCCCCGAGACGTCTGTGCTTACGAAGCCGGGTGCGAGCAGCGAGGAAAGTGCATTGGCATCACGCTGAGCCAGCGCAGTTTTCATTGCCGCATGCCGCCCCTCAAAGAGTCGTCGGACATCAGCCTCATCCGCCGCTGCCAAAAGTACAAGGCAAGATATCAAACACGCCACGAGTAATCTATTCATATCCGATTCCGAACACGAAGGTTCATACTACCGTCAGACCGGCCAGCCCGCCGGCCGCACTGACAGACCGGCGAACAAGCGAACGTCGTTTTTTTCCGAGGGCTTAGGGGCGATCGGAATCGGCGAAGGCGGGAAAGTGCAAGTCCTGCCGTCCGAAAAGGCAGGAAGTGCAGTGGCAGGCGTGGACGCCGGCCGCAGGACTGGATGGAGTCCTGCCCGACGGACGAAACTGCAAAATGGGGTGGTTATCGGCGTGCACGCTCCTCGTCAAATGAGCGAGACGTCTGCCGCCACGATGCACTCCCTGGTGTATCGCGGCCCGGGCAAGCCTTCCTGGGAGTCACACCGGCGGCCCGTGCTCGAAACCGTACATGATGCAATCGTACGCATCACGACTTCGACGATATGTGGGTCGGACCTCCACATCCTCAAAGGAGATGTTCCGACTGTCGCCCCAGGGCGGATTCTCGGTCACGAAGGTATCGGAATAGTTGACGAAGCCGGCTCCGCGGTCTCTACCTTCCGTAAGGGAGACAAGGTCATTATTTCCTGCATCACCGCGTGTGGGGAATGCGATTTCTGCAGAAAACAGATGCCTTCCCATTGCCGCAAGGGAGGTTGGATTCTGGGCAACACCATCGACGGGACCCAGGCGGAATATGTGCGCATCCCGTATGCCGACACCAGTCTGTACCCGCTTCCGCCGGAGATCGGAGAAGAATCCGCCGTGATGCTGAGCGACATCCTGCCCACAGGCTTCGAGTGCGGCGTTCTGAACGGGCAGGTGAAGCCCGGTGATACTATCGCCGTGATCGGGTCCGGCCCGGTGGGACTGGCGGTGGTGATGACCGCCCAATTTTACTCCCCGGCGGCCACCTTCTGCATCGATTTGGATCAAAGCCGCCGGAACGTCGCGAAGAACTTCGGAGCCACCCATCTGATCGACAGCTCGGACGGAACCGCCGTCCAGCGCGTGATGGAACTGACGCACGGCGAGGGCGTGGACGTCGCCATCGAGGCCGTGGGACTTCCCGCGTCGTTTGATATCTGCCAACAGATCGTCGGGGTTGGCGGCCATATCGCGAACATTGGAGTCCACGGCAAGCCGGTGGTTCTGCATATGGAACATCTTTGGGATCGCAATGTAACTTTGACCACCCGTTTGGTCGATACCGTCACTACGCCGATGCTCATCAAGACCGTGCAGGCAGGCAGACTCCAGCCCGGCAAGTTGGTGACACACCGTTTCGCCCTGGACGACATTTTGAAGGCTTACGACACCTTCGGCAACGCCGCCAGACACTCCGCCCTGAAAGTGGCCCTGGAGGCTCACTGATCGCTGGGTGTTGGGCGCAAATGGCGGTATGTTTCCGATTGGAAGGCATCTTCTGCGCGATGGGCTAAGCGATCAGGTAAAATAACCCACCAGGGACGCACGCGCCGAGGAGGGTCATGTCAAGCCAAGTAGACGAGCAGCCGGGCCGGCCCCCGGTGCCCATCGCGGAAATCGATGTCTTGTGGATCACCGCCGGTCTGGGCTGCGATGGGGAGTCCATCGCGATGACTGCCGCGACGCAGCCCAGCATTGAGGACATCGTGCGGGGCGGCATGCCTTGGATTCCCAAAGTCAACTTCTACAATCCGGTTCTGGCCTTTGAAAACGGCGAGGAGTTCCTGAAGCCGTTCCGCGAAGCCGCTGCCGGAAAGCGACAGCCGTTTATTCTGGTGATGGAAGGCTCCATCCCGGACGAAACGAACAAAGCGGAAGGCTACTGGGCCACCTTGGGTACCGACCAGACGACGGGTCAGCCGATTCTGACTTGCGACTGGATCGACCGTCTGGCGCCGCACGCGTGGGCCGTTATCGCGGCGGGAACCTGCGCGACCTACGGCGGAATCCACGCCATGGAAGGGAATCCTACGGGGTGCATGGGGCTGCCCGATTACCTGGGTTGGGAGTGGAAATCGAAAGCCGGTATCCCGATTGTCTGCGTTCCGGGGTGTCCGGTGCAGCCGGACAACTTCATGGAGGCGCTGCTTTACCTGCTGAACCAGGCGGCGGGCAGGGCACCCATGATCCCGCTCGATGAAGCGCTGCGTCCCACCTGGCTGTTCGGGCAGACGCTGCATGAGGTCTGCGATCGCGGCGGTTACTATGAGCAAGGCGAGTTTGCCGAAGAGTATGGCTCGCGCCACTGTATCGTGAAGCTGGGCTGCTGGGGTCCGGTGGTGCAGTGCAATGTGGGAAAGCGCGGATGGATGGGCGGGATTGGCGGCTGCCCCAATGTGGGCGGCATCTGCATCGGATGCACTATGCCGGGATTCCCCGATAAGTTCATGCCGTTCATGAATCAGCCGCCCGGATCGCTGCTGTCATCGAGCGCCGTGATGACTTATGGCCGAGCCATTCATGCTCTGCGGCGTTTCGTGCAGGAGTCACTCAACAAGGAGCCGGTCTGGCGGAACCGGCGCACGTAATCGGCTGATCAAATGCTGCCAGGCGGAATGAACAGTAGCCCGGAACCTTCGCTCTCCGAGGCGCAAGCCATGCTGCAGGGCTTGGCCAGCGTTTTTCTGCGCGATACGCAGGCTGGTTCGCAGGCAGCCGGCGGCTCCCGCGGCGCGCCCGAACTGCCCAATATGCAGGCCAGGTATCGCAGCCTGGTCGAGCAGCTTCCCGCCGTGGTGTTTCTGGTTTACCTGGACCGCGGGATCGGCGAGGCCTATGTCAGCCCTTACATCGAAGCGGCCCTGGGGTTCTCCCAGGCGGAGTGGCTGGAGGACCCGGTGCGCTGGTACCGCCATATCCATCCCGAAGACAATGTGCGCTGGAGCGAGGAAGCCGCCGAAATGTTTCTCACCGGCAAACCACTGCGATCGGTTTACCGCGTGATCGCGCGCGATGGCCACGTGGTCTGGTTTCACTGCGAGGCCAAGATGGTCCGCAGCGACGACGGACACCCGTGGTTCATTCAAGGCGTGGCGTTTGACATCACGGAACTGAAGCAGGCGGAAGAAGCGTTGCAGCAGGAGCGCAATTTTATCTCCGCGATTCTGCATACCGTGGGCACTCTGATCATGGTGCTCGATCTGGACGGGCGCGTGGTGCAGTTCAACCGGGCCTGCGAGCAGTCGACGGGCTGGAGCTTCGACGAGGTGCAAGGCCGGCATGCCTGGGAACTGTTTCCGGCGGCGGAAGACAGCCAGAAGTTCAGCCAGGCCTTCGCGCAGTTATGCGTCAGGAATGCTGCTAGTGACTTGGAGTGGCACTGGGTCACGGGCGAGGCCGGCCCGCGGCTGATCTCCTGGTCGGGGACCGTCCTGCCGGATTCCGAGGGCCGTGTGCGGCACATCATCGCTACCGGCATCGACATCACCGAGTCCAAGCGCCTGGAGACGGCTATCCTGGAGATTAGCGCGCGGGAAGAACATCGCATCGGGCAAGACCTGCACGACGGCCTGGGGCAGCACCTCACAGGCATCGCATTCATGAGCAAGGTGCTGGAACAAAAGCTCGCGGACAAATCGCATGCCGAGGCCGCGGACGCCAGCAAAATCGTCAGGCTGGTGAACGAAGCGATCCACAAGACGCGTGAGCTCTCGCGGGGATTGCTCCCGGTGGCCTCGGACGCGCGCGGATTGATGTCGGCGTTGGAACAATACTCCGCGGAAGTGCATGACTTGTTCGGCCTTTCCTGCCGATTTGAATGCGAACATCCGGTGCCCATCTACGACGAAACGGTCGCGAACCACTTGTACCGCATCGCCCAGGAAGCCGTGAATAACGCGGTCAAGCATGGGCGCGGCAAGAACATCCTGATCACGCTCAGCGGCGATGACGACTCCATCGCGCTGAGCATTCGGGACGACGGCGTTGGATTGCCCGAAGACGTGAGAAACAGCACGGGTATGGGGTTGCATATCATGAACTATCGCGCGAAAATGATTGGCGCCACGCTGCAGGTTCAGCCCGGTTCCGATGCTGGACTGGCAGGACACCCGGGCACCGAGGTGACATGCAAGCTGCAATCGCGAAGCCTATGAACGGGTCCGGCAAGATCAGGGTCTTCGTGGTGGACGACCACCCCATCGTGCGCCAGGGGCTCTCGCAACTGATCAACCGGGAGCCCGACCTGTGGGTATGCGGGGAAGCCGAGGATGCGCGCACGGCGCTCGATGCGCTGGGTCCGGCGAAGGCCGACATTGTGATCGTGGATGTGTCGCTCGACGGACCGGATGGCATCGAATTGCTGAAGACCATCCGGTCCAGGGACTCCAAACTCCCGGTGCTGATGCTGTCCATGCACGATGAGTCGCTCTATGCGGAACGGGCTCTGCGCGCCGGCGCCAATGGCTACATCATGAAGCAGGAAGCCACCGAGCGCGTGCTGATCGCCATCCGCCAGATTCTGTCGGGCGAGGTTTATGTCAGCGACCGTATGTCGCAGAAGATGATGCAGCAGTTCATTCATCGTTCAGGCGCCGCCAGGAGTTCGCCCATGGCGGAGCTCACCGACCGGGAGCTGGAGGTCTTCCGACTGATCGGACACGGCCACGGCACCCGTCAGATCGCCGAAGAGTTGCATTTGAGCGTGAAAACGGTGGAGTCATACTACGCCCACATCAAGGAGAAGCTGACCCTTAAGAATGCCCGCGAGCTGGTGCAACACGCGGTGCAATGGGTAGCCAGCCAGGGACAGGTTTAGTGAGTGTGAGGCAGCCTGCCGGGCTGCAGACCCGCTGGCAGCGGGTTAAGATGAAGGTAGACCATGAACCGTGAGGAAATCATCGCCCGTCTGCGGGAAAACGAAACTGCGCTACGTCAGCGGGGCGTAGCTCATGCCGCTTTGTTCGGTTCGCGGGCGCGCGGCGATCAGCGGCCTGCGAGCGACACCGACATCATGATCGAATTCGATCCCTCGGCCGGCATTACCGTTTTCGACTACGCTGGTCTGAAGGATTACATCGCCGCCTTGTTCGATGGCCGCGTGGACGTGGTCGACCGCGACGGGCTGAAGCCTTACGTGAAACCAGCGGCCACAACCGATGCCATCTATGCCTTCTGATGCCGCCGCGACCGCCTTACAGGATATGGAGCACCATATCGCGCTTGCTAACCAATTCGTCGCAGGCTTGGATTACGAGGCTTTTCGGAACGACACTCGAACGGTTTTTGCGTGACGCGGTGTTTTGAGATCGTGTCGGAGGCGTCCCGCCGTCTCCCGGACGGGATCAAAACGCGATACCCGGCGATTGCCTGGAAGAACATGGCCGCCGCCGGCAACGTCTACCGTCACGACTACGAGGACGTCGGCGCGAAGTTGGTATGGGACACCGTACAACTGGCCTTGCCGCCACTTCGGGATGTCGTTGCCCGAGAAATCGCCGCCCTCGTATCGAGAACCGAAATTAGGTCCGGCAGGTTTCAACGCACGGCGCAATGGATAGCCAGATTTATCCCGTGCAGGGCTTCAGCCCCGCTCTTCATCGGGGAATCCCCGATAGCATCCACAGTGGGAACCACGAAAACAAATACAGGCTGAAACGGATTGAGCCGCTGGCACCCGCTTTCCTACAATGCACAGTAGACATTTGCAGAACAGGCACTTAGAGACACTGGGACTGTAAGCAATCTCACAAAGGAGGGCCACGTATGCCAGCCGACACTGTACCGTACGGCCGCAAAACGCAGATACCGTCACCCGTGAAGGAAGTTCACATCGTTTGGATCACTGCCGGCCTTGGTTGCGACGGTGATTCCGTATCGATCACCGCCGCCACCCAGCCCAGCATCGAGGACGTTCTATTGGGAGCCATACCCGGGCTTCCCAAAGTCCACCTGCACAACCCGGTCTTAGCCTACGAATGCGGCGACGACTTCATGAAGCATTTTTACCTGGCGGCGGAGGGCAAGCTCGAGCCATTCGTGCTGGTGGTGGAAGGCTCCATTCCCAACGAAAAGATCAAGAAGGAGGGCTACTGGGCCGCCCTGGGAACCGATTCGGAGACGCGCCAGCCGATCCTCACCACGCATTGGATCGACCGGCTCTCGGCCACGGCCACCGCGGTGGTGGCCATCGGAACCTGCGCGACTTACGGCGGCATCCACGCCATGGAAGGCAACCCCACCGGTTGCATGGGTCTGGCCGACTACCTGGGTTGGGACTGGCGATCCAAGGCCGGCTTGCCCGTGGTCAATGTCCCGGGCTGCCCGGTCCAGCCGGATAATTTCATGGAGACGGTTCTCTACCTGCTGTATCAACTGGCGGGTCTCGCTCCCATGATCCCGCTGGACGACCAATTGCGTCCCACGTGGCTGTTTGGCAGCACCGTGCACGAAGGCTGCGACCGCGCCGGCTACTACGAGCAGGGCGACTTCGCCACCTCCTACGGCTCGCCGAAATGCATCGTGAAATTGGGCTGCTGGGGTCCCGTGGTCAATTGCAACGTGCCCAAACGAGGCTGGATGGCGGGCATCGGCGGCTGCCCCAACGTGGGTGGCATCTGCATCGGCTGCACCATGCCCGGTTTCCCCGATAAGTTCATGCCGTTCATGGACGAGCCACCCGGCGCCAAACTATCGTCGGCCGCCGTGGGTATCTACGGCCGCGCGCTGACCTCACTTCGCTCGTTCACCAATACGAGCCTGAATAAGGAGCCTAAGTGGCGCCATCCGCGCGCCGAACTGACCACCGGCTACCACCCAAGGACTTACTAACAGGCAAAGGAGCGATCCATGAGCACTCTAACTGGAACCATAACGGAAACACCCACCAAATCCAGGAAGCTGGTGGAGATGAATTGGGACCCGATTACCCGCATCGTGGGCAGTCTCGGGATCTTTACCAAGATCGACTTCGAAAACCGGCAGGTGGCCGAGTGCCACAGCACCTCCTCCATCTTCCGCGGCTATAGCATCTTCATGAAGGGCAAAGATCCGCGGGATGCGCACTTCATCACCAGCCGCATCTGCGGCATCTGCGGAGACAACCACGCCACCTGCGCCACGTACGCGCAGAACATGGCATTCGGCGTGCATCCGCCCCCCTTAGCTGAATGGATCATCAATCTCGGCGAGGCCGCCGAGTACATGTTCGACCACAACATTTTTCAGGACAACTTGGTGGGCGTGGATTTTTGCGAACAGATGGTCAAAGAGACCAACCCCAGCGTGTGGACCAAGGCGCAGAAGACAGCGTCCCCGAACTCTCACTTGCACGGATATAAGACTATCGCGGACATCATGACCGCGCTCAATCCGTTCACCGGGGCGTTCTACCGCGAAGCGCTGGTGATGAGCCGCATGACACGCGAGATGTTCTGTCTCATGGAAGGCCGCCACGTGCATCCTTCTACGCTGTATCCGGGCGGTGTCGGCACCGTGCCCACGGTTCAGCTTTTCACGGATTACATCGTGCGCCTGATGAAGTACGTGGAATTCATGAAGAAAGTAGTGCCGCTGCACGACGATCTGTTCGACTTCTTCTATGAGGCGCTGCCTGGATATGAAGAGGTCGGCCGGCGGCGCATTCTGCTGGGTTGCTGGGGCTCGTTCAATAATCCCGCCGTCTGCGACTATACCTACAAGAACATGACCGAGTGGGGCCGCGGCATGTATGTCACTCCCGGCGTGGTGGTGGATGGCAAGCTGGTGACGACCGACTTAGTGGACATCAACCTGAATATCCGCATCCTGCTGGGAAGTTCCTACTATGACGATTGGGAACAGGGCGAGACCTTCGTCAAGCAGGATCCGCTGGGCAATCCGGTCGACCAGCGGCATCCCTGGAATCAGACCACTATCCCACGACCGCAGAAGCGCGACTTCTCCGACAAATACACCTGGGTGATGTCACCGCGCTGGTTCGACAAGCGCACCGGCGACTACCTGGCGCTGGACACCGGCGGCGGCCCGATCGCCCGCTTCTGGGCGACCGCGCTGGCGGGCATCGTGGACATCGGCTATCTCAAGGCCACCGGCCACAGCGTGAAGATCTACCTGCCCAAAACGGTGTCACTGCCGGAGGTCGAGTTCGAATGGAAGATTCCGAAATGGAGCAATGCCATCGAACGCGACCGGGCCCGCACTTACTTCCAGGCTTACGCCGCGGCCGCCGCGCTGCACTTCGCCGAACAGGCGCTCAAAGAACTGCATGCCGGGCGCACCCGGACCTGGTCGGAGTTCAAGGTGCCGGACGAAGCCATCGGCTGCGGCTTCCACGAAGCCGTGCGTGGCGTGCTCTCCCATCACGTCGTGATCCGGGATGGCAAGATCGCGAATTATCACCCGTACCCTCCCACACCGTGGAACGCCAACCCGCGCGATGTCTATGGCACGCCTGGACCGTACGAAGACGCCGTGCAGAATACGCCGATCTTCGAGGAGAACGGGCCGGATAAGTTCAAGGGCATTGATATCATGCGCGCCGTGCGCAGCTTCGACCCCTGCCTGCCTTGCGGCGTGCACATGTATCTGGGCGACGGAAAGGTGCTTGAGACCGTCCATTCGCCCACCTTCGGCGTTCAATCCTAAGCCTTGGAGGATGCTCAAGCGGCCGGCGCGAGTGCTCTCGCCGGCCGCTCTTTTTCACTATGCCCAAAACAACCGCAGTCCAGCAGCAGACCGCGCGCATCGAGGAACTGATCCGGAAACTGGAGGCGTCCGCCGATCCCGGTTCGCTCGAGACTGCCAGAGAACTGGTCGAATCGCTGATGGCCCTCTATGGCGCGGGTCTGGACCGGCTGACGGAGATCGTCGCGGCGAAGGGCGAAGCGGGCCTCGAAATCCTGGACGAGTTGGGCCGCGACGAACTGGTGGGCAATCTATTGGCGGCCAACGGGCTACATCCGTTGGATCTTGAAACCCGCGTGCGGCGCGCGCTGGAGAAGCTCCGCCCGCGGCTGCGCTCACAGGGCAGCATTGAGCTGTTGGGGACCGACGGCGGCGTCATCCGGCTGCGCGTGCGGCCGACTGGGTCCGGCTGCGGTTCGTCCGCCGGCTCGCTGAAGTCCGCCGTCGAAGAGGCCATGTACGAAGCGGCGCCCGATCTGGTTCACCTGGCGATCGAGGTGATCGAAGAGCAAAGCGCCTCCTCCGGTTTCGTCCCTTTGGAGAAGCTGGTTGGGCTTCGCGTCGCCTCCAATGGCGCCGTCAATGGCAATGGTGCCGGCCTATGACGCCCGGCGCACTGGCCACTACCCTTGGCGCTTTGAATCAGTTTGCCGCTAAGCGCCGCCGCGCCGCCGAGACCTGCGAGCT
>Ga0181534_10000261_pt1 | contig 37816 bp, 37 predicted proteins | sample PEATcosm2014_Bin_37_FD_119758 | JGI IMG/M metagenome (GOLD analysis project Ga0181534, IMG submission 119758) | Peatland microbial communities from MTU Mesocosm Facility, Houghton, MI, USA - PEATcosm2014_Bin17_10_metaG | ecosystem: Environmental > Terrestrial > Soil > Wetlands > Peat | place... | reverse complement strand
CTTCGGATTCCTCCTTGGCGCCTTCCGGTACGGAGCGCCCCCGCACGCGGGGTTCGCGTTCGGGATCGACCGGCTGACGGCGATCTTCGCCGGCGAGGAGAACATCCGCGAGGTGATCGCGTTCCCGAAGACGCAGTCGGGCGCGGACCTCATGACGGGCGCACCCACGCCGATCCCGCCCTCCCAGCTGCTGGAGCTCGGGATCATGATCCGGCCGACGGAGGCGTGACGCAGGACGACCTGTTCGCGACCGCCGCCCAGGAACGGCTGGCGAACCAGGCGCCCCTCGCCGCACGGCTGCGGCCGCGCTCGCTCGCCGAGGTCGTCGGCCAGGACCACCTCGTCGGACCGGGCGGGGCGCTGCGGGTCCTGTGCGACCAGGACAGGCTCGTGTCCCTCCTGCTGTGGGGCCCCGCGGGGACCGGCAAGACCACCCTGGCCCGGTTGCTGGCGGAGGGGACGTCGATGCGCTTCATGCCGCTGTCCGCCACCAGCGCAGGCGTGAAGGACACGCGCGAGGCGATCGACCTGGCGGGCAGGGCTCTGGGCGAGCGGGGGCAGCGGACGCTCCTCTTCCTCGACGAGGTCCACCGCTTCTCGAAGTCCCAGCAGGACGTCCTGCTCCCAGCCGTCGAGGAAGGCGTCGTCGTGCTCGTCGGGGCGACGACCGAGAACCCCTACTTCGAGGTGAACGCGCCGCTCCTCAGCAGGATGACCCTCTTCCGGCTCCGGCCGCTCGACTCGGCCGCGCTCGAGGAGCTCGCGACCCGCGGCGCGGCCGCGGAGAGTGTCGAGGTGACCGACGAGGCCCGCGAGCTCCTCGTCGGCTCGGCGGACGGCGACGCCAGGGCGCTCCTCGGCACCCTCGAGGTCGCAGCGGCGCTCGCGAGAGCGCGCGCCGAGGACCCCGAGGCCGTCTGCGTGTCGGCGGGCGACGTCGTGGACGCGCGCGATGGACGTGTCCTGCACCAGGGTCGCGACGACCACTACGACCAGGTGAGTGCCTTCATCAAGTCGATGCGGGGGTCGGATCCGGACGCCGCGCTCTACTGGCTTGCGCGGATGCTCGAGGCCGGCGAGTCACCCCGATTCATCGCGCGACGGCTCGTGATCCTGGCGAGCGAGGACGTGGGGATGGCCGATCCTTCCGCCCTGCTGGTCGCGTCCGCCGCGGCGCATGCGGTGGAATTCGTCGGGCTTCCCGAGGCGCAGCTGAACCTGGCCCAGGCGACGGTCCACCTTGCCCTCGCCCCGAAGTCGAACCGCGTCACCGTCGCCTTGGGCGCTGCCCAGCGCGACGTCCGCGAGGGGCCCTCGACGACAGTGCCGGCGCATCTGCGCGACGCCCACTACGCGGGCGCCGCCGAGATCGGCCACGGCGGGGGCTACCTGTACCCGCACGACGCCGACAGCGGGTGGGTGGCCCAGCAGTACCTCCCCGACGAGCTGGTGGACCGCCGCTACTGGTCCGCGTCCCCGCACGGCGCCGAGCCCGCGCTCGACGAATGGCGCCACGAGGCGCGCAAGCGGGACGCGGACGGCTGACGGGGGCCCGAAAGGGGCCCCGGTAGGATTGCACGATGGATGCGAACAGCCTGCGGCGCGGGTTCCTCGGGTTCTTCGAGGAGCGGGGCCACACGATCGTGCCGTCGGCGAGCCTGATCGCGACGGACCCCACGGTGCTGTTCACGATCGCGGGGATGGTGCCGTTCAAGCCCTATTTCCTGGGCGAGGAGCAGGCGCCCTACCCGAGGGCGACCTCGGTGCAGAAGTGCTTCCGCACCTCGGACATCGACATCATCGGGACGACCACCCGGCATGCGACGTTCCTCGAGATGCTCGGGAACTTCAGCTTCGGGGACTACTTCAAGGAGGGAGCCACGCGCTACGCGTGGGACCTGATCACGGGGGTGTTCGGGATCGACGGGGACCGGCTGTGGGTGACGGTCCACGAGTCTGACGACGAGGCCGCCGAGATCTGGGCGGATGCCGTCGGCGTCCCGGCGGAGCGGATCCAGCGCATGGGCGAGGACAACTTCTGGAAGATGGGCGACACCGGTCCGTGCGGTCCGTGCAGCGAGCTGTTCTTCGACAAGGGTCCGGAGCTCGGAGCCGACGGTGGCCCGGCACACGGCGGCGAAGAGCGGTTCGTCGAGATCTGGAACCTGGTGTTCATGCAGTTCAACCGGCTCGAGGACGGCGCCCTCGAGCCCCTCCCGCGCAAGAACATTGACACCGGTGCGGGCCTCGAGCGAGTGCTTGCGACCCTCAACGGCAAGGACTCGATCTTCGACACCGACCTGTTCACCGGGCTGCTCGACACGGCGCAGTCGCTCACGGGACGGACGTACGGGTCCGACGAGTCCGACGATGTCGCCCTGCGGCGCCTCGCGGACCACGGCCGCGCGATGACGATGCTGGTTGGCGACGGCGTGCTCCCGAGCAACGAGGGACGCGGGTACGTGCTGCGCCGGATCGTCCGTCGCGCGGTCCTCGCGGCCCGCCGCCACGGCCGCGCGCACGGGTCGATCACCCCGCTGCTCGTGGACTCGGTCATCGCCTCGCTCGGCGAGGCGTACCCGAACCTGGTCTCGGACCGCGAGCTCATCGCCTCGGTCCTTGAGCGCGAGGAGCACCAGTTCGATCGGACGCTGAGCACGGGACTCGGACTCCTTGAGGAGGCACTGGGATCCGAGGAGGTGGCAGCGTCGAAGGTCCTTGCCGGCGACGTCGCCTTCCGCCTGCACGACACGCACGGCTTCCCATACGAGCTCACCGAGGAGATCTCCTCGGAGCATGACGTGGCCGTGGACCGCGCAGGCTTCGACATCGAGATGGCGGCCCAGCGCGACCGGGCGCGGGCGGCGTCGCGGATGGTGGTCGCAGCGGACGAGACCGCCTACCGGTCTCTGCTCGACACCGAGGGTCCCGAGACGTTCATCGGGCGCGACCCTTCGCACTACGCGACGACAGCGAGGATCGTCGGGGTGCTCGAGTCGCCCGACGGCGTGTCCGAGGTGTTCTTGGACCGGACGCCGTTCTACGCGGAGGGTGGCGGCCAGGTCGGCGACACCGGCACGATCGTGACCGAGACCGGCACCGCCGAGGTGATCGACACGGTCTCGCCGTTCCCCGGCGTGATCGCGCACCGCGCGCGGATCCGCGGAGAGTTCCACCCCGGACAGGAGTCCGTCGCGACGATCGACGCAGAGCGGCGCGAGGCGGTTCGCAGGAACCACACCGCGACGCACCTCTTGCATGCGGCGCTGCGCGACGTCCTTGGGGACCACGTACGCCAGCAGGGCTCCCTCGTCGCGCCCGACCGGCTTCGCTTCGACTTCTCGCACAACGCCGGCATTGCTGACGAGGAGCGCCTCGCCATCCTCGAGATGGTCAACGAGGACGTCGTCGCGGACGAGGCAGTCGAGACGACCGAGACATCCCGGCAGGAGGCAGAGCGGATGGGTGCGGTCGCGTTCTTCGGCGACAAGTACGGCGACACCGTCCGCGTCGTGCGGGCGGGCCCGCACTCGCTCGAGTTCTGCGGGGGTACGCACGTCCATGCGCTGGGCGCCATCGGCACGGTGCAGCTCGTCGCCGAGTCCTCGATCGGCGCGAACACGAGGAGGATCGAGGCGGTGACCGGGCTCGGCGCGTTCCGGCGGGCCGCAGCGAACGACCGACTCCTGTCGGACGTGAGCGCCCTTTTGAAGACGGATCCCGAGGGCCTCTCGGTTGCGGTCACGAAGCTGGCGGACCGGGTGCGAGCGGCGGAGCAGGAGCTCGGCCGACTGCGCCAGCAGGGTCTGATGGCCGAGGCGGCAGCGCTCGCCGCCACGGTCGCGGACGGCATCATCGTGGCACGGCGCGACGACAGGAGCGGGGACGAGCTGCGCTCGCTCGCGAGCGAGGTACGGACGAGATCCGCCGCCCGGGTCGTCGTGCTCGGCGGGGAGACCCCGCAAGGCACGGCGGGGATCGCCGTCGCGACGGACGGCTCCGTCGACGCGACGGGCCTGGCGCGGTCCGTGGCCCAGGCCATCGGCGGCGGGGGCGGTGGATCGGGCGAGATCGCGCTCGCGGGAGGCAAGCGACCCGAGGGCATCGACGACGCGCTGGCAGCGCTCAGGGAGCAGTTGGGGTCATCGTGACCGAGGCCTCCGCTCGGCGGGGGAGGGTGATCGCGCTCGACCCGGGCACTGTGCGCATCGGCGTCGCGGTGAGCGACTCGCGCAGGACCCTCGCGTTTCCCCGCCCTTCGATCAGCGCCGGGGACGGGGAGGTGGACCGCTGCGCCGAGGCCGCCCGCGAGGAGGGCGCGTCAACCGTCGTGGTGGGCCACCCCCTCCAACTCGACGGGAGTGCGGGGGATCGCGCCGGTCACGCCGAGGCGCTGGCCTCGGCACTGGCGGCGGTCCTGTCGGACGAGGGCGTCGACGTCGTGCTCCACGACGAGCGGTTCACGACCGTGAGCGCGACCGACCGCTTGCGCGACGCGGGCGTAAACGCGAGACGCGGCCGGTCGAGGGTCGACGGGGCCGCGGCGACCGTGCTTCTCGAGTCGTGGATGTCGTCGTGACCGAGACGGCTGCGACCGAGGCCCCGGGAACCGCGACGCCGAGGGGACACCGAAGGATCGCGGTCCGCCGTCGCTGGCGCATCGGCGCCCTGTGCGGGATCGTGGTCGTCCTGCTCTTCGCCGGCTGGTTCGTGCTGCAGGCCTATCCGCTGGATGGGCCGGGCAAGGCCGTCTACGTGCAGGTCGCCGACGGCGAGTCCGTCTCGCAGATCACGAGCACCCTCGCCTCGAAGGGCGTCCTCTCGAGCGCGTTCGCGTTCCGCCTGGACCTCATGGTCACCGGGACGCCCTCCGTCGACCCCGGGTGGTACGAGTTCCACCAGTCCTCCTCCTTCTCGGCGGTCCGGGGGATCCTTGGTGGCGGGCCGAACGCGAGCGTGCTGTCGGTGGTGCCGGGCGAGACGCTCCATGAGATGGCCACCGCCCTCGCGGACGTCGAGACCCCGAGCTTCGCCTCCCAGTTCCTCGACCTCGCGACGACCGGAGCCGTGCACTCGAGCTTCCAACCGACCCCGACGACGTCGCTCGAGGGCATGGTCGGCACCGGGCTCTACCTGCTGGCAGATCACGAGACCCCCACATCCCTGCTCGAGACGATGACCGCCAGGTTCGTGCGCAGCGCGGGCATGCTGGGCCTGACGCCTGCCACAACGAAGCATGGCCTCGACGCCTATCAGCTGCTCACCGTGGCGTCGATCGTGGAGAAGGAGGGGTACTACCCGGTGAACATGCCGCAGACTGCGACGGTGATCTTCAATCGGCTGGAGCGCGGGATGCCGCTGCAGATGGACTCGACCGTCGAGTATGCGCTCAACCAGGACGGCGGGCCCGTGACCCACGCGACCGAGTCGTACCAGTCGCCCTACAACACCTACCTGAATACCGGCCTCACGCCGACGCCGGTGTGCTCGCCGTCGAGGGCTGCGATCCTCGCGACGCTGCACGCCCCGGCCGGACCGTGGCTGTACTTCGTCCTGATCAACCAGGACGGCCGCATGGCCTTCGCCTCGACGTACGCCCAGCAGCTGGTGAACGAGGGGATAGCTCAGTCGCGAGGCCTGCCGTGAGCGCACGGATGCGCCCGATCACTGCGGCGACGGCCCTCTACGGGGTCGCGGGGGACCCGATCGCGCACTCCCTCTCGCCGGCACTGCACAACGCGGCGTTCGAGGCCATGGGGATCGACGCGGTGTCCGTGGCGCTGCGCGCCGGCGCCGTCGACGCGCAGCTCGTGGTCGGGGCGGTCCGGACGCTGGGCATCCACGGACTCAGCGTCACCATGCCCCTGAAGGTGGCGGTGGTCGAGCACTGCGAGCACCGGACAGCCACGGTGGAGCGGCTCGGGGCGTCGAACTGCCTCGTGCACGAGGAGACATCGGGGGTGCTCGCGGCGTCGACCGACGGCGCGGGGCTGCTCGGCGCCGTGTCCTGCGTGACGGGGGAGACCGTGGCATCCAAGCGGTGCGCGGTCCTCGGCGCCGGGGGCGCAGCACTGGCGGTGATCGACGCACTCGCATCGGCGGGAGCCGCCGAGGTCATCGTCGTCTCGCGTCGTGCTGGCGCCGCCGCGCGCGCGCTGGCCCTGGCCCCGTGCGTGCGCGAGGGCGCTCCCGGCGAGGCGGCGACAGCCGACCTCGTCATCCAGGCGACCCCCGTCGGGATGGTCGGAACCGACGCGCAGGAGTCCGACCCCCTGCTCGATCCCGGTCTGCTGCGTGCGGGCCAGATCGCGGTCGACCTCGTCTACCATCCTCTCGTGACCCCCTGGCTCGCGCAGGCGGCCAGTTCGGGCGCACGGACGGTCGGCGGCATCGAGGTCCTGATCCACCAGGCTGCAGGTGCGCTCGAGCTCTGGCTCGGCACGGCGCCTCCCGCGGCGGCCCTGCACGCGGCGGTGCCGACGTCGTGACGCTCCTCGACGCAGAGACGCGCAGTGCGAAGCGAACGGGCGGTTACGACCTGATCCTCGCCGGGCTCACGCTCGGCGTCTCGGCGTTCGGGGTCATCATGGTCTACAGCGCGACCAAGGCCGCGCTGATCTCCGAGGGCTTCAGCCCGTACTACTTCCTCAAGCGCCAGACGCTCTTCGTCATCATCGGAGCGGTGATCATGCTCGCGGTCTCGAAATTCGACTACCGGCGATTCGAGCAGCTCGCGACGCCGATCTACCTGCTCTGCATCCTGGCCCTGCTGGCCGTCAAGTCCCCGCTCGGGTCAGCCGCACTCGGCTCCCAGCGGTGGTTCTCCTTCGGCATCATCCAGATCCAGCCCTCGGAGTTCGCCGTCCTCGGGATGATCCTGGCGATCGCGACCTACTGCGGGCGACGACCCGACGGCCTCACGATGCGCGACGTCCGCAGGCTCCTGCTGATGGCGGGCATACCCATCGCCCTGGTCTTCCTCCAGCCCGACCTCGGCACGTCGATCATCATGGTGGTGGTCCTGATCGTGATGCTCGCCATCGCCGGGGTGCCGCCGCGGTTCCTGCTGCTGCTCGGCGTCCTGGCAGCGGGCGCGGCGGTCCTCGCGGTGGTCCTCGGCGTCCTCCAGCACTACCAGGTGGTCCGCCTCACGAGCTTCCTCAACCAGAACTCCACGAACCCTGCGGCGGCCCAGTACATCTACCAGGTGCACCAGGCCAAGGCCGCCATCGGGGCGGGGGGCCTCTTCGGTCAGGGCCTCTCCCATGGCCTGCAGACGAACCTCGACTACGTGCCAGAGCAGCACACGGACTTCATCTTCACCGCAGTCGGCGAGCAGCTTGGATTCGTGGGCGCAGCCGGCCTCCTTGCCGCCCTTGGGGTCCTTGCGGCCCGCATGCTGCGCGTGTCGATGCTTGCCAAGGACCAGCTGGGCCAGCTCATCGCCGTCGGCATCTTCACGTTCTTCGCGTTCAGCTGCTTCCAGAACGTAGGGATGATAATGGGGATCATGCAGGTAACCGGCATCCCGCTCCCGTTCATGAGCTACGGGGGGTCCGCGGCGGTCTGCTTCTTCATCTCGGTCGGGATGGTCCTGTCCGTCTCGAACCGCAAGGCCACCTGATGGCCGACGAGGACGCGGTGTTCGAGGTGATGGACATCGTGAACGTGGTCTTCGACCTTCCCGCGACGAGCCCCGTCGTGAATCTCCGGGAGGCGGCCGCGCCGTTCCGCGCGATCTCGTTCCCGATCGGTCTCCCCGAGGCCCAGGCGATCGCCCTGGCGCTCCACAAGGAGCGGGGCACGCGGCCCGGCACGCACGAGCTGTTCAACGATGTGCTCGCGGTCACGGGGGTGGACATCGTCGCCGTTCGGCTCACCGGCGCGCGAGACGGGGCGATCCACGCGGAGCTCGACCTCATGGGTCCGCGTGGCCATGAGGTGCTCGACTGCAGGCCGAGCGACGGCATCGCGCTCGCGGTGCGCCAGAGCCCTCCGGCCCCGCTGCTCTGCGACGTGACGCTGCTCGAGGCGTGATCAGGCCGCGACGGCCATTGGCTTGACCGAGGGAAGCGGCTTGGTCTCAGCCTCCTCGGACAGGCGCATCAGCAGCGCGATCAGGATGTAGTTGGCCACGAGCGACGAGCCGCCGTAAGCCATGAACGGGAGCGTGATCCCGGTGAGCGGCAGCAGCCGCAGCACGCCGGCCATGATGAAGAAGGCCTGGAAGCCGAGGATCACGGTGAGCCCGACGGCGAGCAGCCTCGCGAAGTCCGTCCGGGATCGCTGCGCGATCTGGAACCCGGTCCCGACCATGAGGGCGAAGCCGCACACGACGATCGCGATGCCCAGGAGTCCCATCTCCTCGCCGATCGCGGCGAAGATCATGTCCGACGTGATGAACGGGACGAGTCCCCCGACGGTCCCGAGTCCGAGCCCCGACCCGCCCACCCCGCCGTTCGCGATCGCGAACCAGCCGAAGACGAGCTGGTTGCCGCTCGTCTGGGCATAGGGCCACGGGTTGAGCCACACCGTCACCCGCTCGTGGACCTGGGGGAAGGCGTGCGCCGCGAGGACGGCGCCCACGGCGAAGAGGAGCAGGCCGAACGCCAGGTACGCGACGCGACCCGTGCTCGTCCACAGGAGGGCCAGGAAGAGGGTGAAGAGGAGCATCGCGAAGCCGATGTCGTTCTCCGCCCCGAGCACGAGGACCGCGAACCCCCAGGTCACGAGGATGGGCAGGATCGGGCGCGGGTCGATGACCAGCCGGTTCCCGATACGTCTCGACGGGATTGCGAGCAGCTCCTTGGTGGTGGCGAAGTACGACGCGAAGAAGATGACGAGGAGGATCTTCGCGATCTCGATCGGCTGGAACTGCGTGGTGCCGATGTGCACCCACAGCCTCGCGCCGCCGATCTTCTCGCCGAAGTGCGGGATCAGCGGCGCGAGCAGGAGGAAGGTGGCGAGCAGGAGGAGGAGGTACCGGTAGCGGTCGAGGTCCCTCGAGCGCCGCACGAACAGCAGTGTGGCGACGTAGAGCGCCGCGGAGACCGTGACCCACACGGCCTGCGCCTGGGCGAGGGGCGGGTTCCATCGTGCGATCTCGACGTAGCCGAGCCCGTTCAGCATCGTTGCGAGGGGGAGGAGCACCGGCGTGGCGGTCGGGACGAGCCAGCGGTTCGCGAGGTGCGCGAGCATCGAGAGGGCGAGGATCGCGACGAGGAAGCCCCAGAGGTGCAGGGGAAGGTGGCCCTTCACGCCGAGTGTCGCGAGTGAGTACAGCGCCGTCGTGATGCCGCAGGCGAGGAGCAGGAGCCAGAACTCCACGCGCCGGCGAGGCTTCGGCCCGCGGACGTAGGGAGGGATCGATGGCCTCCAGACCCGCGGCGGCGCGGCGCGCAGCGCGGTCATGGGTGGATAATAGTGCCGTCGTACAATCAGGAGGACCGATGTCGGAGCTCACCACCACCCCCGAGGCCGCCGCTGAGGCCGAGGCATACGAGCTCCGCACCGTCACACCCGTCGACGACCTCGTGGCCATCGAGCGCTTCGGCGCGCACCGATTCGCCAACCGCGAGCTCTCGAGGCTCGACTTCGGCGCGAGGCTGCTCGACCTCTCCGAGGACAAGCTGGTCCCCTTGCTCGACCAGGTCAAGTTCATGGCGATCTTCTCGGAGCTGCTCGACGAGTTCTTCATGGTGCGCGTCGCGGGCCTCGAGGACCAGGTGGTGGGCGGCATCACCTCGCGGTCTGCCGACGGGCTGCGCCCCCGCGAGCAGCTCGTCGGCATCCGCGAGCGGACCACGGAGCTCGTGCGGCGCCAGGACGCGATCTTCCGCGAGCACCTGCAGCCGAGCCTCGCGGCTGCAGGACTGCGGCTGGGCTCGTTCGACTCGCTCGACGAGGCCGACCGCGCGTTCCTGCGCGACTACTACGACCGCGAGATCTACCCGATCCTGACCCCGCTGGCCGTCGATCCCGGGCATCCGTTTCCGATGATCTCGAACCTCTCGCTGAACGTGGCGGTCGAGGTGCGCGACCCCGCGACAGGTGAGGAGCGCATCGCGCGCGTCAAGGTGCCGCCCGTGCTGCCCCGCTTCCTCAGCCTCTCGGACGGCGAGCGCATCGTTCCGATCGAGGAGGTGATCGCGGCCAATCTCGGCGGGCTCTTCCCGGGCATGGAGATCGGCGACCCCGAGTTCTTCCGCGTCACGAGGAACGCGGACCTCATCTTGGAGGAGGAGGAGGCGGAGGACCTCCTCGTGGCGCTCGAGATGGAGCTGCGCAGGCGCCGCTTCGGGCGCGCGGTGCGCCTCGAGGTCCAGCGCAAGATGAGCCCGGCGATGCGCGCGCTGCTGCTGCGCGAGCTCGACCTGAGCGAGGATGCGGTCTACACCGTCGATGCCCCCATCGGCCTCAGCGGGCTGTGGTCGGTCTGCGCGATCGACCGGGCGGATCTGAAGACGGAGACCTGGACGCCGATCACGCCGCCGAGCCTGATGTTCGGCGACAACGAGAGCGCGGACATCTTCGCCGTGCTCCGCGAGCGAGACGTGCTGCTGCACCACCCCTACGACTCGTTCTCCGACTCCGTCGAGGCATTCGTCGCACAGGCGGCCGACGATCCCGACGTCCTCGGGATCAAGCACACCTTGTACCGGACCTCGGGCGATAGCCCGATCGTCGCGTCGCTCATCCGCGCCGCGGAGTCCGGCAAGCAGGTCGCCGCGCTCGTCGAGCTGAAGGCGCGCTTCGATGAGGCCGCGAACATCGGGTGGGCGAAGGCGCTGGAAGACACCGGGGTCCACGTCGTCTACGGGATCATGGGCTACAAGACGCACTCGAAGACGGCGCTGGTGCTTCGCCGCGAGGCCGATGGCGTCCGTCGCTACTGCCACATCGGAACGGGCAACTACAACTCCAAGACCGCCCGCATCTACGAGGACATCGGCCTGCTGACCTCGGACGAGCGGATCACGAGCGATGTCGCGAAGCTCTTCAACTTCCTGACGGGCTTCAGCCACCATGCCGCGTACGAGCGCCTGCTCGTGTCGCCCGTGTCGATGCGTCCGACGATCATCGAGCTGATCCACCAGGAGCGAGAGGCGGGTCCGGACGGGGCGATCGACATCAAGCTGAACGGCCTCACGGATCCGCGCGTGATCGACGAGCTCTACGGGGCGTCGCGCGCGGGCGTGCCGATCCGCCTCGCGGTGCGCGGGCTCTGCTGCCTGCGCCCGGGGATCCCGGACCTCTCCGAGACCATCCACGTCCGCTCCGTGGTCGGCGAGTTCCTCGAGCACTCGAGGATCTTCTCCTTCGGCCGGTCCGACGGGCCGCACGGCCGCCGGGTGTTCATCGGCTCGTCCGACCTGATGGAGCGGAACCTCGATCGCCGGATCGAGGCGACCACACCGGTGACGGACCCGGACCTCGTCGACCAGCTGGTCGAGGCGCTCGAGCTCACGTTCGAGGACGACCAGTTCTCGTGGGTGCTCGGTCCCGACCAGCGGTGGCGCAGGCTCGACGGCGCGAACGGGCGGAGCGTCCAGCGCGAGCTCAAGGAGATCGCTGCGGAGCGGTACCGCCACTGGCGCGAGCAGGAGTCCTGACTCCGCAGCGGTAGCGGCGCCGTCCTACGCCATGCGGCGGTGGCGGACCTTGAGCGAGAGGTAGCAGCCGCCCCCGACGGGGATCGGGAGCCAGAAGTTGACGAGCCGCCAGCCGAGCACCGCGATCGTGGCGATCGCCGCGGGGACGCGGAAGCCGACGAGCGTGGGGATCAGCACGCCCTCGATGACGCCCAGTCCGCCGGGGGTGATCGGGAGCACCGCAAGGACGTTCGCGAGCCCGTACGCCACGAGCAGGTCGATGGGCGAGACGACGTGGCCGAACGCCACGACGAAGATCCAGAGGCTCGCGGCGTCGAGGAGCCAGTTCGCGGCGGCCCACGCGAGGGCGCCGGAGAGCAGGCGCCGGTTCGTCAGGAGCAGGGTGATCCGGTCCGCGACGTGCTGCAGCATCCTCGAGACGCCGTCGGGGGAGGTGAACGGGACGTGCGCGGCGATCCTGCGGAGCCAGGCGTCGGCCTTGGACTGGCCCCTCGTGACGAGGACCACGGTCCCGAAGAACGCGAGGAGCAGGAACACCCCGGCCAGGGCGGCGAAGCCGTAGAGGCGGTTGTAGCCGCTCAGGGGGATGGAGATCACGAGCGCCATCCAGAAGATCATGTTGAGGACCACCGCGGAGCCGATGCCCTGCGCGGCGAGACCGAACGCCGTCACGGAGCCGGGGACCCCCTCGTCCGTGAGGAGCCGGTAGGCGAGGGCGCCGCCCGGAGCGGTGCCACCGGGGACCACGTGGCTGAGCGCGAGGCTCGACATGTTCACGCGGAGCTGCACGCTGCGGCTCGGCGCGTCGGGGGTGAGCACCGTCCGCGACAGCTCGGCGTAGGCGAGGAGCGCCGCGACCTCGAGGAGCACGGCGCAGCCGAGCCACCAGACGTTGACCTGGCCGAGCACGTGGATCGACCGGCGAGCCGACGCGAACTGGGGGAGCACGAGGTACTCGAAGATGAAGATGAGCACGCCGAAAGACAGCGCGAAGCGAATCTGGGGCGGGATCTTCAACCTCGCGCGCGCCAGCGGGCCGACCGGTTCCACTGGCTTCTCGTCCGGCACGCCTGAGAGCCTTCCACGGCGCAGCACCGCCGAGGTGCAATGCTCTGAGTCGTGGCCGATCCCGCCGAGCCGCCTCGCAGACCCGCCGAGACAGTGACGGGACGGGTCTTCGCCGCGGCGGAGCACCGCGAGATCCCGCTCCGGTCGATCATCGCGAGCGTCACGGTCGTCGTCGTCGCCGGGCTCCTGCTGCTGCTCGTCTGGGTCCTGCGAGCGGACCTGCTGCTGATGGCGGTCGCCGCATTCATCGCCGTGCTGCTCGTGCAGCCGGTCGCGATGCTCCAGCGCACCGGCCTCCCGCGGTTCGCGGCCACCTCCATCGTCTTCGTGATCGGGCTCATTGTCTTCGGCGGCATCGTGTTCTTCCTCGGCGACCCGCTGGTGCGCGGGGTGAACCACTTCACCCGCGAGGTGCCGTCGCTCGTGAGGCAGGCGCAGCACGGCAAGGGGACGATCGGCAGGCTGATCGTCAGGTTCCACCTCCAGGCATGGGTGAAGAAGAACCTGCCCAAACTCTCCGCGCAGGCGTCGTCGATCGCCCGACCGGCACTGTCCTTCGGCGCGGCGGCGGCGACGACCCTGCTGCGCCTCCTGACCATCGCGGTGCTGGCCTTCTACCTGCTCTTGGACCTGCCCCGGATCTGGCGTGGCTTCCTCGGCCTCATGCCCGCGGGGAGCGCCCGCAGGGTCGACATCGTCGCGCGCGAGTCCTCGCTCGGCGTGACGGGCTACATGGCGGGCAATGTCGCGACCTCGGTCATCGCCGGCATCGTCGTGCTGATCAGCCTGCTCGTGTTCGGCGTGCCGTTTGCGGGGCTCCTCGCGCTCTGGGTCGCGCTGGTCGACCTGCTCCCGCTGGTCGGCGGTCTGCTCGCCGGGGTTCCGACGGTGATCGTCGCCTTCCTGCACTCGACACCCGCGGGGATCGGGATGCTCGTGATCTTCATCGTCTACCAGCAGGTGGAGAACCACGTCCTCAACCCCGTCATCATGTCGAAGACCGTGAAGATGAGCCCGTTGCTGGTGCTGCTCGCCGTCGTCATCGGCGCGACCCTGGGCGGGCGCATCGCGAGCGGATTCGGGACGTTCATCGGTGCGCTGATGGGGATCCCGATCGGGAGCGCGATCCAGGTCGTCGTCCGCGAGATCCGCAAGACCGCCCCGCAGGCGGCGGGCGAGCTGCCGATGGGCGAGGTTCCGACGGCGCCGTAGGATTCCGGGATGCGGACGCTGGTCGTCATCCCCACCTACAACGAGGCCGAGAACGTTGTGGAGATCATCGAGGCCGTCCGCGCGTCGGTGCCCGAGGTCGACCTGCTGATCGTCGACGACTCGAGCCCCGACGGCACGGCCAAGCTCGCCGAGGAGGCGGGGGCGCGGCTCGGGCAGGTGTCGGTGCTCAAGCGCGACGGCAAGTCCGGGCTCGGCAGGGCCTACCGGGCGGGATTCACCTGGGGGCTCGAGCGCGGCTACGACGCGTTCGTCGAGATGGACGCCGACTTCTCGCACGACCCCGCAGCGCTGCCCTCCCTGCTCGCGGCGAGCGAGCGCGCGGAGGTCGTCATCGGCTCTCGCTACGTCGCGGGTGCCGCCGTCCCGAACTGGCCGCTCGCCCGGCTCGCCCTCTCTCGGGGAGGGAACATCTACGCCTCGCTCCTCCTGGGGCTCAGGGTCTCTGACTCGACGGCCGGATTCCGCGTCTACCGGGCCAGCGCGCTCGTGAAGATGGACTACACCACGGTCGAGGCCGAGGGCTACACGTTCCAGATCGAGATGACGTACCGGGCTCGCCAGGTGGGGGCGACCATCGAGGAGGTGCCGATCACCTTCGTCGACCGGGCGCGCGGCACGTCCAAGATGTCGTCGGCGATCGTCGTCGAGGCGCTGGCGCTCGTCACGTGGTGGGCGCTGCAGCGCCCGGTGCGCTGGCTCGCGTCACGAGTCGAAGGCGCGAAGCACTGACTCGAGCTTGACCTGGGTCTCGGCGAGCTCCTCGCCGGGATCCGAATCGGACACGATCCCGGCCCCCGCCCACACGGAGAACGCCGCACCCTCGACGAGGATCCCGCGGATCCCGAGGGTCCACTCGGACGTGCCGTCCGCGTCGATCCAGCCGACGGGACCCGCGTAGGGACCTCTCGACTCGCCCTCGAGCGCCGCGAGGATCCGCAGCGCCGCGTCGCGGGGCACGCCACCGACCGCTGGGGTCGGATGGATCGCGGCGAGGACGCGCAGTGCGGCATCGGGCCCGGCGGGGCCCCGCAGCTTGCCGTCGATCCAGGTGCCGAGGTGGGCGATCGTTGAGAGCGCGACGATCGAGGGGGCGTCGGGAACCGCGATCGTGTCGCAGAGCGGCGAGAGCCGGGTCACGATGTCGTCCACCATGACGTCGTGCTCCCAGCGGTTCTTGTCGGACCCCTCGAGCCAGGCGATCCGCTCCGCGTCGCTCGGTGCGCCGACGAGCGCGACGGTGCCCGCGAGCGGGTGGGCGTGGACCGCCCCGCCCGAGGTGGCGACCAGCAGCTCGGGGCTGGCGCCGACGTAACGGGCGCGGCCCAGCTGGTGGGCGTACAGCGTGCAGCTCGGCTCACGTGCGCGCAGCGTCGCGAGGAGCGCAGACGTGTCGATGGACTCGGCGGCTTCCCCGTGGACCTTGCGTGCCAGGACCACCTTGTCGACGTCGCCGAGGCGGATCTGCTCGATGCAGGCGCCGACCTCGCTCGTGTAGCCATCGCCAGATGGCTGATAGCTGAGCGGTCCGGGGTCGGACCGCTGCGGGGATGCCGCTGCCTGAGCGCTCACCCCGGCAAGCAGCGCGGCGGCGTCAGCGAAGGCGCCGTCGGCGCGGACCTGGGTCACCCATACGGCTTGCTCCGCGGGGCGCCAGCCGATGAGGACCTCGGGTAGGACGAGCCGGCCGGGTTCGAGGGGGTCGAACGGCAGTGCGCCGAACGCGACGACCCCCGTGCCGCCCGGGCCGTCCGGTCCGTCGAGGGCGACGCCGGCGAGCACGCCAGCGAGCGCAGCGGGAGCCGCTGCGGCCGCCAGACCGTCGGGCAGGTCGATGACGAGGGCTGATCCGAGGCCCGCGAGGACGACCTCGCGCGAGTCGTGCAGGATTCCAGCGCGTGCGGCGGCCATCCAGACGCCCTCGAGGACCGAGGGGTCGGGGAGCGCGAGCTTCTCGCGTCGTGCCCGGAGCATCGTCACGGTGCCCCGCCCGCCCGCGTCGCGGTGTACAGCTGGCTGAGGCCGCCGTTGAGAAGGTGGCGGTTGACCCCGGAGAACCCGGCAGCGACGAGCATGGCCCGCAGTTCCGCTGCGTCCGGGAGATATGCGACGGACTTGGGGAGATACCGGTATGCGTCAGCATCCGAGAGCATCCCGCCGATCAGCGGGACCACCTTGTTGAACCACAAGGAGAATCCAGCGCGATACACCGTGCCCTCGGGCTCGCACACCTCGAGGAGGGCGACGCGTCCGCCGGGCCGCAGCACGCGGGCCATCTCGTCGAGGCATCCCTGCAGGTCAGTGAAGTTCCGCAGCCCGTATCCCGAGACCACGCCGTCTGCCGAGGCCGTCGGTATCGGCAGCGCCTCCGCGTCGCACTGGATGCGCGGCGTGTCTGGCGGCCCGGCGGCGAGCATGCCGTACGAGAGGTCGAGGCCCACCGCCACCAGCCCCTGGCGGGTGGACTCGATGCAGAGGTCACCGGTCCCCGAGGCGATGTCGAGCACGAGGCTGCGCGGCGGAAGGCCGAGCGACCGGACCGCCCGGCGCCGCCAGAGGCCATCGAGGCCGAAGGTGACGATCCGGTTGACGACCTCGTACCGCGGTGCGATGGTGTCGAACATCTCGCGGACCCGTCGGGTCTTCTCCTCGCCGACCGGGAGCTCACCGGCGGTGAGCGGGGGCGTCACGGCGTCACGCGTAGTAGCGAAAGACGAGCTGCGCCACGCACGAGGGCTTTGCCGCGCCGCGCTCCTCGATGGTGACGTCGACCGCGGCCTGACACCCGCCGGGGATCTCGGTGAACTCGGCGAGGGTGGCGCCGAGGCGGATGTCTGACCCGACGTGCACGGGGGACGGGAATCGGACCTTGTTCGTGCCGTAGTTGACGCCCATCCGGACGCCCTGGACCTGCAGGACGCTGCCCAGGAGCACCGGGACGAGCGACAAGGTGAGATACCCGTGGGCGATCGGCCCGCCAAAGGGACCGTCCTTCGCGCGCTCGGGATCGATGTGGATCCACTGGTGGTCGCCGGTGGCGTCCGCGAAGAGGTTGACCCGCTCCTGGGTCACGGTCATCCAGTCGGACCAGCCCAGGTGCTTGCCGACGTGCAGGGAGAGTTCCTCGATGCTGCCGATGGTCGTGGCCATAGCACCGTCCTTTCGCGTTTCGCCTCATCGTACCGTGGGCGCCCGCCATCCTCGACGGACGCCGCTCCCCGGTACTGTGCGTCTGTGCCGCACGAAGAGGAGCATCGTGACATCAGCAGCGGCGGCGTCCGGGCAGCGGTCTTCGGGATCGCCGACGGCCTGGTCACGAACGTCTCGCTGATCCTCGGGTTCGCCGGCGCCCATCCCTCCGCGGACGTCGTCCGCCTCGCGGGTCTCGCCGGCCTCGTCGCCGGCGCATTCTCCATGGCGTCGGGCGAGTACATCTCGATGCGCGCCCAGCGCGAGCTGTTCGAGCGGGACCTTCGCGTCGAGCGCAGGGCGCTGGCGGAGGACCCGGAGATGGAGACCGAGGAGCTCGTCAACAACTACGTGAGCAAGGGGATGCGGCCCGAGCTCGCACGGCAGGTGGCGACGGACATCATGCAGAACCCCGAGCTCGCGCTCGAGGTCCACGCCCGCGAGGAGTTCGGGGTGGATCCAGACTCGCTCGGGTCGCCGGTGATCTCGGCGGTGTCGTCGTTCTTGGCCTTCGCCGTCGGCGCGTTCATCCCGCTCGTGCCGTGGCTGATCGGCGGCGGGACGGCGGCGGTCGCGTGGTCGATCGGTCTGACGGCCGTCGCGCTGCTCACCGTGGGCGCCCTGCTCGGCTCGTTCACGGGCAGGAGCAAGGTGTTCAGCGCGCTGCGGTCCCTCGGCTTCGCCGCGGTCGCAGCGGCCGTGACCTATGCGATCGGCCACGCCGTGGGAGCGGGCTAGCGGGCCGGATCGAAGCGGTACTCGGCGTCCCGTGACCTGAACGTGAAGCCGAGCGATGCGTAGAGGCGTATGGCGCCCGCGTTCGAGTCCTCGACGTACAGCTCGGCGTCCCCCACGCCGCGCCGTGCGAGATGGTCGAGTCCGCTGAGGACGGCAAGCCTGCCGAGACCGCGCCCCTGTCCGCTCGGGGCGACCGAGATCACGAAGATCTCGCCCTCGTCGACATCTTCGCGTCGAAAGATCTTGGTCCAGCAGGACGCGACGAGATCGCCCCCGTCGAAGAAGAGGAGGAACCCTTCGGGATCGAACCACGGCTCGCGCATGATCGCCCGGAGGCGACCGAGGGTCATCGAGCCCTGGGTCGGATGCGTCGCGAAGGCGGCGTTGTTCTCCGCGATCCACTCCTCGTCGTCGATCCCGGGCCTGAAGCTCCGGACGTCGAGGACCGTGGCGTCCGGCGACGGGGCGGGCAGGGGGCGTCCGAGCAGCAGGAGGGAGCGCGTCCTTCGCCAGCCCCGGGATGCCAGCACGGCGTCCTGGTCGTCGGTGACCTCGCGGACCCAGAGCGCGACGGGCTTGCCGAGTCCCTCGAGGGTCTGGGCCAGGTCGGCGTCGTAGGTCCCGAATGCGGCCTCGGCATCGATGACCGGTCCGTCCACGAGGGTCGCGTAGCCGCTGAGCGAGCCGCTGGCCTGCCTGCGCAGGACATGGCGGACCTGCGCCGGCCCGGCGAGGCGAGCGCGCTGGTCCGCGGTGAGGGCCTCGCCGTGCGCCCGGGCGATGCGAGCGAGGAAGTCGTCGACATCGGTCCGGTCGGGCACGCTGAGCGCGTCGAGGACACTCCACGATCGCGTCACGGCTTGAGCCTACTGAGCGAGTCGGTACCCTTCGTCGGTGCGCACGCCAGCCCTGCCGATGTCCGCGGCGGAGCGCATCAACGAGGTCGCCGCCCGCCTCGAGCATCGGTTCCCGGGGACCGCCGACTCCCTGTGCGCCCTGCAGCACCGCAACGCGTTCGAGCTCGTCGTCGCGACGGTGCTCTCGGCACAATGCACCGACGAGCGCGTCAACGAGGTCACCCCCGGACTCTTCGCGCGGTTCCCTGACCCCGAGGCGATGGCAGCCGCACCGCTCGAGGACATCGAGCGGATCATCTACCCGACGGGCTTCTTTCGCGCAAAGGCGAGACACCTCCACGGTCTCGCGGCTGCGCTGGTCGAACGGTTCGATGGCGAGGTCCCCGTGGAGCGTGTGGCGCTGTGCTCGCTCCCGGGCGTCGGGCGGAAGACCGCGAACGTCGTGCGCAGCGTCGCGTTCGATCAGCCGGGCCTGCCGGTGGACACGCACGTCGCGCGGCTGAGCCACCGCCTGGATCTCTCCCGCGGGAAGGACCCAGAGGCGATCGAGCGGTCGCTCTGCAGGGCGCTGCCAGAGGAGCGGTGGGGTGTGTTCAGCATCCGACTGATCCTGCACGGCCGCGAGACGTGCGCCTCGCGGCGGCCGCGCTGCGACGCGTGCGTGCTCGAGGACCTGTGCCCTCGTCGGGGTCTCTGACTCAGCCCGCCGAGCGAGCGGCGAGCCGACGGATCTTGCGCAGCGTGGCCGCGAGTCCGCGTTCGATGGCGACCAGGTCGATCTCGTCATCGCGCGACGCGGAGCTGTCGCCCGTCTCGATGAGCGCCGTCACTCGCGTCAGGATCTCCTCGAGGCTGGCCCCGAGGGTCTCGAGTTCGCCGCGTCCAGGCATCCCGTGATGATGCCCGACCCGCGCGGACGCCACAACACCGCTGCGTCCGGCCTGCTCGGCGTCCGATACCGTCTGGAGGGTGACACAGACTGAGCCCGCACTGGTGGGGACCGCCCACGAGGGCCTGAGCGTCCTGTTCGACCGCGTGCTCGTCCGGCCCGGGGATCCCGAGGGCGAGCGCCGCTCGAGGTCCGGCATCCTGATTCCGGCCACTGCGCAGGTCTCGCGCCGTCTGGCGTGGGCCACGGCGGTCGCCGTCGGGCCGCACGTGCGGACCGTGAAGGTCGGTGACGAGGTGCTGTACAACCCTGAGGACCGGTTCGACGTCGAGCTGCGCGGCGAGGAGTTCGTGATCCTCCGCGAACGTGACATCCACGCCGTCGCGACACGTCCCGACGGCGCCGGGACCGGCCTCTACCTGTGACCGGCATCGCCCCGACGGTCGACCTGGCCGGGGTGTTCCCGACCGCCCCCCAATTCCGGTCCCTCGCTGGCAGTCACGCGATCGTCCCGGTTGCGATCGAGCTCATAGCCGACACGCTCACGCCCGTCGCCGCCTTCGGCGCGCTCGCCGGAGAGGAGCCGGGGTTCCTCCTCGAATCCGCCGAGGGCGACGAACGGTGGGGCCGCTACAGCTTCGTCGGGTCGCGGCCCCTCGGGACCTATGTGCGCGGAGCCGACGGGACTGCGACCGTCTCCGGGGCCATGCCGGCACCGGTGCCTGGGGAGGGGGCGCTTGGGTATCTGGAGCGCTTCCTCGCCGCGAACGCGACTCCGCCGATCGCAGGGCTCCCGCCGCTGCATGCCGGGCTCGTCGGCTCGCTCGCGTATGACGTCGTCCGCGAGGTGGAGCGGATCCCGCCAGCGGCCCGCGACGACCTCGGGCAGCCCGACGCCGCGTTCCACCTCATCGGCGAGCTGGTGGCCTTCGACCACTGGCGCCAACGCGCGACGGTCATCGTGAACGTCTCGGTTGCCGACGTTCGCGACGAGGACCTCGACGCCGCGTACGCCAACGCACTCGATCAGCTGGCTTCGATGGTGGAGCGGCTGGGCGGCGCCCGCGCCCTTCCGGCATTCAGACTGCCTGCCCGACAGGAGCTGCCGACCGTCGAGACCGTGGCGAACCGTTCCTCGGGTGACTTCCGCGCAGCCGTCGAGGTCGCCAAGGAGCACATCGTCGCCGGCGACGTCTTCCAGGTGGTGCTCTCGCAGCGGTTCGACTGCGAGCTCGGGGCCTCTCCCTTCAGCGTCTACCGGGCGCTTCGGGTCCTCAACCCGAGCCCCTACCTGTACTTCCTCCGATTCGACGACTGCACCGTGCTCGGCTCGTCGCCCGAGGCGCTCGTGCGCGTTCGCGACGGGAGGGTGACGACCCGTCCGATCGCGGGTTCGAGGCCGAGAGGCGGGACCGAGGAGCAGGATCAGCTCCTCGCGGCGGAGCTCGCGGAGCACCCGAAGGAGCGCGCCGAGCACGTGATGCTCGTGGACCTCGGTCGCAACGACGTCGGCCGAGTCAGCCGCTACGGCACCGTCGAGGTCGACGAGTACATGCAGGTCGAGCGGTACAGCCACATCATGCACCTCACCTCGCAGGTGTCCGGCGTCCTCGTGGACGCGTTGGGGCCGATCGACGTCCTGCGAGCGACCCTGCCCGCTGGGACGCTCTCGGGCGCACCGAAGGTGCGGGCGATGGAGCTCATCAGCGAGCTCGAGCCGACCCGCCGCGGCGCCTACGGCGGCGTGGTCGGCTACCTCGACCTGCAGGGGAACATGGACGTGGCGATCGCGATTCGGACGCTCGTCGTCGGCGCCGACGGTGTCGGTTCCGTCCAGGCCGGTGCCGGCATCGTCTACGACTCGGACCCCGCGGCCGAGGACCAGGAGTGCCATGCGAAGGCGGCGGGGGTGCTTGCAGCCGTCGGGGTCGCGCGAGGACTCCTCGCTGGCGCCCCGTGAGCGATCGCGGCGGCGTCGAGTGGGTCGTCGTCGACGGGCCCGACGCGCTCACGTACGTCGACTCGCAGTGCACGCAGGATCTCACAGCGCTCGAGGTCGGCTCGCAGGTCGAGGCCCTGCTGCTCGATCCGGACGGGCGGATCGTCGCGTTCGCCGAGGTGCGGCGCCAGGGAGAGCACACGATCGTCCTGGCGGTCCCGGCTGGGTGCGCGGAGGCCGCTCGCGCCCGCCTCGAGCGCTTCGCGATCCGCACCGCCGCGACCTTCGCGGTGGCAGATGGAGATGCCGGGGGAGATCCCCCCGCGTGGGCCGACGAGGCGACCAGGATCGGCTTGGGCATCCCGGGACCAGCAGAGCTCGCGCGCGGACTCGTGACCCACGCGCTCGACGAGTCGCTCCGCGGCCAGCTCGTGTCCTTCACCAAGGGGTGCTACCCCGGACAGGAGCTGGTGGCGAGGATGCAGTCCAGGGGCGCGACGCCGCCCTACGTGCTGCGCCGCTGCCGTTTCACGGCGCCTCCCGCCGCCGGCGACGCCGTGGGGGACCCGGAGAAGGACGGGGTCGTGACCTCCGTCGCCCGCGAGTCCCCGAACGGCACATGGATCGGCCTCTGCGTGCTGCACCGCACCGACTCGGCCGAGCGCGAAGTGACGGTGCATACGTCGGGCGAGTCGCTCGTGGCGCAACTGGATTGAGGCCGCTCACTACGCTTTGCAGGTGGGCACGTACCTGGACGCGATCATCGCCGTGCATCGTGCCCGGGCTGCGGCGGACGACCGCGACGTCGGTCGGGCCATGCGGGCGTCGCTGCGGGTCGAGGACCCGCCCCCGCTCGTCGAGGCGCTCATCCGGCCCGCGCACGAGCCCGTGCGCGTGATCGCGGAGGTCAAGCGCAGGTCGCCCAGCAAGGTGGACCTCGCGCCGGATCTCGATCCGGGCGATCTCGGTGCTGCCTACGCGAGCGGCGGCGCCGCCGCGATCTCGGTGCTCACCGACGGACCGCACTTCGGCGGGGATCCCGCGGACGTCGCAGCGGTTCGCGCGAGGAGCGCGCTGCCGGTCCTTCGCAAGGACTTCACCGTCGCGCCCCTCGACGTCGCGGACGCCCGGGCGATGGGCGCGAGCGGGGTGCTGCTCATCGTGTCCGCCCTCTCCAAGCGCGAGTTGCGAGAGCTGCTGGCCGTCGCGGACTCGCTCGGCCTGGCGGCGCTCGTCGAGGTGCACGACGCGGATGAGCTGCACCGGGCCCTCGACGTGGGTGCGTCGGTCGTGGGGGTCAACCAGCGCGACCTGCAGACGTTCGAGGTCAACGCCACGAGGGCCGTCGAGCTGGCCGCGGAGTTCTCCGAGGACGTCGTCACGGTTGCGGAATCCGGCATCTCGACGAGGGAGGACGCGATCGCCTGTGCGCAGGCCGGCTACGACGCCCTCCTGGTCGGCGAGGCGCTTGTGACGTCGCCCGACCCGGCCGCTGCCGTGGCCCTGCTCGCCTCGGCGGGCGCGATCGAGTCCGTCGCATGATCCCGACGGACCGGTACTTCGTGAAGATCTGCGGTGTCACATCCGAGGAGGATGCGCTGCTCGCCATCGGGCTCGGTGCATCGGCCGTCGGCTTCATCTTCGCCCCGTCGCCGCGCCAGATGGCCGTGAGCAAGGTCGCGGACATCGTCAAGCGCCTGCCGCAGGACACCCTCGCGATCGGCGTCTTCCGCGACGAGGCATCGCAGCGCGTGGTCGACATCGTCCACCAGGCTGGACTCTCGGGAGCCCAGTTGCACGGGCACGAGACGCCTGCGATGACCCAGTACGTGCGCGAGCGCGTCGGGTGCGTGATCAAGGCGTTCCCCGCGGGCAGCCCGCGCCTCCGCGAGACCGAGCTGTTCGGCGCCGATCTCGTCCTGGTCGACTCGCCCACCCCGGGCCGCGGGCGCCTGATCGACTTCGCGGCGCTCGCCGGGCTCGGCGACGCGTCGAGGCTCGTGCTTGCCGGGGGGCTGACGCCCGAGAACGTGGGAGAGGCGATCCAGCGCGTCTCCCCGTTCGGCGTCGATGTGGCGACCGGGGTTGAGTCGTCACCGGGCGTGAAGGACCCGAGGAAGGTCGCGGCGTTCGTCGCCGCGGCTCGGGCCGCTGCGCCGGCGAGGCCGACCGTGGCCGACGAGCCGTTCGACTGGAGGCAGACGTGAGCCTGCTCATCGATCCGGGTGCGGACGGCCGGTTCGGACCCTTCGGGGGACGGTACGTGCCCGAGGTGCTGGTCCCTGCGTGCACGGAGCTCGAGGCGGGGTTCCGCGATGCCTGGGGCGACCCGACGTTCCGCGAGGAGTTCCACCGGATCCTGGTGGAGTTCGGGGGCCGCCCGACCCCCGTGACCGAGTGCGAGAACCTGTCCGAGCAGCTCGGCATCCGGGTCCTGCTCAAGCGCGAGGACCTCCTGCACACCGGCTCGCACAAGCTCAACAACGTCGTCGGGCAGGGCCTGCTGGCCCGCAGGATGGGCAAGCGCCGGCTGATCGCCGAGACCGGCGCCGGACAGCACGGCGTTGCCTCGGCCACGGCGGCGGCCCTGTTCGGGCTCGAGTGCACCGTGTTCATGGGGGAGGTCGACACGCAGCGCCAGGAGCTCAACGTGTTCCGGATGGAGCTGCTCGGCGCGACGGTCCGGACCGTGACGTCAGGGAGCCGCACGCTGAAGGACGCTGTCAACGAGGCAATGCGCGAGTGGGTCACCTGCGTCGAGGACACCCACTACTGCCTCGGCTCGGTGATGGGCCCGCATCCGTTCCCCTGGATGGTCCGCGAGTTCCAGCGGGTGATGGGGGAGGAGGCACGGCGCCAGCTGCTCGACCTGGGCGTCGGCACGCCGGATCTTGTCGTGGCGTGCGTCGGGGGCGGTTCCAACGCCGCGGGCCTCTTCGCCGGATTCGTGGACACCGACGCCGGCCTCGTCGGTGTGGAGGCCGCGGGCGGGGCCGCGATCAGCGCGGGCACGCCGGGCGTCCTGCACGGGATGCGCTCCCAGCTGCTGCAGGACGCGCAGGGTCAGATCGTCGAGGCGCACTCGATCTCCGCGGGGCTCGACTACCCCGGGGTCGGTCCGGAGCACGCCTACCTCGACTCCATCGGGCGGGCGCGCTATGTGACCGCCCACGACGACGAGGTGCTCGTGGCGCTGCAGCGACTGGCGCGCACCGAGGGGATCATCGCAGCGCTCGAGTCCGCGCACGCGGTCGCGTGGGTGCTGCGCGAGGCCGGCCGGGACATCCCGTCGGGGTCCTCGGTCCTCATCGGTCTCTCCGGCAGGGGGGACAAGGACATGTCCCACGTCCGCGACCTGCTCTCCCGGCCGTCGTGACGACCACCCTGTCCGAGTCGCTGCGCGCGCGCCGCGACGCCGGCTCGAAGCTGCTCATCGGGTACCTCATGGCGGGCAGCACCCCGGACTGGCAGGACACCGCGGCGGCACTCGTCGACGCTGGGGTCGATGCGGTCGAGGTGGGGCTGGCCTTCTCCGACCCGATCATGGACGGTCCGGTGATCCAGGACGCGGCCACGAGGGCGCTCGGTGCGGGCGCGTCGCTCGGGATCGTGGCGGCAGCGCTCACGGCACGCCCCCTGGCGGCCCCGGCGATCGTCATGACCTACTGCAACGTGCTCCTGCGCCCCGGCTACGACGAGGCTGCGGCGCTCCTCGCGTCCGCCGGCGTCTCTGGCGCGATCCTGCCGGATCTTGCGCTCGAGGAGCTCGACGACTGGCAGCGGGCGGCGAACGCGCACGGGATCGAGGCGGTCCTGCTCGCCGCTCCCTCGACGCCGGCGGCGCGGCTCGATGCGCTGTGCGCGAGGTCGCAGGGCTTCATCTACGCCGTCGGCAGGATGGCGACGACCGGCGAGCGAGGGGCGCTGGATCCGAGGGGGCTCGCGCTGGTCGCGGCGCTCCGCCAGCGGACGAGCCTCCCGGTGTGCCTCGGGATCGGCGTCGCTGAGCCCGAGCAGGCAGCGGCGGTCTGCGAGGTCGCCGATGGCGTGATCGTCGGCTCCGCGATCGTTCGCAGGATGCTCGCCGGGGAGTCTCCCGGCGAGGTGGGCGGCTTCGTGGGGACGCTTCGCGCCGCGATCGACTAGATCGGCCCGAAGATGACGGTGCCGTTGTGGCCGCCGAACCCGAACGAGTTCGACAGCACCACCGGCCGGTCGATGGAGCGGGGCGCTCCGATCACGACATCGAGGCCGACCTCGGGGTCGATGTCCGTGGTGCCCGCGGTCGGGGGGATCGTGCCCTGCGAGATGGTGAGGACCGAGACGACGGCCTCGATGGCGCCGGCGGCGCCGAGGCTGTGGCCGAGGTAGCCCTTCACCGACGTGACCGGCGGCACGTCGTCGCCGAAGACGATGTGCAGCGCGCGGGCCTCCGCGAGGTCGTTGAGCGGCGTGGATGTCCCGTGCGCGTTCACATGGGTCACCGCTGAGGCGTCGATGTCCGCGTCCTCGAGCGCGATGCGAATGCACGCGACCGCACCGGATGCATCGGGGTTGGGAGCCGTGATGTGATGGGCGTCGGCCGTGCTCGCGCCGCCCAGCACCTCCGCGTAGATGGTGGCGCCCCGCGCGGTCGCGTGCCCGAGCTCCTCGAGCACCAGCGCGGCGCCCCCCTCGCCCAGGATGAACCCGTCGCGGTTGACGTCGAAGGGCTTCGAGACGCCGCTCCGCGACAGGGCGGTCATGTTTCGGAACCCGGCGAACGAGATCGGCTGGCTCGCAGCCTCGCCGCCCCCGGTCAGCATGACGTCGCAGCGGCCCTGGGCGATGAGCCGGGCGGCATCGGTGACGGCGTGCGTGCCTGCCGCGCATGCGGTCGTCACGGTCTGGCACGGCCCGCGCATCCCGAAGCGGAGGGAGACCGCAGCCGCGCCGGCATTCGGCATCAGCATGGGGATGAAGAACGGCGACACGCGGTCCGCCCCGCGGTGCTCAAGGACCTGGAGCTGCTCGATCATCGTCGAGATGCCGCCGACGCCGGTCGCGAAGAGCACACCGGCGCGGTCCGGGTCGAACTCGGTGAGCCCGGCGTCGCGGAAGGCCTCGAGCGCCGCAGCCAGCGTGTACTGGGAGAAGGGGTCCAGCCTGCGGGCCTCCTTGGGCCCGAAGAACGCCGAGGGATCGAATCCCTGCACGAGGGCGGTCGTGGGGTCCGCGCCCTCCGAGAGGGCCTTGAAGAGCACGTCTGCGCCGATCCCGGCGGCCGTGACCGCGCCGACCCCGGTGACGACGACCCGGCGTCCGCGGACGGGTCCGTCGACGCCGAGGGCTGCGAGCATCAGAGCTTTGACGTAACGAGCGTGAAGGCCTCACCGACCGTGGTGATGCCTTCGAGCTCGGTCTCATCGATCTCGAGGTCGAAGGACTCCTCGAGCGCCATCACGAGCTCGACGAGGTCGAGACTGTCGGCGTCGAGGTCGTCTGCGAAGGATGCCGACTCGACGACCTTGTCCTCGGGGACTGCCAGCACCTCAACGGTGCAGGCTCGGAACTTTGCAAATGCCTCGTCGCGGTCCACGACACCTCCCTCTCGTCGGGCTCCACCGTAGTTGGTCGTCGGTGCCCGGGTGGCCGTCAGAGCCCCATGGCGAGCCCGCCGTCCACGGGCACGACGGCACCCGTGACGTAGGCGGCACCACCCGAGGCGAGGAAGCCCACGACGCTGGCGACCTCCCCGGGCACGGCCACGCGGCCGAGGGGAACCTGGGAGGCCATCGCGGCGAGGCGCTCGTCGCCCAGGGCAGCGGTCATGTCCGTCTCGATGATCCCGGGCGCGACCACGTTCACGGTGATCCCCCGGGAGCCGACCTCGCGGGCGAGCGCCCTCGCAAGCCCCACGAGGCCCGCCTTGGAGGCCGCATAGTTCGCCTGTCCGGGCAGGCCGAGGAACGCACCGACCGAGGAGAGGAAGATGATGCGGCCGGATCGTGCCCGGATCATCTTCGACAGCGAGCGGCGAGCGCACAGGAACGAGCCGGTGAGGTTGACGTCGATCACGCGCTGCCAGTCGTCGTCCTTGAGGCGCACCGCGAGCTGGTCGATCGTGATCCCGGCGTTCGCGACGAGCACCTCGCAGCCGCCGAGCGCCGCTTCGACGGCGTCGAAGGCCGCACCGACCGCCGAGGCGTCGGAGACGTCGCACGCGAGCGAGAGGGAGGCGCCGGGCACGTCGGACCCTGACGCCGACAGCGCGGCGACCCGGTCGCCCTGCTCGATGAACCACTCGGCGCAGGACCGGCCGATGCCCCGGCTCGCTCCGGTGACGACGACGACCCGCCCCCCGGTCACCGGAGGTCCTTCACGGACTCGAGGTCGTCGGGGATCCCGACCGATCGGAGCTGGAGGTCGTCGCGGATCCGCTTGATGAGCCCGACGAGCACGCCGCTCGGCCCGAACTCGACCACCGTCGCGCCGGGAGGCAGGGACCGCACCGACGCCTCCCACTCGACCGGCGCGCGCAGCTGTCGTGCGAGCAGCGAGCGCCAGGCCGGTCCTCCGGCATATGCCACGGCGTCCACGTTGGCGATGACCGGCGCGACGCCGTCATGGAACCGCGCGTCTTCCAGCGCCGCGGCCAGCGGCGTGGCCGCGGGATCCATCAGGGGCGTGTGGAACGCCCCGCCGACCTTCAGGGCGATCGCCCTGCGGAACCCGAACTCGCGGGCTCTCTGGGTGACCTCCTCGATGACCGCAAGGGATCCACCGAGCACGATCTGGCCCGGACCGTTGCGGTTGGCGACCGCGAGCCCCGGGATCGCCTCGCACGCCGCCGCGACGGCGTCGTCGTCCCCGCCGATCATCGCCACGAGCCCTCCGGGGCTCTCGGTCGCCGCCTCGAGCATGGCGGTGCCGCGCACGTCCACGAGCCGAAGCGCCTCGGAGCGCCCGAGGATGCCGACCGAGGTGAGCGCTGTGTACTCGCCGAGACTGTGGCCGAGCGCGATGTCCACAGGCGCGGCGATCGCGACCTCCTCGAACAGCGCGAGCGAGAGCGCGAAGGTTGCGAGCTGCGCGTTGCGCGTCGAGGTGAGCTCGTCCTCTTCGGCATCGAGCAGCAGGCGCGGCAGGTCGACGCCGACGTCGGTGCCCAGCGAGCAAATGGCGTCCATGACGCGGTGGCCGCGCCAGGGCTCTCCGATGCCTGGGGAGAGGGACCCCTGGCCGGGGAACGCGACGACGAGGATCGATTCGGACATCGCAGAAGTGTGGCACGCAGCCGTCGGACGGCACCGAATCCCTCGCACGGCGGGCTCGGTGCCGGTTCGCGCGCGGCGCACGCGAGCACGAAGCCGACCGAGCGGTCCGACGGTACGCTCCACGCGTGCTCGTCGCCGCCGTGCAGCAGGCCCACGGGGGCGACTGGTCGTCGTCGCTCGCAGCCCAGCGCGGACTCGCCGAGCGCGCGGCCGGCGAAGGCGCCCGGGTCGTGGTGTTCCCAGAGTGCGCCGCGACGGGCATGGCGACGAGCAGGGTGGCCGCGTCTGCGGTCGCCCAGTCACTGGAGGGGCCGTACGTCGGGGCGCTCGCGGACCTGACCGCGTCGCTCGGGATCGCGATCGTGTCCAATCTCTACGAGTGTCCCAGCGGATCGCCGGACGGGATCTGGAACACAACGGTGGTCGTGGACCATGGGGTGCTCCTCGAGCACTACCGGAAGGTCCACCTGTTCGATGCGCAGGGGCACCGCGAGTCAGCGGTGGTCGACGCGGGCGACCCGGCACAGCTGCTGCGCCACCCGGTCGCGATCGACGACGTGTCGATCGGCCTGCTGACCTGCTTCGACGTGCGATTCGGGGAGGCGGCGGTGGCCCGGGCGCGTGCCGGCGCCGACCTGCTGGTGGTCACTGCGGCCTGGGTCGCGGGCCCGACCAAGTCCCAGCAGTGGGACCTGTTGCTGCGAGGGCGGGCCGTCGAGACGGGATGCTTCGTCGCCGGCGCTGCGCAGCCTGGGCCCATGTTCGCGGGCGGTTCGGCACTCATTGACCCCTATGGAACCGTCCTCGCGGGGCCGTTGCGTGACGGCGTGGGCCTCGTCATCGGCGACATTGACTCCGACGCGTCGGCAGAGGCGAGGCGGGCCACGCCAACGCTGGTCGACCGACCATGCCTGAACGCCAAATGAACCGTGCCCGGAGCGGGACTCGAACCCGCACGCCCCGAAGGACTGGGGCTTTTGAGGCCCCCGCGTCTGCCTATTCCGCCATCCGGGCAGACGGGTCATCGTACAAGGCCGCACCCGGAGTCCAGGGTTGGTGAGCGTGGCGCTGTTCGAGGCGCCGCTCGTCCTCTCGGTGCCGGTCGTGGCAGCGGACCGGACCCACGGCGACCGCCGCTCGCTCTTCCTGCGCGTCGAGGAGGAGGGACTGCTGGGCTGGGGGGAGTGCGCCGTCGCGGAGCGTCCGGGGCCTGACGCGATCACCGACGAGGTCATCTCCGTCCTGCGGGACCGGGTCCTCGACCTCGCGTTCGCACCGTCGAAGCGAGCAGGGATGCCCGAGTCCTCGTCGATCGTGGTCAAGGTCGCTGGCACACCTGCTGCGGCCGCAGCCGGAGCCCTCGTCGAGGCCGCGCTCCTCGACCGGGAGCTGCGGCGCGACGGGGTCTCGCTGTCCAGCTCGCTCGGAGCGATGGCGAGCGCCGTCGGCTTCGCGGGGGTCGTGGGCGTGGACGGGGACCTCGGTCTCGTCCGCGACCGGGCGTCGGCGCTGTTGGCAATGGGTGCGACGCGGCTTCGGGTGAAGGTGTCCCCCGACTCGGGGCTCGACGCGGTCCTGGTCGTGCTCGACGCGGTCCATGTGCCGGTCGTCGCCGACGCCAACGGCTCGCTGCACGCGGAGCGTGACCGGCTGGTGATCGACTCGCTCTGCGAGCTGCCGCTGGCGTGGCTCGAACAGCCCTTCGCTGCTGCCGACCTCGCGAGCCACGCGATCCTCGCCCAGCGCGGAACGGTGTCGGTGGGCCTCGACGAGTCGGTCCGGTCGGTCCGATCGGTCCGTGACATCGCTCGATACGGCGCGGCGAGCGTCGTGTGCCTCAAGCCCGCGAGGCTCGGGGGGATCGCGCGCGCCCGCGAGGTCCTCACCGCATCGCTCGACGCAGGTCTCCGCCCGTATGTCGGGGGGTACTTCGAGGCGGGGCTCGGCCGCGCGGTCCTCGGCGCCCTGTCCTCGCTGCACCCGGGGGGCCTCGACGGGGACGTCGCTGCGCCCTGCACCTACCTGGAGTCCGATCCGTGCGGGCTCGAGGCACCGGATCGCGGCCGCCAGGCGCTCTGGACCTCGCCGGGGTGCGGGCCGGCTCCCGCGCTCTCGGCGCTGCGGCTCGTCGAGGAGCGCTCCTACGCCCTCTGATGGGATCGCCGTGCCCAACGTAGGATGGCGCCGTGCGACAGGCAGCATTGGAGCGCAAGATCCGCGACCTGCACCAGCGCGTGCGGTACGCGCGCAACGAGCTCACGGTGCTCGACGAGCAGCTCGAGGTGCTCGAGGAGGAGGCGGAGGACGCGCGCGTCCGCTCGCTGGTCTCCGAGACGCCCCTCGCAGCCAAGGAGGCTGCCGATGCCCGCCGCCAGTTCGAGGTGGCCCAGCGCGCCGCTGCGGCGCTGCGCAGCGAGATCGAGCAGTGCACCTTGGACCGTGACCGACTGCTGCGCGAGCTGCCCGCAGGGAGCCGCAAGTGAGCGGTCAGGTCCGCGTCGTGATCGCGGACGACGAGGCGATCATCCGGCTTGACCTGAAGGAACTGCTGGTGTCCGCCGGATACGACGTCGTCGCGGAGGCGTCCAATGGCCTCGAGGCCCTCGAGGCGATCAGGAACGAGCAGCCGGACCTCGCGATCCTGGACATCAAGATGCCCGGCGCGGACGGGATCGACGTGGCACGCCAGGTCGCGGGCCAGGGGACGTCGGTCATCCTCCTGACCGCGTTCAGCCAGCGGCACCTGATCGAGACCGCCCGCGACGCCGGCGTCGCGGCCTATCTCGTCAAGCCATTCCGCTCTCCGGAGCTGCTCCGGGTGGTCGAGGAGATCGTCGCGTCTGCCGGCGGGCTGGCTCCGGCCGCGGCAGCAGAGGCGGCGGGCGACGTGGTGGTCGACGAGAAGATCCTCACGCGCAAGCTCGTGGACGACGCGAAGGAGCGCCTCATGAGCGAGGACGGCCTTGACGAGCCGACGGCCTTCGAGTTCATCCAGCGCACGGCGATGAGCCGTCGCATCCGGATGCGCGACGTCGCCGAGGCGGTCCTCGACGGCTCCCTGCGCCCCTGACGCGCATGGAGCGACGTCCCCTGCTGCTGCTCGACGGCATGTCACTCGCGTTCCGGGCGTTCTTCGCGCTCCCGCCGGACATGGCAACCAAGGACGGCGTCGTCACCAACGCCGTCTACGGCTTCATGTCGATGCTCGCGGTGCTGGCCAAGGACCAGCAGCCGTCGGGCATCGCGGTCGCGTTCGACCTCCCCGGCGGGACGTTCCGTGACGAGATGGTGGCGGACTACAAGGGCGGCAGGGACGCGACGCCCCCCGAGCTCGAGCCGCAGTTCGGGATCATCGTCGATCTCCTCGGATCGCTGTCGATCCCCGTTGTCTCGAAGGTCGGCTTCGAGGCGGACGACGTGCTCGCGACGCTCGCGTCGCGGGCACGCGACGAGGGGCGCGACGTGATCGTCGTGACGGGCGACCGAGACTGCTTCCAGCTCGTGGAGGACCCCTTCGTGCGCGTGCTGTACAACCGCCGGGGCGTGTCGGACTACTCGCTCTACGACGAGGCGGGGATCGTGGAGCGCACCGGCATCGAGCCCGCCCGCTACCCGCTGCTCGCGGCGCTGCGTGGAGACCCCTCGGACAACCTCCCCGGCGTCCCTGGGGTGGGGGAGAAGACTGCAGCGAAACTGCTTGCCCAGTTCCGTGACTTCGACGAGCTGTTCAGCAACCTGGGTGGGCTGACTCCCAAGCTCCGCGAGAACCTGGCAGCCAACGAGGAGCTCGCTCGCCGCAACGCCAGCGTGATGCGGCTGATCCGCGACGTGGACCTCGACGTCGACCCGGACCAGCTGACTGTCGGCGGGTGGGAGCGCGACCGGGCGCGCTCGTGCTTCGAGGCCGTCGACATGCAGGGCCAGTGGTCGAGGATCGAGAAGCTCCTCGACGCAGGGCTCTTCGGACCGGGGGCCGACAGCCCCGACGGCGGTGGTCGAGAGTGCGCCGGATCCGACACCCGAAGCGATCCCCCCGCGGTCGCGGACGCGTTCGCAGCGGCGGACAGCGTGCCGGCGCTCATCGCGGGCGCCGTCGAGGAGCAGCGCTCCCTCGTCGTGGACGCCGCGCTCGCCGGCGAGGCGGTCAGCAGCCTGCTGGTCGCGGACCCCGAGCGCAGAGTCGCCGGTTCGGTCGAGGGCGCGACGGGCGACGTCGATGCTGTCCTGGGGGCCCTCGCCCGATGCACGCGAACGGCCGGACATGATCTCAAGGAGCTCTGGCGCGCCGCGCTGGCGCGCGGCATCGACCTCGGCGTCCCCGAGCACGACACGGCGATCGCCGCGTACCTGCTCGACACGAGCAGCGGCCGCTACCAGCTCGCAGAGGTGTACGCGGACGTCACCGGGCGATCGGCGCCCTGGGCGGGACACGCCTCGGCACCGGCCTCCCTGCTCGACGACCAAGGCGTGGACGACGCCCTGCTCCGCGAGCACGCGGCCGCGATCGCGGAGCTCGTCGAGGCACTGGCGCCCCAGCTCGAGGATCCCCAGTTCCGCGCCCTGTACCGGGAGATGGAGCTGCCCCTGCTCCGGGTGCTGGCGCGCATGGAGGACCGGGGCATCTGCGTCGACGCCGACGTGCTGCGTGGGATCGCGGAGGACCTGCGCGCAGAGGCGGCGACGCTCGAGGACGCGATCCGAGCGTCGGTTGGGCACGACTTCAAGATCAACTCCACCCAGCAGCTCCAGACCGTGCTGTACGAGGAGCTCGGTCTCACGAAGGGCCGCAAGACCAAGACCGGGTACTCGACCGACGCTGCGACCCTCGAGGGGCTGCGCGGTGAGCACCCGGTGATCGACCTGCTGCTGCGATACCGCGAGGTCGACAAGCTCCGGAGCACCTACGGCGACAGCCTTGCCGCGGAGGTCCGAGGAGACGGCCGGATCCACGCTCGCTTCCGCCAGACCGTGGCCCGCACGGGGAGGCTCAGCTCGGAGCAGCCGAACCTGCACAACATCCCCACCCGCACGGAGGACGGGCGGCGCTTCCGCCGCGCCTTCGTCCCGGCGCCCGGATGGTCGCTCATGGTCGCGGACTACGACCAGATCGAGCTCCGGGTCATCGCGCACCTCTCGGGCGACGAGGGCCTGTGCGCCGCATTCGACTCCAACGTCGACGTCCACCGGTTCATCGCGGGCGTCGTCTTCGCGACGCCGCCCGACGAGGTCACCCACGAGCAGCGAGAGCGCGCCAAGGCCGTCTCGTACGGCCTCGCGTACGGCATGGAGGCCTACGGGTTCTCCCGGCGGTTCCGGATCTCGGTGGGCGAGGCGAAGGAGTTCATGGACCAGTACTTCGAGGCCTTCCCCGGCGTCCGGACGTACATGGACGAGACCGTCGCGCGGGCGAGGGTCGATGGCTACACGACGACGGCCTTCGGCCGCATCCGACGGCTGCCCGAGCTGACCGAGGGCACCGGGGCCGCGCGGGCGGCCGCCGAGCGCCAGGCCATGAACGCAGGGATCCAGGGGACCGCCGCCGACATCTTCAAGCTCGCGCTGGTCAGGCTCGATGGGGCGCTCGCCGCCCTGGGTCTCGATGCGAGGATCGTGCTGCAGGTGCACGACGAGGTCCTTGTCGAGGCGCCCCCGGGCGAGCACGAGGAGGTGACCGCCACCGCCCTCGAGGCCCTGACCGGGGTCGTGGCGCTGCGCGTGCCTCTGGAGGTGTCCCTCGGCTGGGGTCCGTCGTGGGCCGAGGCCAAGCACTAGCCGCGAGATCCCCTGAATCCAGGGGGCTGCTAGCGTCTTGCCCCGGATCGGCGCCGGCGGTCCACCTCCATCCCCCAACCCGACCCCGGTGCGGTCACCTGCGTGAAAGCGAGTCGTAATGCCCGAGCACTCCACTCTCCTGTCCACGGTCGCGATGGGGACCTTCTCCGAGGACGGGACGTACGTCCCGCGGACCATCACCGAGGACGACCTCTCCGAGCCGGAGCTCGAGGAGGCGGTTGCCCAGACCATCTTGCAGTTCGAGGACGGCGATGTCGTCGAGGGCACCATCGTCAAGATCGACAAGGACGAGGTCCTCCTCGACATCGGCTTCAAGTCCGAGGGCGTGATCCCCGCCCGCGAGCTCTCCATCCGCAACGACGTCAACCCCGCGGACATCGTCTCGATGGGCGAGCACGTCGAGGCGCTTGTCCTCCAGAAGGAGGACAAGGAGGGTCGGCTGATCCTCTCCAAGAAGCGGGCGCAGTACGAGAAGGCGTGGACGACGATCGAGCAGCTCAAGGCCAAGGACGAGGTCGTGAAGGGCCCGGTCATCGAAGTGGTCAAGGGCGGCCTCATCGTCGACATCGGCCTGCGGGGCTTCCTCCCCGCGTCGCTCGTCGAGCTGCGCCGCGTGCGCGAGCTGCAGCCCTACGTGGGCAAGGTCATCGAGGCGAAGATCATCGAGCTCGACCGCAACCGGAACAACGTCGTGCTGTCCCGTCGCGCGTGGCTCGAGGAGACCCAGAAGGAGCAGCGCGGGGACTTCCTCGCGAACCTGAAGCCGGGGGAGCGCCGCCACGGCGTCATCTCGTCGGTCGTGAACTTCGGTGCATTCGTCGACCTCGGCGGCATGGACGGCCTGATCCACGTCTCCGAGCTCAGCTGGAAGCACGTGGAGCACCCCTCGTCCGTCGTCGCCGTGGGCGATGAGGTGGATGTCGAGGTCCTCGACGTCGACCTGGAGAAGGAGCGCATCAGCCTCTCGCTCAAGGCCACCCAGATCGACCCGTGGCAGGAGTTCGCCAACACTCACGAGGTGGGCCAGCTCGTCTACGGGCGGATCACGAAGCTCGTGCCGTTCGGGGCGTTCGTCCAGGTCGGCGACGGCATCGAGGGGCTCGTGCACATCTCGGAGATGGCGGCCCACCACGTCGACACCCCCGAGCAGGTTGTGACCCCCGGCGAGGAGCTGTGGGTGAAGATCATCGAGGTCGACACCCAGCGCCGTCGGATCAGCCTCTCGATCAAGCAGGCCCTGGAGGGCGGCGAGGTCTCCGAGGAGTACCGCGAGGCCTTCGGTGCGCACGCGTACGACGAAGAGGGCAACTACATCGGGACCCACGACTACACCGACCTCGAGTTCACGCCCGAGACCGAGGCACAGGCGGCGTGGGCCGACTATGCGGCGGAGGTCGGCGCGGCGCAGCCTGCAGCGAGCGAGGACGAGCCAGCAGCACCGGCTGCCCCCGAGGCGGTCGCCCCGGCGGCAGCGGTCACTGAGGCCGACGCCGCCGAGGTCGCCGCAGCGGACGCACCGGCCGAGTAGCGAAGAGGCGCCTCGGGATCCCTCAGTCGGCGGTCGGGGGCCCGTCGTCCCCGGCGAGCGGGAAGTGGCACGCCACCTCCCGGCCGGGTCCGATCGCGCGGAGCTGCGGCTCCTCCAGAGCGCACCGCTCCGCGGCGCGGGGACACCGCGTGCGGAAGCGGCAGCCCGACGGCGGGTCCAGCGGGCTCGGCGGCTCGCCGTCCAGCGGCGCGTGGCGTCTGGGTGCGTCGGGATCCGGTTCCACGGCCGACGCGAGCAGGGCCGCCGTGTAGGGATGGGCCGGCGACGCGTAGAGGGCGTCGCTCGTCGCGACCTCGCAGAGCCTCCCCAGGTACATGACGGCGACCCGGTCGCTCACGTTCTTCACGACCGCGAGGTCGTGGGCGATGAAGAGCACGGTGAGCGAGTAGTCGCGCTTCAGGTCCTCGAGGAGGTTCAGGATCTGGGCCTGGATCGAGACGTCGAGGGCCGAGACGACCTCGTCGCAGACGAGCACCTCGGGGCGCATGCACAGCGCGCGGGCGATGCTGATGCGCTGGCACTGTCCGCCTGAGAACTGCCGCGGGTAGCGCTGCGCGGTGAGCGCGGGGTCCATCCCGACCGCCTCGAGCATCTCCGACGCGATCCGCGTGCGTTCGGTCCCCGTGGCGGTGCCCCATATGTCGAGCGGCTCGGCCACGATGTCGATGACCCTGCGCCGGGGGTTGAGCGAGGACACCGGATCCTGGAAGATCATCTGCAGCCGGGTGCGCTCCTTGCGCAGCCGCCCCGACCGCAGGGTCGTGAGCTCGACGCCGCCGAGGGTGATGCTGCCCCGCGTCGGCCGGATGATCTGGGCGGTCGCGCGACCGGTTGTGGACTTCCCGCACCCGGACTCACCGACGAGCCCCAGGGTCTCGCCCGCCTGCAGGTCGAACGAGACGCCGGCCACCGCCTGGACCGTGTGGCCCCCCTTCGTGAAGGAGACGTGCAGGTCCCGGACCGAGAGGAGCGGCGCCTCGCGCACGGCATCAGCCATCGCCGGACCTCGATGGGGCCACTGCCCGGACCGGCGTCCCCCTGGGGTGCCAGCACGCGAAGAGATGCGCGGCATCGTGCTCGTCGGCCGTGAGCGGAGGGACCTGCGTGCGGCACTGGTCCGTCGCGTAGTCGCATCGGGGCGCGAAGGCGCAGCCTGGGTCTGGGTCCACCAGGTCGGGCGGCCTGCCCTCGATCGCGCGGAGCCGGGTGTGGCTCGCCTGGTCCAGCCGCGGCGTGGAGTTGAGCAGCGCCTCGGTGTAGGGCATGCGCATGTCGGAGAAGAGGCGTCGGGTTGGCGCGAGCTCCACGACCCTGCCTGCGTACATGACCATGATCCGGTCGGTTCGCGTCGCGACGACGCCGAGGTCGTGGGTGACGAGGATCATGGCCATCCCCCGCGTCGACTGTAGATCCTCGAGGAGGTCAAGGATCTGCGCCTGGATCGTGACGTCCAGGCCGGTGGTCGGCTCGTCCGCGAGGAGCAGCTCCGGGCCGCAGGCGAGTGCGATGGCGATCATGACCCGCTGGCGCATCCCGCCGCTCAGCTGCACCGGGTAGGCGCGCGCGCGTTCGGCGGGCGAGGGAATCCCGACCTGCGCGAGCAGCTGCACGGCCTTGGCGCGCGCGTCGCGTCGTCCGAGCCGCTGGTGGACGCGGAGGGTCTCGGTGATCTGGTTTCCCACGCGCTGGACAGGGT
>Ga0181534_10000259_pt1 | contig 37884 bp, 42 predicted proteins | sample PEATcosm2014_Bin_37_FD_119758 | JGI IMG/M metagenome (GOLD analysis project Ga0181534, IMG submission 119758) | Peatland microbial communities from MTU Mesocosm Facility, Houghton, MI, USA - PEATcosm2014_Bin17_10_metaG | ecosystem: Environmental > Terrestrial > Soil > Wetlands > Peat | place... | reverse complement strand
GCTTACGAGAACGCGGTAGAAGCGTTGGGTTCGGACTACACCTCAGCACTTACCAACCTGACCACCGGCAACCTCTATGAGTTCCAGGGCGCGGTGAATCCGGAAGGCGAATATCCTTGCCCCAAGAACCTCGCTGGCGTTTACCAGATCTCAGCGGCTTGCACCCTGAGCCTGCCGATCGGCGAACCCAAGTTCAGCCGTAACTACAAGTACAACGACACCGCGCTCTACGGTCAGGATTCGTGGAAGGTCACGTCTCACCTGACGGTTAATGTTGGTCTGCGCTGGGAGTACTACGGCGTCCAGCACAACTCGGACCCGAGCCTGGACTCGAACTTCGTTCTGGGAACGGGAGCTACCATTTTTGACCAGATCCGCAACGGTCAGGTCCAACTTGCCAAGAACGGCGGCGTCTTCTGGAAGCCGGACTACAAGGACCTTGGACCGCGTATTGGTTTCGCGTGGGATCCGACGGGTAAAGGCAAGACCAGCGTTCGCGGCGGATACAGCATCGGCTACGAGCGCAACTTTGGCAATGTAACGTTTAACGCCATCCAGAACCCGCCGAACTACGCCACCCTGGCGATCATCGCAGGCACGGACGTACCGTCGATGCCGGTTTACACCGACAACGCCGGTCCGCTGGCCGGCACTGGCAGCAAGCCTTTCGCGTTCTCGGTCAGCCAGCGCGCCATCAACCAGAACATCAAGACCGCCTACGCCGAGACCTGGAACTTCGGAATCGAGCAGTCGGTATTCAACAACGCGATCTTCAGCATCTCCTATGCCGGTTCGCGCGGCATCCACGAATATGACATTGCCAACGTAAACCTTGGCGGCGCCGGTGGAAATTACCTTGGAGACGCACGCTTTGCAAACCGTCTGAACCTGCAGTACGGCTCGATGAACTACCGCAGCGACGCCGGTTTCAACCGTTACAACGCGCTGCTGCTCGGGTTCAAGACCATCAACGTGGCGAAGACCGGAGTCAGCATCAACGCCAACTACCAGTGGTCACACGCGCTGGATAACCTCTCTTCGACCTTCACGGACGGAATCCCGGCGAACTACGGCACGGGCTACCTGGACGCGTTCAATCCGAAGCTTGGTTACGGCAATGCCGATTACGACGTCCGTCATCGCTTTGTGACCAGCGTTTCGTGGGAAATTCCCTGGATGAAGAACGCCGACAACAAACTGGAGCGTTATGCTCTGGGTGGTTGGGCGATGAGCGGCATTTTCAAGGCCTCCTCGGGCATGCCGTTCAGCATCTATGATGGCGACGGCTTCAACGGCTCGGTGTACCCGCTGTATGCTCCTGGCACTGGTCACTCGATTCCGACCACGGGATCCGCGACGAATGCCGGCGGCGGCTTCTTCAACTACATCACCATCCCGCTCGATCCGAGCGCTAACCCGTACGGCGTAACTGACGCCCATGGAAATCCCGCAACGAACGTGCCTTACGGGGCCGGCAACGCTCTTGGATTGCCGAATTGCACGGGTCTCTACCACGTCGGTTGCACCTACACTGCTGACGGCTCGAAGTATCCGGACCGTAACCAGTTCAAGGGACCGGGTTTCTGGAACGCGGACATGCAGTTCATGAAGAACTTCAAGTTCTCCGAGAAGCTGGGTGTGCAGTTCCGTGCCGAGCTGTACAACATCTTCAACCACCACAACCAGTACATTTACGCCTACGGCCTTGACGTATCCGGCATGACCGCCGGCGCCAACGCCATCCAGAGCGAAAAGGGCGGCAGCGGTGGTGTACCGGGTGGCCCGAACGACGAGCATCGCAATGTCGATCTGGGTGTGAAGATCACCTTCTAATAATTTGAATTGTTGTACGTAAAATGCAGTTTTTGGGGAGCCTTCGGGCTCCCCTTCTTTTTGGGTGAAAGGCTCCCGAAATGGATTATGGAGGCGATGGCGGGTGAACTCTGGATGGTAAACGTGCATCCATGTTGAAATTGCGGGCCGTAGGCCGTATCGTATTCTTCTGTCTGGGTGACGCGATTCTCCCCCGCCAGACAGGGTTGTACCCGTGCCCGAGGTAGCGGGATGCGGTGTTTCTGGATTTCTGGCTGTTCTATTTGAAGGAGAGAGTGACCGATGGAAAGCAAGCCGGCACAGAACATACAAGATTCGTTCCTCAATACGGCAAGAAAAGACAAGAGCGTCATCACGATTTACCTGCTCAGCGGGGTCAAGCTTTCCGGCCGCATCCGCTCGTTTGACAAATATTCCGTGGTTCTGGAGACGAACAACCAGGAGCAGTTGATTTTCAAGCACGCCATTTCGACGGTTGTGATGGCGCGGGCACCGCATCTTGAACGGCCCGGCCACACGGGCGCGCCAGCAGCTACTCCGGTGACGCCGGCGGCGCCGATTGTGCCGTCGCCGCAGGGGTGAGCCATCGCTGAACGCCGTACGCCTGGTCCGCTGGAAGCCGCGGTAGCCGCGGCAGAGCGTCCCCGCCCGGCGGGAGGCGCCGAACGCGCTTTTCTGGTGGGCGTGGAATTTCGCAGCCGCCCACACTCCCGCCCTGAAGGCGCGGGCGAGGCGGCGGAAGATTCCACGCGCAAGCCGCCACGTATCTCTCCACAGGCGCAGCAAGCCAAGTCAGCCTCGAAAAATCTGCATCTGGAAGCGGACGACCACGCGGTGCCCTTCAACGCGGAGGAGTCCCTGGCCGAACTGCGCGAGCTGACGACGAGCGCGGGCGGAGTGGTGGTGGGCGAAATACTGCAACGGCGCGACCGTCCCGAGCCGGCGACGCTGATTGGCCGGGGCAAGGTGGAGGAGGTTGCGGCAGCGGCCAAGATGGCCGAGGCCGACGTGCTCATCTTCGACCACGAACTTTCTTCGTCGCAGCTACGCAACCTTGAGAGAGAGTTCCACTGCCGGGTGGTGGACCGGACGCAGCTTATTCTGGATATTTTTGCGCGCCACGCGCGGACCCGTGAAGGGCAGCTCCAGGTGGAACTGGCGCAGTTGGAGTACATGCTGCCGCGGCTGGGCGGACGCGGGGTGGAGATGTCACAGCTTGGCGGCGGCATTGGCACGCGCGGACCAGGTGAGACGCAGCTTGAAACCGACCGCAGAAAGATTCACCGCCGCATCAAGCACGTGAAGGAACAGATTGAGGACGTGCGGCGGGTGCGCTCGCAGCAGAGGCAGCGGCGGGAGAGCATTCCGGTTCCGGTGGTGGCGCTGGTGGGATACACGAACGCGGGGAAGTCGACGCTGTTCAACGCGCTGACGCAGGCGGGGGTGGTGGAGAGCTCGCGGATGTTCGCCACGCTGGACCCGACGCTGCGGACGGTGACGCTGCCTTCGCGGCGCGAAGTGCTGCTCTCGGACACGGTGGGGTTCATACGGAATCTGCCGACGACGCTGGTGTCCGCCTTCCGGGCGACGCTGGAGGAGGTTCAGCGGGCGGCGCTGCTGTTGCAGGTGACGGACGCGACGAGTCCGACGGCGGCCGAACAGATGGCGCAGGTGGAGAGCGTGCTGCGCGAGCTGGAAGCCTTCGACAAGCCGCAGATTCATGTGCTGAACAAGATCGATTTGTTTGACGAGGGGACGCGGGCCGCGCTGAAAGACTCGGCGGACGATGTGCATATCTCGGCGGCGCGGGGGATGAGACTGGAGCGGCTGCTGGCGGCCATCGACGCGCATCTGGACCAGGACCCGATCGAGCGGGCGCGGCTAAGGGTTCCGCAAGCGGAGGGCAGGGCGCTGGCGCAGCTTGAAGCGCGCTCGGTGGTGATCTCCCGCAAGTACGTTGAGGACGAGATGGTGGAGTTTGAAGTCGATGCGCCGGAGTCGCTGCTGCGCGTGCTGAAGAAATTCCGCGTGGACGTGCGGGCGGCTGTGCGCAAACCTCGCGCGCGCAAGGCGGCGGGGAAGACGAAGAAGCCGTCCAAGGGTTGAAGGTTTCCCGCATCGCTCCGCCAGCGGGCATTGATCCGAGGCAAGCTGTGGCCGACAAGGCCGGGAGTTGGGCGCAGAGGCTATCTTAGCGAGACCAGCTCCCGAAGCGGTTGCAGTCTGGTCTGCTCCAACTCATCACGATAGAACACATTGTAAGTGTCGAATGGAATCAGGCGCTTGCCATCCGGATGCGCGATATGGACACACGTCTTGCGGATGGAGCGCAAGTCGAATCCCTGCGCGTCAATAAACTGCACGATCAGGACGCGAAAGAGGTTCTGGTAGCCGAGCGTTTTGGGAATCAGCACCTTGGGCAAGCAGCAGAGCAGTTCGCGAAGAGTTGAGGCCTGGGATTGGGGCGAATGATTCGTGGAGAAGAGCTTGAAGATGTGCTGGCGCAGCGTCTCGTCTTTTTCGTAAATGATGGTATTGCGCCCGCCGTTGATGAGCACCTCGGGAGCGACCATGCCGGTGAGGGGGACGACCTCCGAGCCGAGCTTCAATGCGTAGGCCATGGCAAGGCTGTCAGGGTGGCAGGGAACGGGGATGAGATCCTCGGGCTTGAAGACCTTCGTCTGCTCCAGAATCTTGCGGCGGACGCCGGTGAGGGTAAGGCGATGGACCGCGGGATCGTAGCCGAGGAGGCGGCCCGCCTGCTGTACGGGCTGAAAGGTGACGCCGCGCACGCATTTCTGCTGCAACGCGAAATCCACGATGCTGCCAAGTTCATCATCGTTAACCCCGCGCTCGACGGTGACGACGAGGGTGGTGGAAATGTTAAGCCGGTTGAGCCTGGCAAGTGCCTTCTCGCGGATGGACCGCAGGTCGGCACCGCGCAACTGCATCAGCGGCTCGCGCCGGAGCGAATCGAACTGGAGGTAAATCTCGAACTCCGGCATATATTCCGCGAGGCGCTCGGCAAAGCCATCTTCCTGCGCGATGCGGACGCCGTTGGTGTTGACCATCAGGTGGCGGATTGGTCTGCGCCTGGCGGCGTCGAGCACGGCGAAGAACTCGGGGTGGAGGGTTGGCTCGCCGCCGGATATCTGAACTATGTCGGGCTGTAGTTCGTTCGCCACCACGGCATCCATCATTGCCTCAATCTGCGCCAGGGAGCGGTAGCCGGTGCGGTGGGTTCCGCTCTCCGAGTAACAGATTGGACAGTTGAGATTGCAGGCGTCGCAGATTTCGATCAGAGTCAGACAGGAGTGCTGCTCGTGGTCCGGGCAGAGGCCGCAGTCATAAGGGCAGCCGTAGTTGACGGGAGTGTTGTAGTGATCGGGCATCTCCGGCGGCTTGATGAAAACCTCGCGGCATCGGCGATAGTAATCCACGTCATCGGCCATCAGCACGCGCTCAAATCCATGCCGCGGGCAGCGCTTGAGCATGAAGACCTTGCCATCCTCGAAGACAATCTTGGCGTCGACGCGGCGGTAGCAGGTGGTGCAGATGGAGACTGCTGTGTCGTAATAGAGGTAAGGACGATTCCCGGCCATTAGTTTCTTCCTTCCGGCTTCCGCCGGAATGCATACATCAGCAGAACGACGATCAGACCCAGGAAGCTGCCGAGGATTGCGAAGAGCTCGGCGTATCCGGTGTAGATGAGCAGGCTCCCGAGCGATGCGCCTTGAGGAGTGCTGTCGATAGATCCGGCATGTGTGAATGCGAAGAAGTTTGCTCCGCACAAGCCAAGCGAAATGGTGAGCACGGAGGCGAGGATCGCGGCGGCCTTAGCAAGGCCGGTCTTGCCGCGCCATGGCGCTTTCATAGCTCTCTCCGCCCAAAGATCGCCCGCAGAATTCCCCAGACGAGCCCGACGAGCAAGCCAAGCAGCGAAGCAAGGAAACAGATAGAGCCCATCAACACCGGAACGACACCGGTGAGACCGAGCCGGTGGAGTGGAGATGCAGCGCCGCACAAGCCGATTCCCAGGAGCATTCCGACCACTGAGAAGGTGAGCAGTTTCTCCGGGCTGAAAGGCTTTGAGGTTGGCGCGTCCAAGGGATCAAACATTGTCATCCTCTTGCGTGGTTTGAAGTTCGCCGATCCCGAGCGCCAGCAGCCCGGCGATGCATGCCCATTGAATCAAATTCATCCCGCTGACGAGTGGCTGCGGCTTCAGGAAGTCGATGAACACTCGCCACGTAAGATATGCTGTCATGAAAAGGCGGAAGGTGCGACCGTTGCGATGGGGGCGGGCGTTGAATTTCCACAGCAGCCACGCCAGGAGGGTGAGGAAGAAAAACTCATAGAGCTGCGTGGGATGGCGGGGTATCCCGTCGCCGAAGTCAACGCCCCACGGCAGCGAGGTTGGCTTGCCGTAAGTGTCATCGGCGAGTCCGGCGAAGAAGCAACCGATTCGTCCGATGGCGATCCCGGCGCAGAGTGGCGCGGCAAAGAGGTCTCCGGTACGCGAGCGCACACCAACCGCGAGCTTCACGATCTCGACCGCAAGCCAGCCGCCCAACAGGCCGCCGACGATGGTCTTTCCGCCGGGAGCAAGAAAACTCTGCCAGTGGAGGCCGATTCGAGGAGCCTGTTCCAGCACGCCGAGAACGCGGCTGCCGAGCAGGGCTCCCACGGCGGCCGCGGCGATCACAACCCAGCGGCGCTGCTCGTTGAGGAGGTCTCCCGAGCGTAGGCGAGCCCGTTGATAGATGGCGAAGCCGCCTGCGTATGCGAGGGCCTCAAAGAGAGGATGTAGCTCGGGATGAAAGAGGCTGAACAAGTCGCGCACAGTCTAACCGCGCCCGACAATGGAAGTCCACGCGGTGGCCGCCATTGGGGAGATGATGGGTGCAGAGGGTGCGACGAAGTTGCCGCCGGGTCGCATGTCCGGCCGGGTTGTGACATCGCGACAAGAGTCTTGTGATGCAGCGACGATTTTTCTTGCAATTGAGCGCATAAGAAAATTAAATGGGCCTGTGGGTGAGGAGCGGTGACACTTCCTCAGCTACAGGCCCATTTCGATCCGGATTGGATCGGAGGCGATGGCTGTTATCGTAGCGCTATCGCACGGGTAGTCAAGCAAGATCGAGAGCAGGATCTGGTTTCAATCCCGGTTTCGGACCGAAACGGGTCAATCTTAGAGATCGAATGGGCAAATATTGACAGTGCCGCTCGGGGAGTGGTAGCTTCGGGAGTTCCCTAAAAATCCCACACCTCACGGTCGTCGCACTCACGATACTGAAATGGAACAAACCCTCAGGCAACTAGGTGAATTACTGCTCGGCGCCATCCCCACCGTGGTGCTTCTTCTGGCTCTGTATGGCTTGTATCACGTACTGGTACACAAGCCGTTGGAGGCCGTACTGGCCGAGCGCCGCAAGCGGACGCAGGGCGCAGTGGAGCAGGCTCGCGCGGACATTGCCGCCGCGGGCATGCGCGCCACGGAGTATGAGAACCGCCTTCGCGAAGCGCGGCTAGCCGTCTTTAAGGCGCTGGACAACCGCCGCAAGCAGGCGGTGGAAGCGCGCGCCGCAGCCTTGAACCAGGCCCGCGAGCGCGCCCAGCAGCAGATTGCGGCAGCCAAGGCGCAACTTGAGCAGGATACCGCTGCCGCGCGCGCCACGCTTGGCGCATCGAGCGACAGCATTGCCAGCCAGATCATCCAGACGGTGCTTCAGTCGGCGGGTCCGGCTCCGGCCTCCGCAGGCGGGCGATAATGGTGAAGACAATCCGCATCTGTATTCTCGCCGCCGGTTTGATGTTGGTTTCCGGCACACTCTTCTCACAATCCAGTTCACAGGCTCAGGCGCCGGCATCGGTTTCCAGCGCACAGCCCGCCGACCTGAACAAGGTTCCGGAGACGGACCTGGGCAAGGCCTCAGTGCAGGCCGGGGAAGGTCATCCCGCCCGGACCGCCGAGGAAGAGGAAGAGAACGCACAGTTCAAGTACTCGGGGATCGTCAAGGCCGTCGCGGCCAAGACGGGCCTCTCGAAGGAAGTGATTTACTGGATCTTCCTCATCATCAATTTTGCAATTCTGGCCAGTGCCCTGGGCTGGGTGGTGAAGAAGGCGATGCCGACCGGCTTTGCGCCGCGCACGGCTGAAATCCAGAAGGGAATTGAAGATGCCCGCAAGGCGAGCGCGGAAGCCAGCGCACGGCTGAGCGAGATCGAAGGCCGCCTGGCGAAGCTCGACACCGAGATTGCCGAGATTCGAACGGCCGCCGAGGCCGATTTCAGCGCCGAGGAGCAGCGCATCAAAGCCTCCGCCGAGCAGGACGCGAAGAACGTGATTGCCGCCGCCGAGCAGGAGATTGCCGCCGCCGGACGCACCGCGCAGCGCGACCTGAAGGCATTTGCGGCGGGACTGGCCGTGGACCTGGCGGAAAAGAAGATCAAGGTGGATGACGCGACCGACCAGGCACTGGTCCGCGGATTTGCCGCACAGCTCGGAAAGGATGGTCAATAATGGCAGCCGTATCCAGCCGTTACGCCCGCGCCCTGGCCGATGTGATCACCAGCGAGAAGCTGGACGCGGGGAAGGCCGTGGAGCAGCTTGGTTCGCTGGTGGCGGCATTTGAAGTGAGCCGCGAACTGCGCGAGGTCTGGGAGTCGCCCGCAATTCCGGTGGAGCAGAAGCGCAAGGTTCTGGACGCGCTGGCCGTGAAGATTGGCGTGACGGACCGTCCGATCCGCAACTTCATCGCCGTGCTGATCGACCAGGATCGCATCTCGCTGCTGGCCGAGATCGCAAAACAACTGGATGTTGAACTCAACAGCCGCCTGGGGCGGGTGGACGCAGAGATTGTAAGCGCCCGCGAGCTTGGGGCCGAACAGCGCACGGCGCTGATGGCCGAAATTTCACGCCTGACCGGGAAGGTGATTCTGCCGCGCTACGCAACGGATGAAACGTTGCTGGGCGGCGTAACGGTGCGGGTGGGCAGCACGATTTACGACGGCTCGGTGCGCGGGCAGTTGCAGCGCATCCGCCAGCAGTTGATAGAGAACTAGGTTTTCCGTGGTGGCGCCGCGCGGTTGGCGGCAAGGTTTGAATTTCGATTCTTTACGTACCCTGTGGCGGATAGCCGCAGCCGGTAGCTGAGAGCTAAAAAATGGCCCAGATCAAAGCAGACGAGATTACACAGCTCATTCGTGAGCAGATTGAAAACTACGAAAACAAGATCACCGTGGATGAAGTTGGCACCGTGATCTCCGTTGGCGACGGCATCGCCCGCATCCATGGCCTGGACAAGGTGATGGCCGGCGAACTGCTAACCTTCCCGCACGGCATTGCGGGGCTTGCCATGAACCTCGACGAGGATCAGGTGGGCTCGGTGCTGCTGGGTGAAGCGACCGAGATCAAGGAAGGCGACGAGGTCAAGCGCACGGGAAAGATCATGAGCGTGCCGGTGGGCGACGCCCTGATTGGCCGCGTGGTCAACGCCCTGGGCCAGCCGATTGACGACAAGGGTCCGATTGCCACGACACAGTTCAATCCGGTGGAGTGCATTGCGCCGGGCGTGATCGACCGCCAGCCGGTGCGCGAGCCGATGGCGACGGGCATCAAGTGCATTGACGCCATGATTCCGATTGGCCGCGGACAGCGCGAACTGATCATTGGCGACCGCCAGACCGGCAAGACCGCGATCTGCCTGGACGCCATCATCAACAACAAGGGCGGCGACCTGATTTGCGTGTATGTTGCGATTGGGCAGAAGCGCTCGACGGTTGCGCAGGTGGTAAAGACCTTGGAAGAAGCCGGCGCCATGGCCTACACGGTCGTGGTTGTGGCTTCGGCCTCCGATCCGGCTCCGATGCAGTACATTGCGCCGTACTCGGGAACGGCCATCGCGGAGTACTTCCGCGACAGCAAGCGGCACGCGCTGGTGATCTACGACGATCTCTCGAAGCACGCCGTGGCCTACCGCGAAATCTCGCTGCTGCTGCGCCGTCCACCGGGCCGCGAAGCGTATCCGGGCGACGTGTTCTATCTCCACTCCCGTCTGCTGGAGCGCTCCTGCAAGATGAGCGAAAAACTGGGCGGAGGCTCGATCACCTCGCTGCCGATCATTGAGACGCAGGCGGGCGACGTTTCGGCCTACATTCCGACGAACGTTATTTCGATCACCGACGGCCAGATTTTCCTGGAAGCCGACCTGTTCAACTCGGGCGTGCGTCCGGCGGTGAACGTAGGCATCTCGGTATCACGCGTGGGCTTTTCGGCGGCGGTGAAGGCGATGAAGCAGGTTGGTTCCAGCCTGAAGCTGGAACTGGCGCAGTACCGCGAACTGGCTGCGTTCGCGCAGTTCGGCTCCGATCTGGACAAGGCCACGCAGGCGCAGTTGAACCGCGGCGCGCGGCTGGTGGAACTGCTGAAGCAGGGACAGTTCGAGCCGCTGCCGTTCACGCACCAGGTGGTGGCCATCTACGCCGGCACCAACGGCTTCCTCGATGATCTTGCGGTCGCGGATGTGCGTCCCTTTGAGAAGGCCCTGTACGGCTACATCGACACCGTCAATCCGGCGCTGTTCAAGAGCATCGCGGACAAGAAAGCCCTGACGGACGAGATCAAGGCCGACATTTCGAAAACCATCAAGGAAGCAAAGGAACGCTTCCTGTCTGAGCGCGCAGCAACGACTGCGGCTGCTCGCTAAGGGCAACCGCCAGAGTGAAAGAATATGCCTAACGTTCTGGACATCCGGCGCCGTATCCGCAGCGTGAAGAGCACGCGGCAGATTACCAAGGCCATGAAGATGGTCTCTGCCGCCAAGCTCCGCCGCGCGCAGGAACGCGCCCTGGCCGCCCGCCCCTACGCGCAGATGCTGAACAACGTGCTGAAATCACTGGTGCAGCGCGCTGACGTCATCGATCCCGACACGGGCAAGGCGCACAATCCGCTGCTGGAGACGCGGCCCGAGCGCAACATCGTGATCCTGGTGGTCACGGGCGACCGCGGACTGGCCGGTGGCTTCAACTCGAACCTGTTGAAGGCGGCGCAGCGCTTCCTTGACACAAAATCAAACATCAACGTGGACCTGGAGTGCGTGGGCCGCAAGGGCCGCGACTACTTCCGGCGCCGCTATCCGGCGCAGGGTGCAGGCGAAGAGCGCACGGCGGCGGTACGGGTTACGGGTGAGCACGTCGGCATCCTCAAGGTTCCGCAGTTCAGCCACGTTTCGCCGATTGCGGAAGACATCATCGAGCGCTACACCAACGCGGAAATCGACGCGGTGTACGTGGTCTTCAACGAGTTCAAGTCCGTCATCGCGCAGCGCCTGGTGGTAGAGCAGGTGTTGCCGATCACCATGCTTGGGGAGCGCGACATCGAGCAGGCGACGGAGCTCTCGCTCGAAGAGCGCGAGCGCGCCGGTGAAGCGGCAACTACGGCAGGCGTTCTGCTGGAGGAACTGGACACCAGCGAGATCGACAGCCATGCCGCGGGCTTTGTGGCCGGTCAGGTGGACTACATCTACGAGCAGCCGGCGGAGCAACTGTTCCGGGAACTGCTGCCGAAGTACGTGATCGCCCAGATTTACCGCTCGATGCTGGAGTCGGTGGCGGCGGAGCACGCTGCCCGCATGACCGCCATGGATTCCGCGACGAATAACGCTGGAGAACTGATCGACTCGCTCACGCTCACGATGAACCGCGCCCGACAGGCCGCGATCACCAAGGAAATCATCGAGATCGTCAGCGGCGCCGCAGCGCTGTAACGAAAAGCTCTGGGCCGCCAGGCGGAAAGCCGCCGGGAGGCTCGAAAGGTTTTACAAATTTTCCGCTCGCCGGACGGCAGAAAAGTCCGGCAGCCATAGAAGCCGAATATGCCTGAAAACATTGGACACGTTATTCAGATTGCCGGGCCTGCGGTGGACGTGCAGTTCACCGAGGCGGCGATTCCGCTCATTTACACCGCGCTTCGCGTTGTCAGCGATGGCTTCAAGGTTCCGCAGCCCATCGACGTCATTCTCGAGGTGCAGCAGCACCTTGGCGAAGGCCGCGTGCGCTGCGTTGCGATGCAGCCCACCGAGGGCATGGTTCGCGGCATGAAGGCCATCGACCTCGGCGGCCCGATCAGCGTTCCGGTAGGCCGCGAGACACTGGGCCGCGTGATGAACGTGATCGGCGAACCGGTGGACAACCTTGGCCCGATCAACTCCGAGAAGCGCATGCCGATTCACCGCCTGGCTCCGGCCTTCGATGAACAGTCGACGCGCGCGGAGATGTTCGAGACCGGCATCAAGGTCATCGACCTGATCCAGCCCTTCCTCAAGGGCGGCAAGATTGGACTGTTCGGTGGCGCCGGCGTGGGCAAGACGGTGGTTATCCAGGAGCTCATCAACAACGTCGCCAAGCAGCACGGCGGCTACTCGGTGTTTGCCGGAGTGGGCGAGCGCACGCGCGAGGGCAACGATCTCTGGCTGGAATTCCAGGAGTCGGGCGTCATCGAGGCGGGCAATCCGTCGAAGTCGAAGGCGGCGCTTATTTACGGCCAGATGACCGAGCCTCCCGGTGCGCGTCTGCGCGTGGCGCTGACGGGCCTGACGGTCGCGGAAGCCTTCCGCGATGACGAGGGCGCGGACACGCTGCTGTTCATCGACAACATTTTCCGCTTCACGCAGGCGGGCTCGGAGGTTTCCACGCTGCTTGGCCGTATGCCTTCGGCGGTGGGCTACCAGCCGAACCTGGCCAGCGAAATGGGCGAATTGCAGGAACGCATCACCTCGACCAAGCGCGGCTCGGTGACCTCGGTGCAGGCCATTTATGTGCCCGCCGACGATTTGACCGATCCGGCTCCGGCGACGACCTTTGCCCACCTCGACGCCACCACGGTGCTGAACCGCGCACTGACGGAAATCGGCATCTACCCGGCCGTCGATCCCCTGGCTTCAACCTCGCGCATTCTTGATCCGCGCGTTGTGGGCCAGGACCACTACGACGTGGCGCAGAGCGTAAAGCGCACGCTGCAGACCTACAAGGATCTGCAGGACATCATCGCCATCCTGGGCATCGACGAATTGTCGGAAGACCAGAAGCTGACGGTGTCGCGCGCCCGCAAAGTGCAGCGCTTCCTCTCGCAGCCCTTCCACGTTGCCGAGCAGTTCACCGGCTTCCCGGGCAAGTACGTCAAGGTGGCGGACACGGTTCGCAGCTTCAAGGAGATCATCGACGGCAAGCACGACGCCATCCCGGAGCAGGCCTTCTACATGAAGGGCTCCATCGATGAAGTTCTGGAAGCGGCCGAGCAGATGAAGGCGAAGGCGTAAGAAACCGAGCGTCCGCGACGGGCAAGGGCCAACAGATGGCCCTCCGGTCGCGGCGCTCAGGACATTCACCATGGCAGAGACTATCGAACTCGAAATTGTCACGCCGGAGCGCCTGGTTGTAAAAGACCGCGCGGAAGAGATTCAGATTCCGGGCCGCGGCGGCTACCTGGGAATTCTTCCCGGCCACGCACCGCTCATCACCGAGCTGGCCGTCGGCGAAATTGTGTACACCAACGCCGGCGTTTCGACGCGGCTCTCGGTGGCGTGGGGCTTTGCCGAAGTGCTTCCGGACAAAGTCACGATCCTTGCGGAGACCGCCGAACTAGCTGTTGACATTGATGTGCCGCGCGCCGAAGCCGCCCGCGACCGCGCCCAGGAACACCTGAAGCAGGCCGAAGACGGACCCGCCTACGAGGAAGCCGCCGCCGCACTGGCGCGCGCCGAAGCCCGGCTGGCGGTCGCCAAACAGCAGTAGCAAAAAGAGTGGCAGACACAGGAAGCCCCGGAACGCTCCGGGGCTTTTCTTTACGTTTCGCAATCGTACGAAACTTCTATTTACAATTCGCAATGCGCGAGTCTCTGAACCGCGGAGTATGCTGCCATCGGACTCAGAGAGATGCGTTCGCCGCATAGCCGCAAGTCCAGCGCAGTCAGTCGTTCCCGTTACGACGTAGTGCCTGGAGGATTCTATGGAGCAATCATCGCGTTCTTCTTCCCACCGATTTCATTCACACATGCTGGCCATTCCGGTAATCTGTGCCGCCGTGCTGTCAGCCGCTCTCACGGCAGGCTGCGGAGGCGGAAGTTCGAGTGTGCCCTTACTGGGCAACACCGAAGTGATGTTGCAGCTATCAAGCTCTGGAAATGACCGGCTGGCGAAGTTCAATGTCGATTTCCAGAGCATCACCCTCACGAGCCAGTCAGGAAAAACAGTCAACCTTCTGCCGGCTCCGCAGAGCGGGGAGTTCATCCATGTGAACGGCACGGCAGAGCCGCTGGTGACAGTCAGCATCCCGCAAGACACTTACACCTCGGCCACGGTGACGACGACCGACGACCCCGGATTTGCCTGCGTCTCACTGCTCCCGACCGGCGGCCTGCAGACCAGTTTTTTCGCGGCCAAACCGACCGCCTCGACGGTGACGCTTCCAAATCCGATTCGGATCACGGGCACGGCCATGGGACTCGACCTGGACTTACAGGTTTCTCAATCGGCGGCGTTCTCAGACTGCAACCTTGCGAATCATCCCACCGTCGCGATCACTCCCACATACGTTCTGACGCCGGTGGTCGTTGCGTCCGAGCCCACCAGTCCACACAATGGAAAGCTCGACGGAATCACCGGCCTGATCACCTGGACGCAAGGTACGTCGCAGAGCTATTCGGTTACGTTGCCCGATGGCCAGATCGTACCTTTCGGATTCAACTCGCTCACGGATTTCCAGGTGGGCGGATATGGCTACAACAACATTGTGGACATGGACGTTGCACTTCAAGAGGACGGCTCGCTGGTGGCGACGCGCTTCAACCTGTGGGACACGATGGCTGGCGACATCGTGATGGGCCCGCTGGTGTTCGTCTCCAACGCGGTGCCGCAGTTGTACATGCTGCCGCGGCAACAACAGGGGTTTGATATTCCCTCAGGCGGCAACTTCAACTTTGGTTCGGCGACCTTCAAAGTGTCCAGCCAGTTCGGCAATCTGAGCCAGCTCCCGTTCACTGCCAGCTTCAACGCGGCGAACATGGTCCCCGGCCAGTTTGCCGCCATCACGGTTCCAATCGGCACATCCTTTGCGACCGGGTATCCGGCTGCGAGCACCATCACGCTGGCGCCGCAGACCATCAACGGGACAGTGCAGTCGGTGGGCACCAGTGGCGGCTTCACCACTTATACGGTCGTGCTGGCGCCATACGATCTGTTCCCGGCGCTGGCGGTGCAAGCCGGGCAGGCGACGCTGCTTGCCAACCCAAACACCGTGGTGGTTTATGCCGACAGCAACACGCAGATGCTCAACTCGGCTTCCATTGCATCGGGCAGCGTGATGCGATTCAACGGCCTGGTATTCAATGACAACGGAACGCTTCGCATGGACTGTGGACAGGTGAACGACGGGGTCGCGGAGTGATACACTCAACGGTTCGCCGCGTGGGGAATGTGGCGCACCACATAGGGAGGCAATCATGTCCATTGAATGCATTGGCGTCATCGGCGCCGGAACCATGGGTAACGGAATCGCGCACGTATGCGCCAAGTCAGGATTCAAGATTGTGCTGGTTGAGGTAGAGCAGCGCTTTCTGGACCGCGGGATGGCGACGATCACCAAGAATCTGGCGCGCGAGGTAGAGAAGAACAAGCTCTCGGCCGCCGACCGCGACGCCGCGCTGGCGCGCATCCAGCCGACGCTCTCGAAGGATGCGCTGGCCGCCTGCCAGTTGGTGATTGAAGCCGCCAGCGAGCGCTTCGAGATCAAGCAGCAACTCTTTCAGCAGATCGACCAGATCTGCCCGCCGGAGACCATCCTGGCCTCGAACACTTCGTCGATCTCGATCACGAAACTGGCGGCGCAGACCAAGCGCCCGGAGCGCGTGATCGGCATGCATTTCTTCAATCCCGTGCCGATTATGAAGCTGGTGGAGGTCATTCGCGGCATTGCCACGAGCGATGAAACCTACGCGCTGGTGAAGGAGGCCTCGGAGAAACTGGGCAAGACTCCGGTTGAGGTCAACGACGCGCCGGGCTTTGCGGCGAACCGCGTTCTGCTGCCGATGATCAACGAGGCGATTTATGCGGTAATGGAAGGCGTGGCCACGCCGGAAGCGATCGACGAGGTCTTCAAACTAGGCATGGCGCATCCGATGGGCCCGTTGACGCTGGCCGACTTCATCGGACTCGACATCTGCCTGGACATCATGAAGGTTCTGCACAACGGGCTCGGCGATTCGAAGTACCGCCCCTGTCCGCTGCTGGTCAAGATGGTGGATGCGGGATGGCTGGGGCGCAAGTCCGGGCGTGGCTTCTACAAATACGAGTAACGCTTACGAGAAGCGCTGCATGATGGGTGCCCTGTGTCCGGCTTTGGATGGCGGACACAGGGCATTTCGTTTTGCTTCCAGCTCCGGAGCCGGAGATTATTTCGTCATCGTGTCTTAGCGGGATGCGTTCATCGCGGCTTTGAGCATTGCGTTCAGCTTGGTCTGGTATCCGCGGCCAAAAGATTTCAACCACTCCAGAACATCGGCATCCAGTCGCACGGTGAGCTGCTGTTTTGTAGGGTTGGCGACATCGGTTCGCACAATATTGCGGAAGTCTGCGCGAGTCAGGCGTGGAATATCAGAGTAATCGATCTTGGAATCCGGCATCTGTTTGAGGGACTCTTCCATCTTGAGGTGGCGGGCATCCAGGCGTGTGCGACCGGGCTTACTTGAAGCGCTCTTCTCGGAAAAGCTTTTCTTCATATTTGTCACCCTTCCGGGCTGAGATAATCCATGTACGATTGCCGTTCTTTCCTTTGTACACATGCGACACGATCAGGAACACGCCATTTGAAGTAAAGCCGAGAGCATTGTAGCGGTGTTCGTCCCTCACTGGGTCATAGCGGTCATAAAGAACGACGTGCAACGGGTCGTCGAACACTGTCTTGGCAAGTACGAAATCAACCTTATGGTTCACCAGGTTGATTTCCGCCTTCATCGGATCCCAATCGTACTTCATGATCATAGCACCTTGTAGTTACAAAGTGTAGTTACAGACTACAAATTTGAGGGCTGCGGCTCCGCTGCTGCCTCGACTACTCTGGATCGCCCCCGTATTCTACTTTGCACGCAGGGCACTTTATTTTGCTTCCGGCCACGGCGCCGGGGTTATTTCTTCATCGCCTTCATCGCCGCGATGTCGTCTTCCGACGGGCCGTAGACGCCCGGCACTTTGAGTCCGGCCTGTTTCATCAGCACCGTGATCTGCGCGCGGTGATGCGCCTGGTGAAAGAGAATGATCGAGAGCACGGCTCCGCGGCGCAGGGTGCGGCCGAAGAACGTTACCTGCTCGGCGAGCTGCGCGTCGCTCCATTTCTCCTGCAACTCGGAGGTGAGCAGCGCCGAGTTGTGCCGGTAAGCGGCCGTGATCCCGTCCACGGTGGATGGCGCGGATTTCTTCTCCGGCAGCGGCAGCAATCCGGCATGGGCTGGAATGGCCACGATGGCATTGGCGATGTGCCACGCCAGCGAGCCAATGGAGTATCCGCCGGGCACAACGCTCTGCGAGAGTTTGTCGTCTTGCAGCGCCGCAAAGACCTTCAGCGTGGATTCGCTCTCCATCTTCCATACGTTGAGAAAATCGTCGATTTTATGCATGGCCCAAAGATAATCCGCGAGTCGCGGCTTCTACAAGTACGAGCCATGCTGCATGGGCCGCAGTGAAGAAGCGCGGCCACGACGGCCGCGCATTTCCGTGTGTGGCTCGTCCCCATCGTTTCGGAGGCATTGCAGTCAGGAACGGTAAGTAAACAACTCGTTGGATGGAGACACGGTGAGGGGTTGCGGGTAGCCCATCTCGTGGCACAGGTATTCCACGGTTTTGGGAGACGTGACCTCGACCAGGAGCGCTGGATGGTACTTTGCAATGGTTTCCCGGCAGCCCTTCAGCACCTCCAGTTCGTGTCCCTCAACATCGATCTTGATGAAATCGACGCGCGGCAAGTTGAGCGAGTCGATGGTGACGGAATCCACGGGGAACACACCTTGCGCGGCGGACGGGTTGGTGAGGTGAGCCTCGCAGAGGTTATCGCCAAAGCCGTTCCGGTAGGAGGGGATTGTCATCCACATCCTGTCTGCATGGTCGGAGACTGCCTTGTTGATGGCCTTGACGTTGTGCAGATGATAACGCTCGATGCCGGCGGCGAGGGTTCGGAATGTTATCGGCACCGGCTCGAATGCGAGGACCGAACCTGCGGGGCCGACCAGCTCAGAAAACAGCTTGGTAAACACTCCATAGTTCGCTCCAACATCCAGCGCCGTTTGGCCGGGAGCGAGGATTCTTCGAACCGCCGCGTCTTCCGGTTCCACGTCGGTAGCCAAGTCACGCAGATGCTTGTGGTGGCGCAATTCGCCCACAAGCCAACTGGGTACAAACCGGTAGGCGAGAGTCTTTACGGACATAGTGCCTAACACTGCAGCACCGGGAGGGATATGTCAACGGATATCATCGAACTCCGGTCCATGGGGACAGGCTGCAATCGGCGGCTTGAAGATAGCGACGCTAGGTTGTACCGGCATGACTGCAAGGGCACTGTCTCAAGAAGAAAACCATGAGCAGGACTTAGTAGAATAGAATCGCTCGGCAAGGACAATCATCCCGATGACAGCATCCAGCTCGGAACGCTTTCCACTTCTATTCGCGCTCTTCGCGCTGCTGCTTGGAGTTGGCTGCGGCGCGCTCCACGTTGCGGTTGAAACCATGGAAGAGCCCGATCCGCTGCTCTCCGCGCTGGCCGTAACGGTTTGCACCATGCTGCTGGGACTGCTGCGTCCGGCGAGGCCGTGGCGATGGGTGCTGGCGGTGGGCATCCCGGTTCCGCTGGCGATTGCGATTGCAAGTTTTACGATTCCGACGGCGCACTTTACGCGGGCCAGCATTGGCGGCTCGTTCCTGGTATCGCTGCCGGGATGCGCGGGGGCCTTCGGCGGCTCCATGCTGCGCCGCAAGGTGGCGGAGATCTTCTTTGAAGACAAGGAAGTGAAACCCTAGCGCGCGTCGCGTGTTGCCGCTGGACTGCGCTAGCCCTCCTGCGCCTGCTGTTCCAGTTCTCCGCGCTCCTGCTTCTCCTGGCAGGTGATGCAGTGGCGGGCCCAGGGAACGGCCTCCAGGCGACGCTCGTTGATCTCATTGCCGCAGTGTTCGCATTCTCCGTAGGTGCCCTCGGCCATGTTGGAGAGGGCGTGCTCGACCATTTGCAGAAACTGCCGGTCGTTGTTGCTGCGGGCGAAGAGAAACTCCTTCTGATAGGAACTGGATGCGCGGTCCACAATGTCCTGCGCGGAGTCGGTCAACTGCGCGGCGCGGCCATCTTCCTCGGTGCGCGCCACGCTGGCACGCAGATTCGCCCGCCTGGTTTCCAATAGTTGCCGAAAGTGTTCGAGCTTCTGTTTATCCATGATTTCAGCCAGTTCCCTGGAGTGCTCCAATGGCGCGAATTGCCATAAACCGAAGAATCATATTCGCCCCGGCCACAGCGGTCAATCCAAAGCTGCGCGAATTCTCCTCCAAGCAGACTTAGGATGCCGGAATTGAGCCATTCGCAAAGCGGAATCGCATTCTGAATCAAGGCTCTGCATTCGAGGAGCGCAACGAAAAAGCGACCCGGTGAAGGGTCGCTTCTTGAAAGAGGCAAGGGAGGGTGGGAACTGAAAGGCAGGAATAGATTTAGACGCTGCTCCAGTAAACTGAATCAGCCTTGAGAAGTCGATACTTCTTGAGAGGAACTTCCATTGGGATTTCGGCCTCTTTGTTACTTATTTGGATGCACGCTCCGGGCCAGTGGAGCGCTTTTTTTGGATTCTACCCAAAAAATCCATAAACTGTTTACCTGAGAAGTACTTAGACAGATTGGAACGATCTAATTCCGGAGATCATCCCGCAATCCCATGTGAAAATGTCCAGACATTGGACTCGCGATACCACTACATGGCAGCAGCGGACTTCTTGTTGACGCCATCCTGCTCTTCCATCAGCTTCAGCTTATTTAGAAGGGCCTTATAACTCACCTTGAGTATCTTGGCTGCCTGTCTGCGGTTCCAGCGTGTCTGGTTCAGCACGCGCTCAATGGCCTCGCGCTCGGCGCGCATGGCGGCGCGGCGTCCAATTTCCAGTAATGAGAGTGTTTCTGGTCCAAGCTCTGCCGCGCTGGAGAGAGCTGCTTCAACCCGCTCAACCGCCGGCGGCAATTGGCGTGAACCAGCGCCGTTGCCATTGGAATGGCCGTTTCCTTTTAGCTCCCAATCCGGCGTTGCGCTCCCGCTCATCGAGGAGATCACCGGCTTGTGGGTGGAGAGCTCGCGGATGATCTGCGACTCATTGCCCACGATGACGTAGCGCTTCACCAGGTTTTCCAGCTCGCGGATGTTGCCCGGCCAGGTGTATTCCATCATCCGGCTCACCGCGTAATCGGTGAACGCGGGTGGCTGCTTGGCGTAGTATTCGCTGTACTTGCGCAGGAAAAAGTCGAGGAAAACAGGAATCTCCTCCTGGCGTTCACGCAGCGGCGGAATGTGGATAGTGACCACGTTGAGGCGGTAGAAGAGATCCTCGCGGAACATGCCTTCTTCCACGGCGCGCTCAAGCTGCTTGTTGGTGGCCGCCAGCACGCGCACGTCTACTGCAATGTCGCGCTTGCCGCCCAGGCGGGAGAATTCGCCGTCCTGCAATACGTGCAGCAGCTTGGCCTGCAGAGCGGGATGCATCTCACTGATTTCATCGAGGAAGAGCGTGCCTCCGTGGGCGAGGTCGAATTTGCCGAGCTTCTGGCGGTTGGCTCCGGTAAAGGCTCCCGGCTCGTAGCCGAAGAGTTCGCTCTCCAGCAGTTCGTGGGGAATGGCGGCGCAGTTCACCTTGACGAAGGGCTTTTCGCGGCGCAGCGAGTGCGAGAAGCACATGCGGGCGACGACTTCCTTGCCTGTGCCGCTCTCGCCGCGGATGAGCACCGTGGCGTTAGTGTCAGCCACCTGCTCGATGGTGTTTTTCACGTCCTCCATCTTGGGACTGGTGCCGAACAACATGCTGAAGTCGCTCTGCCGCCTCACCTGGTCGCGGAGCTGTGTGACCTCGCCGGTGAGGCGCTGTCCGTCGAGGAGGCGGGCGATGCGTTGATCGAGCGCAGGCAGGTCGATCGGCTTGGCGAGGAAATCGTCGGCTCCCAGCTTGGAGGCGCGGAAGATCATCTCCGGCGAGCCGCTGCTGGCGGTCATGATCACGGAGACTTCCGGCTTCATCTGCTTCAGTCGTTCCAGGGTCTCCATGCCTTCCATGCCGCGCGCGTCGGCATCCAGCAAGACCAGGGCTGGATCGAAGACGCGGAACATGCGGATTGCTTCGTCGCCCGTCGCCGCCGAGCTGACATCAAAACTGCGGCGCATCAGGTGGGCGCTCAAGAAGTGAGACTGGGCACGATCGTCGTCCACAATCAATACCCTGGTTCTTGTGGCAACTTGCATGGCAAAGACCTTCCCCCGGGGAATCGTGTAGCTATTGGTGCAGCGAATCAGTGTGTGACGGGTCTTTCGGGTTCTCTCATTCGGGCTCGCTCGCGATGATCAAAACTGCTCACAACCGTGCAATAACTGCGGAACAGCGTCTCCAATTCAAAATACCTTTCGATTGTAAAGATGCTGTTTTTAGGTTTCGGGTCGCCTGAAAAGTGGCGCACAAGTACAAATATGATCAACCGGAGTCTACTTCAAGACTCGAAAATTGGCACTGGAATAACAACCCTATGTAATTTATGCCCACATGTGTCAAATGGCGGTACCACGGAGCGGGCAGTGTTGCTGGGTTGTTCAAATGGGGACAAAGAAAAAGAAGAGACCGGCTTGGAGCCGGCCTCTTCTCGCTGAACTCTGAACGGGCTTAGTTGTTCAGCACCGTGCGGACTTTCCCCGGATTGGGCATGAAGTGATATGGCGGCCAGGGGCCCGAGAGCGAGATTTCCACGCCCTTGAACTGGCGCAGCGCGCTGGAATAGCGGCTCTGGTACTTCTCCACGCCGTCGGAGTCGATGAGGTGGGCGATGTCGAGGACGATCCCTGTGTCCACCTTCTTACAGGAAACCTCTTCCTGCAACGGGCTGAGCAGCTTATTGACCTGGACGGAGAGGGCACGGGCGCGCGACTGGCGCTCGCGGTCGCGGCTGGCCTGCTCCTTCAACCGGCAGAGGTATTCGCCGCCGGCCTTGTGCGGCAGCACGGCCATCACCTCGGCGATTGCCGTGCCTTCGCGGACTGTGACCTTGATATGCATCTCGCTCTTGCCGCGCAACTTGGCGATGGAGTCGGAGAAGGTTTTCTTGTTGTTGCGGATGGCAAGACGCAGAGCGTCGTCGGACTCGAAAACAGTGGCGAACTTGAACGGCAGCAGGGTGGCGACCTTGAAGCATTCGCTGACGATGCGGGCGTGTTCCATGGCGGACTGTTGGCTCAAGGGGTGTCCGTGTTCGATTTCGCTCACGATCACCACGAACTCGCCGCAGGGAAATCCCCGCACCGGGCTTCCATTCACGCCTTTAAGAGATTCGATGAGAAACGGGCGGCGAACCCGGCCTTGCTGAAAGTTCGCCTGTTCGCTGATGCAATATGCGTACCACGCCATCTTCGCTCTCCAACGATTCCCGGCGAAGGTTGTACCGGGGAATCAGGACCAGCTTTACCTGAAATGAAAACTTCGGGGATGTTGCTTTTGGGGGAGGTGGGGCATGCCCAACCTTGGAAAAGCTGCCTGCTCTACTGCCGTCTGGCCTGATCCACTGTCCTCCAGAAACCTTCCTCTGCCTGCCAGCCAGTTCATAGAGGAGTCTGCTTTCTGGAATCCAGCCCACAGCTTGAGCTTGCTTCCTACAGCCGATCTAAGGTGGTTCGCACCAACTAAATCGTAAAGCGAAACGCTGAATTTAGCAACCCAAAGTCGAAAAATAGTCATTAAGCGGGAGCCGCCTCTTTGTGTATCGGAAGCAGCGCCGGGCCGGGGGGATGCATCCTAAAAGTATTACGGCGTTGAGTGTGCGCCCGTAAGAGCCGAATGAATGAATCCTCCTCACCCTCCGAGTTCGAATCCCTGGAGCAATTTGCCGTCGAGGTATTCTCCGAGCTGCCGGAGGAGACGATTGCGCGCCGCGCCCGCGAGGTCAGGGTGCTGCTCCGCATGAGCATGCTGGCCGGGCTGGAGATGGAACTGGTCTCCACGCTGAACCTAATCTGCGATCTGGCCGCCGAGATTGTGAGCTTCCAGCGCGCGGCAGTGTACTTCTGGGACGAGGATGGAGCGGGGATGCGGATGTGCGCGTCACGCAATCTGCCTGCCGCCACCGGGGAGATGCCTAGCCAGGCCGGCGTCCTCAACTACTGGTCAGCCAAGGCGCGGCGGCCGCTTCTCCTGACCCGCCAGGGCCCCCCCGGCGCCAGCCTTCTGCTCGAAGCCGTGGATGCTCCCAGCGCGCTCGTGGTGCCGCTCTTTGTGCATAACCAGGTACTGGGGTCGCTGCACCTGTTCGGAGAGCATGGGGACAGCTTCTCGCGCGAAGACGCTCAACTCCTCTGGGTACTCTCCCTGGTGGCCGAGAGCATGCTGGCGCGCGATTACGCCAATGAATCTTTGCGGCAGGTCGCCTTCACGGACTTCCTCACCGGACTGAAGACCAGGGGCTTCTTCGAGCAGCAGCTCGGCCTCGAGATGGCTCGCGCCGAGCGCCGCGGGACGTCCCTGGCGCTGTTGATGATCGACATCGATCACTTCAAGCGCATCAACGACACCCACGGACATCAGGCCGGCGATCTTGTGCTGCGCGACGTTGCCGCCCTCGTGGCGCGCGGCCTGCGCGAGGTGGATACCGCCGCGCGTTTCGGCGGCGAGGAGTTCGCCGTGTTGCTGCCGGAGACCAACCGGCAGGGAGCAGAACTGGTCGCCCAGCGCCTGCGCCACTCGGTGGAGCAGGCGCATTTTTTCACCGCGGCGCACGGCTCCCCGGCCCGGCAGATCGAGCGCGTCACCATCAGCATTGGGGTTGCGCTCTTTCCGGCGGAGGCCCCTTCGCAACGCGACCTGCTGGAAGCCTCCGACGCCGCGCTCTACGCCGCAAAATCCGGCGGGCGCAACCGCGTCGTCCTGTACTCGGAGATGAAGCATAACCGGGAAGAAGCGTCGTAGGAGAACGGCAGAGGTTGCACAGGTTTCGCAGGTTACGCGAGTTTCGCAGGTTAACAGCAAAACAAGCAGGCGCGGAGCTTTAGACAACAGCCAGTAGATCTTCCTTAGCGGAATGAAAAAGGCCCGCGCTCGACCTTGCCGGACGCGGGCCTCTTCCCTGGTTCCTGATCTTCAACCTGCGCAGCTTGCGTAACCTGTGCAACGTGCGCAACTTTCCGACGCAACCTTCTACCGCTTTTTCCCCGTCTTCTTCGCCACTGCCTTCCCAACTGCTTTTTTCGCCACGGGCTTGGGGGCAGGCTTCTTCGCCGCCACCTTCGCGGGAGCTTTCACCGGCTTGGCCGCGGCCTTGACGGCTTTGGCTGGTGTGGCCTTCGCTGGTGCGGCCTTGGCGGGCGCTGCTTTCACGGCGGTAGCCTTGGCGGCTGGCGCTTTGACGGCCGGAGCTTTCGCCGCGGATTCCTTCACCGCCGCTTTCTTCTCCGCCGGCTTGGCCGCGGAAGGCCCGTTTGCCTTCGCCGGCTCCGGGCTGGGCTCGGGAGTTCCAGGCGCAGGCTCGGCAGCGCTGGCTGAGATGGCGGCTGCGGCCACGGCTTTCGCCTTGGGAGGAACCACGGTCGGGATCGGCGCTGTGCCATCGCTGCCCACGGCGCCCAACTGCCGCAGCAAAACCTGCCGGATGCCGTCAATCGGCGCCGGCTTGCCGGTCCAGATCTCAAATTGCCGCGCCGCCTGGTGGACGAACATCTCGGCTCCGCTGATGGTGCCCAGTCCCTTGGACTGCGCCAGCTTCAGCAGCCGGGTTTCAATCGGGTTGTAAACCGAGTCGAAGACCCAGAGCGTGTTCAGTTCGTTCTCTTCGAGAGGCGTGTGTTTATCTCCCGCCATGCCCACCGGAGTCGCGTTGAAGATGACGTCGAAGGTCAGCTTTGGCAGCTCGCTGCGCTTCACGGTCTTGGAACCGGATTGCTTCGCCAGCTCCGCGGCGGTTGCCGGAGTGCGGTTCAGGATGGAAACCTCCGCGCCCTTGGCCCGCAGGCCAAAGACGGCGGCCCGCGCTGCGCCTCCCGCGCCCAGCACCAGCACGCGCGCCCCGCTCAGGGCGATGCGCGGCTCCAGGGCGGCGGCAATGCCGTACACGTCGGTGTTGAATCCAAACAGCCGCCCATCCTTGCCGCGCACCACGGTGTTGCAGGCTCCGGTGCGCTGGGTCAGCACGTCGCTGTTGTCCAGGTGCCCGACTACGGCTTGCTTGTAGGGCATGGTGACGCTGAGTCCATCGAGCGGCAAGTCGGTGGTGGTGGAGAGCAGGTCCTCGATGGTCTTGGCGTGCAGGGGCACATACACCGCGTTGACATTCTCACGGCGGAAGGCGGAGTTCATCACCCAGGGCGACATGGAGTGCGAAACCGGGTCGCCGGCGATGCCGTAAACCTTGGTGACCGAGTCGGTCTGCTCGATGCGGTAGAAGTCGCGCAGCTCGCGGTAGGTTGGCTGCCCCGGCGCGGTCTCCTTGCCATGTTCGGCGGAGCCGAAGGTAAATGCCGCTCCGGCGCGAATTCCCAGGATGCGGCTCAACATTCCCTGCTCGCCCATGCACATGCCCACCATCGCGTATTCCGAGCTGTGCTGCTCCAGAAAGCGGGTCATGAGAACGTTGTCATGCAGGCAAGTCGCGGTGCCAACCACCTTGTAGAAGTCGGCGGTAAAGGCGCGCATGCGCCCGAAGGTCGGCTCAAGGTTGGCGGTACTTTTGAAATCGTGGCTGGAGAGCACGATGGCCGCCCGCGAGCGCAGCTCCTCCCAGTCGGCGGCGCTGACCGCCTCGGCGGTTTCCAGTGCCACGTCGAGGGCGGTGCATCCCGCCTCGGTCGCCTGGCGGAGCACATCCAGCTCTGCTGCCAAGGAACCGCGGAAGTTGCCTCCCGAAACCGTTCTGCGGCAGGTGGCGATCAGGATGGCATCCGGACGCATCTCCATCAGCCGGCGGAGTTTAGGCATCGCCGTCAGGGGAGCTTTCAGGTAGTCAAGCCGGAGTTCAAGGAGCGTGTTTTCGCGGAGTACAGCCTCTGCCTTGTCCAGCAGTTCGGCGGCTTCGCTACCGGTAATCGAGACGCAGATTCGCGGAATGCGAAGGCGCAGGGAGCGTGCAGCGTAATTCATCGGTGGAACAGTCATTATGTGGGCAAATGGTAATGATGCAACCGGCCGGTTGCAATGGCTGAATGCATTTTTCGTCCAGATTCTTGAAGAAAATAAGGGAAGTGCCCTTTCAGTCAATGGCTTTGTCCAACGTTACTTGACCAGTGAACCCCTCTTTGTTAGCTTCCGGGTAATCATTGCGCATGGTCCCATTTGCGCAAATGCCGCCTTGCGGCTGAAACGAGAGCACGGAATGAAACGCCTGATTGTCATCATCGCCCTTCTGTCCGGGAGCCTGTGGGCACAGTCCAGCCCCTCGCTGGACGTTCCGGCTAAGTCATCTCCGGCCAACGGCCCCAGCTACAGCCAGTTGTACTGCTCCGGCTTCATCACCCGGCAGGCGGTGCCGCATACTAACTTCGTGCTGGCCTCCAAGGAGGCTCCGCACGAGGACCAGATCGCCGGGCGCTCCGTGATCTTCCTCGGCGGACCCGGCCTTGCCGAAGGCCAGCGCTACAGCCTGGTGCGCCAGATCGAAGACCCGAACCGCGAGGATTCCTCTCCCCTGCAGCGCAAGAAGCTCGGCAAGCTCGGCAGGCTCTACGAAGAGGTCGGCTGGGCCACCGTGCGCTCTGTGCAGCAGGGAACGGCCATCGCCACCTTCGACTTCTCCTGTGACGCGGCGATCCCCGGCGACCTCGTGGTGCCATTCCAGGAAAAGCCCGCAGTCTCCTTCCGCCCCCAGGAAGCTCCGGTCAACTCGTTCCTCCCCGCCGTCGGCGCGCCCACAGGGCACATTCTCGGCTCCAAGGAGTTCATCGGGCTGCTCGGCTCCGGCAACATCGTTTACACCGACTTCGGCGCCGTCAAGGGAGCCAAGCCCGGAGACTACCTCTTTGTGCGGCGCGGCTATGCCACCAGCGACCTGAACCGGATCGACCAGGCCTCGGAAAAATTGCCCAGGGGCTTCGATTCCAACGCCGTCAACACCGCCAAGCCCAAGGTTCACGCCGACGACGGCATCCCCTCGCACGTACTGGGTGAAATGCTGGTGCTCAATGTCAGCGCGGAAGCATCGACGGCGCTCATCACCCGCTCGTTTGCCGAGATGGAATTAGGAGACGTTGTGCAAGGCGAGAGCCTGCAGGCGACTGCCACGGGCAGCGAAGCCACGGTGACCACCGGCAATGACGCCAAGCCTTGCGGCCTCGGCACGCGCGTTCGCTCGCTCCTGCACTTCCATAACTGCAAGCAGTAATCGGAACGATTCAGTAGAAGCGCTCTCAGCGCCTACTGAACTCGAAAGCCCCATCCAGGGAGCTCCGGATGGGGCTTTTTACTGTCCCGCGCATGCGGGGACCGCTCTCAGATCTTGTCGTCCCTCAAGCTCAGGCCCGGCTCTGCTTCGCCGAAGACCTCTGCCGTAAAGGCCTCTAGCTTTGCGCCCTTTCGCCAACTGTCCGCAGCCAGTCCAGCCTTCTTGCAGGTTTGCGCGAGAAAGGTCTCGCGATCCCATCCCCACTCGCCGGGAACCTGCGGCAGCAGCAGGCCGCGCCTTCCGCCGTAGCTCACCATCAGCCCATGCCGGCCCACCACCACATCTTCCGGAGCAATCTCAAACATTGGCGACAGGACGCTGATCTCCAACTGCAAGCGGTCAAGTTCGGCCTCGCCCACGGGCCGGAAGCGCGGGTCTTCCAGGGCGGCCGAGCGCGCCGTCGCGCGAATGGTCTCATCCAGCGGAGCCACGGCCATCACGTATCCAATGCAGCCGCGCAGCTCGCCGTCTTCATGCAGCGTGGTGAAGGCGCCGCGCGCTTCGCGCAGATGGGGTGTGGCGTCAGAAACCGTGAAGGGTTTTCCGCTCACCGCCGAGCGGATGCTCAGATGCGCCAGCCGCAACAGCCAGCGGCGCTCTTCCGCCGAGTACTCAGCAGGGAAGTCTGCCATGTCCTGCACCTATTTTGGTCTCAAGTCTGAATTTTGCTTCTGTCTTATCGCGCCCGCGCATTTTCACCGCCGGGCCGGTTCACCACAAAGGGCAGAGGCTTGCGGCGCTGTTCGCTCTGCCGCACGGCTTCCACCCAGAAGGCGCGGAAGTAGGAGAAGGCCGAAAGCAGGGATACGCTCAGCATCATCCAGATTGCGCCGGTAGCGAGGTCCGTACCGGATTGCCGGCTGCCGGCCAGGTTCCACACCGGCCACGCATGAGCCAGCAGCACGGTCACCACGCATACAATCTGCACCACGGTCTTGAACTTTCCGATCTCGCGCACGCGCAGCGTCATGCCTTCCTGCACGGCCACCGAGCACAGCCCGGTTACCAGGAACTCGCGGGAGACGATCAGCACGGCGATCCACGCCGGAACCAGCGCCGGAGCGAACTTTACCAGCGTAATGAATGCGGTAGCCACCAGCAGCTTGTCAGCCAGCGGTGAGAGCAGCATTCCCAGGGTTGTGATCTGGTGCGTGCGACGCGCCAGGTAGCCGTCCACTCCGTCGGTCGCCGAAGCCAGCAGAAACACCGCTGCCGCCAGCAGCTCCTGCCTTCCGTGGATGGCGCTGAACTGGCTGCTGGAGAGAATCCAGAGAAACAGCGGCACGCAACTGATGCGCGCCAGCGTAATGGAGTTCGGTAGATTCACGGGGACTGATGGGCGGCCTCGCCGCCAGCGCTTCGATTATGCGTCCTGGGCCAGCCGGATTCAAGGCCGCCCAAGGCAGCGTGCAAACATTCCTTGTTCCTGCTGACGAAGCGCCCGGTTAGTTCTCCGGCTTCGCGGCTGCGGCGTCGCCGGTTGCGGTGGCTGCCTGCGGCTTCTCGCCGTCACGGTTCACCATGTCCTTCAGCTCTTTGCTGGGCTTGAAGAATGGAATCTTCTTGGGTGGAACTTCGACACGCTCGCCGGTCTTGGGATTACGGCCGACCCGTGGTTTGCGCTGCCGCGTGCGGAAGCTGCCGAAGCCACGAATCTCGATCTTGTCTCCTGTGCGCAGAGCGCGCACTACGCTGTCGAAGATGGTCTCTACAATGACTTCGCTGTCCTTGCGGGTCAACTCGGCCAGTCGTGAAACTTCCTCGATAAGATCGGCTTTCGTCATGTCTTTGTTTCTCCGTGTAAGCGGATTTTGAAAATCCCGTCGCCGGGCATCGCAACCGAAGGTTAAAACGTTGGCAAATGGGAGTTTACCACGCTTAAAGCAAAAAGCAGTATAGGACAATTAATAGGAATTTTCGCCCGCCCCCGCCGATTTGCGCTTACTTTCCAAAGAGCCTTCCCACAAAACTGCTGAAGCGGCGCAGGATTCCAGGCTTCTTCTCCGGCGCTTTCACTTCCTCCACCGGGGGGTTCACCCTGGGGAGCAGCGCCAGCGCCAGTTGGCGGTTGTCCGTGGAGTGCGACAGGCGCGCTACCGTCACGGAAATGTCCTGCACGGCATTCTTGCCCCGGAACACAAATGAGGCGTCCGCCTCAAGATGCGCCTCGCCAGCCTTCTCCACCGGCGCAGCCGCGCCCGGAAGCGCCGCGGCCGGGGCCGGTTCCGCAGCCTTGGCGGCCGGCAACTCTGCCTTTGGCGCCGGGCAGCCGCAGCTCTTCGGAGCCTCCGTGGCGCCTGAGATTCTTCCCCCTTTGAAGAGCACGCTCTTTCCCGGCGAGAGCTGGTAGCTGTCCGCGCCCATCATCTCGGCCACAAACACCGCCGCGTCATTGCCTTCCAGAGTGCGCAGGCAAGTGTCTCCCGAGGGCGCTACCGAGACCTCCAGGTGAAAGATTCCGGGGCTGATGAGTTGCATTCTGAAGTCAGGAGTCAGCAGGGAATCGGCGGCCGATTGCAACGAGTAGTGAACTTCCATGGCGCCGGCGTTCATTCCCAGCACCAGGGACTTTCCGCCCTCGTCCGTGCTCAACGAAAGATTCGTGCCTGGGCAGATGCGAACGTCGCCGCCGCGCTCCAGCCTCAGCATGGCCGCGCCGTCTCCGGCTGAAACCTGCGAACCGCTGAGCACGCGCGTGCCCTTGCCGGAGAGCAGCACCGAGCCGCGCACGCTCGCATCGCCGGAAAATACCTCGCCGATCACGCTCTGTGCATGCAGCGCGGGAGCAGCCAGCAGGGCGCAGCCAAGTGCGAGCCAGAGTTGTTTTGCCAGGACTTGTGGAATCACGGAAGCGGCGGCTTATCGGTCTTGGAGAAAATCTGCTGCGTATCGTCGCTCGCCACAAACTCGTAGCTGTCGATGGCGGCGGCCACTTGAAACGCGCCTCCCGCGTCGCCCGCCACGCGCACTACTTTGCCATGGCAGCGAACGCTGATCGGCTCGGTCATCGTCACCTCGGTCGGCAGCGTAACCGTGAACTCAATCTCCGAGTTCTTCTCCATGGACGAGTCGCAGTAAAAGCAGATTCCATGCGAACTGACGTCCTTGGTCTTGGCCTCGGTCTTGATCTCCTCGCCCGACGCAGCGGTCACCGTCACCGGCAGTTGAAGAGCGAAACGCCGGATTGCCCGCTTTTCTTGCGCGGTCTCGTCTTCCATTGAAAAACTCCTTCGCCTACCAGCTTACTTTTCAACCCGAAAGTGTCAAGTCAGTAGTGCATCGGGAGGTCCGCAATTAGTAACTACTGGCCCATCCGGGAAGTTCCGTGTCATGATAAAACCAGCTTTGATCTGAATCAGATGCGCCGGATTCCGCTGGAGCCGGCCCGTTTGCCGGGCGCCGTGCCCTGGGTCGCCGCCGCCTTCCGCCTTTGCGCCGCCGCATTGAGGCCCGCCGAGGCGCTGGCATATACTCAGAAAACTCCTTCCTCCATCAGCCAAGCCGGGACCGGGGTCGAGTCAACTGCGTTGATTGTTTCTGCTTTCAGCTACGCATTGCAGGGGATGCATGAAGATCAAGTTCTGGGGCGTCCGCGGGTCCACTCCAACTCCACAGCTGGAGAACATGCAGTATGGCGGCAACACCTCATGCGTCGAAGTCCGCGTCAACGACCACATCTACATCTTCGACTGCGGAACCGGATTCAGAAATCTCGGCAAGAGCCTGATGGCCGAACACGGCGACAATCCCATCTACGCCCACGTCTTTCTCTCGCACTTCCATTGGGATCACATCCAGGGCATTCCGTTTTTTCAGCCACTCTATGAAAATCCCGACAACTATTTCTTCTTCCACTCCTCCAGCCGCACGCGCGGCCTCCAGCGCGCCATAGAGGAGCAGATGGCCGACCCCTATTTTCCCGTGGACATGACGGAGATGGCGGCCCATTGCAACTTCTTTGACATGGAAGAGGAGCGCGTCGAGTTCGACGATTGCGTCGTGCAATCCATGTGGCTCAACCATCCCCAGGGCTGCCTCGGTTTCCGCCTGGAAACCGCCAACGGAATCTTCGTCTACGCCACCGACAATGAGCCAGGCCACTCCGTCTTTGACCGCAACGTGCGCAAACTAGCCGAAGGCGCCGACGTGCTCATCTACGACGCGCAGTACCTTCCCGAAGAGTACGAAGCCAAACGCCGCGGCTGGGGACATAGCCACTGGCGCGAAGCCGTCAACATCGTCCTCCAGAGCGGAGCCAAGGAACTGGTGCTCTACCACCACGATCCCGACCACGATGACAAGTGCATCGATGCGGTCGTCAAGGCCGCCTCCGAGTACTACCCCCGCGTCCGCGCCGCCCGCGAAGGCTCCATCATCGAACTGTAGTTCCGCGATTGCTTGCGACTGATTCCGATTTCTTTCCGGATGGAAACGAATACGGGGATGGGATTGTGAGTGAGTCGGCGATCAGGCAACAGCTATCGCTTTCACAACGCGCCTGAGATGTGCCGTTTCGAACGAGGTTCCTATTTCTAAGAGGGTCATCCTGAGGCGTAGCCGAAGGATCCCAGCCAGGCTCACATCTACCCATGCCGCCCCAAACTTTTCGGCCATTAAGCTAGTGAGCTACTTGGCGATATATCGCTCGCTATTTCAAAAGATCAATGGATTCGCCCGGCTTTTCGAGTTCAAGCGTCAGCTCCCTAAGCGTCCATACTCCATCATCCTTGATGGCTTGAACCCGCAGGCTTCCGCTTAGCTTCGTGCCGCGCACAGGAATCAGCAGTTTGGCCTCCCCTGGATTCCCCAACTGCATCGTGCCCTCCGAGAACCAAGCTTCCGCAACCGGAGTGCCCAATGCCTCCTTGAACTGAGGCGACTGATGTGCTGTCACCACGGCCAGCTTTTATGCGCCGCTCATTGTCGCCATAAAATGGGGCGCAGTGAACATGAGCACGATCACAAGCACCGCACCGAGCAAAAGATTGCGCGTCCTTGGCGACCACTTGGCAGGATTCATTCTTCTCCCCCTCGGCTCCAAGCAAGCCATTGTGAGCTACATGGCATTCACTACTCGCGTCGCTTGCAGTCTATCTGAGGTCATCCGTGTATGACTCGCAGTTAATGAGAGCGGATGGAGTCGCTAAATTCTTCGTTGGAATCGTAAAACGCGACTGCCGTTCGATTCGCTTAATCGCTGATACGAGGTGTTGCTGTGTCCAGGTGCCGCCCAGTGGTTCGCCTCTGAAGTTCACTACTCTTCTCGACCTCACGAATGTGGCGTTGTTCTGGACGTTGAAAACTTGCCGCCGATCTCGTTGCTCCAAAAACACGGCAAACACCATCCCGCTGGAGCGGCTAGCCCCTGTGTATTCGACAACGTAGATGACTTTGTCGCCGGGGTAAGACTTCTCATCGAGCAGGTATCCGAGGCTCAGTGCAGTGGACTTGGATGGGGCCAGAAAATCCTTAGCCGCTAGACACTGAGCAGCGTGAACCAAGAGATCGGGAACGTGCTCCTGCGCGTTAACGCCCACCGACAGCATCAACATGGTCACAGCAAGAAGCAGTTTCACAGTCAGCACTTTACGCTGAATCACGCCTGAGTTCCACGATTGTTGAACACTACAGCCCAAGTAACTCACTATCCCACACCGGCGAACCTTACAACCCTGCCCCCAGCATCGCCAGGAACGCTCTGGCCGCGTTGGAGAGGTGTTTCTCCCTGCGCCGGATGCAGTAGTACGCAATCTGCGTCTCCATGCCTGTCAGCCGCACTCCGGCCAGAAAGCCGCCGGCGATCTCGCGCTCCACGCAGCTCCGCGCCTGCACGGAAACGCCCAGTCCCGCCTCCACCGCGCGCTTTACGCCCTCGATGTTTCCGAACTCCAGCACCTGCTTCAGCGCGATGTGTTTTTCCTTCAGCCGCTCTTCCAGCACGGCGCGCGTGCCCGCGCCCCGCGCCGCAAGAATCACCGTCTCCGCCGCCAACTCCTGTGGCCGGATGCTCTTCTTCTTCGCCCATCGGTGGGCCGTGGGAGCAATCGCAACCAACTCGTCGGTCAGGAACTCCTTCGCCACCAGCCGCGCGTCGCTCACATCGTGGCTCACCAGTCCGATGTCGAGCTTGTTTGCCAGCACCTTCGCCCCAATCCGCTCGCTTAAGGAAATATCCATCGTCACCTCCACCTCCGGATATTTCCCGCGGAAGGCCGCCAGCGTCGCGGGCAGCACGTAGATTCCAATCGGGAAGCTCGCACCCAGCGCCAGCCTGCCGCCATGCAGTCCCTTCAGGTCTTCGATCTTCTGCTCCGCCGTCTCAACCGAGTGCATCACCGCCGCGGTGGCCTCGAAGAGAATCTCTCCGGCCTCGGTCAGCGCCACTTTCTTTCCCAGGCGGTCAAACATCGGAAGGCCGAAATACTCCTCCACCTGCTTGATGTGTTTGCTCACTCCCGGCTGCGTCAAATGCACGGCCTCGGCGGCCCGTGTAAAGCTGCGCGCCTGGCACACCGCATGGAAGACTCGTAATTGATTTAAATCAATCATAGCTCTCGGTAATCGTTTCTATCAAATCAATTCATTTGATTCATGTCAACAGCTTTCGTACTCTTGCCACAGACGAATTGAACAAAGGAGAACGCCATGAGCAGCGCACGATATCAGAACTTCCAGATTGAAGAATCCACCAGCAACGCCAGCATCCAGGAATCGAAGCGCCTTGTCGTACTCACCGGCCGCGCCAAGTCTGCCGACCCCGTCGCCGAGGCCCTCAACCTCATGCTCGCCAACGGCTCCATGCCCGCGTAAGCCAAGCACCCGCGGTCGGCAGCGAAGCGTTACCCGCCAGCACCTGCGGTCGGCAGCGAAGCGTTACCCGCCAGCACCCGCGGTCGGCAGCGAAGCGTTACCCTGCCACCCCTTCCGCCCCGCCTGCCGCCGCCAATCGTCGCGCGGCAGGGCGGGGCCTCTCTTTCTCCCGCCGCCAGACAAAGCACAAGCCAAGCATTTAAGAAGAGTACAATCTGGGCATTCCTTTGCTCGAAATGGAGAGCCCCAGTGAGGCCTTTCGTGCTGTCACTTCTTGTGTTCTTCGTGGCAATCGGCAGCTTCGCCCAGCCTTCGCCGGATTTGCGATTCAACGGGCACAGTCTTGGTGAGTCAGCGGAGACTTTTTTCTCCACTGCGACAATGTCTGAGTCCAATGCGTTGACCAAGGATTATTGCAAGACGCTGTTGGGCGATCCAGACGCGATTAAGAAGTATGAGGCCGCCAAAATCGCCATAAGCGGGAATGGCGATTATGAGTCGTCCAAAGCCGCCTGGAAGGAGAACGACTCCATTCTTTCCTCCGTGGGTGGCTGTCGGCAGGTGGTGGCTGCGCTTCGGGGCGAATTTGCTTCAATTCGAGGAAGATGCGCGTCCAGCTTCGGAAAAGGCGACGTCCTTTCTTTCATGGCGGGGAGGTTGGTTGGTTTCGACCTCTTTGTGGACTCCTCTTTTGCCGACGTTATCGCTGAAATGGAGAAGCGATTTGGCTTCCCAGGAGTGCAGGTGCGCCCGGAGCGTCCGAGTGCCCAGTTCCTGCGCTGGGAGGCGAACGGCGTCGTCGCGACGGTGCTCAAACAGACATACCTCAAGAATGTGGAGGTCTCGTTCCAATACGCTGATGCGATGCGCGAGTTTGCTGAGCACCTGGCGGCTGACGCCTCAGCCCGCGAAGCGGTCCCGCAGGCTCTGCCAAAGGATGCCGCGCTCCCAAGTCCGAGCCAAGATTCGCCTGGCGCGCCGCCCATTCGCAAACGCATTCGTGTCAGCCCTGGAGTCTCGCACGGACTGTTGATAAGCAAAGTGCAGCCCGTGTACCCGGTATCCGCAAAAGCAAATCACATCCAGGGCGATGTTGTGTTGCATGCCCTAATCGGCAAGGATGGAAAAATCGCCGAACTCACAACGGTCTCCGGTCCTGATGAATTGATTCAGTCCGCGATAGATGCGGTGCGGCAATGGCAGTACCGGCCCTATCGATTCAACGGCGAGACTGTCGAGGTTGACACGCAGATTACCCTGAATTACCGGCTCCCAAAGGACCACCTTCCATCGCCCTAGAAATTGGGTAGTGGTGCAGTTTGATTTTCCACAGGGTTGAACGGTTGACCGGAATCCGTCACACTGTCCGCATGACTGAAAAGAAGAAAGCCGCCCCGAAGCCGAAGCAGACCAAAGCAGCTCCCAAAAAGAAAAGCCGCGAGGATGTGAACCAGGCGGCTTTCAGGATCGTCAGAGAGGCCACTAATCCGAAGTAGGCTGCGGGGCTGTGACGGCGAGGATTTTTGAAAGTTCGATCTCGCCAAACTTGTCCTCATAAAGCGCAATAGTCTTTTGTAATGCTTCCATTACTGCCTTCGCGTGAGCAGGGGCCATAACCGCGATGCCATGAGTTTTTATAACTGGATGCGTCCCTTGAATATCCACGATTTCACGGAATTTAATCCGAATGTCCCACGGAGTGATTGCGGCCTCAGTGTTGTTGACATAGACATTAAATACCGATTCGGAATCAATAAAGATCGGGTTCGTCAGCAGTACAGGTGATGCGTCAGGTCCTGGCGGCATATGCGCTCCCTTGGGTCTGTGGAATGAAGTACGGGGTTTCTATCGGCGCAAAACTAATCGATGATGAAGCATTTTCTGTTAATTGAAAGGTGGGAGACTGTGTGCCTGTCGTTTCAAAAGTCGCTTGTCCAGCAGAACACACAAACTCTAGAGAGTACTGACCTGAGCTTTGAACACTATCTTTGGCCCTTGCGTATCGATTCGCCAGCTTTATGTATTCATCGTGAAAACTGGGCGCGGCTAATCTTTTCCGACTCAGCGATTCCGTAAAATCGATCATCTCGCTAAATGGGACAAAGCTCACAATCAGGCCAACGTCAAATACTGACGCGAGTTTTTTTAGTGTGTTTAACGAGAAATTCCCATATCCCGGCTTTTCCATAACCGAAAATCTAGGCTGTTGGGTCCCAATCTTCTCGGCTACCTCGTTCTGCTTCCAACCCCTGCTTTCACGCATTTCGTGAATTTGCATTGGCAAGCCAACGTCGATTTCCTCCGACACAAATGCGTCACGATAATCCTTGTCGATGAGCTTCTCAAGGAGTGTCGCTTTAGACATCGTAATCCTCCACAATCCAGGCGCGGTTTAAATCTAGAGACTTCTTGCGGTCTTTAGCTGCATTGATCGTCTTCTGCTGGCGCTTCTTATCCGCACTCGCCAGAATTACCGTGAACTGATGCGAACCGGGCCCAAACGTTCCATAGAATCGGTACTCCACCTTCTTGCAATCAATACGTATCTCCCCAATTCCGTCGCCCATGCTCGAATCATAAAATGTCGAAGGCCACTTCTGCATGACTCGCAGTCTTCGGAGCGCAGAATCAAATCTGGCCCGAAGGAGCACATCCTTAGACAGAAAGTCCTTCAGGACGTTGCCGCTTCCCGTCTTGAGCCCCGCGAATCGCCATTCCTTGTTCATGGTATAATAAAAAAGTTATATGTCAAGGATATTATCCTTGACAAGTGCATATAATAAAAATATTATATATCTTGTAAGGATAAGACAATGAATGTTCTTGGCACTGAAAAACGCGTACAGGTTATCTCGGCACTGGTCGAGGGGAACAGTATCAATTCGACTACCCGCATGACCGGAGTTGCCAAGCACACGATCCTGAACCTGCTTCGTGACCTGGGCGTGGCGTGCGCTGATTATCACGATGCGAACGTCCGCAATCTCAAGGTTCGCCATTTGCAATGCGATGAAATTTGGGCTTTCGTGGGAGCCAAGAAAAAGAACGCTACGCCAGAGCAGAAAGCAGAAGGTTGGGGCGATGTATGGACTTGGACTGCACTGGATGCCGACACAAAACTGATGGTCTCTTACATGGTCGGCAAGCGCGATACGGGCTGGGCAACGGACTTCATGGTGGATTGCTCCGAGCGCATTACGGGGCGCCCACAGATCACAACGGACGCACACAAGCCCTATCTAGCGGCCATAGAAGAAGCGTTTGGTGGGTACTGCGACTATGCCATGCTCCACAAGATTTATGGAGCGCCAGAGCAGAATGAGGCACGGTACAGCCCTGCAACCTGCATCGGAAGCGACATGAAGGTCGTAAGCGGGAATCCCTATTTTAAGCACGTCAGCACTTCCTACGTAGAGCGCCAGAACCTCACGATGCGCATGTCCATGCGGCGCTTCACCCGCTTAACTAACGGATTCAGCAAGAAACTCGAAAACCACGGTTACGCGGTCGCCCTGCACTTCATGCATTACAACTTCTGCAGAGTTCACAAGACACTG
>Ga0181534_10000258_pt1 | contig 37894 bp, 36 predicted proteins | sample PEATcosm2014_Bin_37_FD_119758 | JGI IMG/M metagenome (GOLD analysis project Ga0181534, IMG submission 119758) | Peatland microbial communities from MTU Mesocosm Facility, Houghton, MI, USA - PEATcosm2014_Bin17_10_metaG | ecosystem: Environmental > Terrestrial > Soil > Wetlands > Peat | place... | reverse complement strand
GCTCGCGCGCGAGGAAGACATCAAGTACCCGGTCACGTGGACGACACTGGGCGAGTACCTTGAGGGCTTGGAGCGCAAGGGAATTGCGCCGAACGTGGCCTCTTTCGTCGGGGCGCCGACGGTCAGGACCTATGTGCTCGGGGAAGCCGACGTGCAGCCCTCGGCGCCGCAGCTCGAGCAGATGCGCGTACTCGTCCATCAGGCCATGGAGCAGGGGGCCCTGGGCGTCACGACCATGCTCATCTATTCGCCGGCCACCTATGCCAAGACGCCCGAACTGATCGCGCTCGCCCAAGAATCGGCGCGGTGCGGGGGTATATACACGGCTCACATGCGCAGCGAAGGAGACCGCATCGAGTCCGCGCTCCAGGAAACCATCGAGATCGCCAAGGCGAGCGGCGCGCCGGCCGAGATCTATCATCTGAAGATCTCGGGCAGGGACAATTGGGGGAAAATCGACCAGGTCATCGCCGCGATCGAGCAGGCGCGCGCCGCGGGGGTGCGGATCACCGCCAACATGTATTCGTACACGGCAGGGGCGACAGGGCTCGATGCGGCGATGCCGTCCTGGGCGCAGGATGGGGGCCTGGAGGCGTGGATCAAGCGTTTGCAGGACCCGGCCATTCGGGCGAAGGTCATCGCGGAGATGCGCACCCCGCATCCCGGAACATGGGAGAACCTCTATGCGGCCGCCGGACCGGAGGGCACGCTGCTGCTGAGCTTCAAGAATCCCAAATTGAAGCCGCTCACCGGCAAGACACTCGCGGAAGTAGCCAAGTCGAGGGGCGTATCCCCGGAAGATGCCGCCATCGACCTGGTGATCGAGGACGGCACCCGGGTCGGCGTGGCGTACTTCCTGATGAGCGAGGCGAACGTGCGCCGGCAGATGTCGCTCCCATGGGTGAGCTTCGGATCGGACGAACAGGGCGATGCGCCCGAGGGAGTATTCCTGCTGTCTGCCGCCCATCCGCGCGCCTACGGCAACTTCGCCCGGGTATTCGCCAAGTACGTTCGCGAGGATCACGCGCTGACCGCCGAGGAAGCGGTGCGCCGGATGACCTCGCTTCCCGCCGATAACTTGTCTTTGAAGGACCGAGGGCGGCTGCGAGCGGGCGCCTTCGCCGATGTCGTGGTATTCGACCCGGCCACGATCCAGGATCACGCGACGTTTCAGAATTCGCACCAGCTCAGCACCGGGGTCAGCTATGTCATCGTGAACGGCCGGTGGGCATTGAAGGAAGGCAAGGCGACGGGGGCAGCGACGGGCCGCGTGGTGAGGGGCCGCGCGTGGACCGGCGCCGCCGGCGGCGGCTGCCGACCGTCCGCCGCCGACTGGACGTGGTCCAAGTAGCGTGAGTCGCCGGCAGGTTCGCAAGCCCGCGAATTCAGTGGCGCCGGATGAATCTAACCGGCGGGACGAACGTCGCATAAATGTCCGACGTCGATCTGTCGGCCGCCGCCAGCGCCTGAGCGCGGCCCGCCGTCACAAAAATGTAGTGCCGACTTTTGGCGTAAACCATTGATCTCATTCATCCCAGCACCCGATTCTGCTCAAGTTGGGTTAGCGCTGCGGAGTTCTTTGCGCGATGACAACTACCTGTTGCTCAGGGGCTGTGCAAAGAACCAGTGGTGACCTTCACAGTCCTCAACAGCGCAACGTCGGTCACCATATTGCTGATTAGCGGGCTGTTCGATCACTTTGGCGCCCGCAAGGATCGCACGCGCAAATAGCTCATCGACATCATCGACACGGACGTAAAGACTCTGGGTCACGTGGCCGAGATCCTGGGGATTGCGGTATTCGGGTCCCGGACACCCCATCATCAACGCCCCGTCCGTGCCCACGATCAACTCAGCATGAAAGGCTCTTCCATCCGGGCCATTTACCCGCATTTTTTCTTTCCAACCGAACGCCTGGATCAGCCAGCCGAGGGCGCGCTCCAGGTCGCGGTAATAGAGGTACGGCGTAATCCGTGGTGCAGAACTGGTCATGGCGCCTCCGATGGAATACGAGATGTCCGGAAAGACTACACCGGCGCTGGCCTTGAAGGATTGCATGTATCTTCGGCCTCTTCAGTCGGTTTTCGCTACATGAGTCGGATGCCTGTGCGGATAAGCACGTCAATCAGGCGCAGGACCAGCTTCGCTCAAACCGGCCGTTCGGCAACCATTCGCGCCATACCGGCAAGACCTGGTTCTCGCCTGACCCGAAGACCTACGGCTTGCAGTGCGCGGGTTACCCATTCGGGTGGCAACCGAAGCTTTCGGTAGGCGCTGACGCGCTGGCGCCATTCTCCGCCCTCAAATTCATGAAGGATGTCGTGGACCATCACGGCCTCGTCCTCGTATTCGAGAAAGCAGGTAAGAATGCGCCTCGCATCGCTTCGCACGGGAATGAAGCGCCCTGATCCAATGAGGGGCGTGGAATAATCGCGAAACGTCAAAATGAATATGCCTCCGGGCATCAGCATATCGGCCACATCCGCAATCAACCGCTCGACGGATCGTTGATCGGGCAGATGCGTCAGGGTATCTCCCAAGCACACGAACAACGGCACCGGGGCGTGGAGGTGATTCTTAAACGCGAGCAGATCATCGTTGATGGTAACGATCGGCCGGTCGCCAACGTGATTCTCCATCACGTCCAGCAGGGTCCTGGAACTATCAATGGCAAGGACGGAATATCCCATATCGGCCAGAGGGATCGTGTGCATGCCGAATCCAGCCCCTAGGTCGACCGCCCGCCGAGATTGAGAGGGTGGCGGGCAGACCGCCTCCACCTCCGCGCGACCGCGGGCGATCGCAGCCTCGAATCCGCCCGACATCCAAACATAGACCGGTGCGAGATGGCTTTCGTAGTGCTCGGTGACCGTGGTCATGGAAATATGGCTCGAACCAAGAAAATGATTCGGAATTGTAGCTCTGAACCGGACGGCCACGACAGCGTGCAAGTGGACCTTTGGGATGAACGTATCCGCACGCGGAGAGGTACTTAGCCGCCACCGGCATGTTCCGAATTCCCGATAGCTGTCGCTCGTCACAGGCGCTTTGGGGTTCGTCGAACGTATCGCCATGACTGCGGCATTTATTGGCTTCGCTCTTTTGACTGCGGTGGCATGTGGTGCATTTGCATCCGCAGGTGGCGCACCGCATGTTTCCGAGAATTGCGCCGGATAAAGTGACGTATGATTGCCGAGGAATGCACATGCCCAACGAAAGCGACAAGGACCGGATTCGAGGGAGATCATAAATTGCGCCTATTTCTAATTGCGACCGTGCTCGCCGCAAGCCTCGCCCCACCCGTGACCGCCGAAGTCCGGCCGGATCAAGTGGCGTTCCGAGAGCTGTACAAGGAACTCGTCGAGACCAATACCACGCTGTCCGCAGGAAGTTGCACGCTTGCAGCAGAGCGCATGGCGGCGCGGCTGAAAACCGCCGGATACAAAGAGGGCGATATCCGGCTGTTCGGCGTACCCGACCACCCCAAAGAAGACGGGTTGGTCGCGACATTGAATGGAACGGACCCCAAGGCCAAGGCAATCCTGCTGCTCGCCCACATCGATGTCGTGGAGGCGAAGCGCGAGGACTGGACTCGCGATCCATTCGTGTTGATCGAAGAGAATGGCTATTTCTACGGCCGCGGCTCGTCCGACGACAAGGCGCAAGCTGCGATCTTCACGGATACGCTCGTTCGTTTGAAACAGGCTGGAACCAAACTTCGGCGGCCGTTGAAACTGGCCCTGACGTGTGGCGAGGAAACCGGCGGGGCGTTCAATGGCGCCAACTGGCTGGTGAACGAGCACAAAGACTGGATCGATGCCCAATTCGCCCTGAACGAAGGAAGCGTCGGCCTGCGCGACGCCAGCGGCAAGAAACTGTCACTCGGTATTCAAGCCGGAGAGAAGGTCTATCAGGACTTCCGTATCGAGGCGAGCAACCCCGGTGGTCACAGCAGCCGCCCACGCCCGGATAACGCCATTTACAGCCTGGCCGCAGCGCTTGTTCGCATCGGTCAATATGAATTTCCCGTGCAGTTCACCGACACCACGCGCGCTTACTTCACCGAGATGGCAAAACTGTCCGGCGGCGAAGCGGGTGCCGCGATGATGCGGCTGATCGCCAATCCCAACGACCTCGAAGCCAGCGCCATTGTGTCGAAAGATCCGACCTATCACTCGATGCTGCGCACTACCTGCGTTGCGACGAGGCTGGACGGTGGCCATGCCAATAATGCGCTGGCGCAGCGTGCGGGCGCCAATATCAATTGCCGGATGTTTCCCGGCGACACGATCGACAATGTCCTCGCACAGCTGATAAAGGCCGCCGGCGACCCGTCGCTGACCATAGTCCCGACCGGCGAAATCAGCCCGACTCCAGCCCCGCCGCCGCTGACCCCACTGGTCTACGGCACCGCCAAGACCGTTGCGCAAAAGCACTTTCCAGGGGTACCAATGCTGCCAGCGATGTCGACGGGCGCCACCGATGGCCGCTTCCTCAACGCTGCAGGAATTCCCACCTATGGCGTCCCGGGTCGGTTCTCCGACCCCGACGGCAACGGCGTTCACGGCCTCAATGAACGCAAGTCGGTCGAGGGCCTTTACGAGGAGCGCGATTATCTTTTCGAGCTGATCCAGGCGTACGCGAACAGCAAATAGGCGGCATCGCCAGGCCACATGGCCACGCCTCCGCCGACGAAGCTGCCCGGCACCATGCTACCGGCTCAGCGCAGGGATGAGGGATACCTTCAGCCACCCTGCCCGTCGAAGAAGGATTTCACCGCCGCCAGACAGAAGGGCGGCACGAGTTGCGCGTGGTAGTCGGCCAGCACCGCTGCCTGTCCGCCGTCGGTGGCGCCGCCGGCGACGGCTGCCACTTCCACGGCCGTGACGGCCGCATCGAATGCGTCTTTCTCATCCGCATACGGATCCCTTGCCGACGGCGCGGACGCGATGTCCAGGATGGTCACCGACGCGCTCGGCGCACTCTGCGCCCAATACTCCTGCATCAGCTGCGTGTTGAAGAAGAACACTTCTGGATCCTCATCGCCGCCGCACAGCAGCGTCGGCATGGTCGGTGTCCAATCGCGCAGATCGTTCGTCTTCAGATCCTGCCGCAAAGTATTTTTGGGTGAGGCGGCGGGCAGGCCGGTGGTCCTCGCGGGAAAGCCGCCGTCGGGATTCGCCTGCTCATCTTGCAGATAGGAGAGCCGGTAGCTGTTGAGGATGAGGTAGTCGCTGCTCGCGAAACCCGTTGCAAACACGCTGGCGAGGTCGGACGGCGCGGTCGCCGGCGTGATCGAGGCATATTGGGGGGCGGGCGGCGTGCTGCTGAAGAGCGCGTTGGTCGGCAGCAGGTCCTCGGAGTAGATGGTGCTGATCGGCGTCGTGCTTGGCAGCAGGCCGGCGATGTCGCTGGCGTAGGGCGCGGCGAAGACATCCGACGGCTCCGAGTAGAGATTGCCGTATGCATTCTGATAGCCGTTCGCAAGAAGCGCCACGTTCTCCGTGGCACTGCCGTTCACTTGCCCGAGAAAGAGCGCATCGCCGAACGCGGCGAGCGCATAGGGCCCCGACATCGGCGCCGCGGCGGTCACGGGCTGTCCGGCCGCTTGCATCGCGCTGGCCGCGGCCATCGACACGTAGCCGCCCTGGGAATACCCCGTGACGAAGAGCTTGTGATCGTCGGTGACGGTCGGCGCGAGCGCGACCGGCAGCGCGCTGCGTGCGGCCGTCAGCACATCCATCATCTCGCCGGCTTGCTGCGCGCCGACCAGGTACGGATGATAGCCGAGGGTCGAGGAGTCGTAGCCCGCGTAATTCGGTGCGACGACGATGTAGCCTTCGGCGGCGAAGAGGGCCGCCAGAATCAGCCCCTCGCTGCTGGCGTTCGCGCCGGACAGCTGCGCCATGTCGTAGTTCTTCAACGGCGAGGTGCCGTGGGCATACTCCACGATGGGACGCGGACCCTGACACCTCGAGGCCGATCCGCTCGGCACCAGGAGCGCGCCCGTGGACGTGGTCGGCTCGGACTTCGCCCCCAGGGTCTCGTAACTCAACCGGTAGACATTCACGGTGCAGATAGGCGAGTAGGCGAGCGTCAGCAGCTTCTGCCCGAGCGTATCGACACCGAGCAGCCCCACCAGATCCGCAGTGCCGAAACTTGCGACCAAAGCAGGGGGATTGGTGAGCAGCTGCCCGCGCTGCGGCGTGGAGGGTGCCGGGGTCGAGGATCCGGGCGTCGAGCCGCCGTTCGAATTCGAGTTGCAACCGGCGAGCATGAGCAGCGCCGTCGCCACGGCGGTCACGAAAGAGGTCGAACGATCCATGAAATGTCCTCGGGCCGACGGGCGACGGTGAGTGAAGCCATCAGGTGGGATCTTACGGTTGGGGGAAAGTTCGATGGGGCGCCGGCACCCCGCGCCGGCGAACAACGAAAAGCCGGGCTCGGGCCCGGCTTTTCACGACCGCATGTCGAAGTCGGTCGTTACTTCAGGTCGAGCTGCTGCCCGGTCCACGAACCCAGAATGCGGCGAATCTTGTTGCGCTCCACCGCACCCTTGTTGGAGGCCGCCACGGAGCCATTCACCTGGGTTGCAATTGCATCCCCCTTGGCGGTTGCGCCGTCGAGGGCAGCCCAGTTCTTGTAGTAGACCACCAGGTAAATGTCCGGATCGTTCTCGCCGCGCGGCTCCACGGTAATCACCTTGTAGCCGGTGCTGTAGCCCGCCTTCTTCGCCGCTTCCTGCGTCGCCTTCCATGTAGTGGCCAAAAATTTCATGTACTCGTCGAACATCCCATATTCGGTGCGAATCGCCGATACGTTGACCACCTGTCCTTCGGTGAACGGATGCTCCTCCGCAACCGCCGCGCCGCCGATGAACGATAGGGCCAGAAGGGCCGACAACGCGGCCACATGAGTTTTGATTTTCATAATATCCTCTTTAGTGGGTTTGATTTATTCTCAAAGGGCGCGCGCTCGGGCGGGCCATGCAACACTCGACCGCCCAAGTCTATCCTCAAAGGTACCCGATGAGAATATTGGGCGGTGCCCTCAAAACTTCAGCGATACCCGCAGGCCCGGCCCGGCATCGTCGAGCACGAGGCGCGCGCCATGCAGTTTGGTCACCGCCGCCACCAGCGACAATCCAAGCCCGGAGCCGGGAAATTTGCGCGCCTCATCCAGGCGCACGCGGCGCCCCAGAACGATCTCGCGCTTGTCCGCCGGGATGCCAGGGCCGTTGTCCTCGACGATCACTTCCGGTTCTCTGCCCGGGCCGCGCAGCTGTACCCGGACATGGCCGCCGTCGGGCGTGAATTTGATGGCGTTGTCGAGCAAATTCGCCAGCGCTTGAGCCAGCAATTGCCGGCTGCCCAGAACCTCGGCGCCGGCGGCCACCGAGCTCTCCAGCACGATGCCGCGCTCCTCGCTCACCGGCGCGTACAGTTCCACCACGCTCGCCACCAATTCCGACAGGTCGACCGGTTCGCGGGCGACGGTGCCGGTTTCGGCGAGCGCAATGCGCAGCAGCGCGTCCAGGGTGCTGCGCATGTGATCGACCTCGGTGGTGACGCGCTCGAGAACGCGCCGCTCCACCGAACCCACGCCGAGCTGGGTCATCGCCTCCTCGGCCGTGGTCTGCAGCCGGTTCAGCGGCGTGCGCAAATCGTGCGCGGCGCTGTCGAGCACCGTGCGCATGCCGAGCGTGAGCTGCTCGATCTTGTCCAGCATGGTGTTGATTTCGCGAGCCAGCGTGTTGATTTCATCGTCGGCGTCGCGAACCGGCAGCCGCTGCGACAGATCGCCCCGCATGATCTGCTTGGCCACCGCCGAGATCGCGCCCGCCTGCGCGAGAATGCGCCGGCCCATCCAAAATCCGCCGCTCAGGCCGAGGAGCAGGGTCATGGCCACGGCGGCGATGAGGCCGCGCATCATCAGGCTCTTGACGTCCTGGCGCTCCTGCACGTCGTGTCCCACGAGCATTTGATAGCCGCTCGGCAGCTTGAAATACTGCGCGCGCATCTCGTGTTCCCGCGTTTCGTCGCCGAACGGCACCGACACCTTGAACAGGAACCACTTGCCCTTGCTGGCGTCGATCTTCGGCCAGGCGGGCACATTGCCCGCCACGGGGCGCAGCTGCGGATCCACCATCAGATACACCGCGCCGCGCACGTCCTGGTCCTGCGAGCGCTGCTCGATCAGCTCGATGAAATCGCTGCGCGACAGCGCCGCCATTTGCTCGCGCAGTCCCTGCACCTCCGCTTCGATCAGATTGTCCGTGCTGCCATCGACCACCCGGGAGACGGCGAAATCGACCGCGCCGAGCAGGGCCGCCGCGCCGCAGGCGAATACGATCGAGTAGACGATGGCGATGCGGAACGGCGAGGTATCGAGTACGCCGAGAAACCGCTGGTCGGGTCCCACGGCAGGCCGCTATTCGTCTTCGCGCAAGCTGTATCCCGCGCCGCGCACCGTGTGCAGCAGGGGCTTGTCGAAATCCTTGTCGATGGCCTGCCGCAGACGGCTGATGTGCACGTCGATCACATTGGTCTGCGGGTCGAAGTGATAGTCCCACACCCCCTCGAGCAGCATGGTGCGCGTCACCACCTGGCCGCTGTGGCGCATCATGAATTCCAGCAGCTGGAATTCGCGCGCCGTGAGTTCGATCTTCTTGCCGTTGCGCACCACGCGGCGCGTCATCCGGTCGAGTTCCAAATCCGCCAGTTTCAGCTTGGTATTGGCTTCCGCGCTGCCGTTCTCGCCGCGCCTGGCCAGTGCATCGATGCGCGCCAGCAGCTCCGACATGTGATACGGCTTGGTCAGATAGTCGTCGCCGCCGGCGCGAAGTCCGGTGATGCGGTCGTCGACGTCGCCGAGCGCGCTCAATATGAGCACGGGGATCTTGCGGCCCGTGGCGCGCAGCGATTGCACCAGGGCGAGACCGTCCAGCTTCGGCAGCATGCGGTCGACGATGGCAAGATCGACGGCGAGAGAGGACGCGAGGTGCAGTCCCTCGAGGCCGTTCGCCGCGACATCGACCGTGTGTCCCACCTCGCGCAGCGCCTTGGCCAGGTAATCGCGGGCAACTTCGTCATCTTCAACGATCAAGATGTGCATGGCTTGCTATCTTACAGACCTTGGACCCGTGTTTGTCGGCACGATAGACTGCGGCATATCGCCCGCGTCGTCCCATCAACCGCAGAGAAAGGCTAATTAAAGGCTAATTTATGACGCCCACGACCATTCCGCAAACGGACACGCCGGGCGCGGGAATCAGCGAATCCGCGCAGACATCCTCGGTGTGCGACGTGCTGGTGATCGGCGGCGGCCCGGGCGGGTCGAGTGCCGCGATCCTGCTGGCGCAGAAGGGTTACCGGGTGGTGCTGCTGGAAAAAGCCCGGCATCCGCGCTTCCATATCGGCGAGTCGCTGTTGCCGGCCAATCTGCCGATCATGGAGCGCTTGGGCGTGGCGCGGCAGATTCACGCCATCGGCATGGAGAAATGGGGCGCCGAATTCGTCTCGCCCGCCGACGGGCGGCGCCAGGAGTTCCGGTTCGAGCAGGGCTGGGACAAGTCGCTGCCCCTGGCGTACCAGGTAAGGCGCTCCGCGTTCGATGAAATACTCATCCGGCGCGCCGCGCAACTCGGCGTGCAGGTGATCGAGGGGTGCCGTGTCCGCGAGGTGGATTTTGCACCGTGCGGTAGCGCTCATAGCGTCAGCGTTCAAGCCGAACATGAGAATGCGCACCGCCAGTCATGGAAGGCGCGCTACCTCATCGATGCCTCGGGCCGCGACACCTTTCTCGGCAATCGCCTGCACACCAAGCGCCGCGACAAAAAGCACAGCAGCGCCGCGCTGTACGCGCATTTCGCGGGCGTCCCTCGCGAATGCGGCAAGCGGGCGGGCAATGTCACGATATTTTGGTTCGATCACGGTTGGTTCTGGCTGATTCCCCTGGCCGACGGGGCGACCAGCATCGGCGCCGTGGTCTGGCCGTACTACCTGAGGAGCCGCCGCACCTCGGTGCGAGAATTCTTTCTCGCCACCATCGCTCTGTGCCCGCCCCTCGCCGAGCGCTTGAGCGCCGCCACCCTCGTAACGGAGGTGGAAGCCACGGGCAACTACTCCTACGCCTGCGATCACAGCCACGGCGCGAATTATTTTCTGGTCGGCGACGCCTTCAGTTTCATCGATCCTGTATTCTCCTCCGGTGTGATGCTTGCCATGAACACCGGAGTGGCGGCCGCCGAAACGATCGACACATGCGTTACGCTGCCCGCCCGCTCCCGCTCCGCGCTCAAGCGGTTCGATCGCATCTCGCGCCACGGGCCGAAACAATTCTCCTGGTTCATTCACCGCGTCAGCAATCCCACCATGCGCGAGCTGTTCCTCGATCCGAAGAATGTGCTGCGCATGGAAGAGGCCCTGCTCTCCTTGCTGGCCGGGGACATCTTCGGCCGCACCCCCATTTGGGGCCGGCTGCGTCTGTTCAAGCTGCTGTACTACACATTGTCCGTCGCCCATCTTGGCCGCTCCTACCGCGCCTGGCGCCTGCGCGCGTCGAACATCCGTTCCGAGGCAAAGTACGTGACGGGCGAATGATTGCCGCGCAGCTCCGGGCGCACCGCCGCCGCCGATGCGCGGCCGCATTGCTCGCAGCGGCTTGCTGGTCGTATGGCGCCGAGGCGAAGGAAGAGCCGCTGTACGAGTTTGGTCTCGGACTCGGCGCGATCGCCTTCGACGACTACCGGGGCTCGGACACCGCTCACGGCTATCCGTTGCCGCTTCCCTACCTGCTGTACAACGGCAAGTTTCTGAAGGCGAATCGCGACGGCATTCGCGGCACCCTGTTCAATCAAGATCTGTTCGAACTCAATCTGAGCTTCGATGCGACCACTCCGGTGCGCAGCGACCGCGAGCGCAGCGGTATGCCGGACTTGAAGTCCACGGTAGAGCTCGGGCCGTCATTCGATCTGCACCTGATGCGCAGCGACGACAGCAGAGTGAAGCTCGACTTGCGCATGCCGGTGCGGGCAGCGGTGACCGTGGAGGATTCGCCCAAGGTCATCGGCTGGACGTTCACGCCGCGGCTGGCTCTCGATGTCCGGGATCCTCTGGGCTTCGATGGCTGGAATCTCGGCCTGTTGTCGGGGCCGCTATTCGCCGACCGGCGCTATCACGCCTATTTCTATACGGTCGCCCCGCAGTACGCGACACCGTCCCGGCCCGCCTATCAGGCCGACAGCGGCTATGCCGGCACTCAGTTCATTTCCGCCCTCTCGAAGCGCTTTCCGAAATTTTGGGTGGGCGCCTACGTGCGCTACGACACTCTGGCGGGCGCCACTTTCGTCGATAGCCCCCTGGTGCAGCGCAAAAGCTACATGTCGGGTGGACTCGGGTTTTCCTGGATAATCAGCAAATCGTCGCAAATGGTCGAAGTTCCCGATTGAGTTGCGCACCGATGCGGCGTCCGCTGAAAATCCTCTACGAGTATTTCGCTCTCTACAGTTCGTTGACGCTGCTCGGGGTCATTTGCCTCGCGTGGTCGGCGTTCGCGCTGCCGCTATATTTTATTCTGCCGCGCCGCATCGGCACCGCGGTCGGACGGCGCGGCATCATGTCGGGTTTTCGCCTCTACGCCTGGTTTTTGTCCGTCACCCGAAGCTATCGCCTGGATTTGCGCGCCATCGACTCGCTGAAGAAGGGGCCGCCTTTGATCTTGGCCCCGAATCATCCCTGTCTGATCGACGCGCTGCTGATACTGACGCGCCATCCGAACATCGTTTGCGTGATGAAGTCGGCGCTGATGCGCAATGTGTTTCTCGGTTCCGGCTCGCGGCTCGCGCGCTACGTGCGCAATGACTCTTCACGCCAAATGGTCAAGGAATCGGTGGCCCATCTCAAGGAGGGAGGCGTTCTGCTCCTGTTTCCCGAAGGCACCCGCACCACGGGCGCGCCCATCAATCCCTTGGTCGGCAGCGTGGGGCTGATCGCCAAGCACGCCAATGTCCCGGTGCAAACCCTGGTGATCGAGACCGATTCGCCCTTCTTGAGCAAGGGATGGCCCCTGTTCCGGCGTCCCGCGTTGCCCATCATCTACCGGGTAAGGCTCGGCCGGCGCTTCGATCCGCCCGCGGACGTGCCCGCCTTTACCGCGGAGCTCGACCGGTACTACCGGCATGAGCTCGAGGGTGCCCTGCAATCGCGTTGGCTGAAGCGCTCCTAAGAGACACGCCCGACATGTCTAGCGGACCCCGTGCCATCGATGGACCCGGCCCAGCCTCGGGACTTGGCACAGCCCAGGAACCGGCCGCAGCCACCGGTCGGGATGCGGCTGTGGAACTGGGCGGCGTCGGGGAGGTCGGCGCTCCCTCAGGGCCTGGCGTAGCCAAGGAATCCGGCGCCGCGGCGAATTTGGACGGCGCCCAGGAGGTCGGCCCGACTACAAATAGCCCCGTGGGAGGCGCCACGCTCAAGGGCACCGGGGCCGATGAGGGGTCCGCCCCGCTGCTGCCGTCGAGATCCCATTTAGTGCTCATCCCCAGTTTCAACCCCGGTCCGAAGGTCCTGGCGACCGTCCGAGACGCGCTCGATCAATGGACACCCGTGTGGGTAGTGGTCGACGGCAGCACCGATGGTTCCGCCCAACGCCTGTCGGCCATGGCCGCCGGAGAACCCGGGTTGACCGTATTCGTCCTGCCAGAGAATCGCGGCAAGGGCGCCGCGGTGCTGTTTGGACTGCGCGAGGCGCAAACCCGGGGCTTCACCCACGCCCTGACCATGGATTCCGACGGGCAGCACCCCGCCGAGCGAATTCGGGCCTTCATGCAGGCGTCGATGGCCAATCCCGACGCCATGCTGCTGGGCCGCCCGGTGTTCGACTCGAGCGCCCCGGGGCTGCGGGTCAAGGGCCGCCGCATCTCGAACTGGTGGGCCAACCTCGAGACCCTGTGGGCTGGTATTCACGACTCTCTGTACGGCTTCCGCGTGTACCCCATCGATGCGCTGATCGCCGTGATGCGCCGCCAACACTGGATGCGGCGCTTCGATTTCGATGTGGAGGCGGTGGTGCGGCTGTGTTGGCGCGGCGTGCGCCCCCTCAACCTGCCCGCGCCGGTGCGCTACTTTCGTCCCGAGGAGGGCGGCGTCTCACACTTCCAATACGGGCGCGACAATGTCCTGCTGACATGGATGCACTTTCGGCTGTTTTGGGGATTCATTATGAGGCTGCCGCTGCTGACGCTGCGGCGCCTGCGCCACTGAGCCGGGCATACCGCCGTTTGGACTCGCCGCACGTCATGCACCTGACATCGGCCGGGTGTAAGATCGTGTCTCGGGTGCCGCCAACACGGGAGAGATAGTCGGTGAATGAGCCTTGGTGTGTCCTTCTGGCAAGTCGGGACGACCCGCAGCGGCAAAGCATTGCTGCGCACGGAGGCAGCGCCGCTCAACAGCCCGCACGAGGCAAGCGCGATCCGTTGGCCGCGACGCTGCGCCGCGCCGCGACGGTGACGTCACTCGACCGGATCGCGGCGGTCATCGCAGAGCCTGGCGGCGATTCGCGGCGATGCTTATTGAGAGAGCTTGGTGTCCCCAATCTCTTCGTTCAGCCCAGGCACCAAGGAACGGCATTCGAAGTGTTGCTCGCGCTGCTGCTGCTCGAGCACCGTCTTTCTCCGACCACGGCAATGCTATTTCTTCCCGCCGACTATATCGTCAACGATGAAGAGGTGATGACGAACTCTCTCATGACCATGGCCGAATGGATCGCGGACGAGCCGGAGCCGGTCTATCTGCTGGGTGCCGTGCCGCAAGGCCCCCATGACCAGTTGGGCTACATCGTTCCCTGGCACGATGCCATGCTGATGCCGACCGGTGTTTACGAATTTGTCGAAAGGCCGGATGTACACCGGGCGCGCAGGCTGATCAACGCCGGCGGCCTGTGGAATACCTTCATCTTCGGCGGCAGCGTTGCCTCGCTGTTGAAGCTGTTCAGCCCGCGGTTCGATGCCGCCATTGCAGACCTTCGCGCGGCGCTGCAATCCGACCCTATCGAGCCCAACCTCGCGCGCTCGTACGATCGCCTGGCGCCCGTCGATTTTTCCCAGGACTTGCTCGCGAGGCAGACCGATAACCTCAAAGTGCTGCGATTGTTACGCTGCGGATGGTGGCCGCTGAAATCCCCCACGCAGAACAGCGGGCGATCCAAGCCGTATTGAGAAGTTCTTTCGTCGCAACTCATTGATTGAATTAGCGGTCATGGAGAAAATAGGCCGTGCGCCCCGCTTCGGACCGGAGTCACGGACTGAAGCAGCGCGGTTGCCGCGAAGGTCCACACCTATATAATGCCCGCAACTTCAAAGCCCAATCGAAAGCCTAGCCTATGTCCGACAAAGCGTCGCTCATGCAACAGCCGGCGCCCCTGACCGATGTCGGTCTACAGCGGGAAATCGCCACCCTGTTCGTGCAAGCCCTGAATCTCGAGGTGCTGCCTCAGGACATTGATCCCGAGGCCCCCCTGTACGGCGAGGGATTGGGGCTCGACTCCATCGATATCTTGGAGGTGGCGCTGATCGTCTCCAAGCAGTACGGCATTCACCTGCGCGCCGACGCGTCGGAGAATCAGCAGACCTTCCGTTCCTTGAGGCATCTAGCCCAGTACATTGCGGCACATAGGACCAAGTAGCGTGTGTTGGCGGCGTAGATTGCAGCTGGCTGCGGTCATCGTCTTCGTCGCCGCCTACGCAGGACTGTCCCACTACAGCAATTCCGTCGCCAAAACGCACGACTTGGGGGTTGGCCTGGCCTTGGGGCCGGTGCTGACGGCCGGTCTGCTTCTGATCTGGCGCTGGACGCACTTTCTCGTCGGCCTGATGGCGGCCGCGGCGGCCGCCATGCTGCTGCGTCGCTACTGGCCGGCCTTGGAGCGGAATTTTAGCGTTCTGTACCTGGTGCAGGAAGCGGGCTTTTACAGCCTCATGGCCTTGAGCTTCGGCCAATCCCTGCTGGGACACCGAGTGGCGCTGTGCACGCAGCTTGCGGACAGGGTGCATGGGCCCTTGAACGCCCAAGAGGTGCGGTACACGCGCCGCGTCACGGCCGCGTGGGCGCTGTTTTTCGTCGCGATCGCGGCGGCTTCGGTGGGGCTGTTCGTGTTCGCGCCGCTGCGCACCTGGTCGCTGTTCGCCAATTTCTGCGTGTTCCCGCTGATAGGGCTCATGTTCGTGGCCGAATATGCCGTGAGGCGGCGTGTTCTGCCGCAGGTGCCGCGCCGAGGCATACTGGCGGCGGTACGTGTCTATTTCGCGAGCTCGCCGTAAGCGCCATTCATGGATACGATCGCGTTATTGTCCCATAGCGCGCCCACGGCGGTGGTTGCGTACCGCGGCGGCGTGCCCATCACCGCGCAGCGCTTCCTGTCCGACGTGCGGCACCTGAGCCGTCGCCTGCCCGCCGGCCGCCATGTGCTGAACGTGTGCGCCGATCGATACTGTTTCACCGTGGGTCTCGCGGCCTGCCTGATCACCGGGCGCGTAAGCCTGCTGCCCTCGGCGCACACGCCTGAAGTGATCGGGCAACTGGCAAGCTTCGCCCCGGACGCATTCTGCTTGACCGACGAGCGCCAATGCGACATCGGCCTGCCGCAACTGCATTATCCCTCAGACCCGTTCGGCGCCGAGCTCCCCTGGGTGGTGCCGCAGATTCCGGTGACGCAGCTCGCGGCCATCGTCTTCACCTCGGGATCGACCGGCACGCCGCTGCCCTACGAGAAAACCTGGGGCCGGCTCGCCCGCTGCGTTCGCAACGGCGCGTCGCGGCTGGGATTGTCGGATGGCAGAGCGCATGTCCTGATCGGCACGGTGCCCGCGCAGCACATGTACGGCTTCGAATCCACGGTGCTGCTCGCCTTGATGAGCGCCAACTCCTTCTGCGCGGAGCGGCCTTTTTATCCCGCCGATATCGCGGCCGCCGTGTCGGCAGTGCCGCGGCCGCGCGCCATGGTGACCACCCCCGTGCACTTGCGCGCCTTGCTCGCATCGGACATCGAGCTGCCGCCGCTGGACCTCGTGGTATCGGCCACCGCTCCCCTGGACCAGGATCTGGCGCGCACTGTGGAACGGAAGTTCCGCGTGCCGCTGCTCGAGATCTATGGCTCCACGGAGACCGGGCAAATCGCCATGCGGCGCACCGCCGAATCAGCCGCCTGGCGGCTCTGGCCGGACGTGAGGCTGAATGTGTCGGGCGGCCAGGCGTTCGCGCATGGCGGTCATGTCGAGCAGTTGACGGCGATGCAGGATGTCATCGAGATCACCGGCGAGGAGGAATTCTTGCTGCACGGCCGAACGGCCGACCTGGTCAATGTCGCCGGCAAGCGCAGCTCCTTCGGCTATTTGAACGCGCAGTTGAATGCCATCCCCGGGGTGACCGATGGGGTGTTCTTCCTGCGCGAGAGTGCGACCGGGTCCACCGGAGTGGCCCGCCTGGGCGCGGTCGTGGTCGCTCCCACGCTGAGCGTTGCCGCGCTGACCGAACAGCTGCGCCAGCGGATCGATCCGGTATTCCTGCCGCGCCCCTTGATCATCGTCGAGCGCCTGCCCCGCAACGCCACCGGCAAGCTGCCGCAGCAGGAGCTGCAGCACCTGGCCAATCGTCACCCGCTGACGAGCGAATCACAGTGACCATGCAAAGCGGCGGTGTCATGCACAGCCGGATCGAGGTCCCGACCGATCACCCCTCGTTCGCCGGCCACTTTCCCAGGTTTCCGGTGCTGCCGGGCGCCGTCCTGCTCGATGAAGTGCTGCAGATCATCGAGCGCGAGCGGGGCCTCGACCTCACGCAGTGGCAAATCGCTTCCAGCAAATTTCTCGCTGCCGTGCGCCCGGGCGATGCATTGCGCATCGAGCACAGCGCCGCGCAATCGGGCCTCGTGCACTTCACCATTCGCGCCGGGGACCGGACGGTCGCCAGCGGCAGTCTGGCGAACGCGCCGCGGCCCGGCGCGGGCCGGCCGGTCGGCGCATGACACAAAAGACCGCGGACTTCACCGACGCAGCAGCGAAGGCGGATTGGATCAGACACCGTGAGCGGGGCAGCATCGCCCTGCTGCGCATCATGGCGTGCGTCTCGCTGCGGTTGGGCAGAGCCTTGAGCCGCATTCCGCTCTACGGGATAGCCGTTTATTTCTTTTTGTTCGCGCCGGGCGCGCGGCGTCATTCGAGGCGCTATCTGCGCCTCGCCTTGGGGCGACCGCCGCGAGCTAGCGACCGTTTTCGCCAGATACTGAGCTTTGCCACCACCATTCACGACCGGGTGTATCTGATCAACGGCCGGTTCGAGATGTTCAACATCACGCTCGAGGGGGAGGAGCTGATGCTGGCGCAGTCGCACAGCGGCCGCGGCGCCTTGCTCATGGGCGCGCACATGGGCAGCTTCGAGGTGATGCACAGCCTCGGCCGCCACCGGCGGGGGCTTCAAGTCTCCATGGCAATGTACGAAGAGAATGCACGCAAGATCAACGCAACTCTTGCCGCCATCAATCCGCGCCTGGCCGCCGACATCGTGCCTCTGGGCCGTATCGACGCCATGCTCACCATCGCCGAACGAATCGAACGCGGCGCCTTCGTGGGCGTGCTCGGCGACCGCACGCCGGGACGCGAGCCGGTCCAAGCAGTGACCTTGCTGGGCGAGCGCGCCTATCTGCCCACCGGTCCGATGCGCGCGGCGGCCATCCTGGGCTGCCCCGTGTTCTTCATGGCGGGACTGTATCGCGGCGGGAACCACTATCATGTGATATTCGAGCGGGTCGCCGATTTCTCCGCGGCTGCCGCCGCAGGGCGCGATGCCGCCGTCCGTTCGGCGATCGAGCGCTACGCCGCCGTACTCGAGCAATACTGCCGCAGCGATCCCTACAACTGGTTCAATTTTCACGATTTCTGGCGCCCTCCGGACGGAGCTACCCGCGCATGAGGCGCCGCGCGGTCGGACTTCTGTTGCTGGCATGTCTTTGCGCCGCGGGGTTCCCCGCCCCAACCGGCGCGCTGGCCTCCGTTGCGGCGCCATCGGGCGATCTCGACGAAGTGATGAGCCTGCTCGCCATGCGGGGCCACGGGCGGGTCGAGTTCGTCGAGCAGCAGTTCCTGGCCATCCTCGATCACCCCGTCGAATCCTCCGGCGAACTGCGCTACGACGCGCCGGATCGACTGGAGAAGCGCACCCTGCTGCCCCACCCCGAGAGCATGGTGCTCGCCGGCGGCGTCCTGACGGTGCAGCGCGGCGAGCGCCGGCGCGTGGTGGACTTGCAGCGCTACCCTCAAATCCAGCCCTTCGTCGAAAGCATCCGCGCCACGCTGGCGGGCGATCGAGGCGCCCTCGAGCGCCTGTTCCACGTAGACTTCGCCGGCAGCGTGGAACGCTGGACTCTGACTCTGGTTCCGCGGGATCCCCAGCTGGCGAAGACCGTCGCCCGGGTGCAGATCGGCGGATCCCGAGACCAGCTGCTGCACGTTGAAATCCGTGAGGCCAACGGGGACCGCTCGCTGATGACCCTGCGCGCTGCAGGGCCATGAACCGGCAGCGCGCGGGCATTGCGGCGCTGTGGCTGTGTTGCCTCGCGGTGGCCGCCGTCATCGTGGCGCGCGCCCATTACATCACCGACCTGTCGGCCTTCTTGCCCGCGGCTCCCACGCCGACCCAGCAACTGCTGGTGGACCAGCTGCGCAATGGTCCCGCCTCACGGTTGATCCTGATCGCGATCGAGCAGGGGGATGCCGGCACCCGGGCCCGGGTATCCGCCGCCATGGCCGCCCGGCTGCGCCGCGACGCGCAATTCTCCAGCGTCAACAACGGCGAGCCGCTGACGGCGCAGCGCGATCGCGATTTTCTGTTTCAGCATCGCTATCTCTTGAGCGACCGCGTGTCGGCGGCGCGCTTCTCGGCCGCCGGCCTGCACGCCGCCATCGAGGATACGATCGAGGGACTGGCTTCGCCCGCCGGCCTGATGCTCAAATCGCTGCTGCCGCAGGATCCCACGGGCGAGATGCTGCACATCATCGATCAGCTGGAGCGCACGCCGGGGCCGGCAACCCGCGATGGTGTCTGGATTTCCTCAGGCGGTGAACGCGCGCTCATGGTGGCGCAAACCGCGGCGGGCGGCTCCGATACCGATGCGCAAGCCAGCGCCATCGGGGCGGTCCGCGCGGCATTCGCGGCAGCGGTGCGCGGGTCCTCCGCGGGCGGCGCGAAGGCCGTGCAATTGACCTTGAGCGGACCCGGCGTGTTTGCCGTGGCTGCGCGCGCCAAGATCGAGCGCGCCGCCGTGCGTCTTTCCATCGCCGGCGGCTTGTTGGTGGTGACGCTGTTATTTACCGTGTATAGGTCCCTGCCGGCGCTCGCGCTCGGGCTCGCGCCCGTGGTGAGCGGCGCGGTGGTCGGGATTGCCGCCGTTGCGCTCGGTTTCGGCGCCGTCCATGGCATCACCTTGGGCTTTGGCATTACCCTGATCGGCGAGTCGGTGGACTATTCCATCTATTTTTTTGTGCAGTCGCGGCGCCTGCCGCAGCAGCAGGCCGGCGGCCTCTCCTGGCAGCGAGCATGGTGGCCCACGGTGCGATTGGGGATGCTGACCTCCGTGTGCGGTTTTGCTTCGCTCCTGCCGTCCGGTTTTCCCGGGCTGGCCCAACTCGGCCTTTACTCCATCAGCGGGCTGATCGCGGCGGCGTTGGTAACGCGCTATGTGCTGCCCGCGCTGCTGCCGGCCGGCCTCGTCATCCACGATGTGACGCCCTTGGGGTTGCGCGCGGCCCGGTTGTTGCTGCCGGCGCGCCGGCTTCGAGGCTCGAGGCTCGCGGCCTCCTGTGTGGCGCTTGCGGGGCTGGCGCTGGCGGTATTGCACGGGCATGAAGCGACGCTGTGGAATCGCGAGCTGGCGGCGCTCAGCCCCATATCTCGAGCGGACCAGGATGCGGACGCGCAGTTGCGCAGCGATCTGGGCGCGGCCGACGTGCGCGACCTCGTGATCATCCCGGGCCCGACGCTCGAATCCGCGCTCGAGGCGGCCGAACACGCGGCCCCGGCGCTTCAGTCCCTGGTGGACGCCCGGGTGATCGGCGGTTTCGACAGTCCGGTGAATTACCTGCCGAGCGCCGCGGCCGAGGAGGCGCGCCGCTCCGGTTTGCCCGACGCGGCGCGGCTGCGCGAAAACCTGCGGCAAGCCGCCACGGATTTGGGCCTGCGCACGGAGCTTCTGCAGCCCTTCCTGAGCGACGTCGAAGCGGCGCGCCACGCTCCCCTGGTCGGCGTGCAAGATCTGCAGGGAACCTCTCTGCGCGCGGGCTTCGACGCGCTGATCCTGCACCAGAGGGACCGCTGGAATGCGCTGCTGCCCCTGCACCCACCGCTCGAGGCGCAGGCTGTCGATACGGCACGCGTGCGGGCGGCCCTCGAGCGCGCGCAGATCCCGGAGGCTCGGGTGCTCGATCTCAAACAAGAGTCCGACGCCTTGTATGCCGGCTACTTGAGCGAAGCGATTCGCTTGTCCTTGGCGGGCATCGTGGCGATCCTCGTCCTGCTCCTGGCGACGCTGCGCTCGCCGCTGCGCGTCGCGCGGGTGTTGGCGCCGCTGCTTTTGGCCGTGCTCTGCGTGGCCGCCGCTCTTGCGCTATTCGAGGTGCAGCTCACCATTTTGCACCTGGTGGGCATGCTGCTGATCGTCGCCGTCGGCTCCAACTACGCCTTGTTCTTCGACCGGCAGGCCAGCCTGCACGAGGCGCGCAGCGAATCGCTCACCCTGGCCTCCCTGCTCATCGCCAACGCCAGCACGGTGATGGGCTTCGGTCTTCTGTCCTTTTCGCGGGTGCCCGTGCTGGTGGCCCTCGGTACCACCGTGGCGCCGGGGGCCTTTCTGGCGCTGCTGTTCGCCGCGGTGCTGTCGCGAACCGAGCCTCTCCGCTCGCATGCGTAGCATCAGCGTGCCCTCGCTCTGTTCGGCCGCGGCGCCGACCCGCATGGTGTGGCTGCCGGGTGCGTACCACACCGCACAGGACTTCCTGACTGCCGGCTTCGCGCAGGCGGCGCGCCGGCGCGGGGCGCCTCTCGATCTGATATTCGTCGACCTGGGACTGGAGCATCTGGGGGACCGCAGCGCACTACAGCGGCTGCGCTCCGAGTTGGTCCTGCCGGCGCGCGCGGCGGGCGTGTCGCTCTGGTTGGGCGGCATCTCCTTAGGTGGCCTGTTCGCGCTGGATTACGCCGCCTCCTATCCGGATGAGCTCGATGGGCTCTGTCTGCTTGCCCCCTATCTGGGCAATCGCATGCTGACCGCCGAGATCGCCCAAGCGCCGGGTCTTGCCGCGTGGCAGCCCGGCGAACTTGCGGAAACCGACGAAGAACGCCGAATATGGCGCTATATCAAGAACCGTGGTGCCGACTCACGGCCGCTGTATCTGGGGTTCGGCGACGCGGATCGCTTTTCGGTGGCGCACGAATTGCTGGCGGCTGCATTGCCGGCCGATTCGGTCGATGTAATTGCCGGGGATCATCAGTGGTCAACTTGGGTTCGGCTATGGGAGAATTTTTTGGATTCGCGATTCACATGAGCCGCCAGGAGCGCGCGCAACCGGACGCCCGGCAGGACCGCCAACGTCCGGGCGCGGACGCGCGCGCGTGGCGGCGCTGGTCGCCTTCGCCGCTGCTGTACGCCTCAGGCGTGATCCATCTCGGCGCCGCGGCGGCGCTGCTGGCACGGCCGCGCGCGTGGCCCTGGGCGCTCTCCGCCCTGGCGGCGAACCACCTGGTCCTGGCCGCGGCCGGGCTGTGGCCGCGCAGCCAATGGCTGGGACCGAACTGGGACCGCTTGCCGGCGCCGGGCGGCGTGTCGGCTCGCGTCGCCATTACCATCGACGACGGACCGGACCCCGAGGTGACCCCGCAGGTGCTGGCGCAGCTGGCGGAGCGCGGCGCGTGCGCGACGTTCTTTTGCGTGGGCGAGCGCGTCGAGCGCCACGCGGAGCTGGCGCGGGAAATCCTGAGCCGTGGTCACGACATCGAGAATCACAGCCAGCGGCATCGGCACAATTTCTCCCTGCTCGGCCCCGGGGCGATGACGGCGGAGATTGCGCGCGCCCAAGACAGCATTCTGCGCGTGACGGGCGTCAGCCCCCGGTTCTTTCGCGCGCCCGCGGGGCTGCGCAACCCCTTTCTCGACCCCGTTCTGTCGCGCCTGCAACTGCGCCTTGCCAGCTGGACACGCCGCGGCTTCGATACCGTGAACGCGAATGCGGAGGCCGTGTACCGGCGTCTCGCGAATCCTTTGCGGGACGGGGATATCCTGTTGCTGCACGATGGCAACGCGGCGCGCGGCCGTGGCGGCAAACCCGTGATCCTAGAGGTTCTGCCGCGGCTGCTCGACGCCCTGGCCGCGAAGCAACTGCGGCCCGTCACCTTGCGCTCGGCGTTGCCGGCCGCCGGCTTCCCCGCGCCATGAAACCGCTGCTCCTCAAGAGTTTCACGGCGACCAGCTGCATTGGGACGGGTGTGTCGGCCACTCTCGAGAGCCTGCTCGCGCAGCGCAGCGGCCTTGCGAGCTGCGCATTTGAGACCGTGGACATCGATACGCACATCGGCGAGGTGGCGGGCGTCGAGGACACGCGGCTGCCGCAGGCTTTGCGCAAGTTCGAGTGCCGAAACAACCGGCTGGCAGAGCTGGCCCTGCAGCAGGATGGATTCTTCGAGGCCGCGCAGCAGGCGGCGCAGCGCTGGGGCCGGCGCCGCGTGGGAGTGTTCCTGGGGACCAGCACGGCCGGGATTCTGGAAACCGAGCTCGCATATCGTGAACGCGATCCGCAGAGCGGTGCGCTGCCGGAGCGCTTCGAGTACGGATCGACCCAGAACTCGTTTTCCGTGGCCGACTATGTTCGTCGGCGTTGCCGATTGGAGGGTCCGGCCGCGGCGGTCTCCTGCGCATGCGCCTCGAGCGCCAAGGCGTTCGGTTCCGCGCGGCGCATGATCGAGGCGGGTGTCATCGACGCGGCGGTGGTGGGCGGAGTCGATTCTCTGTGCCTCACCACTCTGTACGGCTTTCATTCCCTGCAGCTCTCATCGGCGCGCCCCTGCCGCCCGTTCGACATTGCGCGCGATGGCATCTCGATCGGCGAGGCGGCGGCATTCGCGCTTCTCGAGCGCGTCCCGGACGGCTTGCCGGGCGGGGAAGTGCTGCTGCTCGGCATCGGCGAATCGAGCGACGCCTACCACATGTCGGCGCCGCATCCCGAGGGCCTCGGCGCGCGGCTCGCCATGCAGGCGGCGCTCGCCGCCGCCGCGCTCGAGCCCGGCGACATCGACTACATCAATCTGCATGGGACGGGAACGCCCAGCAACGACCGTTCCGAAAGTCAGGCCGTCGCCGGCCTGTTCGGTCCGATGACGCCGTGCAGCTCCACCAAGGGCGCCACCGGCCATGCGCTGGGCGCGGCGGGCGCGCTCGAGGCGGTCATCAGCGCCCTCGCCCTCGAGCATGGATTGATGCCGGGCGGAGTGAATACGGCCGAGATCGATCCGACTCTCACGGCACTGTATCTGCGGCACAATCGCCGCGCCCCGATCGCGCGCGTGCTGTCCAACTCGTTCGGTTTCGGCGGCACGAACTGCAGCCTGATCCTTGGCCGCGCGGCATGAGGCTGTCTGCCTATCTCAGCGGCCTCGGAGTCCTGGGGCCGGGCATCGCCGATTGGCCCGGGGCCGCGGCCGTGTTGTCGGGCCGACAGCCGTATCGGCCCGCGGCCACGGTGCTGCCCATGCCGCCGATACTGGCGGCGGCCGAGCGGCGGCGCGTCGGCCGTGTGGTCAAGCTCGCGTTGGGCGTTGCGCTCGAAGCCACATCGCGCGCCGGCGAGGAGCCCGCCACGCTCGCCAGCGTGTTCTCCTCCTCCAGCGGGGATGGACACAATTGTCATGAGCTCTGTCAGGCGCTATCCCTGCCGGGGCGCGAGATATCGCCGACGCGATTTGCGAACTCGGTGCACAACGCGGCCGCGGGTTACTGGGGCATCGGTACGGGCGCCATGACCGGATCGAACGTGCTATGCGCCTTCGATGCAAGCTTCACCGCGGGCCTCTTGGAAGCGATGACCCACGTGGCCGTCGAGGCGGCGCCGATTCTGCTGGTGGCCTATGACAGCGAGTATCCGCAGCCGCTGCATGCCAAGCGTCCGATCCCCGATGCGTTCGGCGTGGCCTTGGTGCTGACGCCGCAAAGACGCGCATCCTCCTTGGCGCGAATGCATGCCGCGTTCAGCGACTCGGAGTTCGAGCGATTCACGGATCCGGCGCTGGAAGCGCTGCGCTCGGCGTTTCCCGCCGCCCGCTCGCTGCCGCTGTTGCGGTTGCTGGCGGTGCGAACCGGCGGGACGGCGATTCTCGAGTATCTCGACGTTCCACGCCTCGAGGTGCAGGTCGAGCCATGCGCCTAGACCGTACCTGGATCGAGCGCAACATTCCTCACCATGGCCGCATGTGCTTGCTCGACGAAGTCACCGAATGGGATGCGCGGCGCATCCGCTGCCGCAGCGGCACTCACCGGTTGCCCGATCATCCGCTGCGCTCGCACGGACGGCTGGGAATCGCCTGCGGGATCGAATACGCGGCGCAGGCGATGGCCGTGCACGGCGCACTCGCCGGTGGCGCCGCGCTCGCAGGCTTCCAGGGCAAGGCCGGACCCGAGGCCGGTTTTCTCGCCAGTCTGCGGGATGTCCGGCTGCAGGTGCTGCGGCTCGACGACATCGAAGCCGATCTGGTCTGCGAAGCCGCGCTTGTCGCGGGCGGCGCAGGCAGCGCACTGTACGAATTTGCGCTGCGGTCCGAGGCACGGCGGCTCTTGAGCGGCCGTGCGACGGTGGTTTTCGACGCCAAATGGTTGAATCATGGATAAAACGGCGACTCGCGCACTGGTGACGGGCGGCAGCGGCGGCATCGGAGCGGCCATCTGCCGGCGCCTGGGAAGGGCCGGTCACTTCGTCTATGTCCATGCCCATCGCAGCATCGCGGCGGCGCACGCCGTCGCGGCCGACATCGTGGCCGCCGGCGGCCGGGCGGCGCCGGTTCTGTTCGACCTGACCGATGCCGCCGCGACGCGCGCCGCGGCGGAGAAGATGCTGCAAGACGGACCGGTGCAGGTGCTGGTGAACAACGCCGGAATTCACGACGATGCCGTGTTTCCCGGAATGAGTCCCGCGCAATGGCACCGCGTCATCGATCTGTCGGTGAACGGCTTTTACAACGTCACGCAGCCGCTGATGCTGCCGATGATTCGCACGCGGTGGGGCCGGGTGATCAGCATCTCCTCGGTCACGGCGCTGACCGGCAATCGGGGCCAGGTGAACTATGCGGCCGCCAAGGGCGCCCTGAATGCCGCCACGAAAGCGCTGAGTCTCGAGGTCGCGAGCCGCGGCATCACCGTCAACGCGGTGGCTCCGGGCATCATTTCCACCGGCATGGGCGATGCCGCCTTCGACGACGACGCCATCGCCGACCTCGTGCCCATGAAGCGCGCCGGAACCGCGCGGGAAGTGGCGGACCTGGTGGCGTTTCTCTGCTCCGAGGAAGCCGGCTATATCACCGGCCAGGTCATTTCCATCAGCGGGGGGATGGTCTGACTTGACCGCTCCAAGCGCCGCTGCCGCCCTTGCCGGGCCGCACAAAAACGAACTCATGCTGTTCTTCACGCTGCTCGAGCTCACGCTCATCGTGCTGGCCGGCAGGGTCGGCGGCGCGCTTGCCAGACGCTGCGGGCAATCGACCGCCGTGGGCGAAATCATCATCGGCATCTGCCTGGGCCCTTCCCTGTTCGGGCTGCTGGCGCCGCGTACTTTCGACTATGTATTTCATTCCGCGCCGCCGGAGCCGCTGACCATCCTGTCGAATCTCGGGCTGGTGCTGCTGATGTTTCAAATCGGTCTTGAATTCGATTTCTCCCACCTGTCCGACAAGGCGAACCGCGCGGCGGTGCTGCGCATTTCCGTCGCCTGCCTCGCCGTGCCCTTCGTCAGCGGATTCGTGCTCGGCTTCGCCATCGCCGGCGGCGCTTCGCCGGCAACCCGGATCGACACTGCCCTGTTCGTCGCCACGGCGTTCTCCATCACGGCGCTGCCCATCCTGGGCCGGATCATGATGGAATTCGATCTCGCGCGAACGCGGCTCGGCGTCATCGCGATCAGCTGCGCGGCGATCAACGACGTGGTCGGGTGGCTGCTGCTGGCGCTGGTCACGACGCTGACGGCCAGCGATTTTGTGCCCGGCCGCTTCGCGCTGCGCGTCGCCATGGTCGCCGCCTTCGGCCTGGTCAGCACCGTGATCGTCCGGCCCCTGCTCAAGAGAGCGATACAAATATCGCAGCCGCGCGACGGCAGGATGTCCGCCAATTTGCTGGGCGCATTGCTGGCCGTCATTTTCATCGCCGCCATGACCACCTATCAAATCGGCATCTTCGCCATATTCGGCGGTTTCATGATGGGCGTCATCCTGTACGACGAGACCGAATTGGTGGCCGCGTGGCGCGCGCGGCTCGGCGATTTCGTCACGGTATTCTTCCTGCCGATTTTTTTCACCTACACCGGTCTGCGCACCTCCATCGGCGGCCTCGACAGCTGGAGCGACTGGGGTTGGTGCGCCGCCGTCGTCGGGACGGCATCGCTCACCAAGCTGGGCGGCGCCTACATCGCCGCGCGCTTCTCGGGTCTGAATCATCCGCAATCCGCGATGATCGCCTATATGATGAATACCCGCGCCTTGATGGAGCTGATCGTGATCAACGTTGGGCTCGATCTCGGCGTGATATCGGCCAAGGTCTTCACGATGTTGGTCATCATGGCGATCGTCAGCACCGTGATCACGACTCCCGCGCTGCGCTACTACCTGCCGAGAAGCGGGACGCTCTCCCGAACGACCGCCAATCGCCTTCAAGCATAGGCATCGATGAGACCGCTCGAGGCGGGTGCCGTCGACGACAATCTGCCTTGCTTACTTCAAGTATCGATCGAACCATTCCAGCGTACGGCGCATGGCGTCGGCGCTGTGAGCCGGGTCACGCAGAACGTGGCCCTCGCCGGGATAGATCATGATGGACGTCGGGACGTTCAAGTCTTTCAGCGCATGCCAGAACTCCTGCGTCTGCGGCGCCGGGCATTCAATGTCGCGCTCTCCCACATACTCGAAGGTCGGCGTCTTGACGTTGCGGATGAAATTGATCGCCGATGATTGCGCATACACCGCAGGGTCCTGATACACCGACGCACCGAAGTACGGCAGCATCCACGCGTCGATGCCGTTCTCCCCATAGTACGACAACCAATTGCTGATGCCCGCGGCCGCGACCGCCGCCTTGAACCGGTCGGTCTGAGTCACCGCCCACATGGTCATGAAGCCGCCGTAACTGCCCCCCATGATGCCGAGCCGTGCCGTGTCGATGGTAGCGGCGGCCGCGGCGGCGTCGATCCCGGCCAGAATATCGCGCAGGTCGCCGTGGCCGAAATCGCGGACATTCGCCATCGCAAAGCGCTCGCCCTGGCCGTAGCTGCCGCGGGGGTTCGGGCAAAACACCGCGTAGCCGCGCTCCAGCAGCGCGCTCGTCAGTCCCGGGCCGCTGAAGAACGGCACGACCGCCGCGGCCGGACCGCCGTGGACGACGGTCACCATGGGCAGTTTTCCGTTCGATTGCTCGGGCAGCAGCAACCAACCTTGCACGTCAAACCCATCGCTCTTCCACCACAGGCTTTGGACGCGCGCCGGCATCCGCAGCCCCGCGTTGATCGACGTCAAGTCTCGCCAATGTCCCGGCGCACCCACCGCAATTTCGGGCGCCTGCGTGAATGACTGCCGTTCTAAGGCAACGATTCCCGACGGACACGCCGTCGAGGGGTACGCGCGGTCGTTGCTCATCGATTGCGCACCGCTCCACAGAATGCGCGCCGCCGCGGCCCGGCGCCCGGCCCCGAGATCCACCAACTGGATTTTGTCGCCCGCGAGCAATTGCGCGCGCAACCGGCCATCGCAACCCCAAGCAAGCGCCGTGGCCGATGCCTGCATCGAGGGCGTGACATTGACGGCCGCACCGCCGTCGAGCGGCAGAACGTACACATCCCCGCCCGTGGAGCCGAAATCGCTCATGATTCCCGCGATGAAGGCCACCGTCGCGCCATCCCGAGATACCTTCGGCATCGCGATTTGCTGGCGAATATCCGCGGGGGCATACACCACCGTCGCGCCGCCGTCCGCATCGGAGAACGCATACAGCTTGGCGCTCCACCAGTTGTCGTCGCCGTTCCCGGGCGCGGCCGTGCCCACGAACCCCTTGCCGCCGCGCCAATCGTATTCGTAGACGAACAGCTCGGGAGGAGATGCCCAGTGCAGAGAGCCTCGCTCGAGGATGGCGATCCTCTGCTCCGGTGTCGTTTCGTCCAAGTCGCCGGCAACCGCCGTCCCCGCTTCCGTTGCGCCGACTTCCTTGCTGGCATTTTCCGTCGCCAGCATCGCCAGACGGCCGTCCGGGCCGTATTTGAGATCCTCGATGGTGCCGCTGAAGTCGAGCAGCTTGGTCAGGCCGCTGCCGTCGGCGGCGACTGTGTACACCGAACGCGCGTGAGCGCCCGGCGTGCGCAAGGCGAAACTCAACTGCTTGCCGTCAGGAGTCCAGGCCGGAGAGGCCGGCCAGCACTGGGGAACCGCTCCGCAGGGCAGAGGGATTTTTGTCGCGGCTCCGTCGCGAACGCGCCTGATCACGAGGTCGCGAATCGGCGGGTAAAAGCCGCCGGCGGGAGAGTCTCCTTCCACGGACGCGACCAGGGCGGCGTCGGGCGACACCTCGACCTCGAGGAATCGGTGGACCAGCCTCGGCGGCACCGGTGCCGGCGCGTCGCCCGCGGCCGGAGCCGCGACTGCGGCGGTAGTCGAGAGCAGTGCGCAGCCCACTGCGATCGCGGCCACGCACGCGGCTCGATTGAACTTCAACACCAGTGTCGCGCATCCGAGCAATCCCGCGCCCTCGATCCAGGCAAGCCAGCGGTTCATGCCGCCCGACATTCCGAACTTGGCCGACGCACGCAGCGCGCGGTGCGCGAGCCAGCCGTAGCCCAAAAGAATGCAAAATTCCGGCAACATCGATGTCGCCGCCAGAATCAGCATCTGCGGCACCACCGGCCGGCTCGGGTCGATGAACTGGGGCAGCAGCGCCAGAAAGAACAGCAGCGCCTTGGGATTCGCCAGCTGCAGTGTGAGCGCTCCCAGGTAGACGCGGCGCCGGTCTCCTTGCTCCTCGGGGAGGTTGCCCCCCAGCGCGACGGCGTGACTCGAGCGCGCCGAAAGCAGCGCCTTGACCCCCAAATAGATCAGGTACGCGGCGCCCACCCATTTGGCAATCGTAAAGAAGCGCCCGCTGGCGGCAATGATCGCGCCGAGACTGGTCGCCGACAGCGTGAAGTAAACAGCGTTGGCGCTGATGATGCCCGCGGCGGCCGGCAGGGAACGGCGCAAAGCGCCGCGCGCGCCCTGCGATACGACGTAGAACACCGCCGGACCCGGCGACAGCGACAATGCCGTTTCCATCACCAAGAACAACAGCCAGGTTTTGAATGTCATGTTCACCTTCCGAATCCCAGAACCGCCAGCTTACCAGCAGAGCTGGTCGGCAGTTTGGGCCCGACATCATTCGCTGCGGCGGTTTGTGCTACCTTTTGGCCATGCGAAAGCCCGTCACCCTGCACCGACTTCGGCAAATGCACGCCGCGGACGAGAAGATCGCCATGTTGACCTGCTACGACGCCGCATTCGCGCGCGTTCTGGACGGCGCCGGGGTCGACTCGCTGCTCGTGGGAGACTCGCTCGGCATGGTTCTGCAGGGGCGTCCGAGCACGCTCGCCGTATCCATCGACGATATCGCGTATCACACCGCATGCGTGGCTCGGGGCAATCGCACGGCTTGGGTCATCGCGGATATGCCCTTCGGCAGCTACCAGGAGTCTGCCGAACTGGCGATGCGCCATGCCGCCCTCCTGATGAAGCAGGGCGCACACATGGTGAAAATCGAAGGCGGAGGCTGGACCGCGCCCATCGTGCGCTTCCTCGTGGATCGCGGCGTGCCGGTGTGCGCCCATCTTGGCTTCACGCCCCAGTCGGTTCACGCGCTCGGCGGTAACCGGGTGCAGGGGCGGGATGAGGCGGCGGCTCGAGTCCTGCACGGTCACGCCGAGGAGCTGGCCGCGGCGGGAGCCGGGCTGCTGGTCCTGGAACTGGTGCCGTCGGTTTTCGCGCGCGATTTGACCAAGGCGCTTTCGATTCCCGTCATCGGCATCGGCGCGGGGTCCGGCTGCAGCGGCCAGGTACTGGTGCTGCACGATATGCTGGGACTGAGCTCGGCCGAGCCCCTGCGGTTCGTGCGCAACTTCCTGGACGGCAGCGCCGGTATAGAGCCCGCGGTGCGCCAGTACGTGGCCGACGTCAAGGAAGGCCGCTTTCCGGACGATGCGCTGCACGGCTTCTGAGCGGAACCGAGCGTGCAAATAATCCGCACGACGGCTGAAATGCGCGCGGCTCTCGGCGCCGCGCGCGAGCTGGTGTTGGTCCCGACCATGGGCAACCTGCATGCCGGCCATTTGTCCCTCGTGCGCATCGCGCGCGAGCGCGGCGGCCCCGTGGCGGCCAGCATCTTCGTCAATCAGCTGCAGTTCGCTCCGCATGAGGATTACGCCACCTATCCGCGCACCTTCGAGCGCGATTGCGAGCTGCTCGCAGCCGGCGGCTGCGACTTTGTATTTGCGCCGGCCGACGGCGAGATTTATCCGGAGCCGCAAGGCTACATGGTGCATCCGCCCCGGGAGCTGGCCGATATCCTCGAGGGACGGGTGCGCCCGGGATTCTTCACCGGTGTGTGCACGGTGGTGCTGAAGCTGTTCAACATGGTCGAGCCGGTGGCGGCGGTGTTCGGCAAAAAGGATTATCAGCAGCTTCTGCTGATTCGCGGCATGGTGCGGCAGCTGGCGCTGCCCATCGAGATAGTGTCCGGCGAAACGGTCCGCGAGACGAGCGGCCTTGCGATGTCATCGCGCAACGGCTACTTGAACGAGGCACAGCGCGGCGAGGCGGCGCACCTGCACGCCGCGTTGCGCGACCTAGCCGCCGAGATCAAGTCCGGGCGCACCGACTACGAAACACTCGAGCGCGAGGCAATGCAATCCTTGGCGGCTCGTGGTTGGCAAACGGACTATGTGGCGGTACGCCGGCGCAGCGATCTGCGCGAGCCATCGTCGGTCGAGCCCTTGGTGGCGCTGGCCGCCGCCCGACTCGGCGGTACGCGGCTCATCGATAACCTGGAGGTCTGAAGTCCATGCTCGCCCGAGCCAATGTCGTGCGCACTTGAGAGGTTGTGATGAGTGAATGCCGTATACGACGCGGCCGCACCGCGGCCGCCGCGATTGCCATCGGTATCTGTTTATCAGCGTCAGCGTCAGCGTCCGCGGCCGCGGCCGCGCCTGCGCTTGACGCGCCCAAGCTCGAGCTGACTGCGCCGCCGCCCCGACCCATCGACGAACTCACTCCCGAGGCGACCATCCGCCTGGGCAAGACCGCCGACTGGGTGGCCGTCACCGAGGACGCGGTCTGGGTCGGCAGCACCGGTCCCTACGCCGTGCACCGGATCGACCCGGCGACCAATCAGCGAGTGGCGAGCGTGGCGCTGCCCGGCGAGCCGTGCGCGGGACTCGCGGTAGGCCTCGGCAGTCTGTGGGTTCCGATGTGTACGGCGACGCCATCGCTGGCAAAAGTCGACCTCGCCGCCAATCGTTTGACGGCAGTTTTCGGCGTGGGTCCCGCGGCTCCGGAGGGCGGCGTGACGACGGGCGCGGGCCACGTGTGGCTCATCGTCGATAAGTCGGGCACCCTCGCGAAGATCGATCCGGCAACGGGCGCCATCCGCCAGACCTTCAAAGTGCCCGCGGGTTCGTACAATCCCTATTTTGGCGACGGCCGGATCTGGGTGACTCGAGCCGAGGGCGCAGAATTGAGCCGCATCGACGCCGCGACCGGCGCGCTCGAGGGCACGGTGCGCACCGGACCCAACCCGCGGTTCCTCACTGTCGCCGCCGGCGCGGCGTGGACTCTGAATCAAGGCGATGGCACGTTGACTCGCGTCGACGCGCACACTGAACGAGCCACGACCATTGCGCTGAACACTCCCGGTCACGGCGGCGACATCGGCTTCGGCGCGGGACTGATATGGACCACCATGCCGAAGATGCCGCTCTCGGGCATCGACGCCGCGAGCCAATCGCTGCGCTGCCGGTGGGCGGGACCTGGCGGAGACTCGCTCGGAATCGGGTTCGGCGCAATCTGGCTGACGGACTATCACGCAGGTACGGTCGCGCGAATCCCATTGCCCCGGATCCTGGCGCATTGCGGCCCTCGGGAATCGATGCGTGACCGGTGAAATCCACCAGCCGGTGGTGGTTCCGTACACGGAGTTGGCGCCTGACTTGTTGCACGCGGTGGTCGAATCCTACGTGCTCCGGGAGGGCACGGACTACGGGGAGAAGGAATTCTCGCTCGAGGACAAAGTGGCCCACGTCATCGGCCGGCTCAAACGGGGAGAGGCGCAGATCGTGTTCGATCCTGAAACGGAATCCGTCAGCATTACCAAGGTATTGTAGCATCGGGGCGATGCGATGCGGACTTGCCCGATGTCGCCAACTGAGGGAGCTGCGATGGCAGAGTCGAGAGTACCGGCGTTGAAGAGGCTGTTGGCCGCCGCCATGATTGCCGCTCTGTGCGGCTGTCACGCGAAGAGCCCCGCGGCTGCGCCGCCGGCGGCGCAGCCGCCGCCCAAAGCAGCAGACGTCGATGCCGCGAGACTCTCGGCCGGCGAACCGGATCAATGGCTGACTCCCGGACGCGATGCGAACGGCACCTATTATTCTCCGCTCGAGGACATCAACACGGGCAACGTCGCCCAGCTGGGTTTCGCCTGGGACTACCGCCTCGGGACCAATCGCGGACAGGAATCGACACCGCTCGTGATCGACGGCGTGATGTACGTCACCAGCAACTTCGGCCGCGTCTACGCACTCGACGCGGCGAGTGGCAGGGAGCTCTGGAAATACGATCCGCACATCGACGGTCAGTGGGCGCGGCATGCCTGCTGTGACGCGGTCAATCGGGGACTCGCGGCTTTCGATGGACGGCTGTTCGTGGGCGCGCTCGACGGATGGCTGCATGCGCTCGATGCGCGCACGGGCCGGCTGGTTTGGAAAGTCGACACCTTGATCGGACGCTCGCAGCGCAAACCCTATACGGTCACCGGCGCACCGCAGCTCGCGGCCGATCTCGTCATCATCGGCAATGGCGGCGGCGATTTTGCCGGAGCGCGCGGCTATGTGTCCGCCTACGACCGCCACAGCGGGGCACTGCGCTGGCGATTCTTCACCGTGCCGCGCAATCCCACCGAGGGGCCGCAGGACCAGCCGCAACTCGCGGCGGCGCTCGAGACCTGGGATCCGCGGCATCGATGGGATGCCGGCAGCGGAGGAGGCACCGTGTGGGACGGGATGGCCTATGACCCGGCGCTGCATCTGGTGTACATCGGCACCGGCAACGCCGCTCCCTACAATATGCATCTCGGCGGCCGTCACGGCGGCGACGAGCTGTACGCGGCATCGATCATCGCCCTGCATGCGGACGACGGGGCGATGGCCTGGTACTACCAAACCACGCCCGGCGACCGGTGGGACTTCGACAGCACGCAGAAAATAATACTGGCGGACCTCGATCTCGATGGGCGGCGCCGTCAAGTGCTGATGCAAGCGGCCAAGAACGGCTTCTACTATGTGCTCGACCGCGGGTCGGGCGAGCTGCTGTCCGCGCACAATTTCGCGTTCGTCAATTGGACTCGAGGGATCGACGCCAAAACCGGGCGCCCCATTCTCGATCCGCGCGCCGACTACGATCATGGCCCGACGCTGGTGTTTCCCTCGGAGGCCGGTGCCCATGGCTGGCAGCCGATGGCCTACGATCCCAAACTCGGCGTGACCTTCATTCCGGTGATCGAGGCGGGCAATGTGATACTGGAGACCAGCGGCCGCAGGGCGGGTCTGGTCGAGGGGCAGTTCACGACACCGGCCTTTCCCCCGGAGCTGTGGGACCCGAAATCCATGCGCTCCCTCTATGGGAAATTGCCGCCCATCGGCCAGCTGGCGCGCGGTACCAACACCAATACCGCCTCGCGCGGTTTCCTGCGCGCATGGAGCGTGGCGCGGCACCGGGTGATCTGGGAAGTACCGACGGCCACGAGCTGGGACGGCGGCGTGCTGGCAACGGCGGGCGGCCTCGTGTTCCAGGGCGACGCCAACGGCAACCTCAATGCCTACTCGGCCGAAACGGGCGCGCGGCTCGCCGCCGTCGCGGTGGGCACGTCAATGATGGCGGCGCCCATGACCTACCGGGTGAACGGTACTCAGTACATCGCCATCGTCGCCGGCTACGGGGGCGGCGGTGTCATCTTAGGCGCGCCGCTCGACCCGGATTCGGCGGCGTACCGCTACGGCAATGAGGGACGCATCATAGTTCTCAAGGTCGGCGGAGCGCCGCCGCCGCTGCCGCAGCTGCGCACCGATCTTCCGCTTCCCGAGCCGCCGGCGCGGCCCAGCGACGCCGCACAGATCGCCGCCGGAGAACTGCTCTACAATCGCTTCTGCTCCCGATGTCATGTCACGGGCCGCGGCAATCTTCCCGACCTTCGCCGGCTGACCCCGGCCACGCACGCGCTGTTCGATTCCATCGTGCTGGGCGGCGTCTACTCGATCAAGGGCATGGGACGCTTCGACGATGCGCTGTCGGCGGCCGACGTGGCAGCCGTGCACGCCTACCTCATCGACCAGCAGTGGCAACTCAAGGAGGCGGCGGCCGGCTCGGCACATTGACACCTGACACTGCCGCTGATCGCGACGAAATCGATGTGCGTAAGACGGCACGGTGGAATGTCGAGTTTCTTCATTGCGCCGGATACCCGGGCCCAGTGTGACATTGAAATCCTTCGGCGCTATGATTTATGGGCTGGGGCGGCGGGGAGCGGTCAGTTCGCATTGTACGGACGGGCGCGGCCGCATAGAGGAGATTGCAATGATCAAAGTCAGCGTGATGTACCCCAATACACCGGGGGCGCGATTCGACCACGCGTACTACCGCGACAAGCACATGCCGCTGCTCAAGACCAGAATGGGCGACAGCTGCAAATACTACACGGTGGACAAAGGACTCAGCGGCGGCGCTCCGGGCACGCCCGCGACCTACGTCGGCATGTGCCACATCTTCTGCGAGTCCGTCGAGAGCTTCCAGGCGGGCTTCGGTCCGCACGCACCGGAGATCATGGCCGATATTTCCAACTACACGGACCTCAATCCGGTGATACAAATCAGCGAAGTCGTCGTCGGTTGAAGCAGACGCGGCCGGACGCGGCAGGCGTGCCGGTCGCACGGCTCAGCGGTCGCACGGCTAAGCGGACGCACGGCTAAGCGGTCGCGGCTCAGCGGTTGCGCGGCTCAGCGCGCGCCGCCAGCGAGATGCGCAGCGCCGCGTCGTCGCCATCACTCCTCGCGCCGATCCGCGGCATGCTGCTCCTCCTCGCGAAAGCGCTCCACGGCCCGGACCGGTGACATTTGACAGTGCGCACGACACCATGCCCGTCCTGTCGGCAGCGGCCGGCGATTTTGGAGTACAATCGCGCCTCTTTTATCGCTGCGCCGCACGCGCGTCCCCCTTCGGGGGGTCGCCGCGAAATCCGCCAAGGTTTTGATTCATCTTGAAAATTGCCAATCGCCGGAGTCCCAAGGTGGGATTCGTCAGCTTGGGATGCCCCAAGGCGCTCGTCGACTCGGAACGCATACTCACCCGCCTGCGTGCCGAGGGCTACGAGGTGGCGGCGAGCTATCGCGCGGCCGACCTGGTGGTGGTCAATACCTGCGGATTCATCGATGCGGCCATCGACGAATCGCTCGATGCCATCGGTGAAGCGCTGGCCGAGAACGGCCGGGTGATCGTCACCGGATGCCTCGGCGCACAGCCGCAGAGAATTCTCGACCGGCACCCGCAGGTGCTCAAGATCACCGGGCCGCAGCGCTACGAGGAGGTCGTGGCCTCGGTGCATCAATACCTGCCGCCCAAGCACGAGCCCTATCTCGATCTCATTCCGGCACAGGGCGTGAAATTGACGCCGCGCCACTACGCCTACCTCAAGATCTCCGAGGGCTGCAACCACCACTGCAGCTTCTGCATCATACCCTCGATGCGCGGGCGCCTCGTGAGCCGGCCGGTCGGCGAGGTGCTGCGCGAGGCCGAGCAGCTGGTGCGCGCCGGGGTCAAGGAGCTCCTCGTGATTTCACAGGACACCAGCGCGTACGGCGCCGATCTCAAATACGCCGCTGAAACCTGGCGCGGCGCGCAGCGGCAGGCCCGCTTCTACGACCTGGCGGCCGCCCTGGGAGAGCTTGGGGCGTGGATCCGATTGCACTACGTCTATCCCTATCCGCATGTGGATCGGGTGACCGAGCTGATGGCCGCGGGGCGCGTGCTGCCGTATCTCGACATTCCCTTCCAGCACGCCAGCGCGCGCATTCTCAAGCTGATGAAGCGGCCGGCCGCCGCGGAAGATACTCTGGAGCGCATCGCCGCGTGGCGGCGCATCGTTCCGGATATCACCATTCGCAGCACCTTCATCGTGGGCTTTCCCGGCGAGACCGAGCGCGACTTCGATGAACTGCTCGACTGGCTGCGGATCGCGCAACTCGACCGCGTCGGCTGCTTCGAGTATTCGCCGGTCGACGGGGCGGCGGCGAACGCGCTGCCTGACAGCGTTCCGCCGGAACAAAGGCAGGAACGCCGCGCCCGCTTCATGGAGCTCGCGGCCGAGATCAGCGCGCAGCGGCTGGCGCAGAAAGTCGGCCGCCGGATGCAGGTGCTCGTCGACAAGATCGAGGGCGATGCGGGGATTGCCCGTTCCGCCGGCGACGCGCCGGAGATCGACGGCACCGTGCGGATTCAGGACGCCGGCCGGCTGAAGGCCGGCGATTTCGCCGATGTGCGGATCACCCGCGCGGGCGCCTACGATCTCGAGGCACGGCTTGAAACCACGTGAGGGCACTCGGGAGGCGCCCATTGATCTGCAGGTGCCCACGCCCATTGGTCTGCAGGTGCCCAGTTGTTAAGCTATCTCTTTTGACGCCAGCTCGAGGCCGATGGAGACGCTCGTGGAAATAGCCGCAGACGCCGTGGTATTGATTCACTACACGCTCAAAGACGACAGCGGCGCGGTGCTCGACAGCTCCGCCGGGGGCGAACCCCTCGCCTACATCCAGGGTCACGGCAACCTGGTGCCGGGCCTGGAAAAGGCGCTCGAAGGCAAGCAGGACGGCAGCACCTTGGCGGTCACGGTGCCGCCCGCGGACGGATACGGCGTGCGCGACGCCGCACTGGTGCAGCGCATGCCCAAGCGCGCCCTGCAAGGATCCGGCGAGATCCGCAAGGGAATGCAGTTTCAGGCGCGTACCGACGACGGCATGCGGGTCTTCACGGTGACGGCCGTGGTGGGCGACATGGTGACGCTCGACGGCAACCATCCGCTCGCCGACCAGAACCTGCATTTCGACGTGGAAGTGGTCGAGGTGCGTCAGGCGACGGCCGAAGAACTGGAGCACGGCCACGTGCACGGCGCCGGCGGCCACCATCATTAGGAGCCATGACTCATGGGCGCCTGTACGAAGGCGCGCACATGAGGACGCGGCCTTAAGCCTCGCTCCGTCCGCTCTGCGGTTGACTATTTCCGCCCCTCTGGCGCGCCCGTAGGTCATTGATTTTACATATCAATGCCGCGC
>Ga0181534_10000256_pt1 | contig 38315 bp, 34 predicted proteins | sample PEATcosm2014_Bin_37_FD_119758 | JGI IMG/M metagenome (GOLD analysis project Ga0181534, IMG submission 119758) | Peatland microbial communities from MTU Mesocosm Facility, Houghton, MI, USA - PEATcosm2014_Bin17_10_metaG | ecosystem: Environmental > Terrestrial > Soil > Wetlands > Peat | place... | reverse complement strand
CCGAACCAGGTGCTTGGGGCCCGAAGCATCGGCGGTAATAAACGGCAAATTGATCTCCGTCTCGACCGTGGTCGAGAGCTCGATCTTGGCCTTTTCCGCGGCGTCTTTCAGGCGCTGCAGGGCCATTTCGTTGCCCTTGGAGGCGAGGTCGAGACCCTGCTCTGTCTTGAACTCGGCAATGAGCCACTCGACGATGCGCTGGTCGAGGTTGTCGCCGCCCAGGTGGGTGTCGCCGTTGGTGGACTTGACCTCGATGACGCCTTCGCCGACTTCAAGAATCGAGATATCAAAGGTGCCGCCGCCGAAGTCGTATACGGCGATGGTCTCATCCTTCTTTTTGTCGAGTCCGTAGGCGAGGGCCGCGGCCGTAGGCTCGTTGACGATGCGCTTGACGTCGAGACCGGCGATTTTGCCGGCGTCTTTGGTGGCCTGGCGCTGGGCGTCGTTGAAGTAGGCTGGAACGGTGATGACGGCCTCGGTGACCGTCTCGCCCAGGTAGGCTTCGGCGGACTTCTTGAGCTTTTGCAGGATCATCGCGGAGATTTCGGGCGGGGTGTACTCCTTGCCCTGGGCGAGGACGGCGAGGTGGTCGCCCTGCTGCTGGACTTTGTAGGGAACCATCTTCATCTCGTCGTTGACTTCGTTGAAGCGGCGGCCCATGAAGCGCTTGATGGAGAAGATGGTGTTCTCGGGGTTGGTGATGGCCTGGCGCTTGGCGACCTGGCCGACCAGCCGCTCGCCGCTTTTAGAGAAGGCGACGATGGAGGGGGTAGTGCGCGCACCCTCTTCATTTGCAATGACTTTTGGCTCGCCGCCTTCAAGAACGGCGACGCAAGAGTTGGTAGTGCCGAGATCGATTCCGATGATTTTTCCCATTGTGGTTCGTCCTGCCTTGTTGGAGAGAATTCTGACTGTTTGAGAATCTCATAGTGAGTGAGTTATTGTCAAGTTTTTATGATGGTAAGTGTGTTAGGTGGGATGAAAGAATTCGACTCTTAGGAGTTGGACGAGCATCCTCTCCCCGGTCCCCAAGCGCGAGAGACTGGGGGCACCCAGAGTGTTGGTTTATTTGATGAAAATTCTCTAAAAGCTGTAGCGCAGGGCGAGTTGGACCTGCCGCGGAGCCATGGCGCTGACTGCCTGGCCGAAGGAGCCGCTAGAGATGTTGCCCTCGACGCTGGCCGCGCCGAAGAACTGGGCATGATTCACGAGATTAAACGCCTCCGCGCGCACTTCCAGTGTTTTATCTCTTTGCAGGTGAATCGACCGGGAGAGCGTAGCGTCGAGGTTTTCCATGCCTGGGCCGGAGAAGAAGCGGCGGCGGGCATTGCCGAGGGTACCGAGTGAGGGCAGGGTAAGCTGCGTGGCGTCAAAGATGGCCGCGTTGCCGCGCGGATTGGTGTGCAGGTGCAGGGAGTTGCCGCTCCAGTCGGGGGTATCGACGCCGTTGTTGTTGATGCCGTTGGGGATGGTTCCGAGCAGCGAAGTGTCGTTGTTGTTGAGCAGCGTGACCGGCAGGCCGGTGGTGAAGCGGGCAATGCCGGAGATGGCCCAGCCGGTTGTGGCGACTTGCAGGGCGCGTGAGTTTTTGAGCGCGGGCAACTCGTCGTGGAAGCTGGCGACAAAGTTGTGGCGCAGGTCGAAGGAGGAGAGCGCGCGGCTGAGCGAGGGATTGACCGGGTTGACCGGCTCGGGCAGGCCGGCGGATTGGTCGATGGATTTGGAGTAGGTGTAGCTGGCCAGCAGGTCCAATCCATGAGCACGATGATTGAGCGTGGTTTCGAGAGAGTTGTAGTTGGCGTTGGCGATGGTGCGCTGCTGCTCGACGCTGCCGAAGGGATGGCTGCCATCTTGTTGCGCAAATCCGGTGCGGGCGGCCTGCTCGTTGAAAGGGCCGCAGGCCGAGCCGAGGCTCAGGCAGAGCGCGGGGTTGGCAGGGTTTGCTTCTTCGAGCGCCAATAGATGATGTGAGGCGGTGCCGACGTAGCTGAGCGTGGCCAGGGTCGCGGTTCCGAACTGCCGCTCGACGCTGGCCATCCAATGCTCGGCGTAGGGAGTGACATCGCGCGGATCGACGGCGGGGATGCCGACCAGCGGCTCGAATTGGCTCCAATCGACCGTGGTGTTTGGGTTGCTGCGGCTGGCTCCAAAGGCCACGTGTTGCAGCGGGAAGCGCTGGTTAACATCGACCCCTGTAGCGGCGACGGTAAACGGCGTCGCGAAGAGCGGTGGAGCGGCCGAGGTGTAGGTAAAGCCGTAAGGAGGGTTGGCGCTCATGATACCGGCGGAAAGCCCCTCGTAGGCGGTGTAAAAGATTCCATAGCCGAGGCGGATGCTGGTTTGGCCCGTCGATCCGGTGAGACGGTGCAGCCAGGGAGCGGTAAGGCTGGGCGTGTAGGCGAGGCCAACGCGCGGGGCAAAGTCGTTGCGTGAGGGAGCCAATGAGCGGGGAACGCCGGGGTCGCCGGGGAAGACCAGCCCCACTGGCGCGCCGGGAAAGACCTGGGACTGTTCACCCTGGACCAGCGTCTGCAACTGGTTGTATTTTTCGAGCCAGGGGCGGATTCTGTCCCATCTCACACCGTAATTAAGGGTAAGACCGGGGACCGGCTTCCAACTGTCTTGGGCGAAGGCGGCTATATAAAGGTTGCGATTATAGAAGCTGCCGGCCTGGCCCTGCGTATAGCTGGACGGTGTGCCGAGCAGGAAGTCGGCAAAGTCGAGTCCCGTCTCAGAGCCGTTGAAGGCGAAGCTGCCGTTGAAGATGGTATCGGGATTGGTGTTGATTTGGTTGGAGTGCACTTCGCCGCCGAATTTCAGTCCGTGCTTACCGGCGATGCGGCTGAAAGCATCGCTGACCTCGTAGATATTTTCGGCCTGCACAATCGCTGTGGTGTCAACGCCCATTGTGAAGTCGTTGAAGGCGATATTTTCTATGCCTTCAGTAGAGGGCTTGAGGGCGACAATGCCGGTGCAGCCGGTGGCTCCGCTGACGCAGGTGGTGAATCCCTGTTCGGCCAGCGAGGGGCCAACGCCGCCTTTGGGTTGGCCGACTGAGTTGGCGTTGCGCATAAAGCTCAGGTGCGCTTCATTCAGCGTGGACTGGCCGAAGGTGGTGGTGTCGCTCAGGCTCAGCAGTTGCGCGAGGCCGTTGCTGGTGGCATCGAAGCCGGGAACGCTGGCTCCGCCGGTGCCGGTGGGGTAGGGGTTGTCGAGCGAGTAGTTATCGTAAAAGTAATACCCGGTGAGCGTGCCTTTGAAATGCGTCCAGTCCAGGCGCAGAGCGGCCTTGTCGTCGCGCAGAGTCTCGGCCTCGGCCGCTGTGGAGAAGACGGATGTGCCTGGGTTGGGCTGGGGGATGGAGTTGAGTAGGTATATTGCGGGCGCTGACCAGATAGATTTGGGGATCTTACCCGTCGGGAAGACGGCGGAATAGGGTTCACCCGCGGTGACGGTCTGTTGCAAAGGTGTAGATTTGAGCAATGCAGTCAGTTGCGCCGCCCAGGCTGAGCCGTTGACGCTGCCGGTAAGAGGATTCTGGCTGAAATCGCCTGTGCGCTCGGTGGCTGAGGGCACGGCGATGTTGCCGGTGTCGATGCCTTCGGTGAGGCGGGTACCCTGATAGTCGGCAAAGAGGGCGATGTTTTTATGAAAAGGCGTGCCGCCGACTGCGCCGCCGAACTGGTTCTGGCGATAGGCGGCGCGATCCTGCGAAAAATAATTGCGCGCATCGAGATCTGTATTGCGCAGGAATTCAAAGGCCGAGCCATGCAGTTGCGATGTGCCCGATTTGGTGACGACCAGAACCTGGCCGCCCGAGGAGTTGCCGTACTCGGCGTCGAAGTTCGAGGTCAGCACCCGGAAGCTGTCGATGGAGTCTAGATTGGGCACGATTGAGGTGCCCATATTCACATCTTCTTCGACATCGCTGCCGTTGACGCGGAATCCGTTGGAGGCTTCGCGCTGGCCGCTGATGGAGAGGTTGCCGGGGTTGGCGCCGCCCGAGGGCGGAGTGGAAGCGACGCCGGTCATGATCACCGCGCCAGGCTGGGCCGTGTTTGCCGGGACGATTCCTGGCTGTACCGCCATCAGGTCGGTGAAGCTGCGGCCATTCAGCGGTACGCTCTCGATTTTTTCCGTTTGAAGGGTCTCGCCAAGCTGTGTGCTGGTGGTTTCAGCTGCCAGCGCGTTGGCTGTGACTTCGACGGTCTCGGTCTCCGCTGCAATCTCCAGCGTCAGATCCAGTTTGGACGTGGGTGTTTCGGTGCTCAAAACAGTCGAAGCCGTAAGCGGCTTGAATCCTAGTACTGTGATCTCGATCCGGTATCTGCCGGGATCGGCGACCTGCAGATTGAACTCGCCCTGATCGCCGCTCTTGACTTCGATCGCAGCGTTGGTTGCGGTATTACGAACTGAGATGTGAGCGTCAGGGATACGCGCGCCGCTTGCATCGTGCACGATTCCCGCAACGGTGAAGGCTGGGGCAGCGAAAACACAAGGAGTATACACAGGAAAAATCAAAAGAAGAAGGCGAAAAAGGAAACGATTCATGGCGATATACTCGTTTTCTGAAAATTCTGCCGAAGCGGACGGAGGTCATAGCCATTCAAAAGCAACGGACAGCAGATATCCGACTGATTCAGTCCTTATTAAATGTACGACAAATTTAGTCCTAGATGAAGTGATTTGGATCACAGTGTTTTCCCCGCACAACGGCTGCAGAAGATTTCCAGATGTGTAGTGTTGATCTATATGCGAGATATTTGATCGAAACTTCAAGGGAAGATTATTTTGTTTGCGGGAAGTTCAGGGGACTGCGCGACCAGTCTATCTGGCCGGCGCTTTGCCTTCCGTTGCTAACGAGCCATTGGGTAGGGCGCAGAAAAGCCCTATTCCGGCTCGGCAATCTGCGAATCGCCCGCGCCTCCGGATGGAGCGGCCTCGCTGGGCGACAGTACCGGCTCTTCGTCGTTGCTCTCGGGATCGAATTTGTGCTTCACCATCCAGTTCTTGAGGACAGTCGCAGGCTCCTCGGCCACTTCGCCGTTCTTCCAGTAATAGACAAGGCCGGTGCGCATCTCGGCCTGCAGATCGCAGGAGTCCATATTCTCTGCTTTACCTTCCTGGGGCAGCAGAATCTCCAGTGTTTTGTCCTTCTTTTTCCAGCGGGCAGGGTAGGTGGCGTAACGGCCCGAGGCCTGCATCGGGACCGTGCAGCTATAGTAGAACTGGAAGCCGCGCGGCTCGCCGCCCTCAAAAAGAACCGCCTGGCCCATGCCGTTGATGTACTCTGCCATGTCGGACTGGCGCTTGAAATCGCGGCTGCTCCTGGGTTGTGCAAGGTAGCGGAAGATATGCACGCGCAGCGGGTATTTAGCGAGATCCGGACTGCCTGCGAAGGCCATAGTTGAAGCCGCGAGACAGACGATACCTGCGCTCATTCGAATCACCGAAAAAATCCGCATCCAGTCCGCCTCCGAAAAATTGATCTGATTAAATTATCTACGATCCACCTTGGCGGAAGATGTTGAGGTAATAGCACAAGCCTCCACGCGCGTAAACGCGGTCTGCCTCACCGCAGGTGATCACTGACATAGGTTGCGCCAATCGGTTAAGCTCGATTGTTCACTCCGTGATGACCACTGCAGCCGCGCAAGCCCGCTATCCGCTGACCCAGGGCGTGAACCCGTGGCTGGTGACGGTCTCGGTGATGCTGCCGACCTTCATGGAAGTGCTGGACACGGCGATTGCTTCCGTGGCGCTGCCGTACATCGCCGGTAGTCTGTCTGCGTCGAACTCGGAAGCTACATGGGTGCTGACCAGTTATCTGGTCGCCAACGCCGTTATTCTGCCGGCTTCCAACTGGTTTGCGCGGCGCTTTGGGCGTAAGCGGTTTCTGCTCACCTGCGTGGTGATTTTTACCATCGCGTCGTTTTTTTGCGGAGCCGCGCCTTCGCTGGCGGTGATTCTGCTGGCCCGTGTGTTGCAAGGAGCAGGCGGCGGCGCGCTGCAACCGCTTTCGCAGTCGATTCTGCTGGAGAGTTTCCCGGTGCAAAAGCGCTCGATGGCCATGGCCGCTTATGGACTGGGCATTGTGGTTGCTCCGGTGCTGGGGCCGACGCTCGGCGGCTGGTTGACCGATACATTCAGTTGGCGCTATGCCTTTTACATCAACATCCCTGTCGGCATTCTGGCTGTTTATCTGATTGGCCGCTTTGTGCACGATCCGCCGTTCATCAAAAACGCGAAGGTTGGACCCTTTGATAACATCGGCTTCGGATTATTGATCGTGTGGACCGGTTGCCTGCAAGTCGTGCTCGATAAGGGGCAGGAAGATGACTGGTTCGGAGCAGTCTGGGTGCGCTGGGCCGTGGCCGCGCTGATCACCGCACTGATTGGATGGATCTGGCACTCATGGCGCACACCGCAAGGGCTGGTTGATCTGCACATTCTCAAGAATCGCAACTTTCGGACCGGTTGCTTTTTGATTGCGTTGCTGGGCATGTGCATCTACATCACGATTGCGATTCTGCCGTTGTATTTCCAGGAGGTGCTGGGCTATACAGCGTTTACTGCGGGCCTGGTCGTTGGGCCGCGCGGCATTGGCTCGTTTATCGGCTCGCCGATGGTGGGCTTTCTCGGCACACGGATCGATCAGCGCAAACTGCTCTGCGCGGGGTTCATCGGCTTCGGCGTCTGCTCGCTGATTTTTGGGACCGTCAATCTCGATATCGGACCGTACACGCTGCTGATTCCGATTATGGTGACCGGCTTTGCGTTGAGCTTTGTTTTTGTGCCGCTGGCCACGCTCTCGACATCTACGCTGAGCCGCGAAGAGATGGGCAACGCTACGGGACTCTTCAATATGCTGCGCAATATCGGCGGGTCGATTGGGATTGCGATGGCGACGACGGCGCTGATTCGCCGCGCCGCGCAGCATCAGGTGGAGATTGGCGCAAACCTCGACCCTTCTAACTTTGTGCTGCAACAAAAGTCGCGCGCGCTGGCGGGGTATCTCGGCCACTTTCTAGGCCGCCCCGGAGCTATGCCCGGTTCCTATGGCATGATCTACGACCTGATGGAGCAGCAATCGGCGCTGAAGGCGTATGTTGATGTCTTTCGTTGGACTGCGTTGTTGGCGTTCTTTTGCGCGGGGGCGGTGTGGCTCTTTAAGAAGCCGCCGAAGAATGTTGCGCCGCCGCCGGGGGTGCATTGAGGATTCTCGTGGCGCTTAGCGCCGTTCTTGGATACCTCTCTCAGCGAATGACTTTAGCTCTGCGAGCATTTCTCCTGCAACTCTTTCAGCAAATAATGTGACGCGAATCTGTAGAACTCCGGAGAAGGCCGGTAGGAGTTCCTCCATACGCGCGGAAAATGCTGCGTCACTCCCCTCACCGACTGTCGGTGAGTTATTCGCTGCCAAGAGTGATAGTTGAATATCGTCGTCGGAACTAGCATCGACGGGCAACTGGAGAGAATATTTACGAAATACTCGACCGGAGGCCGGTGCAACTGATTCGAATTCAATATGTATTCCACGTTCGCCGTCAACTGGCGCCCGGTGCAATTTTCCGGGCCTATTTTTTTGCATTGGAGCTATAGACACAGAACCTCGAATCTTAGGTCCGAATCCGGTAGACACTATCTTCTTCAATTCGTAGTGGACGGCCTCCAATAACTTTTTCCCTACTTCGTCTATCTGTTGCTGCGCATATCCGCCCCTGGTCATATAGAGTTTGTTGACCGCCTCCGCGCCCTCCTCGATAGTCGGCGAAAGCGCACCGAGAACACTCTCATTCACAAGCGCGATCGTATCCAGCGACCGCGCCAGCATGAAATCCACAAATAACTGAAAGTCGCCTTTGTCAGCACCTTCCAGCGCATCCAGATAGGTGTCCTTGTGCTCTGAGAGGATAACAATAGGCATTGAAACAGCCCGATAAGTGAAGCAGGAAGCCAGTGCGCGTGCGACACGACCGTTTCCATCGGCGAACGGATGAATGACTACGAACGCGTAATGTGCGTAGGCTGCTTGCAGAACCGGATGTCCCGCAAGAAAGGCATCGCTGCGCAATTCTTCTACCAGCCGATAAACCTCCGCCGGAGTTACATCCACCGGCGCGTAGGAGTGATCTACGCCATCGCGGGTGCGGACATGATTGGGCAGCGCTTTATATCTTCCCTTTGTCAAGGGCTGTTCCTGCGGACCCACAGCAGTCATCACTCGATAAGTTGCTTGAGCACGGCAGACTTCTTCATGCAATACTCTGATCGCTGCCTCGGAGATTGGCTCAGCTTTGGTAGCAAGGTCGAGTACAAAGTCATAGGCATGTAACTGCGCCTCGAATAATGGCCGCACATTCTCGCCTCGCTTTGCCAGCTCAACTTCCCAGGCCGCTGTCTCAAACGCGACAGTAAAAGTAAAACCGCGATCCACCTCATAGAGGCCTTCAATTGCGCCCGTATCCAGCGCCGCCGCGCGCTTTGCGATCTCCCGCGCTCTGCGCAGCACCTCCGGCGACAGATCCGAGCGGCTTGCGAGAGAGGCATTGTAGCGGTCCCAGCGAACCGTATCGATGGAAGTCTTTTCGGCCCACTCGGCAAAGGTTGGGAACGGCTTATACGCCGCGTCGAGAACATGGATATTGGCTTCTGCTGCGGTCATGGCGAGAACAGTCTCCCTATGAGGCTAATGATAGCGCAGCAGCAGGCCCAGCAGATGGACTTTACCCGGGACAAGGAGCGCAAGGAGGCGCGGCGCAGAGCAATTGATGCGCAGGGCATTCAGGACTTCCAGAATATTGTCACAAAAGGCATCACTGAACTGCTGTTGAAGTGGAAGCGCATTGAAGCTACCGAAAAACTGGCCGCTTCACCGAGCGCCAAAGTCGTTATTATCGGCGGCAAGGATGGTTTGCCGGTGATACTCGGCAATCAATAGCTCAATCCGCGCGCGGCCCGGAGTTCTTTTCGCGGCCCGCGTGTTGCCGATTATGACACTTAAACAAAGTGCACATCTGCGTGACTTCCGCTGACCATTACCGCGTAGAATTCCTCCATGCTGGGAAAGAAGCTGTTGACGTTGTTTTGTATTGCCGGGGTTGCACTCTGCGGAGCGTGCGGATTGATCTTTCGCGAGCCGCCACCTCCACCTCCACCAATGCAACTATTTGCCGGTATGCGAACAGTTCGAGTCGAAGTGGGTAACAAGACCCGCACTCGCCACTTAGACCCGGTAGCGCTGCAAGAGGCGATCATCCGCGAGCTAAACTCATCAAGAAAGCGTACTCCACTGCGAGCTGTGGCTGCGGGCAATGCCGACTGTGTGCTCACCCTGCAAGTTGAAGACGAGCGCGAAGCCCAGTTAAATTCGCAATTGTTTAGGGCCGAACGGGAGAGCGATATTGCCTGGTGGGAATATTATGCAGATTTCTCAGAGCAGCTAACCAGCAGAGGTGGTCGGGTTCTTTGGACACAAGAACCATGGACGGCTTGCCACGGCGAATCGGCTGAAGCGATGAAGAAAAAGCGCGTTGCAGGAGACTGGAACAACGCAGAATTCCGGCAGGCATTTTTTTCTCAACGGTATTATTCCGATCTGGCCTCCCAGTTTGTTCAGAACCTCCTCTCCAAGTGATCATGATCGCCAATACCGCAATTGAGGATTTTCCGCGTCTACAATAACTACAGGATGAATCGCACACTTCTTGCATTTGCGCTTGCCGCGCCGCTCTTTGCCGTTAGCGGGTGCGGCTACCATACGCTGGGCGCGGCTACGCACCTGCCACCATCGGTGCATACCCTCGCGGTGCCGGTTTTCACCACGCGCACCGAACTCAACCGCACCGAGACAGTGATGACCCAGGCGGTGATCCGCGAGTTTGCCACGCGTACGCGGCTGCGCGTCACGCCGGATGCGACCGCAGACCCGGACGCCGTGCTGAAGGGGACGATCCTCAAGGAGACGGTTGCGCCGCTTACTTATAACGCAGTGACGCAGCAGTCCTCGAGCTTTCTTATCACCGTGGTGGCTTCGGTTACGCTTACCGAACGCGACGGGAAAATTCTCTATCAGAACGACAATTACGTCTTCCGCCAGCAGTATCAATCAACCTCGGACCTGCCGACATTTCTGGAAGAGAATCCCGCGGCTGTTAGCCGGCTCTCGCGCGAGTTTGCCCGGGCGCTGGTGGCGGATGTGCTGGAAGGGTTTTAAGCGGATCGGGTTGGACACTGACACCTAAGACAACAGCGGGTCGAAAGCAGTGAGGGTTTTCACTTAAGTGAAAACCCTCACTGCTTTCTTGTTCGTTCCTTTACTGCTTGGCGTGGACATAGAAATTCTGGTTGACTGCGGCAGCTGCGTAGACTGAGTTGCCGCCCTGTTCGGCGTGAATGGAGCACTCGCCGACAGCGATTAGATTGATCGTCCATACCTCGGCTGATTCAGTGACTGTACAGATGGTTGGATGCACGGAGACATAGCTGACGGGCAGCCCGGACGAGGATGTTGCCGTTGGTTGCAAAGTTCCGCCGATATAGACCGGCTCGACGATGGCTGGGAACGTGATGGTTTGCGCGTTCTTATGCACAGTGAAATTCTGTGCGACATTCGGTGCTTTGGCCCAGATGCCATTGCCTGGCTGGTTGGCGATGATTGTGCAAATGCCGAAGGCTTCGAGATGAGCCGACCATGCGCTGCCGCTTTGTGAAACGTTGCAGATGGTGGGAGTAGTAGAGGCAAAACTGACCGGCAATCCTGAGGTGGCAGTTGCGGTGAGCGTTACTGTGCTTTCCGCGCCTACCGGTTCGGCAATGGCCGGGAATGTGATGGTCTGAGACTGGAGGATTATATAAGTTGCGCTGGCAATATCACTCGTCAAATGTTCCGTGGCGACAGCGATTGCTTGCAGAGTTTCCGTGGCCTTGACAGTTATTGCCCCCGTGTACTTGGTCGAATTGGTTGTGGGTATAGTCACGCCGTCGGTAGTGTAGTAGATCACAGCGTCGGCAGTCGCGTCGCTGATGGCGACTGATTGCGCTTCCGAGTATGTTCCAGCAAGGGGAGAGAAAGCCGGAGTGGCGGCAGGAAGCTCGGGCAGCTCCGTGCCGCTGACGGGAATAGTCTGGAGAGTCGCAGTCTTGTTCAAGCTATTTGTGGTGATAGTTACGTTTTCCGACAGCACTTGCGAAGAGTTGCCGCCGAGCGGAGTCACCGGCGAGAAATCGATAGACAACGTGCAGGTGTTGCCGGCAGCGAGCGATTTTCCCGGCACGCAGTCGGTTGTGACCCCACTCGCCTTGTGAAAATCGGTTGGATAACTTATCGCCGAGATGGTCATCGGGGAGTTTCCTATATTCTCGACTGTGACCGTCCGCGGGCTGTCAGCGCTGATCTGTCCTTGATTGGTGGAGGCAAAGTTAAACGACGGCGGGGTCGCATAGTTTATTTTGTAGAGGTTCTCTTTTAAGAAGTTGTTGCCCGAGCCGTCTGGAATATACAGGTTTCCGCCGTCATCCATTGTAATCGCTTCCGGCGTGGGGATGATGCTGCTGCTGATTAGCGTGGACTGCGTGTAGCTACCATCCGCCTGCGGCGTCTCCCTCGTGACAAAGCCATTCAAGCCAATTTCCCCGTCGGAATCAGCTATATATAAGCTCCCGCTGGCGTCTAACAACACACCGGTGGGTGTGATCCAGCCACTTCCGATTTGAGCCGGAATAAAACTTCCGTCCGTTTGCAGTGTTTCTTTCACCACAAATCCGGCCATACCCGCAACGCCTGCGTCTGCGACATAGACGTTTCCGCTGCTGTCCACCGCCACACCGACGGGCTCAATCCAACCGCTGCCGATGGTGCTCTGCGTGTATTCCCCTGCGGACAGCGTCTCTTTATAGACCTGCCCATTTAGGACCTGTCCGTTCGCATTCCCGTAGGGGCCTGTGCCGTAATCCGCGACATAGAGATTGCCGCTGCCATCAACGGCCACGCCCCAGGCGTTGACGAACCCATAACCTATCTGCTCCAAGGTGTAGGCAGCCGGCGTTTGAGCGACCAGCGGAAGAAAAGCGTTCCCGATGATGCTTGGACAGCAGTCGTAAGCCCCGGTTTGGGCCGTAAAAGTATTGCCAGCGCCGTCTACCGCAACGCCGGCGACGGGGCCTACTTGGTTAACGAAATAATCAATTATCGGGGGATATCCGGAGCCCGGGGGAGTCACCTTATCAAGGTTGCCATTGAGGCTATCTGCCACATAGATGTCCCCGTTTTCATCTACCGCCACGCCCGTGGGCAGAGAGAATCCGCTAGCTATTACGCTGGGTGTCTGCGGCAAGAATGCGATCTGCGGGCCCTTGCCGATCCCTTGCAAATACCCGGTTGCAAGCACGTTGCCTGCCGAACCCGTCAATACGACTGCGCCAAGACGCAGGCCCGCAGCCTTCGGCGAAAACTCGACATTCACCGTGCATGTAGCATTTTCGGTATAGCTCACTCCGATCGCGCAGCTTCCTCCTCAGGCGTTGGTGAAGTCAAGATCTGGATTTCCTTTGGTTAGCACCGCGATGATGGCGAGGGTCACGCTCGAATTGAACGTCACGTTCACCGGAATTACGCTGCTCGCGTTGCCGATGTTCACTGTCCCAAATTGCGCACCGCTGGTGATCGAAGCGCCGGGAGCGGCGATAATGTCCTCCCAAAGGGGCTGAGACGCTGACCCAGAATAGTTTGTGTCCCCGGAATAGGTAGCGCTTATTTCATAATTACCGGGACCAAAGAGACTACCCAGTGTACTGGTTGTGAAAGTTGCTACGCCACTGCCGTCAACCGCGACCGGTGGGCTGATGGGGATAGCGCCACCGTACGCGTAGTTGAATGTGACCGTTCCAGTTGGGGTCGGTCCGGTGTTTGTGCCTGCTACTACGGCCGTAAAAGTGATCGGGCTGCCAATGAAAACCGGATTTGGCGTCACCTCCAGCGTTGTAGTTGCAGCTGGAGCGACCTGAGTTGCCGTTGTCCTGCTGCCAAGATTGGTTTGCGTACTGGCTGAGTGCGAAAAGCCGAACAACACCAGCATGTACACAGACAGTGAGCCGGTCAGCAAACGATGCTTCTTCATCTAAACTTCCTCCACTGGATCAGGGAACGCCCAGGGCAGGAAAGACGCAGCCTGCGCGGCAGCCCTTGATTGCCGAACAGAGTGTGGGGGAAAGTGCAATGGAGAAATGATAACTGAGCGGGCGAAAGTTCTGGCTGAAAAGGCGGTGTATGCCTTCGAGAGGTGCAAATTTCACAATCATGTTACCTGTGAAGATAACTGATCGTCGAACTTCGCTCTTCAGATGAAATCAAAAATCGCCGGTGCGCGACGTGGCCGAGTTTACTTGTCGTAGCGTCCGCGCAGGGCGTTCCAGCGGATGATTGCGATCTCTTCAAGCATCTTCAATCCATCTTTGAGGTAACTCATGCGGCTGCGCTCGTCGTGCGCCCAGCTAACTGGAACCTCGGCGACAGTTAGTTTGTGTTTGATGGCTATAAATAATATCTCCGGATCGAAGCCCCAGCGCTCGATAGTTTGCAACTTGAAAACTATCTGCGCGGCGGGGCGGGTAAATGCCTTGAATCCGCATTGTGTATCGGCAAAGGGAAGTCCCATAACTCCGCGAGTCACGGTATTGAAGCAGCGGCCCAAGAATTGCCTATAAAAGGGCTGGCGATGGGTTTGGCGGCCGCTCTCGAGCCAGCGGGAACCGATGGCGATGTCGGCGCCTGCTTCAATGGCGGCAAAGAGGAGCTCGGCCTCTTCAATCGGAGCGGAGAGGTCGCTGTCAGTAAAGAGAACCACTTGGCCGCGCGCTTGCAAAATGCCGGAGCGGACGCTGTAGCCCTTGCCGCGGTTGCCGGGATTTTCAAGCAGGCGAATCTCGGGGGCGTTTTTCTGAAAGCCGCGGACGACATCAGAGGTCTGGTCGGTTGAGCCGTCGTTGACGACAATGATTTCGGCATTCCAGCGCTGAGCGCGGACGCACTCCACCACCGATTGCAGGGTTGCGGGGATGCGCGCACTCTCGTTGAATGCGGGGATGACGATACTGTACCTGGGTTCTTCGCTCACTTCGTAGGCCACGTTCGGATATTTCCTTTTCGCCGGGGGGCGCGGGAAAGGCTCTGCACAGGATACCTTGGCGGGGTGGGGCGCGTCTGGTTATCCCACTCTTTGCGGGTGTAACGAGGGCGCCCGCAGATAAAAATTCCCAACTTGTTGATCTGCAAAGGGCCAATTCCCGGCACGCCGAGGGCTTTTCAGGTTATTCTGTTGGGGAGTCAGGTTATGCTGGGAGCGGAGGGACGAAAAAATATGACGAAGGCAGATCTGGTGGAGAAGGTGACGAGCCTGGGCGATTTGACCCGGCACGACAGCGAGGTCATTGTTGAGACCATCTTCGATTCTGTGATTGGAGCTTTGCAGGGCGGTGACAAGATTGAGATTCGCGGTTTCGGTTCCTTCCGTATCCGCCAGCGCAACTCCCGCATTGGCCGCAACCCGAAGACTGGGGAACGCGTCGAGGTTCCTGCCAAGCGTGTGCCGTATTTCAAGCCGTCGAAGGATCTGCGCCTGCTGGTTAATCCTGGCGAGGCAGCCGGTGGTGAGGCGTAGGGGGCAGTTTTCATTCTGGAGCATCGTCTTGCGATGGTGCTTAAAATGGTTCCGGCGAAGTGTAGTCGCGCAGGCATTCAAAATTACAGCGCGATCCACTGCCGGATTCAGGTTTACTCTCTGTCGGCTTTTGCCTCAGGCGCGCAAATATTCTCTCTACAGATTTCTGGGTTCTTTTCCCGCCTGATCCTGGTTTCCGTTTCTAACTGCCGGTTAAGCGCATTTCTGAAACGTTGTTCAGGGGAGCCGCACTCTCAACTTACTGCAGCACACAGGAGCTAACTTCCTGTGTACTGCCAGATACTTTGCGCAGTCGCAGAGAATCTTGAAGAATCCTTCGACGCAGTGAGTGCTCTCCGCGTCCGAACTGGCCTTACAGTGTTTCGCCCATGAAGAATCAGCAAGAACACGATTCGGCAGACATCGGCCCGTTTTCCGGGAGCGCAATCAACATGCGTCCATTGGAGAATGAAGAGGTGACTGAGCCCGAGGACGTCAGCCTGGGACTCGATTCGCTACGCGCGGTCTCGGAAGAGCCGGGCGACGGGGTTCCGGTGATCTGCATCGGCAATCCCGGGCAGAGCGATACCGGCTTCCAACTGCTGGCCGATCTGGCTCCCTCTGGCTGCCAGATACTGCTGGTGAATCTTCCCAGTGCAACCTGGCCGGCGCAGGGCAACGTAGAGCGAGAAAATTTGCCGCAGGCTCTGGATCGCGCTATTGATCTGCTGGCGGGCTACATACACATGTGTAAGCTTCGCAAAGTGATTCTGTTGGGAGCGGAGTTTGGCGCGGCGGCGGCCATCTCATTTGCTGTTCGCCATCCGGAACTGGTTAGTGGCCTGATCCTGTGCCAGCCGTTGGGTCTGGTCGCGCCGCGATCAGCCTGGCAACCGTGGGCTGGAGAGCGAAGGATTGAAGTACTGCAAACTGCGCAAGCAGCCTACACCGTACTTGGGCAGCGCCTACGCGCCGGCCTGAGTGAGATTGCGTGCCCTGTGCTGGCAGTGATCTCAAAATCCAATCGCACCGCACCGCACCGCTACATCCTCTGCAGCAACTTTTCGCCGAGTTAGATGCGGGCCGAAGCCGTCTGCGTCTCGCGGTCTTTTCCGGGAGGCGTTCGCCGCTTGTCGATGATCCGGAACGGATGGTTCGCGTGGTCAGCGGATTTGCCGCCGCCACACTGCCACTTGTGCAGCACCACCATGCATGGACGCTTGCTCAGGCGGACTGGCCGGCGCGCGGGCTGAATGAGTGGCGCTGCACCCATGCTGAGTGCCGCGCCGGGCTGGCTTTGCCGGTTGGCGAGAATCCCGACAACAGCAATTGAGACGCAGACCGGCAAAGCGCGCGGCCATTTATCCTTGCCGTGCATGAAGTTCTCTTCCGGTTTATCATCCCGACGCAAACGCTGGCTGCTGTGGATTGCCGTTGGCCTGCTGCTGCGGTTGATTCTGATCGCCGTTCCCGGCCCGGTGGACGACGATACCGGCGTCTATCTCGAACTCGGCCACAACCTGCTGCATCGCGGCACTTACGGCATTGCGGACGGCGACGATCTCTCGCCGAGCATCTTTCGCCTTCCCGGTTATCCGTTAATTCTGGCGACTACGGAAGAGGCCTTTTCGCGCTTCTGGCCGGATGGCTGGATGAATGTTCTTTATATCTTGCAGACGCTGGCGGATCTTGCTGCCGGCTTGCTGCTTGCGGCCTTTGCGCGGCGGCATCTATCGGAGCGTGCAGCGGAGATTGCGCTCATTCTGGCGATGCTTTGCCCTTTTACTGCCGCTTATGCGCGGATCGGCATGACGGAATGCCTTTCTGTCTTTGCGATCTCGTTGGGAATCTATGCGGCGGGGCGAGCGCTAGCGGCGGCGCAGGCGGGCGGTTGCGATGCCTGGGGATTGGTGTTGGCTGGATGCGCTGCCGCGTTGGCTACGTTGCTGCGGCCCGATGGTGTGCTGCTGATGGCTATGCTCGGCGGCGGAATTCTCTGGTACACAGCGCGAATGCGTATGACGCGCAGTCGCTTGAGCTGGCAGCAGCTTCGTCGCGCGATACTTGCAGTTGCGATTTTTTGCCTTGTAGCTCTTGCGCCTCTTGCCCCGTGGACTATGCGCAACTGGCAGGCCTTTCATGTTTTTCAACCGCTGGCCCCGCGCTACGTCAACGATCCCGGCGAGCGCGTGAATCTTGGCTTTTACCGCTGGATGCGCACTTGGGCGGTGGAATACAACTCCACCTGCACCGTTTTTTGGCATGTCGGCGAACTGGATATTGACATCAACGATTTGCCTGCTCGCGCTTTTGACTCGCCGGAGCAGAAAGAGCAGACCCGCCAGCTTGTCGCCGAGTACAACCGCTGGCACGGCATCTCAGAGGAACTGGACGGCCGCTTTGCAGCGCTGGCCGAGGAGCGCGTACGTGCGAGTCTGCTGCGCTACTATCTCGAGCTGCCGGTCTTGCGTGTCCTTGATATGACTCTGCGCCCGCGCACCTATGAATTTGAGTTAGCGCCGGATTGGCTCAACTGGAGCACCCATTCTGGCGAGTCGGCGCTGGCGGTTTTTCTGGGAGTTATCAATTTGAGTTATGCGGTGTTGGCGATTTGGGGATTTTTGCGGGGGAGGGTTCCGTGGGCGATGATGCTTGGCGGTTACATTCTGCTGCGCTGCCTGTTGCTGGCCACGGTGGAAAACTCCGAGCCGCGGTACACGATGCAGTTCTTTCCGATTTTGATTTTGGCGGCTGCGGCGGGGCTTGCGGCGAAGAGCAATCCGGGGCTGAAGCCCTCTTAAGTATGCGGGCCGATTGGCGGGGGTTAAAACCACCGCCTCCCTCCAAAACAGTTTTGCGGCACGACTGAAGTCGTGCCCTGATACAAAACGAGGCGTTTGGACTCAACGCTTACGACAGTGCGACGTTCATGTTATCGATTGCTTCGTCGATTTCCTGTGTGCTCTTGAAGCCTACTGTTGCGCAATCGATGCCGGCGTTCTTGAAGGCGAAGCGCATTGCGGCCTGGCGATCTTCGTGCCTGGTAAAAGCGCCGGCGCCCACCAGCTTCATGCTGATGACGCCCATGCCTTCTTTCTTCACCTGCTTTACGTGGCTTACCACCTCGTCCAAATTTGCGGGGTTGTTGTTGTCCGCATAGGTTGGGCCGTCCATGCGCGTGCCGTTGTGGTTCATGCGGATCATCGCTACTTCGAGCCATTTGTTGCCGGGCATCTGGCGCAGCGCGGGCAGCCCGTGCACCGATGCGCCGCGCGTCTTGATGAGCTTCTTCGACTGCGCTTCGAGGACTCCGTCCTGCCAGCGGTTGGTTTCAGAGACCCAATCGGCTGTGTGCTGCCAGTGCAGCAGCATGATGTCAAAGTACTCGGCTTTGTGGGTGCGCAGCATCTCATCAAAGCGCTGCTTGGGTTCTACACCGGCGTCGGTGGTCACCTTGGTCATCAATTTGTAGCTGTCGCGGGGAAGGCCTTTGAGCGCTTCGCCAAGCATCCCCGGAGTTACATACGATTCAGCGGTCTCAAAGAAGCGGATTCCGCGGTCGTAGGCGTAGCGCACCAGCTTGGTGAATCCCTGTTGGCCCAATTCGGCCTGCACATAGCCGTTGTTGCTGCCGGTGCCGAAGGCCAGGCGCGTCACCGACATGCCGGATTTGCCCAGCGTCACCACGTCGGTGGCGGTGGGGGTTGTGGCGTGCAAGGGGAGCGCGCCAACGCTGCTGACGGTTCCAACTGCGATTGAGGTTTTAATGAATTCGCGGCGGGAAAGTGGGCTCATGGGGAACCTCCTCGGCGACTCACCGGCGGCAGGCTGCGGAGAGCACTTGCGGAGATAGTACCACGAAGGCTGGGTGGCTGTGGCAGCCAATTTGTGTGGTTGCAGGAGCGCCAATCCACTTTTTTGCCACTACATAGTTGAAAACGTGGATTCGCCTACTGGTAAATGCCGAGTGTTGAAAATGGCATGAGACTGAAGAATTACAGATCGTTCGTTTGAATCAGCGAATGTCGGCGGTGGTTACGGGAAACAAATCCGCAGGCAGATCAATGTCGAGGCAGCCGAGAGTGAAGACAAACGGAAATGGCCCCGGATCGTCTGTTCGATAGGCTCCGTCGAAGAATACCAGGGAGCGGGTTCCAGCTTGTCCGTCGAATTGAAAGGATGGCTTCCATGGACCGGAGCGCCAGCCGCGATCTTCCGCCGTCATGATCTGGATAGGCGCGCCCCAGTCCGAGAGCTTCCCCGAAGGGGTCTGTGCTCGCGACCACCACAGTCCAGTTTCAGCGGGCGGCGCGCCTGCGCCAACCCAGACGCGCGCAAAGATCGCATCGAATCCGTTGTCGCGCTGACGGACACAGAAATCGAACATTTTCATCTCCGGCGGCGCAAAGACCTCATGTTTCGTCCAGCCGGTCTTGCCGTCCTCGCTCTCAGAGTACCCGTGCACGAGGTAATTCTCATGGTTTGATCCGGCGACATACCACATCTTCCATCTGCCGTCGTGATAGACAAGGTTCGGTTCGTAAACACTGCCGTGCTCCCACTCTTCATTGGCAACGAAAGCAGGTTCAGCCTGATCTACCCACTGGGTTCCGTCCCATTGCAAATAGCCAATCGTGTAGGGTCCCCAAAGATTCTCCGCTCCGCCTGCGTAGTAGATGCGCTCCACCCACGCTTCCTCGCGAGGGTCCCATCCTCGGACGTAAGATGGGCAATGCCGTCCCCCCTTGCCATCCCAGGTGCCACTCAAGCTGTGGCCAGCCAACGGCTCGAGCTCTCCTGCCGGGTTGCGGGTCAGCGTCCAGCCCAGAGCGGAGAGAGGAGCACCGGGCGGGAGTGAAGCGCTGTAGAGCTCAGTTGCGCCGTACCCACGAGCTTGACCAGCCAGGTATATCCAGTGCCGGTTTTCACGATGCACAACAGATGGATCGCTCAGCTCGGCGCCGCCTGAGCCTGTAGCCGGGTCCCGTGGATCGAAAATCTTGGTTTCCGTACCAGATAGCTGCATTTCGCGATCGCTCCCCTTGCTGGTATCTGTCTCAGACATCAAAAATCTCCGGCAATTCTGCAAATTGAGATTATCAAATGATGTCTCGGTGTGGTTCCCGAGGAGCAACCTGTTCGGGAATGCGTGCTTTCACCTGTCCCCAAATGCGAGGGACATGGGGCACCCGGTGCCGGGTCTACCAGGATTCGAAAAAAGCACTTGACCCGATGCGTTTTACGGTATACAAATGATCCCCAACATGGAAAATGTACATAAAATGACGCGTCCTGCGTGGACGGTAAATTTCGGGAAAAACTGGTTCACGTCGGGCAGTACGATTGCATGCGCTCTTGTGTCAACGAGTCTCTTTACTCATCTCTTTGAAAATCTCTTAAAGAATGATATTCAACCTGCATCCTTGAAAAATGATTCTAAGGCGCTGGCCGGATTGGTTTTAACCTTCGGGATGTCTTACCTAGTTGCATGGTTAATAAAATTGCGCGCACCGAAGACGGACCAATATCCGCGAAGATTTGTTTACTGCTTCCAGAAACAAACAAACCTTTACGCAGTGGGCACGTTTGAACTTCGATGTGACACAACGAGCGGGGAGATGCAAGCAGATGGGTATGCGTACGACGCACAAGTTAAGAATGCTGGGGGTGTATTAGAAAAGGTAGAGATTCCGGACGGCGCTACAATGCGCCAGTGGACCTCCCTGCATGTTGGCGCATCCTTGAACCGCAGAAATACCTGTTACATCGCATTCAAGTTTGATCCTCCTGAGCATGCCGATTACCTATACGGACTCATCCGCTTTGAAATAGGGGGCGATAATGGCTCGATAAACCAGAAAACTTGGTACCTTGGAAATATAAATGGAATTGCTCCACCCCCTGACAGTAGTGAGAAAATGGGACGGTTGCCAGTTTTCCCAAGAGTATATGCGGAGCTAATCGAAGGGGAAATTAAAGTGGGCGAAAGATTCAGTAGGCTGAACGAGTACGCACCAAAACTGAAATCTGCGACGGAGCAGCTACCATGAAACGGTCCGAAAGAAGTTTTCCAATTCGAGTCGTCGTCGCTGCTTCGTTAGGCTACTTCGTCGACCTCTTCGACACATTCCTGCTACCGGCCCTCCGTGCCCCCAGCCTCAAGGATCTTGGCGTAGCTGCAATGGATTCTTTAAGAATTGGGACTAATATATTCAACTTGCAGCTGCTCGGGCAGACTATCGGTGCCTTGTTGGTTTGGGGGCCACTTGCCGATAGATTTGGCCGCAAGAAGGTTCTGTTTGGCTCAATTCTCCTGTATGGCCTCGGAAATTTTGCAACAGCCCTCGCACCTACACTGACCGTGTTTGCCTTGACAAGATTCATTGCGGGTGTGGGTTTAGGCGGAGAACTCGGAGCTGGCATCGCACTCATCGCAGAGACCATGAAGCCAGAAGACCGGACCAAGGGAACCATGATTGTTGGTTTTTTTGGCATGCTCGGAGTGGTGCTTGCGGGCTTGGTTGCCGAGTCCTTCCTTGGCTGGCGCACAGATTATATTCTCGGTGGGATTTTAGCGATTGTAGTTCTTGCATTTCGTTTTGGCATCCGCGAATCGGATCTCCTCGAACGCAGTTTGGCCGTCGCAAAACCTCCCTATTGGAAGATTCTCGCGTACCTTGGGCGGCCAGCGAAGCTAGTCAAGTTCGCCGGCTGCGTGTTTGTCGGTGCACCAACCTTTTTCGTCGTTGGGCTTCTGGTTTCTGGCGCACCTGAATTTGGGGCGGCCCTCGGCATGCACTCCAAACCGAGCAGTGCTAACGCCCTAGTGTGGACCTATACCAGCATCGCAATTGGTGATATTCTCTGTGGCGTACTGGCACAGGCGCTGCAATCCAGGAAGATTGCGCTGCTACTTTTTCAAGTCATTACCCTCACTGGATTTAGTTTGATTTTGTTTGTACCCGCAACTGAACCGTCAGGATATTATTGGCGGTGTGCGCTTACGGGTTTAGGAATTGGCTACTGGGCCAACATGGTCACGAACGCCAGCGAACAGTGGGGAACAAATGTACGCGGAACGGTGACCATTGCTGTGCCAAATTTTGTTAGGCTTCTTCTTTTCCCGATCAGTAGCCTATTCCTGTTATTACGTCCGATAGCGGGCTATATCCCCGCGGCGGCAATGGTTGGAGCAGGGTGTTCGGTATTGGCGATCACATCAATTCTGTGCTTATCTGATGGATTCCATAAGGATCTGAATTTTGTGGAACCGTTGGGATAGTCCGAGAGTCAAATTGCCATGGACTCTCTAAGAATCGACGGCGAGGGAACTATGGAACCAAGCATACCGCAGGTGCCTGATCGATCAGGAATCGCGGCAGGCAGTATGTTTTCCTACGAGTTTAGCCTTTGCCAGAAGGATCTCGATGACTTCATCGCGCTAAGCGGGGATTCAAACATTATCCATCGCGATCAAGCTGCCGCACTTCATAGCCCGATCGGATCGATGGCGGTTCCGGGAATGTTGTCAGCATTAATATTTTCCCGCGTCCTCGGAACCATGTTCCCCGGGCATGGGACTGTTTACCGTTCGCAGTCATTGAAGTTTCTGGCCCCAATGTATTTGGAGAAGAGGTACGAAGCCCGCTTTGTGGTGTTGAAAATTGAGCTTCCCGCTCCTCCTGATCCCAACAATCTCTCCACAGACCATTCCAAGCCAGCTAAAGTTCCAATTCCAAGAGCGACGATCACGACGAATATCTTCGACATGAAAACCGGCAATCTATGTTTAGAGGGAGTGGCAACGGTCTTCCACAAAGAGCGCCTAATCCCTGACTAGTCTCAAGATTTAGTGAGTGACCGGCAGCGCATCGCACATGGAGAGCGCGAGCAGTGGGTAGACGGTGCCGCTGTAGTTGATGAACTTCCAGTTATCGGTGTTGAGGGAGCGGGTCCACCAGCGGCCCGAGGAGCGCTGGTTGGCGGTGAGCCAGGCGATGCCGCGCTGGATGTGCGGGTCGGTGGCGGGGACGCCGGCCTTGCGCAGGGCGATGATGGCCAGGCCGGTCATGTGGCCGTCGCTGGGCGGGTCGGCGAGATCGGGCTCGGCGCGCAGGCGGGGGGCGCGGTTGCCCTTGCCCCACTGCTCGGGCTGGGCAAAGCTGCGCATGGCCCAGCCGCCGTCGGGGCGCTGATGCTGGAGGATCATTGCTATGAGTTGCTGTTGGCGCGCGGCGTCGATGAGTCCGGGCAGCTCGGCGGAGGCCCAGAGCAGATCGGTGCGGTCGTAATCGGCTTGCATCTTGTGGCCGTTGCGCAGGAAGTCTTCAAGCAGTTTTACCTTTGTGGCAACTGGAGAGTCCTGTTGCGCGGCGAGCCAGCCGGGCGCGTTGCCCACGGCGCGGGCGGCTACGGTGGCTAGCTGATACGTGCTCGACTCAAGCGGCGGATTGTTGTCGTCGCTGATGGTCCAATCACCGGTGGAGCGCTGGAGCTTGAACATCATGTCGAGGGCCTCGGCGGTCTCCGGCGACAGGTGGTGAGTTACATGCGCGTCCCAGATGGCCAGGCCCGCGGCGATATAGACGGCCTGGGTTGAATCTTCTGCCGGGTTGAGCTTGGCGGGGTCGGTGGCCAGCTCGTCGCGCAACTGGGAGACAAAGAAATCGCGGAGGGCCGGATTCGGAGAACCCAATTGCTCGGTCATCAGCGGGCGCGCGACCATGTAGGAGCCGTTGGTGTGGCAGGCGACGCACTTCCAATCGCCGGTCCAGGCGACTGCGCCCTGCTCAATGTAGGCCTCTGCGAGCTGCGGCGAGAAGGGAATCTTCGGCTCGTCGGGCAGGGGGCGGGGAATGGTGATGTCGCGATAGTGGTACTGATAGAGGAAGGGCGTTGGCCAGGCGGTTTCTTTCGTGGCGCGGCGGAGTGTGAGCGGCGCGGCGTGGTGGTCGTAGGTCCAGGCACCGGTGATGGATGCGCCGTCTTTGCTGAGCTTGCCTTCGTAAACTCCTTTGCCGCCATCGACGGTGAGCTTGAGGTTTGCGCCCCTGAGCGTGACTGAGTCGATGTGCAGAGGGTCGTGGAAGAACTCGATGTCGAAGGTGTTGGCAGACCAGCCTCTGTTTGCTTTGGCGATCTGCACCACGGCGCGATGCGGCTCAATTCCGTCATTGAACGTGCCTTGCCAGGTCGCGGCGATATCTTGCGCGTGAAGAGAGCTGGGCAGAAGCAAGGCGAGAGCGCAGAGGGCGAGGAAGCAGTTCTTCAACGAGGGTTCTCCTGGTGCTCGAATTGTATCCCCGCGCTCGATTGGTTGAGAAGCCCGCTACTTTGGCCGGATGCCGATGGCGCTCATCATGCGTCCGGCATGGCCTTGCGAGGCGCGATGGGAGAAGAAGAGCTCGCGATGGCAACTGGTGCATCCGCCGGTAGTCTGAATCGCGTCAGCTTTCAATCCCGCATCCAACAACTGGCGGCGGTTGGCTTCGAGCAGATCCAGATGCAGCGCGGGACCGATGGGTGAGTGGCCGGGAGCGCGCTGGGTGAGGAAGAGCATGGGGTATTTTTTGCGCACCGAGTCACTATCAAAGACCTCGTGGAAGAGCTCGCGGGCGTAGGCGAACTGCGACTCGAACTCCGTCAGAACCTCATCGCCGACGGAGTAACAGCACGGGCCGACGCCGGGTCCGATGGCCGCGATCAGATCTTCTGGCTTGGAGCCGAATTCGGTGCGCATGCGGCCAATGCCGGTTTCTACGATGCGCTTGACGGCGCCGCGCCAGCCGGCGTGGAAGGCGGCGACGGCCTTGCGTTTGCGGTCGGCTACCAGCACGGGGATGCAATCGGCGGTTTGCACGGCGAGGAGGATGCCCGGCTCGTCGGTCATCAGGCCGTCGCCGCGCTGGGGACGCTCACGGGCTGCATCCCAGCGAGCGGCATAATGGAGGCCGTTGGAGTGAATCTGGCGCAGCGTGACGAGCGGGGTTGAGGCGCTGCCGGTGACAGCTTCAGTAAAAAGCAGGCGATTGCGGATGACCAACTCGCGTTCGTCGGCGGCGGTAAAGCCGAGATTCAATTCGCCGGTGAAATTTTCATTGCTGTCGCCTTGATTGGCGGAATAGATGCGACTGAGGCCGCCGAGGCGGGTGCTAAATCCATGCCAGAGCCACTTGGGCTTCTGCTGCCACTGGGAAACCCGCAGTAGTGGGACACCGTTCTCGGCGATCTGCGGCGCGGGCGCGGGTGGGCGGAGTTCCTCGGCATCCATGCGAGCGAGGCGGGTCTGACGCAACTGGCGGGTGATGCCTGCAGGAGTCTCGCGGCGGTTGCGGACCAAGCCGGCTTGCGCATAAAGAGCGTCCAGATCGGCTATGTTGCCTGCGGCGGGTTCATTCTGAGGCTGCGAGGGAGTTTTGGGAGCGGCATTGCGCGGCATATGGCTTTAATTCTATCTGCACAAAGAGTGGCCGGAAAATGTAACGAGCCTGCCTTCCGGCAGGCTCTTTTGAGAGGCATCGAGGGGGAGGGGATCCAGGGGGGATGAGAGATGAGGTCGGTCCGCACGACCCAAAAGCGAAGAGGTTACTCGACGTGGGAGGGAAACAACTTGAAGATGCCTCTGCTGATTAATTAGATAGATGCCCTACTGCGAAAAATGGTTGCTCCCAGGCTGGAGCGAAATATATCAACATTGCCAATTTGGTAGAGAATTGAGCGGAAGTGATTGAAAAAAGAATGATTTAATTTATTATTCGAGCAAAAAAATAGTTGGTGGATTGCCGCCGCGAACAGAATGACGGTGAGGTATCTGTGCCGGGAAACGCTGAACGGCAGTGTCTGAGATTTTTCCCAGATTGAATTTGTTCTTTCTAATGCCTTACCTCGGTTTGGGATCAGCGTTGATTCCCATTGCATTTGCTCCCTGAGGTGCGGAGAATTCTGACTACGGGAGCTGTTTTCCTATCCCGTGAAGGGGCTTGCTATGACCGTTGCAGCTATTTCCAACACCGGTACCTCCGGGTATTCCTCTGCCCTCAGCAACCTGACGGCTTCGCAACAGGCTTTTCAGACATTGCAGAACGCTCTGGCGACGGGCAATCTGACTACGGCGCAAACTGCCTTTAATACTTATCAGCAACTGAATCAGACGGCGTCGGGAACAAGTACAACCTCGGCCTCAACGCCGTTCACGACGGATTTGACGGCTCTGGGCAATGCCATCAGCTCGGGGGATGTGTCGGGGGCACAGTCGGCTCTTGCTACTCTGCAGACGGAGTTGAAGAGTACTCCCGCGCCGACCCTCACTGCCACGTTGAGCGCGGTGGAGCAGTCGGTGCAATCGGTGACCTCGCTGCTCAATTTTTCCGATATCAACAACTCGTCTTCTTCAACAACCGATCCGCTGACATCGCTGCTGGAGACGGCCTATGGGCAGAATCCGTCCGGTAGTACGACCGACCCGAATGTTGCATTGCTTGAGAGTAAATACGGGGTCAGCGCTTTTAATACAAACGGAACCCCGGTGACGACCAGCAGCACCTCTGCCACAAGCGGGAACAACGGCAGCGGCTCCAGCGTCAACGTCTACGCGTAGCTTTGTGCGCATTGAGACAGTGTTGGATTGGCCTGGAACCCTCAGACGGGCCGCACGCTCTTCTCGACAAACCAGGTGATCAGCGGGTTGGGCAGAAAGCGCACCAGCAGCGCGGTGAATTTGCCGCCAAAGTAGGGAATGATGGTTCGCTGGCCGCGGGCCAGAGCATCAATCGCCAGCCGCGCCACATCTTCCGCCGGCTGCATCTTGCGGGTCTTCAGCTTATCCGCGCGGGCCACATCAAAAAACTCGCTGGTTGTTGGTCCCGGGCAGAGGGCGGTTACTTTAACTCCGAAGCGGGCTACTTCCGCGGCTACTCCCAGGGCGAAGATACGGTCAAAGGCTTTGTCGCCGAATAGGTGGAAATGTACGGGACCGGTTGAAAGCTGGCGACGGAGGCAACAATTAGCACCCAGCCACGGCGGCGCTCGACCATGCGCGGAATAAAGAGCCGTGTGAGATGCACCGTGGCCTCGCAGTTGACGCGGATCTGGCTCAGTTCCTGCGCTATGGGGCTGGAGGCGAATGCGCCGAACTGGCCAAGTCCGGCGTTGTTGACAAGGATGTCGACGTCGAGTTTCAAGCCGCCAATTGCATCGAAGAGCTGCTGCGGAGCGGCGGGATCGTTCAGGTCAGCAGTGAGGATGCGGACTTCGGTTCCTTTGCCGCGGAGTTCGGCGGCGAGAGCTTCGAGGCGATCACCGCGGCGGGCGGTGAGGATAAGTTTTGCCCCGTGGCGCGCCAGCTCCCGCGCCAATGCCATACCGATGCCCGCGCTGGCTCCGGTAACCAGCGCCCATTTGCCGTTGAAATTATCTGTAGTCGCCATCGCGTTCATCATAGCCGATGGCGGCGCCGGATTACGGGTGAAGGAGGAAGGATTACTTCGTTGTCCCCGGACACAGCGCCTACAGCGATGACGTAGCTTTCCGATTTTTGGTCTGTAGATCGTTCACTACTTGAAGCACATTCGGAACCGCGGCCGCCAATTTCTCTGCGCCCGCGCGCTCATAGTCCGAGTTCACTTCTCCGGTCAGGGTGACTACGCCGTTCTTCACCGCGTAACTTACGCTTTTGTGCATCTTGTTCTGGATCAGCGCGGCGTCGAGATTCTTCTCGATGCCCTGGTCCAGATCGGAGTTTACGGCTCTTGTATCGCCTCCAGCGCCTACAGGAACTACAGCGATCTGGTCAGCGACGACCTGCCCACCAGCCAAGGAGGTTGCCAGCGATTCGGCTTGTGACTTGTCGTTCGGATTGGTGACATGTCCGCCGAGGGTCACAATACCTTTGTCGCGATCCTGGCTGACGGAGACATCTTTCAGCCCTGCCTGATCGAGCGATTTGCGAATGTTATCAGAAACATCTGGCGATTGTGAGATATTCGCCTTGCAGCCGGTTATTGTTCCGATTGCAAGCAGAGCGATTCCGGCCAAAAGCAATTGCGTCATTTTCATTTCTGTCCTTTGAATGGGCCAAGCCCGAGTTTGCGAGAACAAAACCCCTGCCCCTTGGAGCAGGGTTATAGATTTACTGAATTAAGCAGGCAGCGCTGTGCAGAACCGCTCACGCCGTGTGGAATGCAAGTAATCCTGGGGGCATTGCTCGCGATGAACTTGTGTCTTCTCGTCATGGCGAGATGGAGCGCGCATGGGCATTCGGTTGCGCAATCACTGAAAATGCTTTATCGATAAACTTCGCGGCGGTTGCCGATGCGGACGACAAGGATGCGGACCAGTTGATCTTCAATGCTGGCGATGATGCGGTAATCGCCGACGCGGTATTTCCAGAGGTCGCCGAGTTCGGAGCCTTTGAGGGCTTCGCCGATGCTGCGTGGGTTGTCGAGGAGGGAGACGCGATCATAGAGGAAGCGAATCAAGCGGCGGGCAACTTGTGGGTCAAGCTGATCCAATTGCTTATTGGCTGTGGGGCTGAGCTTAATCGACCATGCCATAGCGCTTCATCACTTCTTCCATAGGAATTGTCTTCACCCGGCCGGCGCGAATGTCGGCCAATTCTTTCTCGGCAAAGTAGATGTCTTCGAGGTCGTCCAGATGTTCGAGAATGGCTTCGCGGACGTAGAAGGACTTGGTCCGCCCGGTTTCTTTGGCCAGGGTGTCGAGGCGTTTTTCGATTTCTTCAGGTAGGCGGATGGCGAGCATGGGCGGCTCCTTGGGTTGGGCTATACAAGTATAGCGCAACCCAAGGAGTTCGTAGAATCAGCTCAAGAACTCAGCAATTGCAGCGACAACCGTTTGCTGCTCGTCTTCGCAGATTTCGGGGAAGATGGGCAGGGCTAAGACTTCGCGGGCGGCGCGTTCGGCTTCCGGGAAGCTGCCTTCTGCGTAGCCGAGGCTCTTCAGAGCATCCTGCAAGTGGAGCGGGACGGGGTAGTAAATCTCCGAGCCGATTTTTCTTTCGGATAGAAACGCGCGCAGTTCGTCGCGGCGGGTGGTGCGAATCACGTATTGATGCCAGACATGGTGGGTTCCCGCGACCTCGTGCGGCAGGACGATTCCGTGCGTGGGGTATGGTCCTGCTTCGACCAGTCCAGCGGCGTGGAAGAGCGCATGATATTTTTTGGCGACGGTGCGGCGGGCGTGGTTCCAGCCGTCGATGTATTTGAGCTTGACACTGAGAATTGCGCCCTGGAAGCCATCCATGCGGGCATTCCAGCCGACCTCGTCGTGATAGTAGCGGCGGCGCATACCGTGCTGGCGTAGCATCTTTATCCGCTCGGCGATTTGGTCTGAGTTGGTGGTTACCAGGCCGGCGTCTCCTGCGGCGCTCAGATTCTTGGTGGGATAAAAGCTGAAGGCCGCGGCATCGCCCAAACCGCCCGCCTTCACTCCATTCGACTCCGCGCCCCACGCCTGAGCGGCGTCTTCGATTGTCTGGACCGCGTGCTCGCGACGAATTCGCCTGAAGAACTCCGGCGAGGCAGTCTGGCCATACAAGTGGACGGGTAGGACCGCTTTCACTCTTCTACCCTCCGGGGCATAAAGGACCGTATCCACATCCGCAGGGTTCAGATTGAAGGTAGCCGGGTCGATATCCGCCAGCACCGGGGTTGCTCCTGCGCGAAGAATGCAACTGACCGAGGCAAAAAAGCTAAAGGGCGTAGTCAGAACGGCATCTCCTGGCCCGATTCCAGCCCCGGCCAGAGCCAGCCAGAGAGCGTCTGTGCCTGAACTGCAGCCGAGGGCATGAACCACGCCCAACTGAGCTGCAGCCGACTGCTCAAAGGCTGCTACCGGCTCACCGAGAATGAACTGCTGGGTCTCCAGGACATGGCCGACTGCCTCCAGAAGCTCCTGATGGAGGGGAGCATACTGGCGTTTGAGGTCGAGCATGGGAACCGGCTGTAGCTTGTTCTGGGCGGAGGAGGCGGTCTTTTGGGCAGGGTCTTTGGCAGGGCCGGCTGAGTGTTCCACGACTCCATGTTAGCAGCCGCGGGGAGCGCCTGCAGAGATCAGGGAAAGCGGGAAATTGCCCCGGGCAGAGTGAAAAATCGCAAAATGGTTGAAATGAAATGAATTTCACTATATTGTTGACGTGACCTATTGCGGGCCCCCGCGAGGACGGGTATTCCGAAATCGCATCCGCGCAACTGGCCCCTCTTCGAGGGCGGTCTGGCTACATCACATCATTCATTGCAGGAAAGCAGGAGATCGGCATATGGAGAACAAGCCGGCACAAAATATTCAGGATACCTTCCTGAATACGGTTCGCAAGGACAAAACCCCCATCACTATCTATCTGGTTAGCGGCGTCAAGCTGACCGGGAAGATTCGGTCCTTTGACAAGTATTCCGTGCTTCTGGAAAACAACAGTCAGGAGCAATTGATATTCAAACATGCCATATCGACCGTGGTGAGCAATCGCAGCGTGATGCACACCGAGGTGCGGCCAGGAACAGGAACGGCCGCGCATGGCGGTTTCGGTCCCACGGCGGTTCCCGTGCAATTGGCGGCCGCGGCTCCGGTGGCGGTTGGCGCCGCGGCTGAGACCCACTAGTACTCCGGGAGCATCCACAATTGGCGGTTGAAAGCAGGGGCAAAGGCTCCTCGCCGGAACATGCTGTTCTGGTTGGGGTAGACTTTGCAGTCCGCAAGGCGGGAAGCCGCGTTGGCCTGTCGGCCACGCGGATAGCGGCTGTGTCTCTGGAAAGTGATCCAGAGATCGCTGACGGGTTTGCTGTGCCTACGGAAGTTCAGGCAGAAGTTGACTCTATCTCGCCGGGGCTGGACGCTGACGAATCCCTTGCCGAATTCCGCGAGCTGGTCACCAGCGCCGGCGGCGTAATTGTCGCCGAGCTGATGCAGCGTCGCGCCAAGCCTGATCCGGCGACTCTGATTGGCTCCGGCAAAGTGGAAGAGATTGCCGGAATTGCGGCTTCGGTTGAGGCCGATCTCGTACTTTTTGACCACGATCTCTCGCCAACGCAGCTGCGCAATCTGGAGGCGGCGCTGCCTTGCCGCGTCCTCGACCGGACGCAGCTGATCCTCGACATTTTTGCTCGCCATGCACGCACTAGCGAGGGCAAGCTGCAGGTGGAGCTGGCGCAGCTTGAATACATGCTGCCGCGCCTGACTGGGCGCGGCAAGGCGATGTCGCAGTTGGGCGGCGGCATTGGTACGCGCGGCCCCGGTGAAACCCAACTGGAAACCGACCGCCGCAAGATTCAGCGTCGCATCGATCAGGTCAAGCTCGACCTAGAAGCTGTCCGTCGCGTCCGCCACCAGCAGCGCCAGCGGCGGGAGTCGGCGCCCGTTCCGACAGTGGCGCTGGTTGGCTACACTAACGCAGGAAAAAGCACACTGTTCAATCGCCTCACCGGCGCGCAGGTTCTCTCTTCGGCTCGGATGTTCGCCACGCTTGACCCGAAGCTGCGCGCGATTGAGCTACCTAGCCGGCGCAAGATTTTGCTGTCGGACACGGTGGGTTTTATCCGCAACCTGCCGCATACGCTTGTGACCAGCTTCCGCGCTACTTTGGAGGAGGTTCGGCAGGCCGAGGTTTTGCTTCACATTCGCGATGCCGCTTCGACTTACGGCGAAGAGCAAAAGTCTCAAGTTGAAAAAGTGCTGGGAGAATTGGAAGCCCTCGACAAGCCGCGCATTGAGGTGCTGAACAAGATTGACCTATTGGCAGACCACGAACGGCTTGGGCTGCAGTCGCGTCCGCAAACGGGCGATGAAGTTGCCGTCTCCGCACAGTCAGGCGAGGGAATCGACGCGCTGCTGGCGGCGATTGACGCAGCTCTGGTCTCCGACCCCGTGCTTCAGGCAGAATTACGCGTGCCACAGCACGAAGGCGCTGCGCTGGCGTCGATTGAAGCGGGGATGGTGGTGCACGAGCGGGCGTATGAAGGCAATCTCGTCCGGCTTAAGGTAAGCGGTCCGGCTTCGCTTCTGGGCAGGCTGCGCAAATACCGGCTGCGGAATGCGCCTTTGCCAACTCTTCAAAATTAATGCCGGAAAAGTAGAGGCGGACCGACGGTAGGGGGAGTGGAGGGACTTCCCGAAACCGTCTGTCCGCTGGACCCTGGAGCGGGTCTAGGTGATACGCTTAGTGTAGGCTTGTTTCGGGCGAAAGCAAGTGTTTTTTTGATGCAAATACTCTCCACGTACCGGAGTAAATTCCCAATCCGTGACAGCAGTCACAAGAGTAGGGGAAATGCCCTCCTGCTGCGTTGACTTGAGCGGCCTCGCCTGATACAAAAAAGTGTTACCCACGCAAAGAACTCTCCTGAATCTCACGATCTGAGAGCCTGAGCGAACCAGACTGTCCGGCGCAAGCCAAGACCGGATCAGAGTGAAAGCCTGAGCGCACCGTAGAGTGAAGTAAAGACCAGCCATGCCAATAGAAATCCTCCAACAACTCGGGAACCTGATGATCGGCGCAGTGCCGACAGTGTTACTTTTCATCGTGCTGGTTCTGGCCTATCAATTCCTGGTGCAGGGTCCGCTGACCGCAACGCTCTCCGAGCGCCGCGCCCGCACCGACGGCGCGCTCGAAAATGCCCAGCAGGCAATCGCCAGGGCCGAGGCCAAGGCCGCCGAATATGCTGCTCAGTTGCGCCAGGCGCGCGCTGAGGTCTTCAAGATTCGCGAGCAGCGCGTGAAGCAGTGGACTGCCGAGCGCGATGCCGCTGTTGAAACTGCCCGCAAGGCCGCTGCATCCAAAGTGAGCCAGGCCAAGGCCGCGCTGGAGGCTGAGGCTGCCGCAGCCCGCAAATCTATCCAGGCCTCTGCCGGGGAGTTGGCCGCGCAGGTGGTGCGCACAGTGCTGCCGCAGACTGCCGGGGGTTACCGTTGAGAGATTTTGTTTTTGCTCCTCGTTTTATTCGAGTGCGAGTTTCCAGTTTCGCTGCACTTGCTCTCCTGGTCGCCGGACTAAGTTTTGTTCCGGTTCGTTTGGTCGCGCAGGAAGCCGCACCGGCAGTGAAGCCCGAAACAGCCGCGGATACCCCGGCGAAGAAGAGCCAGGAAGAGCAGGAGAATGTCTTCCGGCTTGAAGGGCCGGTGGTCAAGTGGACAGCGAAGACCTTCAATATGCCGGTGACCACTGCGGCGAATCTCTTCGATGGGATTAATTTTCTGATTCTTGTGCTGCTGGTCGGAGTTCCGCTGGTGCGGATTCTGCCGAAGGTTCTGCGCAAGCGATCCGAGACATTGAGTAGCAGCGTAGAGACGGCCCGCAAGGCCACCGCCGAGGCCAATGCTCGTTTGAGCGCGATTGAGGCCCAGTTGAGTGGGCTCGACACCGAGATTGCAAAGATTCGCGCACAGGTGGAAGAAGAGAGCAAGGCTGACGAGGCGCGCATCAAGGCCACCATCGAAGAAGAAAGCGCCCGCATCGTCGCCGCCGCCGAGCAGGAGATCACCTCCGCTGCCGCGCAAGCCACTCGCACACTGCGCCACTTTGCCGCCGATCTGGCCATTGAGCAAGCCACCGCGCAACTGAATCTGACGCCGAAGGCCGACCGCGCGCTGATCGCCGAGTTTGCCGGTAGCTTGGCCAAGGGAGGACAGGACTGATGTCCGCGATTGTTACCCGCTACGCCAGCGCTTTTCTCGATGTTGTAACCTCTGCCAAGCTCGACGTGGCTGCAGTTGGCCTTGAGCTGAATGATTTTCTCGCGACCTGGGAAGGCAGCGCAGAGTTGCGAACATTTTTCTCCAATCCCGCAGTCGCCGCCAAGCAAAAGGTTGCATTTCTCGACACATTGAACCAGAAGCTCAAGATGAAGAAGGAACTGCGCAACCTGCTGGCCGTTCTTATCGACAATGACCGCATTGATTCAGTAGCTGAAGTGGCTGAGGCTTATCGCACCCTGCTGCAAAAACGGCTCGGCATTCAGCAGGCGGAGATTTCTACGGCCCGTGAGTTGAGCGATGCGGAACAGAAGAAGCTGATCGCGGAGATCGGCAAGATGGCAGGCGCAAAGATTGAGGCCAGCTTCAAGCTCGACAAAACAATTCTCGGCGGCGCGGTGGTGCGCATCGGCTCCACGGTTTATGACGGCAGCGTGCGCGGACGGCTGGAACGGTTGAAGGCAGTGATCAGTGGACAGTGAGCAGTGAACAGTTTTGAGTCCAAGGAATTAGCAGTAGCAGATAAGAAGTACTGGATGGTAACAAAGGAACAGTAGCCGGTGATTTCCAGAGGTCGAACTGACCACTGTTCACTGTCCACTGTCCACTGAAAAAGGACAGAAATGGCTCAGATCAAGGCAGACGAAATTACGCAGCTTCTTCGCGAGCAGATCGCGAACTACGACTCCAAGGTTCAGGTCGATGAGGTTGGCACCATCACCTCACTGGGGGACGGCATTGCCCGCCTTCACGGCCTCGACAAAGTGATGGCAGGCGAGCTGCTCAGCTTTCCGCACGGCATTGCCGGACTGGCGTTGAGCCTGGAAGAAGATTCCGTGGGCGCCGTCATTCTGGGCGACTACACAGAGCTTTCCGAAGGCAACGAGGTCAAGCGCACCGGCAAAATTCTGAGTGTCCCCGTTGGCGATGCGATGATTGGCCGCGTGGTCAACGCGCTCGGTCTGCCCATCGACGATAAGGGGCCGATTGCCACTACGGCCACGCTGCCCGTTGAGCGTCTTGCTCCCGGCATCATTGGCCGCCAGCCGGTTCGTGAGCCGATGGCGACCGGACTCAAGGCCATCGACGCGATGATTCCGATTGGCCGCGGCCAACGTGAACTGATCATCGGCGACCGCCAGACGGGCAAAACCGCCGTCGCGCTCGATACCATCATCAACAACGCCAAGAACGATCTGATCTGCATCTACTGCGCCATCGGCCAGAAGCGTTCGTCGATTGCTCAGGTGGTGCAGACGCTCACTGAAGCGGGCGCAATGGGCCACACCATCATCGTCGCCGCATCGGCCTCTGAGCCGGCCCCCATGCTCTACCTCGCGCCCTATGCCGCAACCGCCATCGGCGAGTACTTCCGCGATAACGGCAAGCACGCTCTGGTGATCTACGACGATTTGTCCAAGCATGCGATGGCCTACCGCGAAATCTCCTTGCTGCTGCGCCGTCCGCCGGGCCGCGAAGCCTATCCCGGAGATGTCTTCTATCTCCACTCGCGATTGCTCGAACGCTCGGCCAAGCTCTCGAAGGAACTGGGCGGCGGTTCGCTCACTGCGCTGCCGGTCATTGAGACGCAGGCAGGTGACGTTTCGGCGTACATTCCGACGAATGTTATTTCGATCACCGACGGTCAGATCTTCTTGGAAACCGACCTCTTCAACTCCGGCGTTCGCCCCGCCGTCAATGTTGGACTCTCGGTTTCGCGCGTCGGCTTCTCGGCGGCCATCAAGGCAGTCAAGCAGGTGGGTTCAACCCTCAAGCTCGATCTCGCGCAGTATCGCGAACTCGCGGCCTTCGCGCAGTTCGGCTCCGATCTTGATCCGCAGACCCAGAAGCAGCTCAACCGCGGCCAGCGCTTGACGGAACTTCTCAAGCAGCCGCAGTTCCAGCCGTTGACTTGGCAGCAGCAGGCCATCGTCCTCTTTGCTGGTACGCAGGGCTACCTGGACGATCTTGCAGTCACCGACATTCGCGCCTTCGAGAACGGGCTGTACAAATACCTCGACTCCGCGCAGACCGCATTGGTTACCGACCTGACCGCGAAGAAGCAGATCGACGACGATATTCGCGCAAGACTACACGCGGCGCTGAAGGAATACGCGGCGAATTTCAAGGCGGATAAGGTAGCCGTCAGCTCTTAGCTTTTAGCTGTTAGCTAAAGGCCTACGCGGTACGCTGAATTGTGAAGTATGAACCCAGAACGGAGTAGCTAATAGCTAAAAGCTAATAGCTAAAAGCTGAATCGAATGGCAAATGTCTTAGACTTACGGCGGCGCATTCGCAGCGTGAAAAATACGCGGCAGATCACCAAGGCCATGAAGATGGTTTCGGCGGCCAAGCTGCGCCGCGCCCAGGAACGCGCAATCAATGCCCGGCCCTACGCCCGGATGATCAATAGCGTGCTAGAGTCGCTGACCCGGCGCATTGACATCTACGACGATGCGACCGGCAATCTGCGCCATCCGCTCTTTGCCACGCGCGAAGAGAAGCGGGTGCTGCTCATCGTTGTCAGTGGCGACAAGGGCTTTGCCGGCGCATTCAACGCCAACATCCTCAAAACTGCTTTTCAGTTCATCTCCGGCAATACCGACAAAGAGATAGATGTGGAGGCCATTGGCCGCAAGGCCCGCGACCAGATGCGCCGGCGCTTTCCTGTTGCTGTTTACTCCGAGCAGACCGAGACGGATCAGATTGGCGGGTTTGCGCATGATGTGAAGGTGCGGCAGCGCAAGGCCAAGGTCGAAGTCACCGGCGACCATCCGGGCATCCTCGAAAAGCTTGATCAGGCCCGCGTATTCGCATTGGCGCAAGATATTATAGCCCGCTATACGCACGAGGAGATTGACGCTGCCTACATCGTCTACAACGAATTCAAATCGGTTATCTCACAGCGCCTGGTCGTCGAGCGGCTGTTGCCGTTGATGAAGATCGGCATTCCGCAGATCACTGGAGCCACCGAGCCTTCGGCGGAAGAGCGCGAGCGCGCCGCGGAGGCCGCTCTTTCGGCAGGCATTGAGATTGAGCCGGTGGACACGGCAGAGGCAGACGCGGAAGCGCAGAAATTCGGTACCAGCCAGGTGGACTACATCTACGAGCAGCCTGCCGAAGAACTCTTCGCCGGGCTGATTCCGCGCTATGTTGCATCAATGCTCTACCACGCGATGACTGAGTCGGTCGCCGCCGAGCACGCGGCCCGCATGACGGCAATGGATTCGGCAACCAACAACGCCTCGGATATGATCGACGGGCTGACGCTGCATATGAACCGCGTGCGCCAGGCGGCCATCACCAAGGAGATCATTGAGATTGTCAGCGGCGCAGCAGCGCTGTAAAAACAAGCTGTCAGCTATCAGCTTTCAGCTCTTTCGAGGAAGACGGTAGGGCGCAGGCGACACCAAGTGTCGCGGCACAAATCGCTGAGAGCTGAAGGCTGAGGGCTGAAAGCTCCTGCAACAAGAAGGCAGAAAAATGGCAGAGAATATCGGCAAGGTAATTCAGGTCTCCGGCCCGGCCGTGGACGTGCAGTTTGAAGAAGCGACGATGCCCGCAATCTATCAGGCATTGCGCGTCACCAGCGACGGCTTCAATGTCCCCACGCCCATCAGCGTCATCCTTGAGGTCCAGCAGCACCTGGGCGAGGGCCGTGTGCGCACCGTCGCCATGGAAGCCACCGACGGCATGGTCCGCGGCATGAAGGCCATCGATCTCGGCGGACCGATCCGCGTTCCCGTGGGCAAAGAGACGCTGGGCCGCGTCATTAACGTGATCGGCGAGCCGGTCGATAACCTCGGCCCTATCGGCGAGAAGTCGCGCAATCCCATCCATCGCCCCGCGCCGCTCTTCGACGAGCAGACCACGCACGAGGAGATGTTCGAGACCGGCATCAAGGTCATCGATCTGATCCAGCCATTCTTGAAGGGCGGCAAGATCGGCCTCTTCGGCGGCGCGGGCGTCGGCAAAACCGTCGTCATCATGGAACTGATCAACAACGTGGCCAAGAACCACGGCGGCTACTCGGTTTTTGCGGGCGTGGGTGAGCGCACCCGCGAGGGCAACGATCTGTGGCTTGAAATGTCGGAGTCCGGCGTGATCAAGCCCGGCGACTTCGCCAACTCCAAATGCGCGCTGGTCTACGGCCAGATGACCGAGCCGCCAGGAGCCCGCCTGCGCGTGGCCCTCACAGGACTCACTGTCGCCGAGTATTTCCGCGATGTCGAAGGGTCTGACACGCTGCTCTTCATCGACAACATCTTCCGCTTCACGCAGGCCGGTTCCGAGGTCTCCACGCTCCTCGGCCGTATGCCCTCCGCCGTCGGCTACCAGCCCAACCTGGCTACGGAAATGGGCGAACTGCAGGAGCGCATCACGTCCACCAGCAAGGGCTCCGTGACCTCGGTGCAGGCTGTTTATGTGCCCGCCGACGATTTGACCGATCCCGCGCCGGCTACGACCTTTGCTCACCTGGACGCGACGACAGTGCTGAGTCGGCCGCTCTCGGAACTCGGCATCTATCCCGCCGTCGATCCGCTGGCCTCGACCTCGCGCATTCTCTCCGCCCGCATCGTCGGCCAGGAGCATTACGATGTGGCCCAGGGCGTCAAGCGCATCCTGCAACGCTACAAGGATCTCCAGGACATCATCGCCATTCTCGGTATCGACGAACTCTCCGAGGAGGACAAGCTCACCGTGGCCCGCGCCCGCAAGGTGCAAAAATTCCTCTCGCAGCCCTTCCACGTGGCCGAGCAGTTCACCGGCATTCCGGGAGCGTATGTGAAGGTGGCCGATACCGTGCGCAGCTTCAAGGAGATCATCGCCGGCAAGTACGACGAGATCCCCGAGCAGGCCTTCTACATGAAGGGCGCGATCGAAGAAGTGCTGGAAACCGCCGAGAAGATGAAGGCGACAGCGTAAAGGCAGGGACTAGGGACTAAGGGAATAAGGACTGGG
>Ga0181534_10000255_pt1 | contig 38359 bp, 29 predicted proteins | sample PEATcosm2014_Bin_37_FD_119758 | JGI IMG/M metagenome (GOLD analysis project Ga0181534, IMG submission 119758) | Peatland microbial communities from MTU Mesocosm Facility, Houghton, MI, USA - PEATcosm2014_Bin17_10_metaG | ecosystem: Environmental > Terrestrial > Soil > Wetlands > Peat | place... | reverse complement strand
GTCCGATACTGTCCAAGACTTGATTTGTGCCATCTTGAATAGAATCTTCGCCCAGCTTCGGCCTCCGCCAACAAGAGAATCAGCAAAAGGAATCTACTTGTTCACTATTTACGGACAAGCACTAAAGTCGTGCCCTGGTTACAAAGCCTTCGAGAATTGCCTCGCGAGGAGTTTTTCCGCAGCCTGTAAAGCCCGTACCCTTCGTCCATTTGAGTTTTTCCGCAGCCTGTTTAGCCCTTGAGGGTTGTTCCTTTTGGGACCTATCAGCGCACAGGCGAATCGGTCACCCCGCACGATGCGAGCAGCTTCGAGACCAAAGCAATCGGCAGCCCGACCACGTTGAAGTAGCAGCCCTCGATGCGCGGAATCCACCGTGCGGCGCGGCCCTGGATGGCGTAAGCTCCGGCCTTGTCCATCGGCTCTCCAGTTGCAACGTATGCGTCGATCTCTTCGTCGGTCAGCGTGAGAAACGTGACGGCCGTAGCCTCGGCAACAGCTTCCGTTTGCTCTGCGGTAACGACGGCGATGCCGGTAAGAACGCGATGCGTGCGCCCTGAGAGCAGCCGCAGCATCCGAGCCGCGTCGGCAGCGTCTTCCGGCTTGCCGAGAATGTGGCCGTCCAGAGTGACGGTCGTGTCCGCGCCAAGCACTTGCGGTGCGGCAGACGCTCTCTTGTCGCTCGCAGCGGCATTTGTAATCTCGGCGAAGACGGCTTCGGCTTTCTCGCGCGCCAGGCGAGTGACGTATGCGGCAGGGTCTTCGTTTGCGTAAGGTTCTTCGGGGATGTGCGCGGGGTGAACCTCAAATGAAAAGCCAGCCTGCGCGAGCAGTTCGCGGCGGCGTGGCGAGGCTGAGGCCAGGATCAGCATATTGGAATTATTGCAAATGCAGGGTTCAGCGCAGCCGCAATCGATCAAACGGTAACACCCGTCCTTATCCCGCCCGGCGTAGCCAGCCCCCAAGCCATCGCTGGCGTATTATGCGCCAGGCCAAAGCGCCCATCCGGCCCCAGCAGAATAATTCCGCCATGCCCGCCCAGCCGGTTGTAGAGATACTCGATAGCCTCCCGCGCGGCAATTTCCGGAGCAGTCCCGCTAGCCACGCGGTCGGTGGCCCACTTGCCCAGCACCAGCTTCATAATCGGCTCGCCCCATCCGGTCAGCGAGACGGCTGCGGAGAGATTGTCGGCATAGCAGCCGCAGCCGATCAGCGACGAGTCGCCCACGCGCCCCGGAGTTTTGTTCAGTGTGCCGCCGGTGGAAGTGGCCGCGGCCAAATTGCCGTACGCGTCCAGAGCAACCGCGCCAACCGTGTCATGCGAATCGAAGCCCGGCGATGGTTCCTCATAAAAAATTGCGCCGGCACGAATATCCGGATCGGGTGGAATGGCCGGCTTTGGCTCCTGGTCGTCGTTCAGCCCACCACCAGCGAACGATTCGTCAGCCTGCCCGGCAGCCTCGCGCGCCTGCGCCTGGGCCAGCCGCTCGCGTTCGCGGTCCAGAACCAACTCGGAGTTCTCAATCAGCGTCATGCCGTGCGAATGCACAAACTGCTCAGCGCCGGGGCCAACCAGATAGATGTGCGGACTTCTTTCCAGCACCAGCCTGGCCGCCTGGATGGGATTGCGCAGCCTCTCCACGCAAGCCACGCCGCCGGCCTTCATGCGTCCGCCATCCATCAGCAGCGCATCCAGTTGCACACGCCCGTCGGAGGTGAGAAAGCTGCCCCGGCCCGCATCAAAGACGGGATCGTCTTCCAGAATCGAGACCGCCGCCTCAACCGCGTCCAGCGCCGATCCCCCAAGAGAAAGAACGGCATAGCCTGTCTCCAGCGCCTCGCGCACACCGGCTTGGTGCGCCGCCGTCGCCTCTGGCGGGATGGCCCAGGCGCCGCCGTGAACCAGCAGTGTGGGAGCGTGGCTGGAGAATGCCGTCATCGGTTTATCGTAGAGCATTTGGCGCGGGAGCGGCGGAAAAGCCAGCGAATAGCGTAAAATTCAAAGTTCATGCATGAACTTTCCATCGTCACCAGCATTGTCGAATCAGTAACCGAGTCGCTCACGGCCTATCCGGGCGCGCGGGTGCTTGAGGTGCGGCTGCGCGTCGGCGCGCTGGCTTCCGTGGTGCCGGAGTCGCTGGAGTTCTGCTACCCGATTGCCGCCGAGGGCACCCCCCTGGAAGGTTCGCGCCTGGTTGTGAACGTGCTGCCCGTAGTGATGCACTGCGCGCCCTGCGGCCAGGATGTGGAGTTGGAAGGCGTGCAGAGTTTTCGCTGTCCGCACTGCGGCGAGCCATGCACACAGATGCGCCAGGGCCGCGAGATGGAGATCGAATCGTACGAAATCGACGAACTCCCAAAGAGCGAACTTCCGAACGACGAAGCCGAGGTAAAAATATGAGCACCAGAATCGTAGAACTGCGGCGGGGAATCCTGAAGAAGAACGACGAACTGGCGGCTGGCCTGCGCGCCAGCTATACCGCTGCCGGCGTCCTGACGCTGAATCTGGTTTCAAGCCCCGGCACTGGCAAGACTGCTTTTCTGGAGCGGACCCTGCGCGAGTTGCGGGCGCGTGGCTCGCGTGTGGCCGCGCTGGTGGGCGACCTGGAGACCGACAACGACGCGCGCCGCCTGGCCGCCAGCGGAGCTCCGGTGCGCCAGATCAATACCCACGGCATCTGCCATCTTGACGCGGAGATGATCGGCCGGCACCTCGATGGCTGGCAAGAAGTGGCGCTCGGCGGTATTCCGCTCGGCGGCCTTGATTATCTGTTCATTGAGAATGTCGGCAACCTGGTCTGCCCATCCAGCTACGACCTGGGCGAGGCGATCCGCGTGGCGATGCTCAGCGTGACCGAGGGCGAAGACAAGCCGCTCAAATATCCCACGCTCTTCAACTCCGCCGATGCCGCGGTGATTACAAAAATCGATCTCGCCGAGCCCTGCGGCTTTGACCGCGAGACAGCGCTCGGCAACATCAACGAAATCCGGCCCGGCATTCGCATCTTTGAAACCTCAGCCAAGACCGGCGCCGGCATGGAAGCCTGGTTCACCTATCTCGCCGAAGAACGAGCCTCGCCCAGCCGCTATTGATCCGGCAGATAAATACTGCGATGTGGGCCGCATACTTTCCGCGTTCTTTGTGAAATGGGTGTGAAGCCTCAAATCTCAGTTCGCATTTCTATTGACCCGCCCAAATGGCCACTGCCTCAAGCCTCGCGCGCGCACCATATATATTGCCGTCCCCGAAACAGCAATCCCCGCCGCCACAGCCAATCCGCCCAGCGCATGAGCGCGGTTGACCAGCATGAAGATGAAGCCGGCCATGGCCACCAGCGGCGGCAGCGGATAGAGTGGCATACGGAAGGGCCGCGGCAGCTCTGGCCTCTGCGCCCTGAGCAGCATTACGCCAGCATGTTGCAAAGAGAATTGCAATAGAATGCGCGTAATCACCAGCATGGTAATCACCTGCTGCAGTGAGAAAAAGCAGAAGCACGAGGCCGCCAAGCCCAGCGCGACAAGAGAGCGATGCGGTATGCCGTGACGCGGGTGCACGGCGGCCAGAAAGCGGAAGTAGTTGCCGTCGCGCGCAGCGGCATACGGCACGCGCGAGTAGCCCAGCAGCAGCGAGAAGACCGAGCCAAACGCCGTCCACACAATCAGCGCGGCCATCAAGCGGCCGGCCATGCTGCCGAATGCGGCTTTGGCAATATCGGCCACCAGTTGCAGACGAACCGTAGCACCGGCGCTGAGGTGAGAGGCGGCATCGTGCATGGAAGGCAGCGCGGCCAGGTTCATCAGTACATAAAACGCAGCGACAAAAAGGACAGAGAGCAGAATCGCCCGCGGAATCGTGCGCTCGGGCTTGCGCACCTCGCTGCCCAAAAAGCAGATGTTGTAGTAGCCCCAGTAACAATAAGTGGTCAGCAAGGTGGCCTGCGCCAGCCCGCCCAGCGCTGCCGGGAGGGTGAGCGCGGACGAGGCAGGCATCTGCCAATGACCCTGTCCAAATCCTGAGACAATCACACCCGCAATCGCCGCCAGCACGCCGGCAAAGAGCACCCATGCCAGCCGCGTAATCGTGCTCAGATTGCGATAGAGCAGCGCCGTGACCAGCAGGCAGGCAGTAGCAGCAGTAAGGCTTGTGAAATGCAGCGCGGGCAGAGCGGCAAAGGGCGCGCCGTCAAGCCTCGGCCAGAACCAGGCGAGAAAACTCGATAGCCCAATGCAGCCTGAAGCGATAGCCAGCGGGGCGGTAAAACTCAACTGCCAGACGTAGAGAAAGCTGAGCCAGTTGCCGGCGCGCTCTGGGCCGTAAATCTCGCGCAGAAACGCATAGGAGCCGCCTGCTCGCGGAAAGGCCGCGCCCAGCTCGGCCCAGACCAAGCCGTCCGCCACGGCAACCACCGCGCCCAGTACCCATGCCCACACGGAGAGCCTGTAGCCTGCTGCCGCAATCACCAGCGGCAGCGTGATAAACGGCCCCACGCCGATCATCTCCAGCATGTTCAGCGTCACCGCCGAGCGGAGGCCGATGCGGCGGTGAAGCGATTGGTTTTCCGCGGAGATTGCAACGGATTTGTTTTCTTCCATATTGAAAGGCCAAGGTGTGCCAGAGCGAATCTTCGCTGGCTCTACGCGCGTTTTGCAACCGCCAGCTTGAGACCAAAGCCAACAAAAACGCAACCGGTCACCCGGTCAAGATTTCGCACCACGCGGGGTCTGGACAAAACCCGCCCAAGCGGTACCGTAAGGGCGATCAGCAACGAGAACCATGCCAAAGTTATCAGCACGTGAATGCCCGCAAGCAGAAGCGAAAATGCGGCGACGTTGGCGCCATGAGGAATAAACTGAGGAAGAAACGTCACATAAAACACGCCAACTTTGGGATTGAGAATGTTGCTGAGAAAGCCCCGCTGAAAACAGCCACTGTCTCCCCGGCTTAGGTTCGCGCTGCCCGCCGCTTGAGCCGCTGCCAAGTATGCCCGCGGCTTTAAGAGCAGCTTTACGCCAAGATAGACCAGATAAGCGGCACCCGCCCATTTAACGATGCTGAAGACTAGCTCGGAAGCTGCCAGAAGCGCGGTCAGGCCGAATGCCGCGCTCATTCCCCAAACCAGTAGTCCCAGGCAGATGCCGATAGAGGCCGCAGCCCCGCCGCGCGGTCCATCCGAGGTCGAAGTTCTCAGCACCATGACGGTATCCACGCCGGGTGTGATTGTCAGCAGGCCGGAAGCAACAATGAAGAGGAGCAGCAGTTGAGTCATCCGTAACCATCCCTTCACGCAGAGTATCGCAACAGGATGCGCTTCCGCCAATCGGTAAAGTGAGACACGACCACAATTCGGATTTGAGGCGAATACGCTCCCCGGATTGTACACTGACGGCAGGATGATTCTTGCCACGCGAATTCAACGAGCAGTAACGGGAGCGGTCCTTGCGGGACTAATGCTGGCGGGCTTGTTGCCTCTGGCGGCGCAGCAAGTCGCGCAACAGGCCGCACTGCAAGTCGCGCCGCGGGACAATGTTATCGCGGCGATTCCTCTGCCCGAGCCCACCGAAATTGCGCTTCCTATCGCGGAAGATCGCGGCGCGGCGGCGCTGGAGCAGTCGCTGAAGCGGCTGGGCACAACGGCCAGCGTAATGATGATCGTCGCCCATCCCGACGACGAGGACGGTCCACTGCTGACTTACCTCAGCCGCGGCCTGGGTGTGCGGACAATACTTCTTACGCTGACACGCGGCGAAGGCGGGCAGAACGCCATGGGCGGCGAGAGCTACGACGCGCTGGGCCTGATCCGGACCAATGAGTTGTTGAAGGCCGGCGAGTACTACGGCGTCAAACAACTCTGGGGCACGGAGGCCGACTTCGGCTTCTCAAAAACGCAGGAAGAATCTTTTGCCAAGTGGGGCCATGACCGCGTCCTCTACGACGCCGTTCTGGCTGTGCGACAGGAGCGCCCGCAGATCATTCTCTCCACATTTGTTGGCGGCGTCAGCGACGGCCACGGCCACCATCAAGTCTCCGGAGAAATTGCGCAGGAGGTCTTCAAAGCCGCCGCCGACCCCACCGTCTTTCCCGATCAGTTGAAGCAGTATGGCCTTCAGCCCTGGCAGCCGCTGGCAGTTTATTCAATGGTGCCATTTGCGCCCATCAAAGACGGCAAGATCTTCGACTACGCGACGGGCAAATGGGCTCCCGCGCGCTTCAAAAACTACCTCACCGGCGAGTGGATCGAGGGCGCGCTCTCCGCCGACGTGACGATTCAGGTTGGCGCGCTTGATCCGGTGCTGGGCCGAAGTTATGTACAGATTGCGCGCGAGGGCTGGGGTCAGCAGAAGTCGCAATACGGCGGCGCAAACCCCGCGCTGAGCGGACCGGCGGCGACGAGTTATCACTTGTGGGCTGTTGCGCCGCAAGCAGCCGCTCAACCCGGCGCAATCGCAACCAATGGCGATCTCTTCCATAACACGAAGGTGCGGATTGATACTGGAATCGCCGTTTCGCTAGCGCACTTGCAAGGCGGTGGCGCTCCTATAGGGATTCAGTCTGGACTCAACAGAATTGATAACGGCTTAAGCCACCTCAGTTTGTTTTGGCGCGGTTTGCCTGACATTTTAGTTGCACATCGGCTCGCTCCGTTCTACCGGCAGATGCTTGATCTGCGTGCGCGTGTAGCCGCGAGCAGTCTGAACGCGCAGGCCAAGGCAGGGATGCTGTTGGAAATGGACGTCAAAATCGCCCAGTTCCAAACCGTCTTCAAGAACATCCTGGGCCTGGATCTGATCGCCTTTACAACCAAAGCCGACGCCGTCGAGAGCGCTGGCCCTCGCGGCAACTCCGCCGATGAGATGCCGCGCAGTGTAACTCCAGGTCAGGAATTCCGCATACGCGTCCACACTGCCGAAGCTACAAAGGAAGCGAGCCTCAACAAGGTTTCTCTGGAAAGCATGAGTGGCGTTCCATGGAAGAGCGTACGCACCAACAATGACTCCGCGGCAAGCGACCAGCTCTTCCGTGTGCAGGCGCCGGAGACCGCCGAACCCACGCAGCCTTACTTCACGCGCCCAACCATTGAGCAGCCCTATTATGACATTGCTCATCCGGAGTGGCGACTGCGCTCCTTTGCGCCGTACCCGCTCACTGCCATTGCTGAATTTACCTTCGACGGCCTGCCGATCCGCATCGGCCAGGTAGTGCAAACACTGGCTCGCGTCCCTGGAGTCGGCGGCGTCTATCAGCCGCTTGTCGTCACGCCCGCAATCGGCCTCCGCATGGAACCCGAAGCACGCATTCTGCCTCTCGATGGGAGCGCGCTGCCGGTGCGCGTGACGGTGCATACGGAAGGCGCGGCCGAGGGAACGGTCGCGCTTACATTGCCGTCTGGCTGGCGCGCGGAACCGGCTGAAGCGACGTTTCATCGCGCCTCCGCCGGAGACACCGAGCCCATTCTTTTCTCCGTCACTACGGACGGCGCTGAAGCTGGCGCATACAACATCGAGGCGGTCGCGCGCTCCGGCGGCCACGAATACAAAACCGGCTGGCAGAGCATCGGCTACCCCGGCCTGCGTCCCTACAACCAATACAAACTGGCTCAATTGAAGACCCGCAAAGTCGACTTGAAACTCGCGTCCGGCCTGCGCATCGGCTATGGGATGGGCACCGGGGATCAGGTTCCGGAGGCCATTGAAGGCTTGGGCGTTACGCCGCATCTGCTGTCTGCATCGGAGCTGGCCTCAGGCGATCTCTCGGCATGGAATGTGATCGTGATCGGCATTCGCGCCTATTCCGCGCGGCCTGAGCTGGCCGCGGCCCAACCCAGGCTGGACGCATTCGTCCGCAATGGCGGCACACTGATTGTGCAATACCAGAGCGGCAACTTCCCCGCGCCTTTTCCCCTCTCAATGGGTCGTTTGCCGGAGCGCGTTGTGGACGAGGCTGCTCCCGTCAAACTGCTTGACCCAACCAACCCGCGGCTCAACTGGCCCAACGCAATTTCCAACGCCGACTTTGATAACTGGGTCGAGGAGCGCGGCCACTCTTTCCTGGATAGTTGGGACGCGAGTTACACCGCGCTTACCGAGACTGCCGACCCAGGACAAGACCCGCAACGCGGCGGCTTGCTGGTGGCGCATCCCGGCAAAGGAACTTATATCTATGTAGCTTACGCACTCTATCGCCAGCTTCCGGAGTTAGTTCCGGGGAGTTATCGCCTGCTGGCCAATCTACTCAGTGCCGGCCGCCAGAATGAGCAAAAGTGAAATGCGGTGCAAATTTTGTTGAAGTACGCGATTTACGCAGCAAATCTTTTACCTAATTTCGCCGTTCAATGTCATTAATGTAATGTGAATTTATAACTATGCTCGTAAAGACAAGCAATAGTTGAGTTAGGCCTATCGTTAAAATTGCGTGAATTCGTCAAATATTCATCAAACTCTGCGACTCTTGAAATCGGAAGCATCCAGCATATTTACGCTTCCACGGTTTCGCGCAGCGCCGTTTTGTTTTATGTCGAGTTATTCCGGTGTGCGAGAGTAAGCAGCGCTCGTTAATTCAGTCGAGCGTCGATACGATTCAATTCGATTCGAGAGGAAAATGAGAGGCCCTATGAACTTTAAGCGCAACATTGCAGCCGCGGCAATCCTGGTATCCAGTTTTGCTGCTTGCTATGGACAATCGAGCGAAAGCAAAGCGGCGAAGGTCAAGCCGCCAACGGTCGAAGAGCAGATCCAGGCTCTGCGCCAAGAGTTGGAAGGCCAGATCGACAGCCTGAAGACCGATCTGGCCAACAAGGACGCGCAGTTGAAGCTGGCCCAGCAGGCGGCAGCCGCCGCGCAGGCCGCGGCCGACAAGGCGCAAGCCGCCGCTACCGCCCAGCAGCAGTCCGCTACGGACACCACCACGGCCGTCACCACGCTGCAGTCCACCGTGAACGATCTCAAGGGCAATCAGGCTTCGCTTGCGGCCACCGTCTCGGACGAAACGGCCAAGATCAAGAAGGAGATCAGCAGTCCCAGCGTTCTGCATTACAAGGGCATCGGCCTCACTCCCGGCGGGTTCGTCGCGGGTGAAACTGTGTGGCGCTCGAAGGCCACCGGCGGCGACATTCCCACCGCATTCAGTTCGATCCCTTACGAGGGCGCGGACGCCTACAAACTGAGCGAGTTCTACGGCTCGGTTCGTCAGTCGCGCATCTCCCTGCTGGCCGAGGGCAAGGTTCCGTGGGGCACACTGCGCGGCTACTACGAGGCTGACTGGCTGGGCACCGGCACAAGTTCCAACGCGAATCAGTCCAACAGCTACGTGCTGCGCCAGCGCGTTCTCTATGCGCAGGCTGAAACCAACAATGGCTGGAAGGTTGCAGGCGGGCAGTTGTGGTCGCTGGCCACGGAAGGCAAGAAGGGCATTCCCAGCGCTCCCAGCGACATTCTGACGCCGCTCACCATTGACCCGAATTACGTCACGGGCTTTATCTGGGCCCGCCAGTACGGCTTCCGCGTCGTCAAGAACTTCTACAACGACAAGGCGGCGATCGGCGTCTCGGTTGAAAATCCGCAACTGCTCTATACCGCAACACTGGCCGGCAACGAACCTTACGCCGTGCTGGGCAGCGTCGGCCAGAACGGCGGCGCATATAACGCCACCATCAGTTCCGTCGCGGCAACCACCTACATTCAGAACTACAGCACGGAGACCGGAACCAAGAACGTTGCCGGCGTCATTCCCGTCGAGATTCCCGTTTACAAGACCGTCACCGCCAACTCCAACATCACCAACTATTCATTCAACGAGGCGCCGGACGTGATCGTGAAGGCCACCTTCGATCCCGGCATCGGCCACTATGAAGTCTTCGGCATCGGCGGCTTTGCTCACGAAACCGTTTATCCCGGCGTCACCACCAACAGCACGCTCTATGGCGGCCAGACCGACATCACCACCGGCCTGGTTCCCGTTGCGACATCCTCCACGGCTGGCGCGGTCTCCAACAGCATCAAGGTTGGCGGCTTCGGCGGCAGCGCCCGCGTATCGTTTTTGGCCAACAAGATCACCTTCGGCGCCAAAGGCCTCTACGGCCCCGGCGTTGGCCGCTACGGCAACTCGACACTGGCAGATGTCACCGCCGACTCCCACGGAATGCTGGCGCCGATCCACAACCTCAGCGGCCTGCTGACCGTTGAAGCCACGCCTGTTCCGCGCCTCACCGTCTTCCTCAACTATGGCGGCGACTATGCCGGCCGCACCGATTTCGCGACTCCCACTGCCACGACTCTGAGTATTGCCTCCAAGCCGCTCTTCTGCCCGATCGGGGCTACTGGCTCGGCCTGCACCAACGCGCCTACGGCAACACAGCTTGCTCTGGGCGGCGCGTGGGGAGCGCAGTACACCTCTGCCGCTGCCGCAGTGGGTTACGGTTCACGCCTGCTGTCGAACTCCAGTTGCAACACCCTGGCCACACCCGGCTATACCGGTACCGGATACCTTCCTGGCGGCTCTTGCGGCGCTCAAGCCCGCGACGTACAGGAGATCACCGGCGGCTGGTGGTATGACATTTACAAGGGCGATCGTGGCCGCTTCCGTCAGGGCTTCCAGTATGCCTACGCAGTCAAAGAGGGCTGGTCTGGAGCCGGCTCTCCCGCCATCGGCGCCAAGGGCATCGACAATATGTTCTGGACCAGCTTGCGCTACTACCTTCCATAACCATTCATAACTTCATAGCAGTAAAAAAAGAGGCAGCCCGCAACCACGGGCTGCTTCTTTATTGGGGTGGTCCATTGGCTTCGCCGACCCGCGAGGGCATAAGACTGTAATCCATAGAGCTTTGACATTTTGTGATTTGAAGCCGTGGTTAGCACACGCGCCGAGTTGCTCACGGCGACCGGCAATCCAGCCCGCCTCCCGTTTTCGCGCCGTTTGGCTTCCGTGTTACGCCTGCGTTACAATGATTAACAGTGGAAGCGGTTTTTGCCGAAGCGGATTTTCTTGGAATCCGCCGGCTCGGGGCCGCATCCAGTGTTTGAAAGGCTTGCAACAACCCCGTGGATGGGGGCACACCTGTCGCCGTCGGCCGCCTCGCTGTTAAGATCTGGGCCGATAAGCTCAGGGATGCCAGTGCATCCACTGCAAGTCGCGGATTGCTTTCAACATCCCCGTTCGCTGCCCTGAAAAGGGCGAGCAGGACTGAAGGCGGAATACGGTGAACCTGGTTCTCGACGATCTGACGGCGGCCTCGCCGGAGGCTGGCAGCACGTGTAGCCTCGAAAACTACCTCGCGCTCCCTGACTATTCAATGGATGAGCGCATTGCGGAGGCGCGTGCCCGGTTGGGTGCGACGACCCTTCTGCTCGGCCACCACTACCAGCGCGACGAGGTGATTCGCTTTGCCGACGCCACCGGCGACAGCTACAAACTCAGCAAAATAGCCACCGAGTCTGACGCCAAGTATATTGTCTTCTGCGGCGTACACTTTATGGCTGAAAGCGCGGACGTGCTGGGCCATGCCGGTCAGCAGGTGATTCTGCCCGACCTGAACGCCGGCTGCTCGATGGCCGATATGGCGGAAATCTCTCAAGTTGAAGCCTGCTGGGAGGCGCTTGAGGGCCTCGGCTTGGCCGATGAGATTGTGCCGCTGACCTACATGAACTCGACGGCGGCGATCAAGGCCTTTTGCGGCGAGCGGGGCGGGCTGGTCTGCACCTCGTCGAACGCCCGCGCGGCCTTTGAGTGGGCCTTCAAGCGCGGCAAGCGCATTCTGTTTTTGCCCGACCAGCACCTGGGCCGCAACACCGGGCATGAGATGGGGATTCCGCTGGATCAGATGGTGGTCTGGGATCCGTGGGCGATCCAGATCGGACGGTTTCAAGGCGGGCAGACCAAGGAGCGCCTTGCCGCCAGCCGCATTCTGCTCTGGAAGGGCCATTGCGCCGTGCATCAGCGCTTTCTGCCGAGCCATGTGGACGCGGTGCGCGCCAAGTATCCCGGCATTCAGGTGATTGTGCATCCCGAGTGCCGTTTTGAGGTCTGCCAAAAGTCCGACGCGCTGGGTTCAACTGAGCGGCTGATTGCGCTGGTGGAGCAGGTGCCGGAGGGGCAAATGTTCGCCGTGGGCACGGAGATTCACCTGGTGAACCGCATGGCTCGCCGCTTTGCCGCCGAGGGCAAGAAGATTATCACGCTCGACGACACCGGCTGCCTCTGCACCACCATGTACCGCATCAGCCCGCAGCATCTGGCCTGGGTGCTGGAGAACCTGGTCGAAGGCCGCGTCGTCAACCGCATTCAGGTACGACCGGGCGTGAAGCACTGGGCCAAGGTGGCATTGGACCGGATGCTGGAGACAGCCAACAGTTGACGGTGAACAGTGATCAGTTCCGTTTGGATTCGCGAACGGGTTACTGACAACTGACAACTGTAAACTGTAAACTGACATTATGAAGACCTTCACACTCGACGAAGCGCAATCACTGCTCCCGGTGCTGGAGTCGCTGCTGAAGCGCGCCATTGAAGGCAAGCAGGCGGCCGAGCAGGCGGAGAGCGGCCTCTCGGAGACCTCGCGCCGCATCTATCTCTCTGGTGGCATGAAGGTTGACGTGGCTTCCATCGTCAAGCAGCGCGCCGAACTCGATTCGCATGTGCAGCGGATTCGCGAGAGCATCTCTGAGATCGATTCGATTGGCGTGCAGGTGAAGGATCTCGACGCCGGCTTGCTGGATTTTCCTTGCCGCGTGGACGACGAGGTGGTGCTGCTCTGCTGGCGCATGGGTGAACCGGCGATTGAGCACTGGCACTCGATGGACACTGGCTTCAAAGACCGGCAGCCGTTGGATGAACGCTTCCGCCGCCGTTCGGCCTCTGGCGGCAGACCGAACTAGGGCCAGGTTGGCTTTTGAAGTTCACGATTGAATAGCCCTCAGAAGAGAATCCGAAGGGCTTGTTCGCGCATCTTTTCAGGTGAGAGAGATTGTGCCGCCATCGCGGCATGGTTCATCTGCCCCTCTGCGGGCGCGTCGGCGGAGGCCGGTCTTCCTGCCGCTTTGTTCACCCTCATCAACCATCTTCCGAGGAGTTCAAGAATGCTTTCTGTCGGTGCAAGTTTTCCCGCCTTCGATCTAACGGCCGTCGTCGATCTGGACCTCAGCAAGGCCTTTCAGCCCATCACCGAATCCACCTATGAAGGCAAGTGGAAGGTCTACTTCTTCTGGCCCAAGGACTTCACCTTTGTCTGCCCCACGGAGATTGCCGCCTTTGGAGAATTGAATTCCGAGTTTGCCGCGCGCCAGGCGCAGGTTCTGGGCGGCAGCATCGATTCGGAGTTTGTTCACTGGGCATGGCGCAATCAGCAGCCCTCGCTGAAGGATCTGCCCTTCCCCATGCTCAGCGACATCAAGCGCGAGCTATCGGCGGCGCTGGGCATTCTGGATCCCAAGGCCGGCGTCAGCCAGCGCGCCACCTTCATCGTGGACCCGGAGAATGTGATCCGCTTTGTCTACGTTACCGATCTCTCCGTGGGCCGCGACCCGCAGGAGGTTCTACGCGTGCTGGACGCGCTACAAGACGGCGGCCTCACCCCCTGCGCCTGGCGCAAAGGCGACGCCACGATCAAGGTTTAGGGGCAGCGGCCTAAGGCGAATCTTCACGCAACACAAATCTTGGATTCCCAGGTTCCGCGTTTGGAACCTGGGAATCCACGGATTCACGCCTCTACTTCAGCAGCAGCCCTAGAACCACTGCAACAACTCCTCCAATCGAGAAGGTCATGCCGGCGAACCAGTATGCGCGCCTGCGCGTGAGCAGCGTGACCGAGGTGACGACCAGGCCGATCTCCAACAGCGCCTCGCCCAGGTCGAAGCGGTCGGCCTTATGCTCGGCCAACTCCACTTGAGCCTCGAAGGCTTCGGCTTCCTTTTTTTCGTTTTCCAGATCCTCGGTCCATTTTTCCTGGTGGCTGCTGTAGCCCTTGGCGATTTTGGCGGCGGCGGTCTGGTCGGCGAGGTTTACCACACCGAGCAGGTCAGTGGCCAGCATCGTGTCATAGGCGCGGTTTTTCTTGGCCTGGTATTCATTCCAGGTATCGCTGGCCTTGGCCTGGTTGAGAATGGCTGCGGTGTCTGTGCGATGGCCCAGCACGGTGGTCACTGCCACCAGCACGGCCAGTACGGTCATGGTCAATGCCACTGGGCGCAGCGAGGATTCGTGCCCAGCATGTTCGGCGTGTTCTTGCAGTTCCTGAGCTTCGTTGGCTTCCAAGGGGTGAACCTCCAGTGAATACTATCGGGGATTACAAAGTGAAAAATCGGAGCAGGCGGCCACGGTTGAACTGTCTGCGGGTGAAACGAACTGCGTCTTCAGAATAAATGAGGCGCCTGGAATTGAGCCGCGAATCCGCCGCCGCGTCAATCGATTGAAAACCTTCCGCTCTTTAAATCCAACTCGGCTTGCGCCAGGCTCTCTGGACGGCCCAGATCGCGCCAATACCATTCATCCGCGCGAAATGCGACGATCTTTTCATCTTGAGCCGCAAGCCGCAGATAACTATCAATGATAGAAAAAGCGCCCGAGCCTTCCATACGGGCGAAGATTTGCGGAGAAATCACATGAACGCCGGAAAATGCCAGCGCCTGCACCCGTTTTGCCGAGCGCACAATCTCTTCCGGCCCCAGCTTCGCATTCGCGGCGTACCCTGTTCGGCGGCCGCAGAGCAGGCCGTCTTCATTGAAGAGCAGATGCCGCGAACTCTCCCGCTCTTGAACCGCCAGCGTGGCCAGCGCCTTCTGTTCGGTGTGAAACCGCATCATGCGCCCCAGATCGATGGTGCTGATCACGTCCACATTGTGCAAGAAAAACGGCTCCTGCAAACTGCCGCTGAAAAACGGCGCAGCCTGCCTCAAACCGCCGCCCGTATCCAGCAACTTTTCTTCGCGCGAGACTTCGATTCGCATCCCGAAGTTATCGTTGGCCTTCAAGTACTCGACGATCATCTCAGCGTGATGATGCGCGTTGACAATGGCCTCGCTTACGCCAAAGGCGCGCAGGCGGCAGAGCGCGATCTCCAGCAGCGTGCGGCCGGCAACGGTGACCAGCGCCTTTGGTCGATCATCGGTCAACGGCCGCAACCGCGTGCCGAGCCCCGCGGCCAGAATCATCGCCTTCATCGGCCCATCTTCTCCAGTTCAACGTGCCGCACCACCACGTCCACGCCGCCGCTTCCGCGCAGATGACCGGCTAACTGCTCGGCTAAAAATACACTCCGGTGCTGGCCGCCAGTGCAGCCAAAAGAGACCATCAGATTCTTGAAGCCGCGCCGCTGATAGCCGCTCACGCTGGCATCCACCAGCGACAAGACATTCGACAAATACTGATGAACGCTTGCCTGCCGATTCAAATACTCGATCACCGCCGCGTCCTTGCCGGTCAATTGGCGGAACTGTTCTTCCCGTCCGGGATTCGGCAAGCTGCGCGCGTCAAAGACAAATCCGCCGCCGTTGCCGGAGTCATCGGCGGGCATCTCGCGGTGAAAGCTGAAACTGAAGATGCGCACCTTCAAATTCTCCGCTGAAGACGCCAGCCCTTGCAGTTTCTCCGACGCCGCAATCCCCTCCAGAGCCTCCATCAGCGCGGGCAGTGCGATGGGCAGCTTTACGTCTTCCGCCAGCCAGCGGAGGTTCTTCAGCGCGTAAGGGACACTTTGCAGAAAGTGCGTTTTGCGCTCATAAAACCCTCTGAATCCATAAGCTCCCAGCGCTTGCAAAATACGCACATAAACATAGGCGTAATAATGCTCCATGAAAGCTACGCGATCGACTGCGATATAACTCCCCAGGGATTCGAGATAGTAGTCAAGCAGCTCCTGGCGCAACGCCGGCGGCAGATCGGCCTTGCCATCATAGAGCAGCGATGCAATATCGTATTGCAGCGCGCCTTTTCGCCCTCCCTGGTAGTCCAGAAAATACGGCTTCCCATCGCGCAGCATCACGTTGCGCGATTGAAAATCCCGATAGAGAAAGTAATCGTGGTCCGCGCCCAGCAGAAACTTTGTCAAGCGGCTGAAGTCCAACTCCAGCGCCTGTTCATTAAACGGAACACCGGCCAGCCGCAGAAAATAATACTTGAAATAATTCAGATCCCAGGCAATCGATTGCCGGTCGAAGCTGGCTCTTGGATAGCAGACCTTGTAATTCAGATCGCGGCCTGCTTCCACCTGAAAGCGCGGCAGCGCGGCCACCACTTTGCGATACGCCTCGACGGCCTGCGGTGCGATTGTCTCGCCAACACGATTCTGGCCCAGAAATTCAAAGAGCGTGGTGTCGCCTAGATCCTCTTCCAGGTAAGCGCCGGCACTAAGATCCTCGGCATAAATCTCCGGCACCGGCAATCCGCGCCGCCGAAAATGCCTGGAGAATTCCAGGAACGCAAGATTCTCATCCCGCACCGAATACAGAATTCCGATGGCGCTGAATCCGCCGCCGGTCAGCCGGAGAATCACGCGCCCCGAGCCGCCCAGTTGCCCCTGAAGCGGCCGCACTTCTTCAGCCGGAAGCCGGAAATGCTCCTCGAAAAGCCGTCTTAAAACTTCCATCGAATCTCTTTCTGCAATTTAATTTAGCCGCTTCACAAAGATACCCACTCCAGCAAAGGCCATGCAAGGCGCGAAGGAATTAACGAGCCTATGGGCACGTTGGAGTTGCGGTGTAAATGGGCTTACGGAAGACGGACCGGCTGCGGTGTGCGCATCCTGTTTATTGAATCTGTATATCTTTGAATCTCTATGCCGCAATCGCGGGAAACTGGTAAAGCTTTGCCCCTGGGGCGTCTTCAGTGCGGCCAAATATGCTGGCAAGCACCATCAAAACCCCCGAGCCACAAGCGGGACAATGCATTGAGTTATTGCCTACCGAGTCGCAGTCCTGACACAGGTAGGCATTGGCTAAGGGGAAGTATTGCCGGGCTTCGGATGCCATGGTCTCACACTCCATCACTGGCAGTGACCGGTTCCTTCCTTGCCCGTCTCGCTGGGCTGAAAGTTCCGGTGTGCCGGTTATCTTGAAAAGAGTTGGCTGTTTTCCTTGTCGAAACTCTGCACTGCTTTTGTTGATTTTTCCGCTGATTTTTCTGCCAGAATCTCTGTCGTCTTCTGTGGTGTTGCCTTCAAAGCTGACTCATCTTCCAACTTGGCTATTTGCCGGTTTTCAAATTGCTTAGACATTTTTAATCTCCTCATCACCACTATGAACTCTTGAAAGAATGGAGCGCTGGTCTGTTCTGCTCCGTTTATGGACGACGGACGAATAACCGGCGAAGAGGGAATGAATTCCGTACGCTATATCACGAATAACCATTGCTTCGATAGCAGGTTTTTTCCGGTTGCGGAAGCGGCACCGGAATGGGTAAACAGGTGGGAATGTTGATCAGCCAAAGAGTTCGCTGTGAGAGCCCAGACGCGCCAGACGCAGGGTGTCCGTGTCTGTTTTTCTATAGATCAGCAGCAGGTCCGGTTTGACGTGACATTCCCTGTAACCTTCCCAATCACCGCTCAGGTCATGGTCGCGGTGCCGTTGTTCCAGAGGATCGTCATTTGCCAAAGCCAAAAGAACGGGCACCAGGTCAGCGTCGAGTGTTGCACCGAGCCGGCCTCTGATCTCGCGCTTATTGTCGCGTTTGAATGCCGAGGAGCGCTCAATCGTCCGCATGCAAATCCGCCATCAACGCCTCAACGCTGGCAAAGCGCTTACCCTTGCCGGCCTCAAGCTCGGCGATTGCCCTTCGTGTGGTGGCGTTGGGAGCCTTGACCTCGAAGGGCAGGCGGCGTTCGTCGGCAATGCGCAGCATCAGCAGGCGAATGGCGTCGGAGATAGACAGGCCCATCGCCTCCAGCGCGTCAGCGGCACGGTCTTTGGTCTTCGTGTCGATGCGGGCTCGGACGTAGGAGTCGGCGGTGGGCATGGGGTTCTCCTTGGAACTAGCTTTGAGATTCAATTGTAGTCACAACTAGACTACAAATCAATGCACCCTCCCTGAACATCTACGCCGAGCGAGAATAACTTGGCGATGGTGCTATATCTGTGAGATGGACGGAAGTTGGAGCGCTGGTCTGTTCTGCTCCACCTATCGCAACGCATGAAAAACCCCTGCTTCAATGGCAGGGGTCTTTCGTCTTTGATAGATGCGAACAAAAATACAAAGCTCACCCAAGATCTACGCCAACTCGACCTCAATCTTCTTGGCTTCCGCATCCAGATGCTTGATCTTGAAGCTGCGGATCTGGCCGGCGGTGCATGGTTCAGGCTTGGCTTGCGCGGCGGGCGTGTTGCCCTTCCAGCGATCCTTGAGCATCGACGAGAGATTCGATAGATCCGGCTTTAACTCGGTCTTAGCCTTGGCGGTCGCGGCGGCGGCCAATTGCTCGGATTTAGGTCCGGTGACGATGCGGCAGATGGCCCGGATGCCATCGCCCAACTCGACGTGAATCAGGCTTGGCGATTGCTCGATGACGCGGCCTGAGACCTGATCGCCGACTTTGTGCTCGGAAATATATTCGTCGATCTCGGTGGGAATAAGCTGCTTCATGCTCAGCTTGATCTGGCGTTTTTCCGCATCGACGGCCAGCACCTGCGCTTTGACAATTTGCCCGGCGCGCAGCACGTCCGAAGGATGGTTCAACCGGCGGTCAGAGACAATCTCGCTGATATGCACCAGCCCTTCAACGCCGTCGATCAACTGCACAAAGGCGCCGAAGTTCATCAGCTTGGTAATGGGGCCTTCAATCTCAGACCCAACCGGGAAGTTGCGCGAAACTTCCGTCCAGGGATCGACCAATGTCTGCTTCAGACCGAGCGAGATGCGATGTTCCTCCGGCTTGATGACCAGGATCACGGCATCGACGCGATCGCCCTGCTTGAGCATGTCGCTGGGGTGGCGCAGCTTTTTTCCGTAGGACATTTCGGAGATGTGGATGAGGCCCTCGACGCCGGGCGCGATCTCAACAAAGGCGCCAAAATCGGCCAGGCGCGTCACCGTGCCGGTAATGCGCTGGCCAATGGCGAGGCTGACGGTCTGCCAGGGTTCGGGTTGAAGCTGCTTGAGGCCGAGAGAGATTTTCTTGGTCTCGGGATCGATTTTGAGGATGCGGAGCTGAAGCTCCTGGCCAACGGTAAGCACGTCCTCCGGTTTGGTAACGCGGGCGTGAGAAATATCCGAGACATGCAGCAGGCCGTCAACGCCGCCCATATCAATAAAGGCGCCATAAGGCATGAGAGTGCTGACGGTCCCCATGACGGTATCGCCTTCTTTCAGTGCGGCGTGGCGGGCGGCGGTTACTCCGCGCGCCTGCTCTTCCAGCACCACGCGCCGATCGACAACAACGTCTTCCTCCATCACATCGAGCTTGGTAATGCGGCAGGTGATCTCTGTGCCGACCAGCTTTTCCAGCTCGGCTGCATCTTTGGTTCCGCTGCGGCTGGCGGGCATAAAGGCGCGCACGCCAATGTCCACCGTCGCTCCGCCCTTGCGCACCTCAGTCAATGTGCCGACAACCGCCGTCTTATCGGCGAAGGCTGCCTCCAGCGCCGACCAGTCGCGCACCTGGGCGACTTTGAAGCGCGAGAGCTCATAATAATGTTCCTCATTGCGGCCAGTGACGGAGACGGGAAAGCTGTCGCCGGGCTTGACGGCTTCGGCGTTGTTTTCAAAAGCCGAACGCGGCAGAACCCCTTCTGTTTTATATCCGATGTCGAGAAAGACCTGGTCGGCGGAGAGCGAGACCACCACGCCCTGAAGCTGGCGCTGGCCCGGCTCGCCTTTGTGCGAGTGGCTGCGCTCGAAGGCGTTGAGCAGATCGGCGAAGGATTCAGCCGGTTCTTCCTCAATCGGCTCGACAATCGGCTCTGGCGCACTTGGTTTGGGGGCGACCGGCGCTGGGACCACCGGCGCTGGAGCGGCCGGAAGTGCCAGTTCTGGAAGAGCTTCGACGGTCTCCAGCGGAGCATCGTCTGCGGCATCGACCGAAGCCAGGATCGGCTCGACGGCTGGGGCGGTCTCCGGGGCAATCTCCGGCTTAGCGGTCGGCTCAGTGGCGGGCTCTGGCGTGGCTTCGGTAGTGGGCAGTAATTCTTCGGGATGATTATTTGTCATGGCAGTCTACCCATTCATTCTCCCATGATTCGGCGGCAAGTGGGGCGATGCGCGGCCTGGAGCGCAAGGATTCTTGCACAATTGCCGAAGAATGACGGCATTTAAAGAGCACAACCCAGCTTCGGGGCCGTCCTCATCCAGCCCGCCCTGTGGACACAGTGCAGGCCAGAGAGCGAGAATCATGGACGCATAGGGAGAGACAGAATGAGGGCTTCATCGATGACAAGAAGGGATTTTGTGCGCCTGGGCGCAGGCGTAGCTGTGGCGGGAGCGGCGGTGAATGCAACGGTGTTGAAGCCAGTGGAGTTGAGCGCGCAGGCTCCGGCCAGCGGACGCAAGATTCGCTTTGCCTCCATTGGAACCGGAATTCGCGGCTGCGATCTGCTGCGCTCGGCGCGCAAGCTGCCCAACGCGGATTTAGTGGGCACGGCGGACCTTTATGAAATGCACCAGAAGGCCGGCGTCGAGGCCTGGGGAGCGGATGTACCCACTTCGCGCGACTATCGTTCCCTGCTGGATCGCAAAGACCTGGACGCCGTTATCGTCGCTGTAGCCGATTTTCAGCATCGCCGAGTGGTGCTGGACGCCCTGGCAGCCGGCAAGGATGTTTATTGCGAGAAGCCGATGAGCCACAATGTCGCCGATGGGCTGGCAATGGTCGAGGCGACTCAAGCAGGCAAGCGGATCTTTGCCGCTGGAAGCCAGCGCGTCAGCAACATCGTTTACAAAAAAGCCGCGGAAATCTACGCCTCCGGCCGCCTTGGCCAGGTGACGCTGATCGAGGGCCACTCCGACCGCAATACCCCCTCCGGCGCGTGGGTTTACCCGATTGCGCCCGACGCCAGCCCGCAAACCATCGACTGGGATGCCTTTCTGCGCGATGCTCCGGCGATTCCCTTCGATGCCGCGCGCTTCTTCCGCTGGCGCTGCTTCAAAGACTATGGCGAGGGCGTCGCCGGCGATCTTTTCGTCCATCTGCTGTCTGGAATGCAGTGCATTACAGGGATCAATGCCATTCCCAGCCGCGCATTCAGCACCGGCAGCCTGACTCACTTCAAGGATGGCCGCGACTTTCCCGACCTGCTGGCCACGCTTTACGACTATCCCGGCGTGACGGTTAACCTGCATTGCAACCAGAACAACGAAGCCGGTGAGCCGATCATCTTCTACGGCAAACAGGCCACCATGGTCATCAACGGCAACTTGCTGAAGGTGATGCCGCAAGACACCAACCCGCGCCCCGAGGGCTATTCGCTCAATGGCTGGACGGCCGCCGCCAAGCAGCAGTATTTCGCGGACTGGCACGCCGCGCATCCTGAGCCGCCGGCTCCGCTGGGCGAGGTGGAAAGCTACGCCGCGCCGCAGGGATACGACGACACCGCCGACCACATCGCCAACTTCTTCCGCGCCGTCGAGACCCGCGAGCATGTCGTCGAGGACGAGGTCTTCGGCAACAACGCCGCCATCGGCTGCCACATGGCCAATCACTCCTACTTCAATCGCACCGTGGCCACGTGGGATGCGGTCTCCAAATCAATCAAAGGCTGAGCCACAAAGAATCTGGAGAACACACCAATGAGCAACACCTCGCGCAGAGCTTTCTTGAAGACCACGGCGACCATCGCCGTCGCGGCCAGCGCCAGCGCACTCCGGCTCGCCGCCAAGCCACTCAACCTGCCCATTGGCCTGCAACTCTACAGTGTGCGCGACCTGCTGCCCAAGGACTTTGACGGCACGCTGGCAAAGGTGCGCGCGGCGGGATTTACGGACATCGAAGCAGCCGGCTACTACGATCGCACGGCGCCCGATTTCCGCAAGGCCATGGACAAGGCTGGCCTGCGCTGCACCAGCACTCATCACACGCTGGCCCTGCTGCTGGCGCACGGCGACGAGCTGATCGAATACGGCCACGCTCTCGGCCTCGAAACCATCATCTGCCCCTGGCCCCGGCGGCGCGATCCTGCTCTTTCCGGCGAACTCACGCTCGATGACTGGCGCTGGGTGGCGGGCGAATTGAACAGAATCGGCGAGAAGGTCAACACCGCAGGCATGACCTTCGGCTACCACAATCATGGCCCCGAGTTTGGCTCCGAGACTGGCGTTGTCTTCTATGACGAACTGCTGCGCCTCACCGACCCCAAACTGGTCTGCTTTGAGATGGACTGCGGATGGGTGGTCGCGGCCGGCCGCAATCCGGTCGACTATTTCAAAAAGACGCCGGAGCGATTCCCGCTGCTGCATGTCAAGGATATGGTGAAGGGCTCCAACGGCCAATTTCACTCTACGGTTATGGGACGGGGCGTCATCGATTACAAGCCCATCCTGCGCGCTGCAACCAGCCTTAAGCACTACTACATTGAGCAGGAGGAATTCGACATCGACACCATGGAAGCTCTCCGCCTCGATGCCGATTACATGAAAAAGCTGGATGTTTAACGCCCGCCGCGCAGCCTTGGTCCAATCAATAAATCTGGGTGACCCATCCATTCCGCGTTCTTTGCGGAATGGATGAAATACCTTGACGATATTAAGGGCCGGATCAATATTGCGGTAATTCGAGAATCCAGGAGGCAGCAGGAACTTCACAGGCGCGGGAATCTGAAAATTGGAGATCCGCACATGACGTGGAGGCCTTTTTTCGATTGCCTTTCAATTCATGCCCGCGATCTGCACCAGCTTCTCCGCCCCGCTTCCGCCTGAGGGAATGCCGGGCGAAATCATGCTCGTTTGCGGCGCGCGCCAGTGGTCGATGTAACTGATCCGGTGCACACAGCCGATGGTGCAATTCGGCGCGCAACTCTTCGCCGTCAGAAACTCCCGCTTCACGTCCGCGGTTGAGTAATCGGCCAGCGGCACCCCAGGATACCCGCGCTGCTGGCTGCAATAGTGCACCAACCCGTCTTCACATATATACAGGTAGCGCGAGCCCGCACGGCAGCGCCAGACATTTGGCCGTCCTTGCGCAATCGCCTCTTGAAACTTGTCGAACTGCGCGTAGTTGGTTTTCTTCCGGTGCGTCATCGCAAAGTAGACTTTGGCTTCGTCCTCGTTCAGCGGCTTCAGTTGCCCGCTGCCGTCGTGGATGATCCCAATCGTCGACTCAAAGCCCAACTCCAGCGCGCGCCGCCCAATCACCAGCGCGTCGTTGGGATTCTTGAAGCCCCCGCCCACCACGGAGTTGATATTCACGTGGAATTCGGCGTACTCGGAGAGCATCACCAGCTTTTTATCCAGCACCTTCAGGCTCTTCAGCGAGACATCGTCGGGCACCAGATTGTCGATGGAAATCTGCATGTGGTCCAGGCCGGCGCGGTTCAGCCGCTCGATCCTCTCCACATTCAGCAGATAGCCGTTGGTAATCATTCCGGCAATCGCGCCAGTCTTCCGCATCCGCCGGATGATCTCATCCAGATCGGGATGCGTCAGCGGCTCACCGCCGCTGATGCCGATCATCGCCGTGCCCAGCCGTCCCAGGTGGTCGATGCGGCGCAGCATCTCGTCCAGCGGCACCGGCTCGCTGACCTTGTCATACTCATTGCAATAGCCGCAGCTCAAGTTGCAAAAGCGCGCCGGAATAATCTGCGCCAGCACCGGGTGCGAAGTGGAAGCCAGCGCCCGCGCAACCATCGCGTACTCGCGCGCCTTCCTCTTAACCGCAATTGCGCGCCCGCGCACCGTCATTCTCCGTGGAATTGCCATCCTCTTTATTGAATCACACTGCGCCTCTGTTTCTCCATTCTGGACATGGCGGGACGCCAAGCAGGGGCAGGAAAAAAAACGAACAACCTCAGAAAATCTCAGCTTACGCCGGGGATTGCCCACTTCGCTCCCCCCAGCGTTTGGCCTACCGCAAGTGACTGGCTTACTTGGCCGTAACAACAATCAGCTTTGAAAGCAGCGGCGCGGCGGCGTAAGTCGCATTGCCGGCCTGTGTGGCGTGGATCACGCACGCGCCCGCCGAGACCATCGTCGCGGTCGAGCCGCTTACCGTGCACACCGAGTTAGTAACTGACGTATAACTCACCGTAAGTCCCGAGCTAGCCGTCGCGCCCAGAGTTGCATTGGCCCCGACCACTTGCGCCGCAACTGCCGGGAAAGTAATCGTCTGCGCGGCAAGATGCACCACCAGATTTTGCTGCACCAGCGCTGCTGCCGCGTAATTGGCGTTGCCGGCCTGCGTCGCTTGCACGATGCAAATTCCAGAAGTCAGCAAGTTAGCCGTTGTTCCACTTACTGTGCAGACTGCCGGCGTCGTCGAAGCAAAACTAACTGTAAGTCCCGAGCTGGCCGTCGCAGTTAGCGGCAGCGTGGTTGCGGCAGTCAGTGTTGCGGAAATTGCCGGGAAGGTAATTGTCTGCGGATTTGCATGAACGATGAAGCTCTGCGAAACTAGCGCCGCAACCGCGTAGACCGTCTTATTGCCGGCCTGCGTGGCGTGAATCACGCAGTCGCCGGGAGTTAGCAGCGAGGCTGTCGTGCCGCTGACCGTGCAGACCGCCGGAGTGGCCGATGCAAAGCTCACAGTAAGTCCCGAGCTGGCCGTTGCCGAGAGAGTTAGCTGCGATAACACATATTCTGTCGCTGTGATCGCCGGGAAGGTTATGGTTTGCGGGGCCAGATGAATCGCGAAATACTGCGTCACCAGCGGGGAAACCGAATAGACATTGTTGCCAGCCTGCGAGGCGTGTACAAAGCAGCTTCCCTGTTGGAGCGGATAGGCTGTCGAGCCGGTAACGGTGCAATAAGTCGGCGTGATTGATGTGTAAGTGATCGGCAGGCCGGAACTCGCCGTGGCCGTCAGCGGCACTGGAGTCAGCGCGTACTGTGTGCCTGCGGGCACGGGAAAGGTAATGGTCTGCGGCGCCAGATGCACGACAATGCTCTGCTGCACCATCGGCGCCCCGGCATAAAGACTGCTGCCAACCTGCCTTGCCTGCACGATGCATGTGCCTTGCTGCAACAGTGAAGCAGTGGTTCCGCTCAGTGTGCAAACGGCAGGCGTAACCGAGGTCAATGTAACGGCAAGTCCCGAGCTGGCCGTGGCCGCAAGAGTTATTTGAGTTAGCGCGTATTGCGTGCCGGTGATAGCGGGGAAGGTGATGGTCTGCGCGTCTTTGCTCATGATCAGCGTAGTTGCGCCGCTGCCCGCCGGGTAAGTAGCGTCGCCGCTATAAACCGCGGAGAAATTCAGCGTTCCCAGAGTAAAGGTCGAGGAAGTATAAGTCGCCACGCCGGAGGAGTTAAGCGCAACCGTAGCCAGCTTGCCAGTTCCTTCCTTGAAGATAATCGTTCCCGTGGGAGCGAAAGCATAAGTTGCGGTTGGCGTAACGGTAGCCGTGAGAGTAACGGATTGTTCAAGCGCCGCCGGCGAAGGCGCGGCTGCGAGTGAGACGGTTGCCGTGCCCAGCGGCGCGATCTTGGCAACATAGCCGGTAGAGCTGAACTCCGCGCAGCCCGTTGTATTGTGGTTGGTCTGCTGGAAGGAGCCGGAGGTAACGACCGCTCCAGCGCACGGATTTGTCATGGCAACATACATATTGCCCGCGGGATCGACGGCAAGGCCGCCCGCGATCATGGTGCCGCCGTTACCAGGACCCAACCCTGCCGAGAAGAGCAGTTTGGAGCCGGTCGGGTCCAGTTCAGAGACGAAGACCGGCGTGCCCAGCCAAGTATTTTCGAGGGTGCCGATCGAAGGATAATTGCCGCCTGCCTGGACCGTGACGTAGACGTTGCCGCTGCCGTCCAGTTGGATGGGGCCAACCGCACTCACTCCATCCTGATTGCCGGTAGCGGAACCGAGGTAGGTTGCCCACTCGATGGCAGTACCGGTGGGATTCAGTTTGGCGGCAAAGGCAGCGCTGGTTGTGGAACTAAGTTTTGCGGAAGTTTGATACGCGCCCGAAGTAACCGGAAAATCGGTGGAAGAAGTGATACCGGTGACGTAGGAATTGCCTTCCGCGTCGGTGATGATGTTTGAGACCATGTCCTCGCCACCTGCAATTAGTCCGCCCAGATATGTGGAATAAGCCAGTGACGCGCCGCCGGTTGCCGTAACCGGATTGAACTTGGCGACAAATCCTCGTTGCCCCTGAAGCGCGCGGGGATTGTTCGACTGTGCTGGACCGGTGGTGGGTTGAATGACTCCAGCCGTAGTTGGTAGAAACATCGAACTGGTTTCGCCGACAATATAGAAATTCCCGCTTGCATCCACCGCAACCCCGTTCACGCCGGTAAGCTGGTTTGAGCAATCGGTATTCTGCGATGAAATCCATGACATGCAGCCTGGATTCCGCGAACTGAAGAGGCTTGAATAGAGAAGATCGGCGCCAGTGGGATCGAAAACCGCGATAAATCCCTGCGATTCGGCAGCGCCATCATCTGGATCGCTCCCAGAAATTACCGCGCCGCTGGTGGTGGGGAAACAGGTGTAAGGATAAGTGATTTCCCCTGTTGCACCGTTGACATCATGGCAGCCAATCCAATAAGTCATTCCGCCGACATAGGCACGCCCGGCGCTATCGACGGCGATGGAGTCAGCGCTGTCTGTTCCATCGCCACCGAAATAGGTGGAGTAAACCAGTCCGCTGCCATCGGCGTTCAATTTGGTCACAAAGGCGGAGCCGTTCGCACTTGAGCCGCAACTGGGATCTTCTTTATTGCTGTCATATCCATTGTCATTGGGCGAACAGATGCTCTGGTATGCGCCGGATGTAATGGGGAAATCGGGAGAATGAGTTTGCCCGACCACGAAGGCTTCTCCATTGGAATCGACGGCAATGGCCTCGCCGTAGTCTTGATAAGAGCCGCCCAGATAGGTGGAGTAGACAAGCGAAGTTCCATCCGGACTGAATTTGGTGATCGTGGTTGTAGGGTTGTTGCTTTCGCCGAAGCCTTGAACCTTTGTACCGTAGGGATTCGATTGATAGGGGCTTTGCACCGGAAAGTCAGTGGAGTCCGTAGTGCCCACCACATAAGCGCTGCCCTGGCTATCGAATGCGATTCCTTGATCGACATTGCCGGCACCGTTCAATCCTTCGATCCCAATGCTTTGTGTTCCACCGAGATAGTCGTCCGTGCTGCCGCCCAGGTAAGTGGCATAAGTCAGCACCGGATCGATAATAAGCGGCTTGGCGTGATCGTAACTCCCCAGTCGGAAGCCGATACGATTTCCGGCGAGAGTGAACGCTCCTTCGACCGCAATTTTCTTATCGCCGTCCATCTGGTAGAGCACCGGCTTCTTGAATCCGGCCGGACCGTCGGCAGCGCTGAGAACTAGATTGCCGTCGGCGTCAATGGTGGGCTTGGCACCATCAATCTGCCAGGCGATGCGGCTGGGATCCGCACCAGCGGCGACCACAAAGTCATACTCCAGTTGCCGCTGGTTGCCGTAAAAGACCAGGTCCACGCCGGGATAAACCTGCGCGTAGCCGACCTTGCCGAAGGTATGCACGCCAGTGCGCCACTTTGTCGAATCGTTGCCGATCAGGTAATTGACCGTGCTGGATTGCGGCTCAAGCCCGCTGACGGCGGCGCTGGCGTTTGCGCCCACCAGCTTCATGCGCAGCGTGTCGATGTGCGCGGCTCCGGGCTCGTCGCCCTGTGCCGGTGTTGCAGCCTGCTTCCGTTCCAGATTTAGCACGACTTCGTTCTTGGTCAGAAAGAGCGAGTAGCCCGAGCCGCGCGATAAAAACTGCACGCTGGCGTCGCTTTGCCCCTGATTGGCCTCAAAGCTGAGGGGATTTCTGCCGTAGTTTTCCGCCAAGTGTTTTGCCGCCGGCGCGACGGACGAACCAGCGAAAGCCGCGCTCCCGCAAGCTAGAAACAGGCCGGCAAACAGAAGACCGGCCGCGCGCCATTCAGTAAGACTGGATAGTCCATTTGCAATGACAGAAGTGGAAAGCGCTTTCTGGGCGCGAAGGATGGCTTTTCCGATCATGACTTTCTCCATGGGGGTAAAGCGACTTAAATTCCCCTACACCAAGAGAGCGCAAAGGAGAGAAAAAATGCCTCATCTTTTTGTCATCGTTCTTTGAATTTCCGCGTCTCTAAACTGTGAAATCTTTAAAGACATAGGGGAAAGTGTTAGTCTTGAGGCAATAAAAACATTCAAAAGCGCCGCGCGCACGGAGGCGGTTTTGCAGTCATCAAAGGGAGAGATCACTCTACTCTTGGCCAAGTGGAAGGACGGCGAGCCGTCGGCCTTCGAAGACTTGATGCCGCTGGTCTATCCGCATCTGCGCCAGGTGGCCGCGGCCTATATCCGCCGCGAGCGCAATCCCGATCTCTTGCAGGCAACGGTTTTGGTGCATGAGTTGTATCTCCGCCTGCTCAATCAGAAAAAAGCCGCATGGGAAGACCGCCGGCATTTCTACACTTTTTCCGCCAAGGTGATGCGCATGATTCTCATCGATCACGCGCGCGAGAACCAGGCGGCGATGCGCGGCGGCGATCGCGAACGCATTCCGCTCAGCGACGATTTGGCATGGATCGACATCGACAGCCCGGAGCTGCTGGATCTGAATCGCGCGCTCGACGAGCTAGCCGTACTGGATCCCAACAAGGTTCACATCATCGAATTGCGCTATTTTCTTGGCTGCACGGTGGAGGAAACCGGAGCCCTGATGCAGGTTTCCAAATCCACCGTCGATCGCGAACTGAAGTTCATCAAGAGCTGGCTCTTCCGCCGCATTCATCCCGGCGTCGCCGAGGATGCCGCCCGGCTGTGATGCAATTAGGCGCGGGTTTTCGCAGTCTGAAATAAGAGTCGAAAGATCAAGGCGGAGTTGCAAGCAACATGAACCAGACCACGGAAAGTTTTTTGCGGATCGAGGCCATCTTTCACGATGCTCTGGCGGCCAGCGAAATCGCGCGGGAAGAGCTGATCCGCTTGCAGTGCGGCGAAGACGCGGCGCTGATCGGCGAGGTTCATTCATTGCTTGAGGCCTGCGAGGCGGAAGAGCGCGAGACGGCCTCGCGCAACTCCGAGCCGCGTTTGGCTGCCGAGACCCAAGCCGCTCATCGCCACATCGGAGTCTATGAGATCGATCGCCTGCTGGGACGCGGCGGCATGGGCGCGGTCTATCTGGCGCATCGCGCCGACGGCCAATTCGAGCAGCAGGTCGCCATCAAGCTGATCGATCTGCCGCTGGCAACCAACGTCTTTCGCGAGCGATTCCGCCAGGAGCGCCAGATACTGGCCGGCTTGCAGCATCCTTACATCGCGCGGCTGCTTGATGGAGGAGTGACCGGCGGCGGCGATCCGTACCTGGTCATGGAATACGTGGATGGAGTTCCGATTCATCGTTATTGCGAGCAGCAGAAGCTCTCAACCGCCGATCGCCTCGCGCTCTTTCTGCGCGTCTGCGAGGCGGTCCAATTCGCGCATCAGAACTTTGTCGTCCACCGCGATCTCAAGCCCGATAACATCCTGGTGGCCGGGGACGGCACTCCGCGGCTGCTGGATTTTGGCACCGCCAAGCTGCTCTCTCCGTCGCTTGCCGCTCCGGGCACTGAACTGACCCGCGAGGGCTATCAATCCTATACGCCGCGGTACGCCAGCCCAGAGCAAGTGCTGGGCAATCCCATCACCACCGCCTCAGACACCTACTCGCTGGGCGTGCTGCTCTATCTTCTGCTGACTGGCGCGCAGCCTTATGAATTAACGGAAATGACCACCGCCGAGATGCTGCGCGTGGTCTGCGAGCAAGCACCGCGCCGGCCGTCGCAGGTCGCGGGATCAAGCGCAAAGCTCGACGTGGATCTGGAAGCAATCCTGCTCAAGGCCCTGCGCAAAGAGCCGCGCGAGCGTTATCTGACCGCGGAGCAACTGGCCTCCGACCTGCGCGCTTATCTGGAGGGCCTGCCAGTGGCCGCGCGTCAGGGCACCTTTCGCTACAAGGCCGGCAAGTTCATCGGCCGCAATCGCCTTGCACTTTTGGGAACGGCATTGCTGGCCGTCACGCTGATTGCCGGCGTTGCGGGCATTGTCTGGCAGGCCAAAGTCGCCACCGAAGAGCGTCGCAAAGCCGAGGCGCGTTCCGCCGATTTGCGCCAGCTGAGCAATAGCCTGCTCTACGAATTGGATGAAGCGATCAAGGAACTGCCCGGCTCCACGGGTGTGCAGAAGCTGCTGGTGACGCGCGTTTTGGAACACCTGGATCGCATGGCCAAGGACGCGCAGGGCGACCGCCAGACGGAACTGGATATGGTGGATGCTTACCGGCAGATCGGACAGATTCAAGGCGACCCTTACTATCAGAATCTGGGCGACCCGCAGGGGGCATTGCAGATCCTGGACAAAGCGCTCACCATCGCCCAATCGCTTGTCAAAGCCAATTCCGCCGATAGCCAGGCCAGGCACTCGCTGGCATTGGTTCAAAAATCGCGCAGCGAGATTCTGTTCAAGTCCAATCGAACGCCGGAGGCAGTCATCTTGATGCAGGAGGTGGTGAAAGAACTCGATGCTTCCATTGCCGCTCCCCAAGCTCCGGATTCTCTGATTCTGGATACGGCCGCCTCTTACGGGATTCTGGGCGATGAGTTGGGCGAACCGGAGACAGAGAGCCTGAACGACGCCGCCGGTGGGCTTGCCGCGTACCGCAAGGATCGAAGCCTGATCGACCGCGCGCTGGCGATCGACCCCGGCTCGATGCGCGCCAAACGGGCCGCCGCAATTGTCTCAATGAAGCTGGGTGAAATGGAGCTGGAGAACGATCCGATCCAGGCGCTCAAAGATTTGGAAAGTTCGTTGCAGATACTGGACGCTCTTTCCACCAGCGGTCAGGAAAACTTCATTCCCGCCCATTTGCGTCACGCCGTGCTGCATCGCGAGGCTATCGCTCTCAATGAACTGGGAGAGTACAAAAAAGCGGTCGATCTCTATCGCGAGGTGCTGCAATCGGATCAGAAGTGGCAAGCGGCCGATCCATTGGATTGGCGTCCGTACGACGATCTGATCTCCGACCTCATGGACGAGGCTACCGGCTACGAATATGCCGCCGATCCCGATCTGGCCGTCGCTCCCGAAGACCGGCGACGTAATCTGGCCGCGGCGGCAGATCTCTACGCGCAGGCTCTGCCGCTTGTTGAAAAAGTATTGCAGCATGAACCCTCCAGCGATGATTGGAAGGAGACCTTGGCCGAGGTGCAGGTACACATTGGAGCTATTCGATCGGGGTTGGGTTCCCCAGCCCGTGGCGCGGCGATTGCAAAAACAGGACTTGCCGCGCTGAAGAAACTGGCGGGGAAAACCGATAGTCCGCCGGCAACGCTTCAGGAGACCGCGCAAAGCTTTCTACTTGCCGATTCGAATTCATTCAAAGATTCGCAGTTGGTTATCTCATTTGCCGAACGCGCGGTTCAATTGAGCCACGGCAAGACGCCATCCATGCTGCTCACGCTGGCCCAGGCCTACCGCGCCGCCGGCCAGTCAGACAAGAGCCGCGCAACCGCCAGGGAAGCACTGGCGCTGCTGCCCGCCGTGCAGCCGGGGAGCGCAGAACCGCGCATCCGCAAGCTGCTGGAGATTCAAGCGCAAACTGGATTGTAGTCCGCGCCGCCCCGCCGGTTAGAATAATTCAATCGCCGGCCGCTCATGCGCCGCGGTGGCGCCGCCGCCGGCCACGTTCAGGTGCGTGACGGTCTGGCTGGCCATTCTATAGCGGCTTTTATGCGCCTCCAGCATCTCCCTGAAGTGATGATCGAATTCCCCATTCCATGAGAAATCGAATACGATTTCAGACATATTTTGCATATGGTCGCGCATCTCGTTGAGCGCCACCTGCACGTGCTCCATCCGCTGCCGCATCACGTCTTGAAACTGAATATGGCCCAGCGCATGAGTCAGCCGGTCAACGCTCTCCGCGTAGTTTGCATCCACCTCGGTGATTACGTCCAGCAGCAGCTCGCCGTTGCGGTTGAAGTCCCGCTGCATATGTTCCAGATCCGTGACCAGCGTCTTCATCACATCACTGGCCTCGTGCTCTTCGAGCGTACTCCGGGCCTGCGTCAGTTCCTCCTCGACGTTTTTGCAGGTGGCGCGAATTTTGGCCGAGATGTCGGAGGCCGCCTGGGTGGATAGCTCGGCCAGCTTCCGCACCTCGCCCGCCACCACCGCAAAGCCGCTTCCGGCAGCGCCCGCATGAGCCGCTTCAATCTCCGCATTCAGAGCCAGCAGGTTCGTCTTCTGCGCAATTGTGGTGATGACTTTAATCATCGGCGTCAGCTCGCCGATGCCGCCTGCCAGTCCCTGGATGCGCTCGAAGTTGGATCGGAATTCGTTGTCCTGCTCCTCCAACTGCATCTCGATTGCGCCAATGATCTGACGGTTGTTCTCGACCCGCATCCGCGTGCTCTCCGTCAACTCCTTGCCGCTTTGAATCGATCGCGCAATGTGTTCCCGCTGCTGGTTGGCCTTGGTACTGAGGGTCCCGATCTGCTCAATCACCTCGACCACCGCGCGCTCGGACTCGGCCAGCGAATCGCCAATCTGATCGTGCATCACGTCGATGTAAGGCCGGGAATCTTTCAATTCCTCTCCCACTGAGATGCGCCGCTGTTTCACAACCGCCAGTTGGGCCTTGCTGAAACTCCCCACAATCCCCAGATCGGCAATGCCGCGGCGGGCGTGCACCCAGTTGACCCATTCGACAATCAAAAGCGGAAGGACATTGAGCAGCAAGATCGTTCCCGCAATTTGATTTCTATAAGCATCGAAGGCCGCGCCGAATGTATACGACAAGGACACGAACAACAGCAGATCGCAAAGAACTCCAATAGCCGTCTCGATAAGCAGTCTCTTGCGGGCCTGGCGCAGACGATGAACATTCAGTATCTTTTCATCGTCCTCCCGAGCCGCCGCGGAACCTCCGGCGCTTGCAACAAGATTTCGAGTCTGGTATGCGGCAGTCGCCATCGTCTCAAGCCCCCGGCAATACCTTCCTGATGACCTTGATCAAGTCGTCGCCCGAGACCGGCTTGACAATCCATCCGGTTGCGCCGGCGCGCTTGCCCTCTTCGCGCTTGGCCGTGTCGCTCTCCGTGGTCAGTGTCAGAACCGGCACAAACTTCAATCCCGGTATCGCCCGCAGCTTGCCGATAAACTCCAGGCCGCCCATCACCGGCATGTTGATGTCGGTAAGGATCAGATTGGGCCTCAACCCTGTATTCAACTTGTCCAGCGCGGCCTGACCGTTGTTGGCCGTCTCCACTTCAAAGCCATTTATCGTCAGAGTCGTCTTCAGGCTCATCACCATCGTGATTGAATCGTCTACAACGAGAACCTTCATTGCCATCGAATTCCCTCACGGTGCGAGCGGTTGTCTCTTGTGGAGTCCAGGAGCGCCGTTCAGGCCAATTCGCCCGCTTGCATCGTAGTCTCGGAGTCTCGGAGTCTCGGAGTCTCAGCCCGTTCATCGGCAGCCTGTCGCGGAAGGTTAGCCGATGCCGGCGCGGCCCGCGCGGCTCATGCCACCAACTGCCGCGCTCCGTGCGATTTCAGCCACGCCGCATACTCCTGATCCTCGGCTTGCATGTGCTTGTGCAGCCAGTCGCGCACAAAGTAGAGAGCCTCCATGTATACGGTTGGGTCGCCCTTCTCATGGCGGGCGGCAAACTCCGCAATTTTTGCGGTTAGATCGCGATGCTTGGCGCGGTGCGCGTCCAGGCCGGGAAAATGGATCGACTCCATCAGCCTCTCCTCGGCGGCAAAATGCTCTCTGGCAAACGCGGCCAGCCCGGGCAGAATCCTGGCGGCAACCTCTTTTGCCTTGCCTTTCAACGTTGCCGCGTGAAGCTCGTTGAGAATCTCCATCAGCTTTTTGTGCTGATTGTCCAGCTCATCCACGCCGACAGAGTACTTGTTGTTCCAGCTCATCAAGGCCATCACTCGATCTCCGATTGGAATTTGTGCATCCCTATTTTTATCGGCCAAAAGATGAAAGAGGTGAGCGGGCCGTCTCAGCCGCGGCTTCCCGGATTGGGAGCATTGATTCGTTCCGGGAAATTCTGAAGTTGCCCATCCAGAGAGCGCCGCGGAGAAGCAACTCATCAAGAAATCCTCCGATAAGGACTTTGAGGCTCGTACGCAAGTTCCGCAGTGCAAGACTTATTGGATATATCCAATACCTTTCTGTGCGGATTCGACTTTCGAATTGCTCCATGAATGCCGGTATAGATTTTTCCTGCAAGAGGAATCGGCAATCTCGTTTGCAATCACAGGAATTCCGTGTGCGCGTGTCCGCGCACCGGCGATTCGGAACCGGGAGTCGCGTGTGGGTGTAACGCTCGAACAAGACGAACAGCGGAGTTTGATCCGCCTGGAAGGCGCCATCGACATCGGAAGCGCCGCGGAGCTGAAGGCGCTGCTGGTTCAGGCGATTCAATCCGGCGTTCAATCCGGTACTCAATCCACCTGTCAATCCACCTGTCAACCCAGTAGAGAGGTGCGCGTCCAGCAAGAGGCCGCGACCGATCTGGATGTGACGGCGGCGCAGTTGCTGTGGGCCGCGCAACGCGAGGCAAAGAACGCGGGCGTGGCTTTTACGTTTGCGGGCGAAACGCCGGAGGCGGCCTGGGCCGCGCTGGCCAATGCCGGCATTCAAAGATTCACAGCTCCAGCCGAAGTGGCATAACCGTTGAACAAATGGAATCGAGAGAAAGCAATTGTCAGCCGCAGCCAAGGTCGATCAATTCAAACAGAGCTTTCGTGAAGAGGCGCGCGAGATCCTGGTCGATCTCGAGTCGGCGCTGCTGGAGTTGAACGCGAACCGCGGCGATATGGAGCTGGTGGGGCGCATCTTCCGCGCGCTGCACACCATCAAGGGCTCGGGCGCCATGTTCGGCTTCGAGGATATGGCCACCTTCACGCACAATCTGGAGACGGCCTTCGACGAGGTGCGCAATGGGCGGCTTGCGGTCTCGCCGGAGCTGGTGGATATGACGCTCTCGGCGCTCGATCAGATCCGGGCGATGCTCGAAGAGGGCGCCGGTGGGGCTGCTGTTGCCGATCCGGCCGTCTGCGCCGAGATTCTGGCCAAGGTGCGCCACCTGACGGGAAAGCCGGAGAGCCATGCCAGCAAAGCCAAATCCAAGCCGGCCGTCTCCGAGAGCAAGACGGAATCCGCGCCCGCCGCGGGCCAGCTACAGGAGTGGGCGATTCACTTTGCCCCCGGTCCGGAGTTCATGTTGAACGGCGCCAATCCGCTGCTGCTGGTGCAAGAGCTTCGGCAGTTGGGCGGCCTCTCGGTGCGCGCCAGCATGAACGCCGTGCCGCCGCTGACTGAGCTCGACCCGGAGCGCTGCTACATTGCCTGGGAGATGATCCTGGCCACCGCTGCCGGTCGCGACGCCATTCGCGATGTCTTCATCTTTGTCGAGGACGCCTGCGAGCTGAGCATCGAGGCCGTCGCGGCTCCGGCCGGAAGCAAAGCCGCTCCGGCGGAGCAAGCATCGAATGCGGCCGCCAAGGGGACAGCTCCGTTGAGCGAGGCCGAGTTGACCGCCCGTGCATTGGCCGACAGGCGCGAAAAACGCGGAGGACGCCGCGATTACGACATGCCCGACAGCGCCACGAGCCTGCGCGTGCCGGCCGTCAAGCTGGACCAGTTTGTGAACCTGGTGGGGGAGCTGGTGACGGTGCAGGCGCGGCTGAGCGAGCTGGCGGCCCGCTGCGAGGACACCGAGATTGCCGCGGTTTCTGAAGAAATCGAGCGGCTGACATCGTCCCTGCGCGAGAACTCGATGAATATCCGCATGATGCCGATTCGAGCGACCTTTGAGAAGTTCCGCCGCCTGGTGCATGACCTGGCGCGCGACCTGGGCAAGGATGTCGAACTGACTCTGGAAGGCGCCGATACCGAACTCGATAAGACCGTCATCGATCAGTTGAGCGACCCGCTGATGCACCTGATCCGCAACAGCATGGATCACGGCATCGAGTCCAGGGAAGTGCGCGCGGCGCAAGGCAAGCGCGCCACGGCCAACATTCATCTTTCGGCGCGGCACTCGGGAGCGAGCGTGCTGATTGGGGTCTCGGACGACGGTGGCGGCATTGACGCCGAAGCAGTGCGCAGCCGGGCGATTGAGCGCGGACTGACCACGGAGAACGCCCAGCTCAGCGAACAGGAGATCTTCTCCTTCATCTTTCAGCCGGGCTTCTCGACGGCCAAGCAGGTTACCGATGTCAGCGGCCGCGGCGTGGGCATGGACGTGGTCCGGCAGAAGGTCGAAAGCCTGCGCGGCTCGATCGAAGTGGTCAGCAAGCCGGGCGAAGGAACCGGCGTGACGCTGCGCTTGCCGCTGACCCTGGCAATTATCGACGGACTGCTGGTGAGAATCGGCGAGGCCTTCTATGTGCTGCCCCTGGCCAATACGCTGGAGTGCGTCGAGCTGACGACCGCCGACATCGAAGCCGCCAACGGCAAGCATCTGGCTCATGTGCGCGGCGACCTGATTCCTTACATTCGCCTGCGCGAGCACTTCAACATTCGCAGCCCGCGCCCGGAGATCGAGCAGATCATGATCGTCGAGACCGAGGCCGGACGCTATGGATTTGTGGTGGACGAGGTGCTGGGCGATTGCCAGACGGTTATCAAGAATCTGGGCCGCTTCTACCGCCATGTGCAGGTGGTGAGCGGCGCAACCATTCTGGGCAATGGCGTCGTCGCGCTGATTCTCGACCCCGAGCGGCTGGTGCAGGACGCGGTGCGCGCCGTCTCGCAAAACGCGCGCGGCCGTCCCTCGCCGGCCATGATTGCGGCCTCCGTCAAGCAGGGCCGCCGGGAAAGCAGGGCCGCCCCGCAACAGGATTCATAACCCATCGTCGGTGCTGGATCGAACGCCAGCGTCTGTCAAACAACGATTCAACCTGCTGAGTCTCGCATTCTTCCAGATTGCAAAGAAAGCGGATTCCAGCGAAAGGGAGAGGCTAATTTCATGCCGACTGCATTGGTAAGTGAAGGCCGGAAGCTGCATGGCGCGGGCTCCGGAAATGGAAACGGTCACGGAAATGGCGCACAGCCGGTTCGCGAACAAGCGAAGAGCAAGGCGCCCGCGATCGAAGACGACGACTCGACGCTGGTCTTGCAGGAGATCATGCGCCTGGTCGATGCCTCGAAAGATGGACGCCTCACCGAGCGCGCCAAGGCGACGCTCTTCAACGGCGCGCATCGCGAGATGCTGCAGGGCGTCAACGAGATGCTGGACGCGATTCTGCTGCCCATCGGCGAAGGCAACCGCATTCTGGCGCAGATCTCCGCCGGCAAGATCGACGAACTGATTACGGCCACCTACAAGGGCGACCACGAGAAGATGAAGGCCGCTGTCAATAATGTAGCTGTTGTAACTCAAGGACTGCAAAAGGAACTGGGGCGGCTGATTGAAGCCTCGAAGGAAGGGCAGCTCAGCGACCGCGGCAAGCCCGAACAATTCCAGGGCGCGTATGCGGAGATTGTGCGCGGCGTGAATACCATGCTGGATGCGATTCTTCTGCCCATCGGCGAGGGCAACCGCATTCTGGCGCAGATTTCAGCCGGCAAGATCGACGAACTGATTACGGCCACATACAAAGGCGACCACGAAAAGATGAAGGTTGCTGTCAACAATGTGGCTGAGGTCATGCAAATCATCACGCATATGTTCGAGCGGCTGACCAATGCGGCGCGCGAGGGCAAGCTGATCGAGCGCGGCCATCCGGATCGGGTCAAGGGTGCCTACTCGGAGATTGTCACCGGCGTCAACTCGATGCTGGACGCGGTGATCACGCCTCTGAATGTGGCCGCCGATTATGTGGACCGCATCAGCAAAGGCGATATTCCACCCAAGATCACGGCCACGTACAATGGCGACTTCAATACCATCAAGAACAACCTGAACACCTGCATCGATGCCGTCAATTCGCTGGTCGCCGACGCGGCGGTTCTCTCCAAGGCCGCGGTCGATGGCAAGCTGGCCACGCGCGCCGACGCCAGCCGGCATCAAGGCGATTACAGAAAGATCGTCCAGGGCGTGAACGATACTTTGGACGCGGTGATTGGCCCGCTGAATGTATCCGCGAATTACGTGGACCGCATCAGCAAGGGCGACATTCCCGCCAAGATCACCGACACCTACAATGGCGACTTCAACACCATCAAAGGCAACCTGAACACCTGCATCGATGCGGTGAACGCGCTGGTCTCAGACGCCGGAATGCTGGTCAAGGCGGCAGTGGATGGCAAACTGGCCACGCGCGCCGACGCC